>Ga0255055_10000074_pt1 | contig 70869 bp, 55 predicted proteins | sample JV7_2_27_MG_FD_188633 | JGI IMG/M metagenome (GOLD analysis project Ga0255055, IMG submission 188633) | Seawater microbial communities from Jervis Inlet, British Columbia, Canada - JV7_2_27 | ecosystem: Environmental > Aquatic > Marine > Inlet | place: Canada: British Columbia | collected... | reverse complement strand
CGAGAACCACCAGGGCTGTCGTCAACCTGAGCATCGAATCAGAACCAGCCCAGCCTAACGCCGGCCGTGATCGCGTTCGCCTCGTATTCGGCCACCGGGTCGTTGGAGTTGCGCTGCACGTGTGCCGCGCCGACGCGAACGGACATTCTTGGGTGAACGAGCCAGTCAAAATAAGCCTCCAAGCCATAACGCCGGTCCTTGCGGAGTGTGACCATGTCGATCGGTTCCCCGTATCTGTTTCGCGCGTGCTCGACCTGGACCCCGACCATGAACTCGCGCATGAAAGGTCGCTCCGCGCGGACGATTAGTGAATTCACAATGTAGTACGTGTCGAACTGGGACGCCCACGGGCGGCGCCGGAGAGTGATGACGAGGTTGGTACGGCTGGCGACGAGAATGGCCACGTCGGCGCTGCCCACGATTCCCTTGTACTCCGATCCGGTTCCCAGCAGACGATACTTGCCGTAGCCCACGAGCAGATTGAACGGCGTCTGTCCACGGAGCGTCCCCCCCGCGCCGACCTGCAGCGTATCGCCTTCCTCCTTGCGGAACGGTATGCCCACACTGTCGGGATCGTTCGCCTCGTAGTGATTGAAACGGCGAGATCCGTAATAGAAGGTGAGCCACTTCATCCCGGGGATGGGCTGCCGATACTCGGCAGCGGCCTCGAAACCACGATAGTCGAAGAACGGAACCAGCTCGTCGCCGTCGAAGTTGAGATCGACTCGGGCGAGGCGGATGACGAAGCCCTGGCGCAGCGGATGGGTACGTCTCCACACCGCCTCGATACGGTTGAGGTTGAACGGCGCATCCTCGAACTCCAGCTCGCCGCCCTCGTCGATGGCCCGGACATCCGTGATTCCCTGGGTGTAGGTTTCGGTGACCGTGAGCGTATCGCCGGTCCCGAATTTGAATTGAAATAGCGCGCCGGCCGTCTGTTCCAGGTCGCGCGACGGTGCGAAATCGCCGAAGTCGAGCTTCTCCGCTTCGTAGCGCAGCTCGAGCGCGCTGTTGCGGAATGGAGCGCGCGCGGCGAGCCCCGCGATGAAGCTGTTGATCGTCGACGACTGGGGAGCCTCGCACGACGCGTCGTCCTCGCTGCCGCACTCGTGGACGCGGAACAGGTTGTCGTCCACACCGACGGTCGTGATGAAGTAGGGGGCCAGGATCCAGCGCCCGGCGTGGATGCCGTCCGGAGGGGACCCCGGCGTCCGACCGAAGGCCGAACCTCCCGTCAAGGCCAGCACGGCCGCGAGCGACGCCCCGCAAAGACGTCTCCGGCGACGATTGTCTGTCCGCCTGTTTTCGATCACTGGGGACCCGTTCGGCTCCGGCAACGTGGAGAGATCAGCGGCCTTGCACCTGCCTGCTGGGGGGGCTCCACGATTCGCCGACTTCCGGCGATTGGGACGGCTCGTCGACCGGTTCGCCGCGAGCTTCGCCCAGCCGCCGGATTCGAAAATACAGGACCGCGAGCAGCGCCGCCATCGCGCAGACCACCAGGCCGAGCAGGAGGAAGCCGATCAGCCTGCTCTTGGCGAAGGTCAGCGTGAAAGCCACGACGGCGAAGACCAGGCCTACGCAGTAGAGCGCCAGCACGGCACCCCGATGGCTCAGACCCAGGTCGATCAGGCGATGGTGCAGGTGTTCACGGTCCGGAAGAAAAATGTGGTTCAGATTGCGCAGCACGTAGCGCAACGCGCGATCCGTTTGGCGGCCGCGCGAGGTCAGACGGTGCAGGCGCCGGACGATGGCCATGCCCGTGTCGAGCAACGGCAGCGCCAGCACCAGCATGGGCACGATCATCACGAGCAGGGCCGTCGGCATTTTCTGGCTGCTGCGCACCGAGGCGACTGCAAGGACGAATCCGAGGAACATGCTTCCCGAATCGCCGAGGAAGATACGCGCCGGATTGAAGTTGTAGCGCAGGAAGCCGATGAGGCTCCCGGCCAGCGCCACGCATGTGGCGGTCACGCCGAGGCTGTTCATGGCGAACGCGATCACGGCCACCGAGACCGTGGTGATCAATGCCGTTCCCGCGGCCAGACCGTCGAGTCCGTCGATGAGATTGACGGCGTTGGTGATGCCCACGATCCAAAGGACCGTCACCGGCAACGAAAGCGCGCCGAGCTCGATCTCTCCGCCGAGCGGATGACTGATGATGTCGATGCGGAACCCGGCGTTCCAGACGTAGACGGCGCAGAGGATCTGGGCCGCGAATTTCCAGTAGAAGGCAACGTCCCACAGGTCGTCGAGGATGCCGAAGAGGAAGATCAGCGTCGCGGCGAGGACCAGACCGATCCAGTGGACGTCCACCTGGGGCCGATCCAGCAGGACTCCCGAGAGAAAAGCCGCCGTACCCAGACCGGCGACGAAGCCGAGAAAGACGGCCACACCGCCGATTCGCGGGATCGGCTCGGCGTGCGTCTTCCGGCCTCCGGGCAGATCCATCGCGCCCAGCCCGGCGGCCAGACGGATCACCCAGGGCGTGGCGAGGGAGGTCACGCCCATGGCGACGATCATGGAGACGATGCCCAGGTAAATCATTGCCTACAAGACGAGATAGCGGTCCCGTGCCCCGTCAATATACGAGCAACCCCCGGGTTCGACAGTCCCGAACTGGCCCCGGGCGACATCAGACGTCCAGCGGGCGCATCCGGATCAACCCGGCGCGGTGAGCGATCCAGAGAAAGGCCTCGAGCAGGATCAGGGTGCGCATGAGCAGGATCACCTGGGACGCCAGCCCCCCGCCGAAGTGGACGAACTGGATCAGGATGACGATGTGGATCGCGCGCCGGATCGGGTCGGGTCCGGCGGCCTGACCGTAGCGGCGATAGAGGAATCTCAGCGCCGCCCCCCACAACGCCATGCCCAGGATGATTCCCGGAAGATCGTAGTTCCAGTAGAGCTCGCCCGGCACGGTCACCGCGATGCTGGTCTTCTCGTCGAGCACGCCGACGATGCGGAAGGTCTCGCCGACCTCGCGACCCAGGGAATACGATGGCTTGTCGGGCCAGATCATCCTGGGGATGAAGATGGCCATCGCGGGCATGAACAGGGTCCGCCCCTCGGCGTAGGGAACCCAGCGACCCGTGTCACGAACGACGATGGCGACCGAGTTGACCAGCGCCAGCCGGCGCTTCACCGAGACCAGCGATGCCTCCAGGAAGGTGGCGGAGTCCCAGTGCGAGATGATGCGCGAGGTCATCGCCGCCCTGGCGGCGATCGGTATGTGCGGGTCCAACCATCGATAGGTGTTGAAGAAGGGAAAGATCACGAAGACCAGCAGCAGGCCGAGGATCAGCAGAGTTCTCCAGGGGAGCTTCCGGTGCGCGTACCAGAGCGCGATGAGGGGAACCGCGGCCAGCGTACCGGCCAACGACTTGTCGGTCAGGCTGGCGTAGAGGATCATCGCGGTCGCGGGGACGAAGGCGGCGAGCAGGAACAGCCTCTGCCGGGAAGAGCCGAATTTCGAGAAGATCAGGAGCCAGCACAGCGCCCAGCCGAAGTGGAACAGGGGCGCCAGTTGCGACACCGAGCTGACGATGCCCGGCAAGGAGATGCCGGCCCAGGCCGCGCGGCCCCACAGCGCTGCGGCGATCGACCCGACGAAACCGAGAAGGCCGGGGACGAGCACGAGCGTGAGGCTCGCCGGCGTCTCCTCGAAGCGCGCTCGTGGTTTCGGACGAAACCACGGGCCGTAGTATCCGGCGAGCAGTGCCAGGTAACCCAGGAGGCAATAGAACGTCGCCTCGGTCAGATAGGGCATGACGTACTTGTCGTAACCGACCCGAGCCGGGTCCTGATAGGTCCAGATCGCACCGAGACCGAAGAACGCGAAGTACCGCAGCCCCATGACGTGGATCGACTCGAACGGGTCGAAGCATCGTCTTTGCACGTCCAGCCACATCGGGGCGACCCAACAGACCAGCAGGACCAGGACGATCGCGTAGAGCAGGACGTTGCTGAGGAAAGGCAGGAACAGCGCGAGACCGGCGCAGAATAGGAAGAGGATCCCGGCCCTGAGCGAATGGGAGGCCGCGATCGGTTGAATCGCCGTAGTCAGACTGTGTTGCCCGTGCATCTCGACAGACCTGCTCCCGGGTCGTCCGGACCGGCTCTCGAGTGATGGCTCGCGAAACGGGGGGGACCGGGACAGGATTCTTATACAACCCCAACGTCGAAACGTCATCGGGAAACCGAGCGGTCGGGCTAGATATTATTAGAATTGTTCCCGGGCTTCGGGGTTCATTCGGGCTCTCGGGTCTCCCCCGTCAGATGATCGAGCCGACGACGGACGCTCTCGGCCTCGGCGAGTTCTCCCTGCTCTAGCAAGTTCTCCTCCAGGAGACGCAGGGGTTGCGGATCGCTGGGTCGCACAGTGATTGCCCAGCGTAGCGCCTCTTCGGCCCATTTCATCTCGTCGATCTCACTCGCGATCCGGGCGTACTCCAGAGCGTAGCCGAGCTCGCGCGGGCGCAGCCCGCGGACTCGCCGAAGGAGCTCCAAAGCTTCACCCGGCTCGTCCGCACCCTCGGCGATCCGTGCCCGCGCGGCCAGCCCGTACGGCTCGAAGACCGGGTGTTTCTCGGACTCGCGGTAGGCCTCGACCGCCTCCTCGAAACGCAGCTGTCCCTCCAGCGCCTGGCCCAGTCGGAAGTGGGCCTCCGCTTGGTTCAGCCTGGTTCCGGGAGACTCGAGTGCCGCGCGCACGTCCTGCTCCGCCTGCCTGGGATTGCCCCGACGCAGCTCCAGGCGGCCCAGGGCAAGGAGATGGATGACTCGATGGAGTAGTGGCGCGTCGCCGAGGGCCGCGCGAGAAGCCTCGGCGAAGGTGTCGCGGACGTCGTCGGGAACGGGTCTCAGGTTCACGTAGGCGTGCATGCCGAAATCCGGGTGGACGCGGGCCGACCCGCGCACCGCCTCCAGCGCCTCGTCGCGCAATCCGTAGTCCAGCAGCGCGAAGGCCAGCTGATCGTGAAACGTGTACTGGGTCGGTTCGCGCTCGATGGCCTTGCGCAGCATGCCGACGGCGATTCGGCCCGGTGGCCCGACCATGGCCCACCGGCCCTCGCCCACGAGCTCGAGCGGCAGGCCGTGCCGATAGCGCTCCCGTCGCTCGATCCGCTGATAGACGTCCGCCAGCGCGGCCCAATACCAGCCCGACGCCGGGCTGAGCGAGATCGCCTCGGTGTCGTTCGTGTAAGCCTGGAGCAGGAGCGGGTCGAGCTCTTCGTCGGGCGCGCCGTCGGCCTGGCGCGACTGGAAGAGCCCGAGGCGCGCCTCGCCGGCGAGCCACAGCATCGGCGCTCTCTCGGACCCGATCGCCCCACGTTCCAGCAGGGGCAGCGAGCGCTCGAACCGACCGGCGGTCACCATCCGCCGTCCGGAGCCGTAGGCCATGCCGCCGATCCAGCCCGACGCGGCACGCGCACCGTAGAGCAGCAGGAGCGCGATGGCCACGAGCAGGGGCAGCGTGACGCGTCCACGGGCGCTCATCGCGACTCCTCCGCGCGCGCGACGGCGATCGCGGCCATCGTCGTGAACAGCAACGCGTTGGCGGGGATCTGGTGGTTGAAATCGAAGAATGCGTGAACCGAGAGGGCGAGCAGGCCGAGGACCAGCCCGATTCTCGCGAAGTCGCGGTGGTTGTGTGTTCGTCGCAGCAATCCGCTCGTCACTCGACGCCAGTAGCTCCAGATCAACCAGGCGAGCAAGACCGCCGCGATCGCGCCACCCTCGAGGGTCACCTCGAGATAGTCGTTGTGTACTCGGTTCCACCGTTTGTACTCGCCGGCGGGCAGGTAGGCCGGAAAGACCTCGCGGAACGACCCGAAACCCGACCCGGTGACGGCGAAGTCGCCCAGCATCTCCAGCGATGCGCCCCAGGCCACCACGCGATCGACCTGGCTGACCTCTCCCCCGGTCGTGTCCAGAAAGTCGCGCAGGCGATCGCCCAAGGGCAGTTGCCTGACCGAAACGACCGTGACGACAACGGCGAGAACCGCGCCCGCGAGGACGAGCACCCGGCGGCCCCGTCCCCGCACGGCGAGCAGTGCGAGGGCCAGGAGCGCGGCGGCGAGCAGCGCGACGGCAGCCTTGCTCGCGGTGGCCAGAGCGGCAAGCAGACAGAGCAGGGTCGCCGCCGCGAGCAACGGGACGCGGCTTTCGATCAGCGGATCGGATCGCGACCGGCGGCGCCAGGCGAGCAGCGTGTAACCCGCGAGCCATGGCGTGGCCAACTCCATCACGCCGGCGAAGTTGGTGGGGTTGACGTAGGGGCCGAAAGGTCTGGCGTTTTCGAGCGTGCTACGAACCCAGTAGAGCCTACCGTTCGGCGTCGCGGCGTAGAGCAATCCGAAGATGGCCAGAGCGAAGAAGGTGGCGAACATCGCCTTGCGGTAGCCCTCGGCGACGTCGGGGTCTGCGCAGCGGCGTCGGGCCACGAGGAAGCCGAGCAGCAGCGCGAAGTACCAGTGCAGACGCTCTACGCCGGCTCCCGAAAGAAGCGACAAAGGCCGCCACCCCGACCAACGGCCCCCTACCTGCGGTTCGAAGGGTTGCTCGGGGCGAGCCGGCCCGGGCAAGCCCTCGGTCTCGGGTACCTGGCGCAGGGCCTGGGCCTCGATGGCCTCGTGCGACGGCTCGTCCGAGCGCCCGGGGTAACCCGGAAAGGTCGACTCGTAGAGGGCGTGGGCCGTGGGGCTGAGAATCCCGACGGCGCCGCCGGGCAGCGGTACGACTTGAAGCACGGCCCAGACGCCGAGCAGCAGGGCCGGAAGGAGCCATCGCGCCCGCCGGTCGAGCCCCAACCCGTCCCATCCGTGCCGAATCAAGGAAACGGCCGCGGCCCCCACCAGAAACAGGGAAGCCGTGCGGTAGGCCCATATTTCGACACCGCCGAAGGCCCACGGCAGAACCAGTACCGCGCCGAGAAGCAGATAGTCCTCGATCTCGAAAACGTCGCGATACCGTACGGCATACCGCGAGTCGGCAGGCATCACAGCAGGTCCTTCCGCCCGCTACGGCGGAGCCGGTCGACGACGTCGCGGACTTTTTCGGTCTGCCCGCGCGAGACCACGAGCAAGGCGTCCTCGGTGTCGACGACGACCACGTCCGGTACGTCGACCAGGGCCACGAAGCGCCGCTCGCCGAAGACCGCGCTCCCCGGACTGTCGAGGCGGATCATCGCCTGATCGCTCTCGCCGCCGCCGCGCAATCTGGCCGCGGCGTCCCAGGAGCCGACGTCGTCCCATCCGGCATCCAGGGGAACGACCTCCACTCCCCTCGCCCGCTCCATCACCGCGTAGTCGACGGAAAGCCTCGTCGCCCGCGACCAGGCCCGCACGCGTCCGGCCGCGCACGCTCGAACGGCCCGCAGGATCGGCGGCTCCGTTCGACCCAGTTCCTCCAAAAACCGTTCGACTCTCCAGACGAACATCCCGCCGTTCCACAGGTAGCTTCCGGCGCGGAGAAACCTCCGGGCCCGGGCCAGATCCGGTTTCTCTACGAAACGCGCCACGGGAACGGCCTCGCCGACCCGCGGACGCCGAGCACACTTGAGGTAGCCGAAGCCCGTCGCCGGACGATCGGGACGGATCCCGAGACAGACCAGCGCATCGTCGGCTGCCCGCTCGGCGGCGGCGCGCACGGCGACGACGAAAGCGGCCTCGTCGCGAATCACGTGATCCGTGGGAAAGACGCCGACAACCGCGCCTGGATCGGATCGCGCGACCGTGGCGCAGGCCAGCCCGACCGCGGGTCCCGTATCTCGGGGCGACGGCTCGAGAATCAGGTTGTCCGGTCGCAGCCTGGGCAGCATCGCGCGGACGTCGCCCTCCAAGCTCCTCGGCGCCACGACCCAGATGCGCCGCGGTGGCGCGAGCTCGCGCACTCGCCGCCACGTCTCGGCCAACAGCGGGCGCCCGCCCGCCAGCGCGAGCAACTGCTTGGGCCGGCTCGCGCGGCTCAACGGCCAGAATCGCGTGCCGCTCCCACCGGCGAGCAGGACGGCGTGGAACGCCGGAGTCGGACGGCGCTCGGCCATCTCAGTAGGCCTCGATCGTCCGCTTCAATCCCTCGATCAAGTCGATCTCCGGCTCGAACCCGAGATACTCGGTCGCCGCGTCGATCGCCGCCAGGGAATGACGGATGTCCCCCGGACGCGGATCGGCGTACTCGGGAGCGATCTCGCGGCCGACGAGGTCTCCGATGACCCCGACGAGCTCGTTCAGCGTGATCCGCTCGCCGCAACCGATGTTGAAGGCGCGGCCCAGCGCGCCTTCACCGGCCCGGCAGGCCAGCAGATTGGCGTGGATCACGTTGCGCACGAAAGTGAAGTCGCGGCTCTGCTCGCCGTCGCCGTAGATGGTCGGTTGAAGGCCGTCGCGCACCGCGGTGATGAAGCGGGGAATCACCGCCGAGTAGTCGCTCGACGGATCCTGGCGCGGACCGAACACGTTGAAGTACCGCAACGCAACGGTGGGCAGACCGTAGAGCCGGTGGTACAGGGCGCAGTAGATCTCTCCCGTCAGTTTTTGCAGTCCGTAGGGCGAGATCGGCGCGGGAGGCATCGTCTCGATCTTGGGCAACGTCTCGCTCTCGCCGTACAACGACGACGAGGAGGCATAGACGAAGCGTTTGACGCCGGCCTCGCGCGCGGCCTGGAGCAGATTGAGCGTCCCCTCGACGTTGACTCGGTTCGTGGTCACCGGGTCACGGACCGAGCGCGGGACCGACGGAATCGCGGCCTCGTGCAGGACGTAGTCGACGTCGCGCATCGCGCCGCGACAGGTGCCCGCGTCGCGGATGTCGCCCTCGTGCAGCTCGTACTCGCCGCCCCCGGCGCTGCGCCACTCCTCCGCGTCCGCGAGGTTCTCGCGACGCCCGGTCGAGAAATCATCCAGAGCCCGCACCGCCTGCCCGTCTCGCAACAGGGCTTCGACGAGGTTGGACCCGACGAATCCGCCTCCTCCGGTGATCAGGTATCGTGCCAACGCTATCTCCCCACGCCGGTGTACTCGAAACCTTTTCGGCGCATCCGTTCCGGCTCGTAGACGTTGCGCAGGTCGACGATCAGGGGCCGAGAGAGCAGGCCCTTCACACGTTCGAGATCGAGGCCGCGGAACTGGTTCCACTCGGTGGCGATCACCAGGACATCGGCGCCGTCGGCGGCCTCGTACTCGTCCCGGCAGTACTCGACATCGGGCCTCGGATCCTTGGCAACGATCGGGAGGGCCACGGGATCGTAGGCGCGCACGCTGGCGCCCGCCTCCGTCAGACCCTCCAGGATGATCATTGCCGGCGACTCGCGCAGGTCGTCGGTGTTCGGTTTGAAGGTCAGGCCGAGCAGGCAGACCGTCTTGTTCTTCAGTTCGCCACCGAGCGCCGCGCGGATCTTCTCCACCATCGCCGCCGGGCGCGCGTCGTTGACGTCGATCACCGCCTGAACGATGCGAAGGTCGGCGCCGTTGTCCTTGGCCACCTCGACGACGGCACGCGTGTCCTTCGGGAAGCACGAGCCGCCGTAGCCCGGGCCCGGGTGCAGAAACTTCGGCCCGATCCGGCGGTCCAGCCCCATACCCTTGGCCACGCCGTGCACGTCGGCGCCCACCTTCTCGCACAGATCGGCCATCTCGTTGATGAACGAGATCTTCGTCGCCAGGAAAGCGTTCGACGCGTACTTGATCATCTCGGCGGTCAGGACGTCGGTGGTGACGATCGGTGTCTCGATCAAGTAAAGCGGGCGGTAGAGATCCTCCAGGATCGCGGTCGATTGCTCGTCCTCGGTACCGAGCACGACGCGGTTGGGCCGCATGAAGTCCTCGATCGCCGATCCCTCGCGGAGGAACTCCGGGTTCGAGGCCACGCTGAACGGGTGCGCCTCGCCCATGTTCTCCTCGATGATCTGCCGGATCATCTTGCCCGTTCCCGCGGGGACCGTGCTCTTGGTCACCACGACCTTGTACGAGTTGAGGTGTTGAGCGATCGTCTTGGCCACATCGCGGACGAACGACAGGTCGGCCCGCCCGTCGTTGCCCTGCGGGGTCCCCACGGCGATGAAGACGACGAGCGACTCGCGCACGATCTCGGCGAGATCGGTGCTGAATTTCAACCGGCCCGCCTTGACGTTACGCTCGACCAGATCGTCGAGGCCCGGCTCGAAGATCGGCATGCGACCCTGCTCGAGCGCCTCGATCTTCGTGACGTCCTTGTCCACGCAGGTGACGGGATTGCCGAACTCGGCGAAACAGGCGCCGGTGACCAAGCCGACGTATCCCGTGCCGACCACACAGATGTTCATCGCTCACTCCTAGAAGCCGCGTCTCCGTTGATGCCGTTTGTCTTGAACCACTCCAGAAAGAGGGTGAGTCCCTCGTCGAAGGGGACCTTCGGGGACCAGCCCAGCTCGGTCTCCGCACGGGAGACGTCGGCCCAGGTCCGCTCGACGTCGCCGGCCTGGGCCGGGAGCTGCCTGACGCGCGCGGGCACGCCCAGGCCCCGCGCGATCTTCTCCACCAGCTCGCCGAGCCGCGTCGTCCGGGCGCCGCCGAGGTTCCACACGTGATAACCGGTGCAGCGATCGAGAGAACGAGCGATGCCTTCCACGATGTCGCTGACGTAGGTGTAGTCCCGGGCCGAGCTGCCGTCGCCGTACTGATCGACCTGTTCACCGCATGCGAGCAGACGGGCGAACTTGTGGATCGCCATCTCCGGGCGCTGGCGCGGACCGAAGACGGTGAAGAATCGCAGGCAGGCGACCTTCATGCCCGTCAGGTGGTGGTGCGCGTGGCACAGGACTTCTCCGGCCTTCTTGGTCGCTCCGTAAGGGGAGATCGGCCGATCGACGGGGTCGTTCTCGGAGAACGGAATCTTCTCGTTGTTCCCGTAGACCGACGACGACGATCCGAAGATGAATCTCTCGACACCGTGTCTCCGGCAGGCCTCGAGCAGGGTCGTCGTGCCCGCCAGGTTGACCGAGGTGTACAGTGCGGGTTGCTCGATCGAAGGACGCACGCCGGCGCGCGCGGCGAGGTGAATGACGGCGCCGACCGGTTCGGAGGCGAACAGTGCCTCGACACCCTCCTCGTCCCGGATATCGCCCTCGACGAGCCGGTAGGCCGGGTTCCCCGTCACGGAGGCGACGTTTCGGCGTTTGATCTCCGGGTCGTAGAACGCGTCGAAGTTGTCGAGGACGATGACGCGCTTGCCCTCGCCGACCAGGCGCTCGGCCAGATGGGAGCCGATGAAGCCGGCTCCACCGGTGATCAGGATCGCTTTCGAATTCAACTGCGGACCTCGCCGAGGGTTTCGGACTAAAGCTTGTGCACCTTGTTGGGGTTCACCCGAACGCCGCTCGTGGCGTTGCGCGTGTCGAGCACCAGGTGCGCGTGGCGCACGACCTTCTCGTAATCGAAGCTCGAGTGATCGGTGACGATCAGCACGAGGTCGGCGCGCTCCAGGTTTGCCGGTGTCAGCCGGCTGTTTCTGTAGACGCGTCCACCGTCCATACGCACGGTGTCATTATAAGGATCGTGGTAGCTGATTCGGGCCCCGCGCTGTTCGAGCAGCCGCATGATGTCCAGCGCCGGCGACTCCCGTAGATCGCTCGTGTCCTTCTTGTACGAGACTCCCAGCACCAGGATGCGCGATCCCTTGACGCTCTTGCGCTCGCGATTGAGCAGCTCGGCCGTGCGGCCCACGACGACCAGTGGCATGTTGCCGTTGATCTCGGAGGCCAGCTCGATGAACCGCGCGGAGTAGTCGAGCGTCTTGAGCTTCCACGACAGGTAGTGCGGGTCGAGCGGAATGCAGTGGCCACCGATGCCGGGGCCGGGATAGAAACGCATGAAACCGAAGGGCTTGGTGGCGGCACCGTCGATGACCTCCCAGACGTCGAGCTCCAGCTTCTCGCACATGAGCGCGATCTCGTTGACGAGGGCGATATTGACGGCGCGGAAGGTGTTCTCCAGAAGCTTGATCATCTCGGCGACCTGGGTCGACGAGACGGGGTGAACGTGCTCAATGGCCTGCCGGTACAGGTGCGCGGCGACCTCGGTGCAGCTCTTGCTGCTGCCGCCGACGACCTTGGGGGTGTTGTGGGTCTTGTACTGCTGGTTGCCGGGGTCGACGCGCTCGGGCGAGAAGGCGAGAAAGAAGTCACGACCGGCCAGGAGGCCGGTGGACTCGAGCTTGGGTCGGAGGACTTCCTCGGTGGTTCCGGGATAGGTCGTGGATTCGAGAACGACGAGTTGGCCCTTTCGTACTTCTTTGGCCAGTTCGTCGAGTGCGGAGACGATGTAGGAGATGTCGGGATCTTTGGTCTTCCGCAGCGGCGTGGGTACGCAGATGATCACGACGTCGAACTTGCCGCAGCCGCGGTAGTTAGTCTGGGCCCGCAGCAGCTTCTTGCGGACCAGCGGTGCGATCTCGTCGTCGGAAACGTCCTCGACGTGCGAGCGCCCGGCGCGGATGGTGTCGATCTTCGCGGGATCGACGTCGACCCCGGTGACCTGGAATCCGGCGCCGGCGAACTCGACGGCCAGGGGCAGGCCCACGTAGCCGAGCCCGATGACGCCTATCTTCGCCTCACGGCTCTCGATCTTGCGCTTCAACGCTCTTGCCAGTTGCATCGCTCTGGGTTCTCCGACGGGTGATCTCGGTGGCTTTGCCCGGTTCGGGTTGGACGAAGAATATATGAACTCTTTCTCCGGAGTTCCACGCTTCAGATTCGCGAGTCCTCGCTCGCCGGTTTAGTCGTCCTGGGGCCGCCCTAATCGTTGTAGCCGGGCGGGCGGCTACAACGACTAGGGCTGCGTTGTCGGTTCTTGCTGGTCCTGTTGGGTCTCCGTTTGTTCGTCTTGGGTCTTTATGCCTTTCTTTTGGTAGCGGCGGAGGAGCCATCGGCCGAATTTGCTGTCGTTGACTCCGGCCACGACGTCTTCCATTCCATCGTAGAGAGTGCGGTCGTTGACCAGGGCGCCCAGCGTGCCCTCGCCCCGGTTGATCTTGTCGCTGATCTCGGCGAGATTGGCGACCAGGCGGCGCAGGTCCTCGGCGAAGGTCTCGCCCTCGTCCGACTCGCCGAGCATCTGGCCCATGATGCCCCGCTGGGACTCGAGGCGCTCGGTGATCCGGCGCAACGAAGAAGCGGCGCCTGCGAGGTCCTCGATGGCTTGCTCTCCCGGCCCGCCCTCCTCGAGCAACGCACCGACCGCGCCTTGTTCGAGGTCGATCGACTCGAGCATGTCGGCGACGCGCCCGAGCGCTCTGAACATGGCCTCGACCTCGGCGGAGAAGGATTCGTCGGTCAGCAGCCGGCCGAGAACGCCCCGGCCGCGGCGCATCTCGGCGGTGATGGCCTCGACGTTCTCGAACGACCCGCGCAGAGCTTCGAGACCGGCCTTGCCGAATTCGGGATCGCTGATCATCTGGCCGATCAATCCCTCGCCCCTCTCGAGCTTTTCGAGGATGTTCTTGAGCGAGATGGTGATCTCGTTGACATTCTCGGCGGTGACCGCGGCCTGCTCCAGCAGCGCTGGGTCCTGGAGCGCCTCGATGATGGATCCTTCGGGAAGGGGGCCGCTTTCGGGGGAGCCGGGCACGACCTCGACGAACTTCTCGCCCGACAGCAGTTGGAGAATCCGCAGTGCGGCGCGTGAGTCCTCGCGGATGCGCTCGGCGTAGGTGTGGTCGACGCCGACCTCCACCTCGATGCCGGTCGTACCGGGATCCGTGGACAAATGGATGTCCGACACGCTGCCGACGATGACTCCCGACATCTTGACCGGGGAACCGACGACGAGACCCTCGGCGCTGGGGAAGACCACCGAGTAGGTGGCCTTCTTGGCGAACAACCGCGACTCCTCGCCCACGGCCATCACGGTCACGGCCAGAATGACCAGGGCGAGCGAGAACAGGGCCCCGACGGCCAGATCGCGGCCGCCGCGCTTAGGCATACCCACCTCCCTGCAAGAAATTGCGCAACAACGGTTCGGACGTCTTCCTGGCCTTCTCGACCGTCCCGTCGAACAGGATCTTGCCTTCCCGCAGGAAAGCGATTCGATCGCCGACCGTGAAGGCGGAGTGAATGTCGTGCGTGACGACGATCGAGGTCACGCCGAGGCGTTTCTGGAGGCTGCGAATCAGGTGATTGATCGTGTTGGCGGTGATGGGGTCGAGACCGGTCGTCGGCTCGTCGTACAGGATGCACTGCGGGGCGAGCGCGACGGCGCGGGCCAGCGCGACACGCTTGCGCATGCCGCCGGACAGGTCGGCCGGCGCGAGATCCTCGACCTCCTCGAGCTCGACCAGGCCCAGCACTTCCTCGACCCGGGCCCGGATCTTGTCCTCATCCCAGTCGGTGTGCTCGTGCAGTGCGTAGGCCACGTTGCCCTCGACGCTCATGGAGTCGAACAGCGCTCCGGCCTGGAATAGCATACCGACCTTTTTGCGGGTTTCGATCAAGCGGTCCTCCCCGAAGCCGGTAATCTGCTGCCCATCGACCCACACCTCGCCCTGGTCGGGCTGGTGCAGCCCGATGGTGTGGCGGATCAACACCGATTTGCCCGAACCCGAGCCGCCCAGCACGACGACGGTCTCGCCGCGCCGGATCTCGAGATCGACGCCGCGCAATACGTGATTCCCGCCAAAGGACTTGTGCAGGCCGACGTAGCGGATGAAGAAGTCGTTCTCCATGCTCAGAGCACCATGATGAACAGCTTGGTCAGGAAGAAGTCCGAAACGATCACCGAGATCGACGAGACGACCACGGTGTTGGTCGTCGCCTTGCCGACGCCGTCCGCGCCTCCGGTCGCGTGGATCCCGTTGTAGCAGGCGATCACGCCTATGAAAAAGGCGAAGAAAACGGTCTTGCCCACGCCGCTGACGATGTCCTGAACGCTCAGCGCCAGCAGTACGTGATTCATGTAGTAAAGCCTCGATTGGCCGATCTCGGTCAAGGCCATCAGCAACCCGCCGAACAGGGCCACCGTGATGGAGAGTATCGTCAGCAACGGCAGCACGACGACGAGCGCGCCGACGCGGGGCACGACGAGCTTCTTGACCGGGTTGGCCGCCAACGCGCGCATCGCGTCGACCTGTTCGGTCACAGACATCGAGCCCAGCTCGGCCGTGACCCCCGCTCCGACCCGACCGGCGACCATCAGGGCCGTGAGTACCGGACCCAGCTCGCGGGTGACGGACAGCGCCACGATGTCGCCCACGAAGGCCTTGCCCCCGTAAGCCGCGAGCGAGTAGGCCGTCTGCAGCGCGAGCACCATTCCCGTGAACAGCAGTGTGAGGTTGGTGATGGTCAGAGAGCGCACACCCAGGTGGTACAACTGCTCGAGCCACAGGTCGTACTCGAACGGGCGCGTAAAACAGTGCCGGATGGCGTCCCAACCGAGGCGGACCATGCCCCCCAGCTCTTCGAGGTAGGATCGGAGGAGGTTCACGCCAGAATTCGCCGCCGGTCTTTCGCCCGCAGGAGCCCAATGCCGCTCCGTGTCCGTGGCGTAGGCTAGCCTCAGGTGGAGCACAGGATAGGAGCCGCGGGGGTGGAGGTCAAGCCGTGACGTCCGTTCCGCCGCGTCGCGGGGCCCGGCCCGGCGATTGCTATACTTTTGCCGCTTTTCGGCTGCCGGTCGGGGATTTTTTCGCCCGTCGCGGATGGAGTCGCGGATGCTACGAGGGTTGTGGGCGCTGGCGGTTCTGATCGTGTCGACCACGATTCTGGGTGGAGCCTCGATCGTCGTCAGCCTGGTCAAGCGCGAGAACGAATTCACCGGGTGGGCACTTCGGACCTGGTCGCGCATCATGCTCGCGGCGACGGGTGCGCGGGTCGAATACGATGGCCTCGAGCAGTTCCGCGCCGACCTTCCGTACGTGTTCATCTCCAACCACGTCTCCAACGTGGACATCTGGGCCCTGGCCCGCGAGTTGCCTCCTTCCGCGCGCTTCGTGGCCAAGCAGGAATTGCGCAAGGTCCCGGTCTTGGGTCTGACCATGGCCTCCACCGGCTTCGTCTTCGTCGACCGCTCCAACCGGGCCCGGGCAATCCGCAGCCTCGAGCGGGCGGCGGAGAGAATCCGCGGCGGCCGTCCCGTGGTGATGTTCGCCGAGGGGACGCGCAGCCGGGACGGACGGCTGCAGCCGTTCAAGAAGGGACCGTTCCACCTGGCCCTCAAGGCCGGCGTACCGATCGTCCCGGCCGCGATCTCGGGCTCCTGGGGCATCCTCAAACCGCGATCACTGGCGGTCACGCCCGGCACGGTGCGCGTCCGCTTCTTCGAGCCGATCGACGTCGCACCGTGGCAGCCCGACGACGTGAACGGCCTGATGGGAACGGTGCACGCCGTGATTCGCCGGGAGCTCGAACTCACGGAGGATCGCACCCGTTGACCGCCAAGGCGCTCGACAACGACGCGCTCGTATCGCGGCTGCGTCGCAGGGTCTCGCGCGAGCGGTTGCTCTCCGGGCTTCGGGATGCGGCGGAGAGCGTCGGCGCGGAGCTCTATCTCGTGGGAGGCTACGTGCGAGACGCGGCGTTCGGCCAGGTCACGGCGGACATCGATCTGGTCGCGGGCCACGGTTGCGCCGCTCTGGTGCGGCGGCTCCGTTCACGATGGAAAACGCGCGGCCACCGGTTCCGCAAGCGCGGTGTGACGACCTGGCGATTGCGTGCACCCGGCCATCTCGTCGACCTCGTCGACGCGTCGAGGCGCGGCATCGAGCGCGATCTGCGGCGGCGCGAGCTGACGATCAATGCCATCGCCTTCGATCTGCGCGAGGGGGTCCTGTTCGACCCGTTGCGGGGCTGCGTCGACCTGCGGGCGGGCCGTCTGCGGCCGCCGCGTGAAGATGCATTCCACGCGGATCCCCTACGCGCGCTCCGCCTGTGCCGCTTCATGGCCCAGTTGCCGGAGTTCCGGCCGACGGCAGCCGCGCTACGCGCGGCGGCCGCCGTGGCGACGCGCCTGCGCCGAGCCCCCGTGGAGCGCGTGCGCCAGGAGCTGGACAAGCTTCTGCTGGCCCGCGATCCCCGGCGCGGGCTGGCGGCCCTGAACGAGCTCGGGCTCCGCCGCGCGGTACTTCCGGAGCTCGAAGCGACGGAACGGTGCGTGGCCGGCCAGGGCCGTCCCGACGTCTGGACGCACACGATCGACGCGATCGAGCTCGGAGCGCGCTCGCCCCGCCTGCCGGGCGCGAGGGCGGTACGCGCCGAGGTCGACCGGCTCGTACTGTTCTGGGCGCTGTTGCTGCACGACATCTCGAAGCCCGAGACGTTGGCCACGGCCGACGACGGTCGGCCGACCTTCCACGGGCACGAGGTGCTCGGGGAAGGGCGGTCCGACGCGCTCCTGCGGCGATTACGGTCGCCGACGGCGCAGCGTCGACGTGTCTGCCGTCTGGTGCGGCAGCACCTCCGCCCGGGCCATCTCGCCGATGCCGGTGCCCCGTCGAGGGGCATGCGACGGCTGGTCCGGGATGCCCAGGACGATCTCCCGCTGCTCGTCCTTCACGCCGCGTGCGACGCGCGCGCCTCCGGCAGTCCCGACGCGGCCGCGCGCTGGCGACGCCTCAGCCGCGTGCTGCGCTCGCTGCTTGCCCTGCAAGAGCGGGCGCGTCGTCAACCGCTGCCTCGTCTCGTCGACGGTCGTGACCTGATGCGCGTGCTCGGCCTCCCTCCCGGTCCGCGGGTCGGCCGCCTTCTGGAGCGGGTGCGACGCGGGCAAGAGGAGGGTAAAATCGGCACGCGGCGCCAGGCCCTGGCCTTCCTTCGTCGACTGCGGGATTGACCTTCGACCGATCAGTCGCCGGAATTCTCGTCGGGGGGTGACGGCGCCCGGCTGAGCAAGGAGCGGATGTCACGGGCCGTAGGGATCGTGGCGTGTGTCCACAGGCCGGTTTGGTAACGCGCGGCGATCCACATCGTGAGGTTCTGCGCGATTGCCGTCGCGCAGACCACGGTAGCCACGCCGATGGTACCGAAACGCTGTACGACGAGGAGGGCTCCCCCTACGACCAGCACGCCGGAGGCCAGCGTGATGCGCATGAGCACGGTCTGGTGGCCGGTCATGCTCAGCGTCACGCCGCAGGAGCCGGTCCAGACGTTGACGAGGTAGCCAACGCTGAGCAGGGCCAGGATCGGCGCTCCGGCCCGGTACATCTCGCCGAAGACCAGACCCATGATCGGAGCTCCGAACAGGACGAACGCCGAGAGCACGGCAAAGGCGGGAAGGCCCGCGAGCGTCGCGGCGCTGCGCAGGACTCGCTGCAACCGGACCGTCTCTTGACGCGCGTAGAGCTCGGCGATGAACGGCGGCACGACCAGGTTGACCAGGATCAGCGGCATCGAGACCAGGGTTACCAGCCTCACCGCGGCGAAGTAGAGACCGACATCTTCCTTGGGCAGGAACGCCCCGATAATCCACAGGGCCGATTGCGACAACAGAAAGGCGGTCACGCTGCTGACCCACAAGGGAAGCGAGATCGAGAAAACCTCTCCGGCCCGTATCGACTCGTCCGCGGGCAGCGTCGCGAGACGGCGGCGCACCATCGTCAGGCCGATCACCAGACTGAGCGCGGCCGCGGCGGCGCTGATCCAGATCACCTCGTCGAGTGAGGCCGTTCCGCGCCGGGCGATGAGGATCGCCAGCGCGCTCAATGTGACCACACCGGTGATCACGCCGCCGAAGATCGACGCCAGACGCAGGTCCTGAAAACCCCGGAAGCTCTCCGAGGTCAGAACCTGCAGGCTCAACACCGCCATCCAGGCCGTTACGGCCGTCAGGGCCGCGGCCAGCATCGGGGAATCCCAGAGGTCCCTCGCCAGCCAGATCCCGCCTCCGAGCAGAATCACCGCCCCCACGGCCAGGATCCCGAGGGCGACGTGACGGTAGACGAAGCGGACGGCGGCGCGCGCCCGGCCGGGCCGCTCCCGGCCGATCGACTCGGCAACCAGACGAACCACGGCCTGCTGCAGGCCGAGCTGCGAGACAAGCGCTCCCGCCGTAGCCAAGCTGAACGCCAGGCCGTATGCGCCGAAGCCCTCGGAGGTCAACAGTCGCGCCAGGAGCGAGCTGACCAGGACGTTGGCCGCGGCGGTCACCAGCTTGCCGATGAGCACCCACGAGCCACCGGTCAACAGGCGTTGCTTCAGCGAAGGCGGCATCCGAGTTTCCAGGCCGGCCGCAGCGTCAGCGACCGTTGCCAGACGGGATCTTCAGTTGTCGCCGGCCGGCGTCTTGCTGAAGTAGTCCTCGATCGAAGCTCGCAGACCGGCGGGCGCGGCGTACAGGCCGTCGAACAGGGGCCGGCGTTGGTTGAATCTGGGGGCTCCGCCGTCGAGTGTCCAGACGTCGCCGCCCGCGGCCAGGACCAGCGCGGTGCCCGCCGCCACGTCCCACTCGTGCTTGGGGACCAGCGTCCAGGTCGCGTCGGCGCGGCCGGCCGCGACGAGGGCCATCTTGGCCGCGACCGAGCCCATCGGCCGCACCTCGAACGGGGCCGAGCCGAAGCGTTCCCACTCTCCGCGTTTGACCTCGCTGCGGCTGGCCAGGATCTCGACCCCGTCCAGCCGATCGAGCGGGCGGACGCCGGACGGCACGCCGTCGACACTCACCCCCTCGCCCACCGCACCGAGGACGATCATCTCGCGGGCGGGAATGCAGATGCCGCCTGCGACCGCCTGCCCGTCCTCGACCAGTCCCACGGAGATGCACCACTCCGGGATGCCGCCGACGAACTCTTTCGTTCCGTCCAGAGGGTCGACGACCCACAGCCGCTCGCGCGTGAGACGCTCGTCGCTGTCGGCCGTTTCCTCCGACAGCCAGCCCTCGCCCGGCCGAGGCAGGAGACGCTGCAGCGCCTCGTTGATCGCCACGTCGGCCTCGGTCACCGGGTCGCCGCCCTCCTTCAGACGATGCTCGACATCGCCGGGCGTGAACCGGCCGACGACCTTGTGGGCCACCTGGAGCGCCGCCTCGATACGGCGAAGATCCTCCTCGCGCGACATCACTCGCCGCCGTTCACCCCGACGTAGCCCTCACGCTCCAGGTGCAGGATGACCTGGTGCGCTGCCTGCTCGGGTGACAGCGCCGTCGTGTCGATCATGACGTCCGAGTCAGCGGGACTCTCATACGGGTCCGAAATGCCGGTGAACTCCTTGATGATACCGGCTCGCGCCTTGGCGTAGAGCCCCTTGCGGTCGCGTTCCTCGCAGACCTCGATCGGGGCGTCCACGTGGACGAGGATGAAGCCGCCCAGCGGCTGGACCAGCTGGCGCACCTCCTTGCGCACCGCGTCGTAGGGAGCGATCGGCGCGCAGATGGCGATCCCGCCGTTCTTGGTGATCTCCGAGGCCACGAAGCCGATGCGTCGGATGTTGATGTTGCGGTGCTCCTTGGAAAAGCCCAGCTCCGAGGAGAGGTTCTTGCGCACGATGTCGCCGTCTAGCAGCGTGACGGGACGCCCGCCCATTTCGAGGAACTTGACGAGCAATGCGTTGGCGATCGTCGACTTGCCCGCGCCCGACAGGCCGGTAAAGAAGACCGTAAAGCCCTGGCGGTGCCGCGGCGGATGTCGTTGCTGCAACCTGGCGGCGACGTCGGGGAAGGTGAACCACTCGGGGATCTCGCGGCCTTCGGCCAATCGAGTACGCAGATCGGTCCCCGACAGCGTCAGCACGCGCGAGCCTTCGGGCACGTCGTCCACGGGATAATAGTTATCCTCGTCCTCGACGTAGACCATGTGCTTGAACGGCACCATCTCGACGCCCAGCTCCTTCTGGTACTCGAGCATCAGCTCCTGTGCGTCGTAGGGTCCGTAGAACGGTTTGTCCTTCGAATCGTTGCCCGGTCCGGCGTGATCGCGGCCGACGATGAAGTGCGTGCAGCCGTAGTTCTTGCGGATGATGGCGTGCCACAGCGCCTCACGAGGGCCTCCCATGCGCATTGCCAGCGGCAGCAACGAGAGCATCACCGTGTGTTGCGGGTAACGGTGAAGGATCGCCTCGTAGCAGTGCACGCGGGTGTAGTGGTCCAGGTCGCCGGGCTTGGTCACGCCCACGACCGGATGAACCAGCAGGTTGGCCTCGACCTCCTTGGCCGCTCGCAGCGTCAGCTCGTGGTGTGCGCGGTGCATCGGGTTGCGCGTCTGAAAGGCGACGACCCGCAGCCATCCGAGCCGCGCGAGCCGGCGGCGGACGGTCGCCGGGCTGAGACGCAGATCCCTGAAGTCGTAGTGGAACGGAAGCTGGATGCCTGCGATATTTCCCGCCACGTAATTCTTGTGGCTTTGTTCCTTGAGATGCTTGACGGCGGGGTGTTTCGTGTCGCCCGTCCCGAAGACCTGCTCGGCTTCCGTCTCCAGGTCAGGTTTCCATACCTCTTCCACGTGCAGCGCGGCGAGCATCACCCCCTCGGGGTCGCGCAGAGCGAGGTTGCTGCCCCGCTCGAGCTGAGCGGCGATCTCGTCGCTGACGTCGAGCGTGATCGGCATCGGCCACAGCGTGCCGTCGGCGAGACGCATCTCTTTGCAGACGCCCTCGTAATCCGCCCGTCCCATGAAGCCCTTCAGCGGCGAGAACCCGCCGTTGACCAGCAGCTCGAGATCGCAGATCTGTCGGGGGGTCAGGTCCCAGGACGGCCAGTCCTTGGAAGCGGCTTTCAATTCTTCGCTGCGGTTCTGATCGACGAGAAGATCGATCAATTCGCCCCCGTGGGGCTGGATGAGATTCCGAGTCATGGGTGATTCTCCTGCCTGGCGCGCGGGGATCGGCACGCCGGAGGCGGGACTCTAGCCTTCCCGTCAGAGGGTGTCAAACGAGGCTAAGATTGGGTTTCGTACCACTCGACGGTCTCTCTCAGGCCCTGCTCGAGGGAGGTACGGGCAACGAATCCGAATCGCTCGCGGGCGCGCGTGGTGTCCAGCATGCGCCGGGGCTGCCCGTCCGGTTGGGAGCTGTCCCAGACGAACCGGCCCTCGAAGCCCGTGAGCTCGCCGATGAGAGCGGCCAGGTCGCGGATCGAGATCTCGCGGCCCGATCCGAGATTGACCGGGTCCGGGTCGTCGTATTGCTCCGTGGCCAGCAGGATCCCCTCGGCGCAATCGTCCACGTAGAGGAACTCGCGCGTCGCTCGGCCCGTGCCCCAGCAATCGACCTTTTCCTCTCCCCGTTCGCGAGCCTCGACGCACTTGCGGATCAGTGCCGGTATCACGTGCGAGGTGCGCAAGTCGAAATTGTCGCGCGGGCCGTAGAGATTCACGGGAAGCAGATAGACGCCGTGGAGGCCGTACTGCTCGCGGTAGGCCTGGAGCTGGACCATCAGCATCTTCTTGGCCAGGCCGTAGGGGGCGTTGGTCTCTTCCGGGTAACCGTTCCACAGATCTTCCTCGCGAAACGGCACCGGCGTGTGTTTGGGATAGGCGCAGATCGTACCGAGGCAGACGAACTTGGTCAGACCCGCGCGACGACTCTCTTCGATCAGGCGTGCACCCATGATCAGGTTGTCGTAGAGGAACCGCCCGGGGCTCTCACGGTTGGCTCCGATGCCGCCGACGACGGCCGCGAGATGCAGGATCACCTCGGGCCGCGCCGCATCGAGAAACCGGCGGACGCCTTCTTCGGTGCGCAGGTCGAACTCGGCGCTACGCGGAATGAACGGATCGCCACAGCCTCGCGCGCGCAGGGCGGCCACTACGGCGCGTCCCAGAAAGCCGGCGCCTCCGGTGATCGCCACGCGTTTCGAGGCCAAATAGGATCCCACCGCGCGTCGCGGGCGCAGATCGCCCGTCACCCTCCTTGCTTTTGATTGTGATCGGCCTCGCGTCGCTCGGCCTCGGCAAGCCTGAGATCGGCCTCGACCATCATCCGGGCCAATTCCTCGAAGCCCACCGTCGGCTCCCAGCCGAGCTCTTTGCGAGCCTTGCTGCTGTCCCCCTGCAACAGGTCGACCTCGGTGGGGCGGAGGTAGCGCGAATCGAGCTCGACGTGCTCGCGCCAGTCCAGGTCGAGATTGCCGAATGCCAGCTCGAGGAACTCCTGCACCGAGTGCGTCTCGCCCGTGGCTATGACGTAATCGGCCGGCTCGTCAACTTGCAACATGCGCCACATCGCATCGACGTAGTCCCCGGCAAAGCCCCAGTCGCGCCGGGCTTCCAGATTGCCGAGAAAGAGCTTGTCCTGCAGGCCGACCTTGATCCGTGTGGCCGCCCGCGTGATCTTGCGCGTGACGAAGGTCTCGCCACGACGGGGCGACTCGTGGTTGAACAGGATGCCGTTGCAGGCGAAGAGTCCGTAGGCCTCGCGGTAGTTGCGCGTTATGTGAAACGCATAGGCCTTGGCCGCGGCGTACGGACTGCGCGGGTAAAACGAAGTGGTTTCGGTTTGAGGCGTTACGCGGACCTTTCCGAACAACTCGCTCGACGAGGCCTGGTAAAAACGGGTCTGCAGTCCGGTCTCGCGAATCGCCTCCAGCAGGCGGACGGTGCCCAGGCCGGTGATCTCCGCGGTGTACTCGGGGATGTCGAACGAGACGCGCACGTGGCTCTGCGCGCCCAGGTTGTAAACCTCGTCGGGACGGACGGTGCGCAGGATCGTGTTCAGCGACGATGCGTCGTTCAGATCGCCGTAGACCAGACGCAGACGGACGTCGTCCTCGTGCGGGTCCTGGTACAGGTGATCGATCCGGCTGGTGTTGAAGCTGGACGAGCGACGGATCGTGCCGAAGACCCTGTAGCCCTTGGACAGCAGAAGCTCGGCCAGATAGGACCCGTCCTGACCCGTAATTCCGGTGATCAGTGCCGTTCTGCCGTCTCGCGGGATCTTGGACCATTTCATCGTCGGGGAGTCCTCGGCATCCGCGACCCAATATATAGACCCGCCGTCCGGGCTGTAAAGTCGGCTTCAACGATCGTGCCGCTCGCTCCAGTACGCGATCTCGCGCTCGACTTCCTCCAGAGCCGCGGAGCGCTCGCTCTCCAGCATGCGTAGCTCGATCTGATCGCGCCAAGTGTCGCGGTAACGACGGACGATCTCATCCAGGGCCAGACGGCTTCCCGCGGCGGCGTCCCACAGAACCAGCGTCGCCCGGTCGAGGCTCAACCTGGCGTGCCTCACACGGCGTAGCAATTCCGGGTCGCCCTCGACCTCGCGCTCGGCGCGGTCGAAGATACGGTGGGCGCGGCGGAAGAATCGCGCGTCGAGATAGGTGTAGGCCGAGGGCTTCGCGCGGTATCCCACGACGCTCGACCGGCGGGCAGCCGCCTTTTCGAGTCTTTTCAAGTAGGCCCGGATCTCCTCTCCCGCCCGCCCGTAGTAGCCCCGCGTGAACTCGACCAGCAATCTGCCGATGTCCCGCCGCGGATCCTCGAGTATCTTGGCAATCACCCACAGCTTGAGGTCGCGCAAATCGGCGGCGATCGGAAAGGCGGCCTCGACGAAGACCCCCTCGACACCGTGGTCCAGAAAGAACCGGAAGTCCTGGCTCAGCGCACGCAGGTTGGGCAAAGGAAACTCCCCTGCATTGCCGAAAACGACCGGATAATCCCAGACGCGCAGGTGCGCGGTCCGGGCCGACCAATCCTCGACCGCTGCTGCGTACTCGTGGTTGGTGGGATCGGTGATCGGCCTCGTGAAGTCGCGCTGGTGCAGTCCGGAGATCCGAACGACGACGTTGTCCTCGACGCGGAGATTGTTCGGCGCGTCGAGGGTGTAGCCATAGGCCAGCGTGTCGATCCACACATCGGGGTACCGCGGGCCGATCTCCCGTGCGAGGCGATTGACGAAGTCGATCAGCGGCCCGGACTGGCTGCCCTCCCGCCGCGCCTTCGCGCTACACCTCTCGCACTCACACGGCCGATCCCAATCGTTCTGAGAAAAATTGAACAGAACCGGCGGGTCGGTGCCCCGTGCAAGAGCCCCGTCGCGGGACAGCTCGATCTCGCGGCTCATCTGCGCAACGACGATCTCGAGCAGCTCCGGGTTGGTCAGGCACAACTGCGCCTGGCCGCCGTAGCGCAGACCGCCGATTTCCGAGAAGTACTCGGGGTGAGAGTCGTAGTACTCCTCCGGCGAGACGTAGAGGTAGAAGGTGTGCACCTGATGGGGCGGTCCGTAGCTCTGAGACCCGCCGTAGGCGGCGGAGAGGCGACTGAAGTGACCGTTGAGCCGACTGCGGGCGCGGAAGACGGCCGGCCCGTTTTCGACGGAGATGTCGCGGTAGACCAGGGCGGGCTTGCCCCGCTCGTCGAGATCGGCCACGGCCAGATCGGCAAGCCGTGGCACGTGCTCCTCGAAGGGTGTCCACCAGCGGACGCCGACGTGTGATTCCAGAAAGCGATAGACGGCGTAGAGGGTGCCTCGAGGCCTGCCTCCGTAGAGCAGGAGCCGCTCTCCATCCGTGCGGAGGATCCATTCCTCTTCGCCGAGCGAAAGCGGATCCGGTCCGAGCCTCCGGGAATGCCCGGTGGGCCCGACCAGGATCGCCGGCGTTTCGCCGTCGTCCTCGGCCTCGGAAACGGCTCGGAACGACGCGCCGGTGATTCGCGACAGATAGTCCGCCAGCTCTCGAGCCGCCGTGGATTCGGCCTCGGTTGCCTCGCGGGCCAGCACGATGCGGACGCGCGCCTCGCCGCCCGAGGCGATGGTCAGGCCGACGGCTTCGGTCGCCCAGCAGAGCGGGGTCAGAACCAGGAGCGCTATTCGGATCTTCCGCATGAACATCACGGCCCCGAATCGTCCCGCACTCGGCACGCCGCGGGACTCCGATGGTACGAGCGTTCCGTCCGTGGTGCTACGCCGCGAGACCGCGCCTGCGATCCGGAGCGGGGTGGGATCGCGAGTGGCGGCGTCGATAGCAGAGGAGTATCTATAATGCGGAGTTCGGTTTGCGCCCTGCGGTGTGGGATGTCCGTACGGTCGTTTCGCATGACGGACGAGGGTGATCTCGGGTGAGCCCGTCGGTCGAAAGCATCATGTTCGTGGGCCGGCTGAAGTCCGGTTCGACGTCGAGCCATCGCATGCTGTCGCTCCGCGAGCTCGGATTGCGCGTCGTAGCCATCGACACCCACCCGGAGGACGTCAGAAGGAAGGAGCGAACCTTTCTGGAGCGCGTGCGCAAGAAGCTCTTCGGGCCCCGGGATCTCGCTCGTGCCAACGAGGCGATGCTGGCCGCCGCGCATCGGGAGAGTGTCGACGTCGTCTGGATCGATCGCGGCACGACGATCCACGGCCGGACGTTGCTCGAGCTTCGTGGCCTTCTCCCCGACGCGCGAATCGTGCACTACAACCCGGACGACCCGTTCGGTGGCTTTGGCAAGGGAGAGTGGCGGACCTTCCTGAAGGCGGTCGCGGACTATCACGTGCACCTGGTGCCCCGGGAGCCCAACGTCGAGGAGTACCGCGCCATCGGCGCTCGCGACGTCCGGCACGTCGTACCGTTCTGGGGCTATTCCCCGGACGACCACCGTCCCCTGCGGGTGGACGAGCACGAGCGCCGGCACCTCGGCGCGCCGGTCGGCTTTATCGGCATGGCCGAGACCGAGCGGGCCCACACCATCGCCGATCTCGCCGCCCGGGGGTTCGAGGTCAAGGTGTGGGGCGACGGGTGGGAGCGCTACAAACGTATCACCGGCGGTCGGTTCGTCTATGCCGGACCGGCACAGTTCGGTGAGATGTACGCGAAGATCATCAACTCGTTCGACATCAACCTGGCTTTCCTGCGCAAGGCCAACCGCGACCAGCACACATCGCGAAGCGTGGAGTTGCCGGCCGCGGGCGCATTCATGCTGGCCGAGCGCAGCGACGAACACCTGACTCTGTTCGACGAGGGACGCGAGGCGGAGTTCTTCGACGACAACGACGAGCTGGCGCGCAAGGTGGCGCACTACCTGGCGCACCCGAACGAGCGGAGATCGATCGCGGCGCGCGGGCGCGCGCGCTGTTCGCGCAGCGGCTACAGCAACATGGAAAGAATGCGCTCGATGTTGGAGCTCGTCGCGCACTGACAACGGGAGACCGGGATGTCTACACAGCTTTATCCACAGAAGGCCTACCGCAACTGGCGGGATCTGTCGATCGTCTCCGCGAGGGAAATCGTACCCCTGGTCGTGGAGCTCATTCGGCCCCGCTCGGTCGTCGATGTCGGTTGCGGACTGGGGATGTGGACCTCGATCTTTCGAGAGCAGGGAATCGAAGAGTTTCTCGGTATCGACAACGTGACGGTTCCCCAGGACTCGCTGCTCATCCCGCGGGACAAGTTCCTGGCCCACGACCTCGGCCACCCGCTGAAGCTGGACGCTCGCTTCGATCTCGTCGTCTCGCTGGAGGTCGCGGAGCACCTACCGGCCTCGTCGGCCGCAACCTTCGTCGACACCCTCACGTCGCTCGGACCCGTGATCCTGTTTTCGGCAGCGATCCCGCACCAGCGCGGTCGCGGGCACATCAACGAGCAATGGCCCGAGTACTGGGCCGCGCTGTTCGCCAAGCACGATTACCGAACCGTGGACTGCCTCCGCCAGCGAATCTGGAACAACGAGAGGGTCGAACCCTATTACAAGCAGAACATGCTCGTCTTCGTGGCCGATGACCGTTTGTCGGACTACGCCGAGCTGGCGGCGGAGGCGCTGCCGGTGGGACGGATGCCGCTGTCACTGATTCACCCGCACTACTATCTCAAACGGACCGACTTCGCGAACAGCTCGCTCAAGTGGCACGGGCAGAAGCTGATGCACTATGTCCGGGCGGTGTTGCGCCGTCTCGGTCTGATCAAACGCGACTCGCCTCAGGCGGGCACGGTGTTCTGACGACGACAGTAGAAGCACGCCGTCTTTACCAGCAGCGAATCCAGCGGCATCTCCCGGAAGCGCGGCGCCATCGAGTCCCGGATCGCCTCGACCTCCGCGACATCGAACCGCTCGCGCACCTCGGTTTCGACGACGAACCCCACGCGGTCGAACTCGGCCAGGATCTCGTGAAAGCGACGGCGGTTGGGTATGCCGCGTTTGGAACCCATCATTGCCCACACGCGATCGGGCACCGTGAGCCACTCCAGCGGGTTCGCGCATCGCTCCCATCTTCCGTGCGGGCCGAAATCGACGCGATGGATCGCGATTCCGCCCGGCCGCAGTAGTTGAAAGGATCGTTCGGCGAATGACGGCACGTCGTAGACGTGCTCGACGACGTTGTGAGAGGTCAACAGATCGAGGTTGCCGTGCTCGTCCACGTCGACGGTCTCGATCGACCGGAAAATCGGTTGGACCAACGCGGGATAGGCTTCGGGAAAGCCGGAGGGGTCGATGCCGAGCTGGTCCAGTCTGCAGGATATCTCGGGGTTTCGACGGCGCAGGTCCTCGACGAGCGCGCGATAGATGCCCTTGGCGAACGGGCCGCCGATATCCCCGGCGAACCGGTCGTAGCAGAGGTATCTCTCGGCGCCTGCGCCGAGGAAGAGCAAAGCCGACGGAATGTGGTCACCGGGCCCGATCTCGCCGACGCGCTTTCCTTCGAGAGCCGAGATGCCGATGTGGTCGACCACGGTGTTGAACAGGGAGTAGCCGTAGCACTCGAGGAAGGCGCTGTCGACGTTATCCGGGTGTGCGGAGGTACGCCCACGCCGGGCGCGCCATCGCGCGACGACGGGTATCGACATGACCGCGTTGCGGGCGATCTGGTCCAGGATGAGCCAGGTCTTGAGCCCGCCTTCCGAGCGGCGCGGTTCGGGTTTCGTCGTGGTGCTCATCGTCCTCTTCGCGTTTTCTCTCCGGGACTATATACAACCGAGCTCGAGGGGAGGCCACCGCGGTGCGTCGACGATGATCCGATGCGGCGGACCTCGTTCCCGGGCCAGTCAGTCTCCGTCCGCCTCGATCAGCGCGGTCAGTTGTCGCAGGGCTCGCTCGCCGCTGTAACGGCGCTCGAACAGCAGACGCGCGCGACGCCCGTGCTCGAGGCGGCGGGGCTCGTCGACGGCGTAGGCGGCGATCGCCTCGGCCAGGGCCCCATCCTCGCCCGGACTCACATGCACGCCGCACTCTCCTTCGCGGAGAATCGCGGTGATCTCGCTGTTCGCCGGCCCCACGAAGACGGTCGGCCGCCCGGCGGCGAGTGTGCCGTAGATCTTCGACGGCACGAGGAGCCCGGCCAGTCCTTCACGCAAGGTGATCAGGTGGATGTCGCCGCTGGTCAGGCTTCGGCCCAGCTCACGATGCGGGACCCAGGGTCGGAACTCGACGTTGGTCAGACCGCGTCGCCGGCATTCCTGTCGCAAACGCTCCAGGCTGGGACCCGTCCCGACGAAGGCGAACAGGACGTCCGGCCTGTCGCGTAGCCGCTCCGCGGCGCACAGTACGGTCTCGAACTCGTGAGCCAGACCCAGGTTCCCCGAGTAGAGCACGACGAACCGATCTTGCCAGCCGCACTCCCGCCGCAACGGGTTCTCCTCGACCGAAAGCGGGACGATCGCCTCGCCGTCGGCCCAGTTGTGTACGATCTCGACACGCCGCGCTCCGGCCGCTCGTAAAACCTCGGCCATCGGCTCACCCAGGGCGGCGACCGCGTCCGACCCGCGTAGGACGTGGCGAGAGAGACGTTCGAACAGCCTCCCGACGACCGAGCCGCGGCGGAGCACGCCGAGCTCGAAGGCCAGGTCGGGATAGACGTCCATCACCCAGAAGACGAACCGCGCTCGCTTGAGCCGGGCGAGAGAGAGGGCCGGAAGGGCCAGCATCGGTGGCGTGGTCAAAGTCACGACGACCTCGGGCCGGCGCTGCAGGGCCAGCCGCAGCGCGGCACCGACTAGAAAGCTCAGATAGTCGAGCAAGCGGCCGATCCGGCTACCCCGCCCGAATCCGGTTCCCCGGGCTCTCCGGACCTCCACGCCGCGGACCCGCTCCCGCAGCGCGAAGCGGCGCTCGGGATCGGTGTAGTCCCGCCTCGAGCAGATGACCGTAACGTCGTGCCCGCCCATGGCGAGTGATTCTCCCAGGTCGGCGAGCAACAATCCCGTGGGGGCCTCGGAAGGCGGGTAGTACTGATTGATCAGGACGACGCGCACGGGCTACTCGATCACGTCGTATCCCAGACGCCGGATCAGATCGGCCGAGCGGTCGTTGAGCGCGCGGATCAACTCGGGGGTCAGCGAATCCAGGTAGCGCTGGTTCTCGTCGCGTTTGAGCGGGTACCACTTCTCCTCGGACAGCGAGCCCAGCGGGATCTTCTGGCCGCCCCGCGGCACCTGCCGCGGGTCGAACTCCAGCTCGGCGAACTCGCACATTCTGCGGATCACGTCCTCGGGGTTGTCCAGGAAGTCCTCGTAGCGCACCTGGATCATTTCGAGCTGCTCCCCGTCGGCGACCGCGCGGCGGTAGGAGTTGTCCCAGTGCTCGATGGCACAGCGGGTCTTCTGGTCCACGCTCAGCTCGACCCGCGTTCCGTGATTGTCGTACTCCTTGCGCACCGCGCGTCCGCACGTGATGTAGGGATTTCGCGTGAGAAGAACGAACCGGGGTCGGGAGCCTTCGAGCAGCTTGGCGACGTAGGAGGCCTGAATCGTGTAGAGTTGGCTCATGTCGATGAAGCGTGCGTGGTCGAGATCGTGCGCGTAGGCCAGAATGACTTTGCGGATCACGCGCTGAAGGGCGGTCGCCGTCCCGGCGTCGACATCGCTCGCCCGTCGCTGGTAGAGCGGTAGAAACTCGTCGATGGCGTAGAGCCAACAACGCTGGTATCCGTAAAGGGGATGACAATCCAGCTTGCCATCGACGTTCGAGAAGTGGGCGCTGCGATGGATGAGGGACTCCGGCAGATCCTTGATCGTGTGGTGGCAGTTGTGGATCTCGTCGACCCCCGCCCAGTAATCGGAGTTGCCCGAGGCGTAGACCGCCTCGGGATGACGGTACAACGTGCGGGCGATGATCGTCCCCCCTCCGCCCTGCACACCGAGGATGAAAATCGGCCGATCGATAGGCACCTCGCCGAGCGATCGCGCCAACCGGCGGAGGTTGACGTCGTAGCGCTGCAACTGGTAGGCATAGCGGGCGCGCCCGATGATCTTTCGCGCGACGTGCAGCGGCCCCCGTTCCCGCAGCTGGCTCAAACCTGCCGCCATGGTCCGTCGCGCGCCGCGTGGCTCGGGCTCGTCGAGGCGGAATTCGGGTGAATCAGGCGCCATGGCACTTATTCATAGCACAGGCTCGGTCCGATCGGCGCAGTCCGGTGCCGCTCGCGAGGAACATTGAATGAGTCTTACCGATCGCATCCGAGGGATGGGCGTATGAAGATCGTCAACGTGGTCGGGGCACGACCGAATCTGATCAAGATCGCACCGCTGATGTCGGCGTACGCCGGTTATCCGTCCATCGAGGCGCTCTTGGTCCACACCGGCCAGCACTACGACGAGACGATGAGCGAGCTGTTCTTCGAGCAGTTGGGCATCCCGGTGCCGGACATCAATCTCGAGGTCGGCTCGGCGAGCCACGCCGTGCAGACGGCCGAGATCATGAAGGCGTTCGAGGGCGTCCTGGTGGATCACCGGCCCGACGTGGTGCTCGTCGTCGGTGATGTCAACAGCACGATTGCGTGTGGTCTGGTCGCCGTGAAGCTGGGGATCCGGCTCGTTCATGTCGAGGCCGGCCTGCGCAGCCGCGATCGTACGATGCCCGAGGAGATCAATCGCATCCTCACTGACGCGATCAGCGACCTGCTGTTCTGCACCGAGCAAAGCGGCGTGGACAACCTGATCGCCGAGGGTGTGCCACGAAATCGCATCCACCTCGTCGGCAACGTGATGATCGATACGCTGTTGAAGAACAAGCAACTCGCGGACCGCTCGCCCGTTCTCGATGATCTGGGTCTCGAGCGGCGGCGCTACGCGGTCCTCACCCTGCACCGGCCGTCCAACGTCGACGATCCCGCGACCTTCGACCGCATCCTCGACGCGCTCGAGGTCGTCCAGCGCGAGTTGCCGATCGTCTTCCCCGTCCACCCGCGAACCCGCCGGATCCTGGCCGACTCGCCGCTCGGACGGCGCTCCGAGGCGATGCCCGGGCTGCGGCTACTGGATCCCATCGGATTCCTTGATTTCCTCAAATTGATGAGCGATGCGCGCATCGTGCTGACCGACTCCGGCGGCATTCAAGAAGAGACGACGATCCTCAAGGTCCCCTGTCTGACGCTGCGCGAGAACACCGAACGTCCGATCACCACCGAGATCGGCTCGAATCGGATCGTGGGCACCGACACGGCTCGCATCCTGGACGCCTTCCGCGCCGTGATGGACGGAAAGGGCCCGCCTTGCAAAGTACCCCCGATGTGGGACGGAAGCGCAGCCAAGAGAATCACCAAGATCCTCCTCCAGTAGAAAAGGGGACATTCCGCTTTGGCTTGAAAAAGGGGACATTCCGCTTTAGTCGCTAATTCTTGAAGTCGCGCTGCGCGACTTCAAGAATTAGCGACTAAAGCGGAATGTCCCCTTTTTCAAGCCAAAGCGGAATGTCCCCTTTTCAGAAAAGCTTGAGGATTAGGACGAAGAACTCGTCTTCGCCCTCTAGTTCGGGAATGTCTGAGAGCATGGCGCGGCCATAGTTGGCCGAGATGATCGTCTTCCACGGACCGACCAGGTTGAACGTGATTCCCAGACCGGTAAACGACTTCGTTTCTTCGAAGGCCGTCTCGTCCCGGATCCACGCATTCTCCAGTACGCCGTCGAACCGGATGACCTCGAACAGGTTGAAGGAGTAGCCCGCTCGCGCGATCACGCCGCGGTCGAAGCGCACACCGCTGCCGGCAAAGCCGCTCAGACGGTCGTCGCCGAACAGGCTGAACTCGTACTTGCTGAAGCGGTCCAGGCGTGAGCCGTCCAGATAGTTGACCTCGGTGCGCACCTTCTGGAAGTTCGCCAGGTACCACTCCTTGAACCCCGTCACGTCCCACCGGGCGAACTCATCGCGCAGCGGCGGGAGGGGGGTGTCCACGTAGAGGTCGGTCGCCGGATCGTAGCTCACGAAGCTGCCCGAGAATTCGTCGAACAGACCCCAGTTCTCCCATTCCGACCGCGTGCTCCAACCTGCCGACGCCACGATGCTGTAACCCCTGCGATTGAACTCGAGCTCGAATTCCCCGGTGGCCTCGGTGTGGTTCTCGGGCAGGACGAAGCCCAGGCTCTGGGTCGGGTTCGCGTCGTTGTAGGCCGCGATGGCCTTCTCACCGTCGTCGTTTTCGTCGTACTGGCGGAAGGTCAAACCGCCAATGAAGTTGAGCTTGACGAACTGCGCCGCGTGGACCCCGAGCCGGAAGTTGAGGTTCTGCCCGCGAATGTCGATGCGCTCTTCGGTCAATTCCTCGTCCTCGAAGAAGACCTTGTCGTTGAAGAACAGAGCCGAGCCGAATGCGTCGACCGTGGCACTGAGCTTGCCGCCGGCGAGATCGGGCTTGCTGGCAGTGAAGAAGTTGACCACGACTCCGATGAGTGCCTCGATCTGCACGTTCTTGCCGCCGACGTCGAAGTTGAAGTAGTTGGCGCCGGCGAACGGTTGCACTCCGTCCGTCGAGTTGTCTTTGAACGCTCCGGCGGCGGCGAACCACTGGCTGGTCCTCGGCTCCTTCAACGTGCGCGTGCCGTCGGGCTCGCGATCGAGGTAGCGGAATCCCTCCTCGGTTTCGCGCATCATGTTGTGCGTCGAGGCGTACGCCTCTCCACGGCGCTGCTCGAACGCCTCCCGCGAAGGGTTGATCTCGTACTCCAGGAAGGTCACCTCGCGCCGGACGACGAAGTTTCTGCCCGCGGTGTTCCAGACCTGCTGCCCGTCGATCTTGTCCAGCATCCAGAACCGATTGCCCGCCGCGTCGTCCCTCGAGCTGAAGCGGTCTACCTCTTCGTTGGACAGGATGGGTGATTCCAGCTGGGTCTGGATCACCGAGGCCTTCACGCGGTAAAACTCGAGCGTGTCGATCCAGACGCGCCCTCGGTACAGACTCGCCGGCGCGTCCGGATCCTGCGGCTGGAACCGGAGGACGTAGGCCTCACGGCCGCCGATCTTTTCCCGCCCGACGAGGCGGTAGACGTAGGTCCGGTCCAACGTCAAATCGAGCGGCAGCGTGATCACCTTTTCCGGCTGGATCAGCGGGATCTGCGGGAACTTCTTCCAGCCCACAAGGTTGCCGTTGATGTAGTAGTCGATCTCCTCCCATTCCAGCTCGCCGCCGCGCTCCCAGAAGTACTGCGTGTCGATCGACACGTCTACAGTCGATCCGCCCTGGACGAAACGGAAGTGGTAATCGATCCGCCCTCGTGCCATCCAGCGGTCGAGCCGGTCGTTCTGGATCTTCTGTACCTGCTGGTGGCGCGCGATGATTTCCTCGGCCGTCAGCTCGCGTCCGCGCGTCGTCCCGATCTCCTCGGGCGTGAGATCGAAACCCGCCGATCCGGCGGGGCGCTCGAACAGCACGGCCTGTGGGTAGGCCCCCGCGGCGATACGGATCGCCCGTCCGGGGGCGCCCGAGGCGAGCGGCGCCGAGCCTACGCGCAGGACCTGTCCGGTCAACGGGTCGATCAATCTCGCGTTCCTCACGAAGCTCGTGCCCACGACCATGCGATCCCGGGGAAGATCGCCCCGCGGGCCGGGCGCGCTGTAGAAGATGATCGTCGTGAACTCCTCGTCGCTCAGAAAGGCCCCTAGAGCGGTCGCTCCGCTCAGGGGGCGTTCCTGCTCGTCCTCGAAGCTCACGCTTCCCAGAGGTGCGGGAGCGTAACCCGCCGCCAGCGCGGAATGGGCCCCGCCGATCCATCGCCCGATCTCGCCCCGCCGCTCGGCGGGCCCGTCCGGATGCACGAGAGCCACGGGAACCCCGGCGGCGAGCGCGCGTATCGCGACCTCGACGACGGCCCACGGACCGGCGCCCGGCGCGCGGACGACGTGGGCCCGGATCTCGGCCGCGGGCGGGTGACGCACGTTCTCGCCCGCGATCGTTCGCAGCTTCTCGAGGACGCCCTCGTTCTCGGACCCCGCCTCGACGAACAGCGGCAGGATGTCGATGTAGGCCGCGACGTCCTCATCCCACAGCCGCATCTGCCAGTCCAGGTCGGCCGCGGCAACGGGCGCCTGCGCGACGCGAATCTCCGCGCCGCGAGCGCGTGCCTCGGCCCGCGCCGCCAGGGCCGAGTTCTTGAGCACGAAGGCGTAGGAGACCGGATCCAGCCCACCGGGCTCCTTCCCGCCGATGCGATCCCGGATCTCAACGGCTTCGATCCGGCCGGCGAAGCGCCCCACCGCGCTGCGAACGAAGGCCAGCCACGCGTCGAGCGAGCGGCCCTCGAGCGGCGAAGGCGGTCCCCCGGAAGGAACGTGAAGCGGATGGGTGCCGGTCAGCGAGAGGACGATTCGAGCACCGGCGCGGTGCAGCGTCTCGATATCGGGATCGTAGGCCGACCAGTCGAAGATGCCTTTCTGCCGTTCGACGGTCGCCCAGTCGGCGACGATGCGAACGGGGAGCGTGTCCAGCCGGTCTTCGAGCGCCGATGCCACCGTCCGATCTTCGAGGGTCTCGAGGGACAGTCCCAGGGCCAGCCGTGCGGAGGAGCCGTCGGCCTCCTGTGCCGCGGTCGTGGCCACGGCTATCAGAGTCAGTAGCAGGATAGACCCGCCGCGGACCGATCTCGCTCGTATCGTTTCCATAAGGTCGTTTCGTTCCGGCCGGATCCGGTCGAGCATTCTTCGCCACGACGGGGGGCCTGTCAATCGCGAGTGGATGCGCGAAACGATGGTGGTCGCCTTGACGGTCCACGAGTATCGTGCGTAGTGCCGTGGCTTTCTTGCTCGGCTGGAGCGTGTTCGATGGAACCATCAAAGATCATCACCCTGACCACCGACTTCGGGCACCGCGACAGCTACGTGGGCCAGATGAAAGGCGCCGCTCTGGCCGTCGAGCCCGACGCCAGAGTGGTCGACCTGTGCCACGAGGTCCCAGCGCACGACGCTCGAGCCGGCGGCTATCTGCTGGAGACCGGCTACGCAACTTTCCCGACGGGAACGGTGCACGTCGCCGTCGTCGATCCGGGTGTGGGGACCGAGCGCCGCATGCTGGCCGTGCGTGCCGGCCAGCACTTCTTCCTGGCGCCGGACAACGGCCTGTTGTCGCGAGTGCTTGCCAGAGAGAAGCTCGTGGCCGCGCACATTCTGCAGAACCCGTCGTTCTTCGGACCCCGCAGCTCGTTCACGTTCGCCGGACGGGACGTCTTCGCTCCCGCGGCGGCGTGGATCTGTCGCGGCGTCGCCCTGCAGCGCCTGGGCCCGCCGGCCGGCGAGCTGGTCCGTCTGGAGTCGACGCGGCCACGGTTGGAGTTCGGCCGGCCCGTTCGGGTCCCCGTCGTCCACGTCGATCACTTCGGTAACGTCGTTCTCGACGTGACGGTAGAGGCACTGACCGTGGTGCTGGGACATCCGCCGGACGAGCGCTCGCCCTTGAATCTCGTCGCCGAAGGGGGGCGGGTCGCACGCTTCGTCGAGACCTACGCCAGGGGCGAGGGGCGCGAACCGTTCTTCCTGATCAACTCCGCCGGCTATCTCGAGATCGCGCTGAAGGCCGGCCGGGCCGACGAGGCCCTGGGTTTGCGGGCGGGAATGCACCCGGAGCTCAAGGTCGGCGGCTGAGGGCGCCCGATTCCCCTTGTTCAGAGCCCTTTCGAGCCGCCGGTTGCCGGACTTCCCCGAAGACTTAGATTTCTATTGCGAGGATTCCAGGGATGCCTCTGTTCGGAACGCTCAGCACGATGCCCCTCTCCGACGTGCTCCAGTGGTTGGGCTCCGCGCGTCAGACGGGAACCCTGCAGATTGAGCGTAACAAGGTCAGCAAGTCGATCGTCTTCCAGGACGGGCAGGTCATCGGCTGTTCGTCCGACGATCCGCCGGAGCGTCTCGGCCAATTTCTGATCGCCCGGGGCAAAATCACCGAGGAACAGCTGTGCAACGCGCTGACGATCCAGGAGAGCACGCGGAAGCACCTCGGAATGACCCTGGTCGAGATGGGCGCTCTTTCGCCGGACGAGCTGTCGTCGCATCTCGAGGCCAAGGCCGAGGAGACGATCTTCAGCCTCTTCGGCTGGGACGACGCTGTATTTCGCTTCCAGCAGGGAGCCCGTGACGAGGCGAACGTCTTCCCGATCGCCCTGAGAGTCGAGGATGTCCTGCTGCGCGGCCTGCAGCGCTACGACGAGATCCAGCGCATCCGCCAGGTGCTCTACGACCCGAGGATCGTTCTCCGCCGGACGGACAAGCCGCTGCCCCAGGCCATGCTGGACAACGTCATGGCCTGCACGCTGTTCGAGGCCATCGACGGCGATCGCACGGTGGCCCAGATCCTGCTCCACGTCCACGGTTCGGAATACGTGGTCACCAAGTTCCTCTTCGAGCTATACCAGAACGGCTTCGTCGAGCTCGTGGGGATCAAGAAAATCGAGCCGTTGCCGGTGCGCCATGCCGCGAAACCCGTCGTGGATGCGACTCCGCAGCCTGCTCCCGTCCCCGAGGCCCCCACCGAGGAGTTGACCGATTTCGCCCTGGTCGAACCGGCCGACATGCCCGCGACGCCACCCGCGACGCCCCAATCCACCGCCGCTCCCGAGGCCCGGCAGCGCGCTTCGGCTTCGGCCGCCCGGCCCCGGCAGGATGCGACCGCGGCGACGGCCGTCTCGGCGGCGTCGGAGAGCCCGCAGGAAGACCTCACGTCGCTGTTCGGTGACGTGGAGGTCCCCGACCGGGTCGAGCCGGCGGTGAAGTCGGACGCCCATAGCCTGGCCCAGAGCCTCGAGCAGGCCCGTGTGGACATGAACAACGGGGAATACGAGAATGCGCTCGAGATCCTGGACCGACTCTACAGGGAGTACCCGGGAGACGAGTCCCTACGCCGGCTGACCAGCGAGGCCGAGGTGGCCTTCATCGAGAAGGCCTACCGCCACTTCCTTCCACCGTCGAAGATCCCCAGGCTGACCCGTCCCGTAGAAGAGATGTCGACGGAGACGATTTCGTCCACCGAGTTCTTCCTGCTCAGCAGGATCGACGGCAGCTGGGACGTGAAGTCGATCATCCAGATCGCACCGCTGCGCGAGGCTGATACGTTGCGCACGCTCAAGCGCATGCGCGAGGCCGGGATCATCGAGCTGCTGGATCCTCGGAGCTCCTGACGCGGGAGGCGGGCCCGGCGTCCCCCTCGAGAATCACCACGGCTGCGGCCGTGGTCGGCTGGTGAGTCAGGCTGACGTGCACCGACCCGACTCCCAGACGCGAGGCGGCTTCGGCCGCCGGACCGTGGAGGCGCAGCTCCGGCTTACCCGAAGATGCCCGGATGACTTCGATTTGCCCGAAGGCCAGGCCCCGGGCCCAGCCCGTGCCCAGCGCCTTGAGACAGGCTTCCTTGGCAGCAAACCTCGCGGCGAGGGCCTGGAGGCGGTCGGCGCGCCCGTTACAGTCGGAACGCTCGCGGTCGGTGAAGACGCGTCGTTCGAAACGCTCGCCGTGCCGGCCGAGCGCCCCAGCCAGGCGGTTTACCTCCACGACGTCGACTCCCAAACCCAGAATCATGCCACATCCCGGTTGCGCTTTGCCCGCCAGCCCGACACGACCTAGCTTTGCACTGAGGTCGCCGACGCTCGGGGCCGGATCAGCCGGAATGGTATAATACGGTTTCAGTCGAGTGGCCGCACAGAATTACAAACCTTCTGATGACAATAACTTAGAGGCCTCCCCCCGCTCGACATGAGTCGCGAAGAAAAAGACATCTTCGAGCGCCTCGGCGCTGAAGGAATGACGCGGGTCCTGGACGACGTCCTGGATCATCGTCGACTTGTACGCCTCGCGAACGCGTGCGGGTTGAAGTACCCCGGCATGCGCACTCAGTCCCAAAAGCGTGATCGCCTCGTCGCCGATCTTGTCGAACGGAGCTTCCAGGAAGAAGCGACGATGCTCGCGATCGCCCGAACGGTGCTCAAGGAGACCCGCGACGCCAACCGTCGCTGGACTCAACTGACCCGGGAGCAGAAGGCCAAGCGCATCGGCGACGAGAGGTTTCTGTTACGCAAGGGAAACCTTGGCGTGCACCTCTACTTCCTGGCCTCGGCCGACGGCGAGGGTGACCGCAACGGCTTCGAGAGCCTGCTGGCGCGACAGCACCTCATGCGCATCGCCGCCGAGGAGCGCAGCGCCAAGGAAGCCAAGACCAAACCCCCGCGCGAGCAGATCCGCTTGCACAAGCGTCTGAGCGAGCTGCAGAAGAAGAACCAGCATCTCGAGAGCCAACTGGGCAAGAGTCGCGAGGCCGAGCGATCGTCCAAGCGGGACATGATTCAGCGCAAGGGTGAGTTGGCCGAGGCACGCATGCTGGTCGAGCGGCTGAGGCACGAGGCCGTCCAAGCCCAAGAGGCGGCTCGCAAGGCGGCCAGCGGTCAGCCTTCGAACCCTGCGTTCCAGGAGGCGATCGAGAAGGTCGACAAGGCCGTGCGCAGGCTGGCCACCGAACAGAAGAAGCTGATCCACCGCGTGGACAAAATGACCGAAGCCGCGCCGGCCAACTCCCGTCCCGAGGGCAAGGTCAAGCTCGATCCCGGCTCGCTGGATCCACTGCGGGACACAATCGAGGGACTGCGCAAGGACGTCGCCTCGCTCAAGCGGGAGAGAAAGAAGGACTCGCAGCAGCTCTCGGCCCTGGTGGAGCGGGTGAGCGGACAGACCGACGACGAACGCTCGAGGCGGTCGTCCGCCTCGCGGATGACCGCGAAACGGGGCCGTGCCAAGGGCGACCCCGAGCGGGTCGGCGTGTTCATCGACGTGCAGAACATGTACTACGGGGCGCGTCAGCTGAAGGGCAAGCTCGACTTCGACGCGCTCCAGCAGGCAGCGGTGCGCGAACGCAGATTGATCCAGGCCGTGGCCTACGTCGTCGAGTCGAAGGAAATCGACCAGTCGGGCTTCATCAAGCTGCTCGAGCAGCGCGCGATCGAGGTGAGGCGCAAGACGCTCCAGGTACGCGCGGACGGCTCGACGAAGGGCGACTGGGACATGGAGTTGGCGCTCGACATCCTGGACGCCGCGAACAGCCTCGACGTCGTCGTGCTCGTCTCCGGCGACGGCGACTTCACCTCGCTGGTCAAGCGCGTCAAGTCGATGGGACCACGCGTGGAGGTCATCGGTTTTCCGCGTACGACCGCCAAGTCACTGGTAGGCGCGGCCGACCACTTCCAGCCCCTCGACCGCAAGTTCATGATTTACCCGCGGCGAGCCAAGACCCGCTCGACCCAGGCCCCCTCCACGGGGACGATCGACCCCGCTTCTTCGAAGAAAGGGAGAAGCTAGGAGTCTGTCCTAGGAATCGACGAACGACACCTCGCCGTCCGGCCGCGCGACGAGGTGTCGGCGACTCTCTCTCCATTCGGGCAAGACCAGAATCCGGCCGAACCCCTGCTCGTCGCCGGCCGACAGGTCCTTCTCGACATGGAAGTGACCCAGCACGACGGTGTCGTGGCCCTGTCGGAAGAGCGTGGCCGCGTAGGCACGAACCTGAGCTTCGGGGAACTCCCGCTTGTAATCGAGGTTGGTCCGGCGAAACCGCCGTTCGAGCCGTTCGGCCAGGCGCATCCGCCGCCCGTGAGGTAGCAGTCGAAACAACGCCCACACTGGTGCGGAACGGCTCAGGCGACGCCAGCGGCGGTAATTTCGATCCTCGAGGTTGACCAGATCCCCGTGCGCCGCGTAGAGGCTGTGACCGCCCAGGCGCTCGACGAGTCCCTCGTCGCTCGCCTCGTCGATCGCGGTTCCCGTGTAGGAGCGGCCGATGCGATAGTCCCGGTTCCCCTCGAGATAGCGGACGACGACGCCCCGCCGGCGTAGTGCGGCCAGTCGCTCGACCACCGCCGTCTGGTGCGGTTGCTCCATCCCCTCACCGCCGATCCAGAGGTTGAAAAGGTCGCCCAGCAGGACGACGCGCGTGGCGCTTTCCCCGAGACGATCCAGAAACTCGAGGAACGCGGGCAACGCCGAATCGTCACGATCGATGTGGACGTCGCCGATGAAGACGAGGTCCTCTCCCCTGCCCGGCCGGCTCACCGCGATCTCTCCTGTGACTCCAGCCGCGCGAGAAATCCTCGACGCCACGTGTCGAAATCCGATTCGACAATCGCCCTTCGCATCGCTTGCATCAACGTCATGTAGTAGGTCAGATTATGGATCGTGTGCAACCTCGACGCGAGGATCTCTCCCGACAGGAACAGATGTCTGAGGTAGGCCCGGCTGTAACCGGTACAGGCCTCGCAAGGGCAGTCCCCGTCGAGCGGACGATCGTCACTCCGGTACTCGTTGCGCTTGATGTTGACGCGTCCCGCCGAGGTGAACAGCGAGCCGTTGCGCGCATTGCGCGTCGGGATCACGCAGTCGAACAGATCGACGCCCGCGGCAACGGCCTCGACGAGATCGCGCGGCATGCCGACCCCCATCAGGTAGCGCGGACGATCCCCGGGAAGCAGACGGGCGGTGAAGCGCACGGTCTCGGCCATCGTTTCCGGTGGCTCGCCGACCGACACGCCGCCGATGGCGTAGCCCGGAAGGTCGAGCTCTCGCAACTCGCTGGCGCTGCGCTCGCGCAGCTGGGGGAAGCCGCCGCCCTGTACGATGCCGAAGGCCACGCCCGGACCCGCGTACGCGTCGCGGCTGCGGCGCGCCCAGCGTGTCGTCCGATCGACCGCCGCCTCGACCTCCTCGCGCGCGGCCTGCCCCGGCGGACACTCGTCGAGCACCATGGCGATGTCGGAGCCGAGAGCAGCCTGAATCTCCATGCTCTTTTCGGGTGTCAGGAGGTGGGCCGAACCGTCGATGTGGGACTGGAAGCGCACGCCCTCCTCGTCGACTCGCCGCAGCTCGGCCAGCGAGAAGATCTGGAAACCGCCCGAGTCGGTCAGAATCGGCCCGTCCCAGTTCATGAAACGGTGAAGGCCTCCGACCTCGCCGACCACCTCGTGGCCCGGACGCAGGTAGAGGTGGTAGGTGTTGGACAGAACGATCTGAGCGCCGCAGCGCCGCAGCTCGTCCGTCGTCACCGCCTTGACTGCGCCCTGCGTGCCGACCGGCATGAAGGCCGGCGTGGCGACCTCGCCGTGAGCCGTTGCCAGGCGGCCGACGCGTGCTCGCCCACAGCTCGCGGTCTCTCGGAAGCCGAAGCCGCTCATCGGGGTGTCCTCACCAGCATGGCATCGCCGTAAGAATAGAACCGGTAGCCGTGGGCGATCGCGTGCTCGTAGCCAGCGAGCACCCGCTCGCGACCGGCAAAGGCGCTCACCAGCATCAGCAGAGTCGACCGCGGCAGGTGGAAGTTGGTCAAGATCGCGTCGACGACTCGGAATTCGAAGCCGGGGTGGATAAACAGACCGCACGTGCCGCGCCCGGGGCGCACTTCGCCTTGCGCCGCCGCGCTGTGCTCGAGCGCGCGCACCACGGTCGTGCCCACGGCGACGATCCGGCCGCCGCCCTCCCGCGTCCGGCGGACGGTCTCGGCGATCTCCTCGCCGATCGCGAAGCGCTCCTCGTGGATCACGTGGTCCTCCACCCGCTCGACACGGACCGGCTGAAAGGTACCGGGGCCGACGTGCAGCGTGACGTAGGCGCTGCGAATTCCCGCGCGGTCGAGCGACGCCAGCAGCTCGGGTGTGAAGTGCAGGCCGGCGGTCGGCGCCGCCACGGCGCCGGGCCGCCGGGCGAAGACGGTCTGGTAGCGCAGACGATCTTCCTCGGCCAGCTCTTCCGCCCCGGCCTCACCGGGATCGGGCCGCCTGATGTACGGCGGCAGCGGCATGAGGCCCACCCGCTCGAGCGTCTCATCCACTCCACCCCGCCCCGCCTCGAGCCTCACCGACCAGCCCTCCCCCTCGCGCCCGAGCACGAGGGCTTGCAGCCCAGCGGCAAAGTGGAGACGCGATCCCACCGACGGCGGACGCGAGGCGCGCAGCAGGCAGTGCCACGTGTGCTCGTCGGCCGGTGCCCCGCGCGGGCGCTCGAGTAGCAGCAGCTCGACCCGCCCTCCGCTTTCTTTCGTTCCGATCAGCCGGGCGGGGAGCACACGCGTGTCGTTGAAGACCAGAAGGTCACCCGGATCGAGCCAGCGGCCGAGCTCGTCGAAACGCGAGTGCGTGACGGAGCCCGTCGCACGAGAGAGGACCAGCAGGCGCGATCGGTCCCTTCGCGAAGCGGGGTGCTGCGCGATGCGCTCGGGTGGCAACCGGTAATCGAACTCCTCGACCTTCACCGCCGACTCACGGGAAGCATCTGCCGCAGGACGGTCATGTTTTCGCGGTCCTCCGCGAGATCGGGACCTTTCGGTGTCTCGAGCACCATCGGGATCCGGCGGAACCGCCGGTCGGCAAGGATCAGCCGGAACGCCTCCAGACCGACCTCGCCGCGCCCGATGTGCTCGTGCCGGTCCTTACGGCTGCCGAACGGATGCTTCGAATCGTTCAGGTGGAAGCCGTACAAGCGATCGATACCGACGACCTCGTCGAATTCACGAAAGGTCGCGCGGAACGAGCGACGGTCGCGGAATTCGTAGCCCGCGGCCAGGGTGTGACAGGTGTCGAAGCAGACCCCAAGGCGCTCGGTCGACCGTGCCCGCTCCAGCACGTAGGCCAGGTGCTCGAACCGATGACCGAGTGTCGCGCCCTGACCCGCCGTCGTCTCGAGAAGCACCGTCGTGATGCCGTTGACCGATCGAGCGCGCTTCGACCGACCTCCCGAGGGAGCCAGCACCTCGTCGAGCGCCCGGACGATCCTCTCGAGGCCCGCTTCTTCGCCGGACCCCGTGTGCGAACCGGGGTGTAGCACGAGGTACGGGATGCCGAGCAGCTCACAGCGCGCGATCTCGTCGGCGAGGGCGACGAGCGATCGACGTCGCACCGGACCGGCTGGCGCGGCGAGGTTGATCAGGTAGCTCGCGTGGGCCAACGTGTGGGGACCGAGACCGCTTTCGCACGCGCGTTCGCGGAAGCGCTGCACCTCCTCGACTGCAATCGGCTTCGAGCTCCACTGGCGCGCCGACTTGACGAAGACCTGGAGCGCCGTCGCATCGACGGCCTCGGCGCGGTCGATCGCCCGGTGCAGTCCCCCGGCGATCGACATGTGCGCCCCGAGCCTCTGTCTGCTGCCTTTCGACATCGACCGATCGCATTCCAATCCAGTGGGAGGTGCGATCCTACCGCGTCGCCCGCGCGAGGTCGACCTGGAGGGTTCGGAGGTACTACGGGAGGAAGAACCAGCCGAGAACCGAGAGCAGCACGGCGAGCGTCGTGACGGCGACGGCGATCCAGACTCTACGGTGCCTCCGCTCGGCGACGGCGGTCTCCTCGGACGGCTCGTCGACCGTGGAGCCGAACCCCTCGACGCGTTCGAGGCCTGTCGAAAGGACGCTCTGCCCGGCCGCGCGGCGGAAGACCTCGCGGTTGACCCGCGGACTTATGCGCGGGGTGGGCCGCGTCGCGATGGCTTTTTCGATTTGCCGCAGTCGATCGTTGGGCAGCGGGTGGGCCAGCGCGAGCTCGGCCACGCGAGGATCGCCGCGCTCGACCAGTGTCTGCAGGCGACGTAGGTAGCGGACGACCGACCGCGTATCGTAGCCCAGCGACGCGACGGCGCGGAAGGCGCGCTCGTCGGCGTCGCGCTCGCGCGCCCGGCCATAGCCCAGCCGGATCAGATCGTGGGCGGCGTGCGACCAGGATTGCTCGAGCACCCCGTGGTTCTCCAGTGCCACCACGTGCAGGCCGACCCGCACGAGACGCACGGCTGCGTCGGCGCTGGCGGCGTGGGCCAGCTCGTGCGCCAGTACGAAAGCCAACTCCGCCTCGTCCTCGAGACCGGCAAGCGTCCCCAGGCTGAGCAGCACGCTTCCCGAGGGAAGCGCCAGCGTGCGACAGTGGGGATCCTCGAACAGCACCACCCGGCTCGATGCGGGCGCAGGATCCAACCTACGGCTGATCTGCCCGGCCAGCCGGTTCAGGTAGACCGACAACGAGGGGGCGCTGACGAAACTCCACTCGCCATCGACGGCCGCGCGTACCTCCCGTTCGGTCGCCTCGGCTACTTCCACGTCGGGGAGATCGGCGGGGATGCGACCGGTTCGGCAGTCCGGGCACTGCTGCCGTTGCCGCGGAAGCGGATCTTCGGACAGGAAGGGCAGCCCGCAGTCGAGACAGCTGACCACCGTACGCGGCGCGTCCTCGACGTCGGAGTAGCGCGTACCGCAGCTCGGGCAGCGTCGCAAAGGCTGAGACGGGAAGAGAGAAGTCGTCACCGCAGCGGGGCCGGCGGCTGCCTCGGCGCAGCTGGGGCACGGGTGCCCCGCGGCCTCACCGGATGCGGGCTGTTCCTCGATCAGCGCGTTCGTGACGTCCATCGGACTCCGGCCCAGGCGAGAAAGACTCCCAGCAGACCACCCACCACCGTCAGGCTCACCGGTTCCACGGTCGGGTGGACCCGCAGCGGCTCGAGCAACCCGTACATTGTCGCGTAATAACCTGCCGTCGCGCCAAGACCGGTCAAGAAGACTGCCAGCAGAAGCGGTATCAGGCGCCTTCCCTGTCGCCGCGGAGCGGGGTGAGAATTCGCCCGCGACTCCTTGGCGTCGACGGCCGGGGAAAGCTCGGCCGCCGTGGACGGCTCGACGGTGGGCGAGATGCCGGGCTCGAGATTCGAATGCTGGACCTGAGGCGGGGACGAGGGCGGGGACGAGGGCGGCGCGCTTGCCGGCCCGGCCTCCTGCTCCGGAGCAAGGACGCGATAGGCCATGGCACCCGAATCCATGCCTCCGTCGGCATCCAGCGCCGTGTGGTGCAGGCTCGGCACGAGGCCGGGATCGTCCATACCGATGGCCATCCCGGCGCCGACGGGGACCCGGGCGGTCACGTTGGCGACCTGCGCGCGCAGGACGAAGCTGCGCTGCACGGCCACCAGCGGGACCACGCCGTCGCACTGGCTGCAGCGCGCTGGCGCTCCCTCTACGGCAACCGGTTCACCATAGCGATACTGCGTGTTACACGAAGGACATCTGACGATCACGGCAGACCTCACATCGCCGTCCCGGTGGACGCCGCCGGTCTAGGTCGCGCCTACCTCGGAACAGCCCAGGCAAACGTAGGTTCGCTCCCCGCAAACGTCAAGAATGTAATCGAACGCCAAGCCGCAAAGCCCCGCCGTTGCAGCGTTTGAGGGGTTTTCGGGCACTGTGGTATAGTCCGCACTTTCCGACAGACCGAAGAACCGAGCGAGCGGCACGCGGCGCCCGGAAGGAGACCGCCATGAAGGTGTTCGACACCTCCGACATCCGCAACGTGGCCCTGGTCGGACACGGCGATTCGGGCAAAACCAGCCTGGCGTCGGCCCTACTCTTCACCTCCGGTGCGATCAACCGGCTGGGAAAGGTCGACGACGGTACGGCGGCCACCGATTTCGACGACGAGGAAACCGAGCGGAAGATCTCCCTGCAGACCGCGCTGGCCCACCTGGAGTGGAAGCACAAGAAGATCAACCTGATCGACACTCCGGGCTACGCGGCCTTCGTCGCCGACACCAAGGTCTCCCTGGCGGTCGCCGACACGGCGCTGCTGGTCGTCGAGTCCGTGGCGGGCGTTCAGGTGATCACCGAGCGGGTTTTCGGATATACGGAGCATTTCGACACGCCGTTGATCTTCGTGCTGAGCAAGCTCGATCGGGACAACGCGTCGTTCGAGCGTGCCCTGACCGCGATCCAGGAGCGCTTCGGGCGCACCGCGGTGCCGATTCAGTTGCCGATCGGCAAGGAGCACGACTTCGAAGGGGTCGTCGACCTCCTTACAATGAAGAGCCTGCGCTTCGCCAAGGACGGCTCGGGCAAGATGACCGAGGCGGACGTGCCCGCCGACCTCGCCGACCAGGCGGCCGCGAGTCGTGCCGCGTTGGTGGAGATGGTGGCCGAGAACGACGATTCACTGATGGAGACCTTCTTCGAGGCGGGCGATCTGTCCGTGGAACAGTTGCTGAGCGGCCTGCGCTCCGCGATCGTGGGCCGGAAGATCCTGCCCGTCCTGTGTAGCTCGGTGACCCATCTGGTCGGTGCGCAGCCGATCATGGACGCGATCGTGAACCTCGCCCCCGCCCCGAACGAGACGGGCGACGCGACCGGCATCAACCCCAAGGATCAGTCCGAGATCTCTCGGACGGTGGCCAGCGACCAACCGGTCTCGGCCTTCGTGTTCAAGACGATCGCCGACCCGTTCGCCGGCAAGTTATCGCTGTTGCGCGTAATGAGCGGCACCCTGAAACCGGACTCCAACGTGATCAACGTCAACCGCGAGGGCCAGAGCGAGCGCTTGGGCAACTTGGCCGTGCTGCAGGGAAAGCAGACGACGGCCGTGGGCGAGCTGCGCGCCGGCGACCTGGGTGTGATCGCCAAGTTGAAGGAGACGCAGACGTCGGACACGTTGGCCGATCCGGCCCACCCGATCCTCTACCCGCCGGTCACGTTCGCGGAGCCGGCGATCTCCTACGCGGTGGAGCCCAAATCGAAGGGCGACGAAGAGAAAATATCCAGTGCGCTGGCCCGCCTGATGGAGGAGGACCCGGTGTTGCGCGCACGGCGCGACCCGCGCACGGGTGAACTGCTCGTTTCGGGCACCGGGCAGGTTCACGTCGAGGTGGCGCTTGCCAAGATGAAGCGCAAGTTCGGCGTCGAGGCGATTCTGCACCCGCCCAAAGTGCCCTACCTCGAGACGGTCAAGAGAAAGGTCAACGACGTCGAGGGTAAACACAAGAAACAGAGCGGAGGCCGCGGTCAGTTCGGCGTCTGTGTCATCAACATCGAGCCGTTGCATCGTGGTTCGGGCTTCGAGTTCGTAGACAAGATCTTCGGCGGCTCGATCCCGCAGAACTACCGACCGGCCGTGGAGAAGGGTATCCGCGAGGCGGCCGAGCGCGGCTGGCTGGCCGGCTGCCCCGTCATCGACTTCCGCGTCACGCTCGTCGACGGCAAGTACCATTCGGTCGACTCCTCGGAGATGGCGTTCAAGATTGCCGGGTCGCTCGCCTTCCAGGAGGCGATGCAGAAGGCCGGCCCGACGATCCTCGAGCCGATCATGGCGGTCGAGGTCGTGGTGCCCGAGGAGTACATGGGTGACATCATGGGCGACCTGTCCCAGCGTCGCGGCAAACCCCAGGGCATGGAGCCGCAGGGCAACAACCAGGTGATCAAGGCCCAGGTGCCCATGTCCGAGATGCTGGAGTACGCCTCGACCCTCAAATCGGTGACCAGCGACCGGGGATCCTACTCGATGGAGTTCGACCACTACCAGGAGGTCCCCGCTCAGATCCAGCAGAAGATCATCGCCGAGCACGAGGCGGCCAAAAGCCAGGAAAAGGCAGGTTGAAGCGCGATTTCGTCTACATCGACGAGCTGTCGGGCCACGTCGGTGAACGCGTCAGCCTGAAGGGCTGGCTGGCGCAGAAGCGTTCGTCGGGCAAGATCAAGTTCCTGGTTCTTCGCGATGGATCCGGCTACCTCCAGTGCGTCGCCTTCTCCAAGGACGTCGGACCGGAGCTATTCGAACGCTGCGACCGGCCCTCGCTCGAATCGTCGATCCGCGTCACCGGCACGGTGCGCGAGGACAAGCGCGCCCCGGGCGGCTACGAGCTCTCGCTGGAGGATCTGGAGGTGCTCCACGAGGCCGCCGAGTATCCGATCCAACCCAAAGAGCACGGTGTCGACTTCCTCTTCGACAAGCGACACCTCTACTTGCGCTCGCGGACGCCGCATGCGGTCCTGCGCGTGCGCCACGAGGTCGTCCGGGCCTGCCGTGACTTCTACGACGAGCGGGGTTTCGTGCTCATCGACTCGCCGATCCTCACCCCGGCGGCCTGCGAGGGCACGACCACGCTGTTCGAGACGGACTACTTTGGCGAGAAGGCCTACCTGACACAGTCGGGACAGCTCTATCTCGAGCCGGCATGCATGTCCTTTGGCCGCGTCTACTGTTTCGGGCCGACCTTTCGCGCTGAAAAGTCGAAGACTCGACGCCACCTGACCGAGTTCTGGATGGTCGAGCCCGAGGTCGCCTTCATGGAGCTGCCCGGCCTGCTCGAGCTCGCCGAGGATTTCATCAGCTACATAGTGGCCCGCGTGCTCGATCGTTGCGGCGAATCGTTGAAGCACCTCGAGCGGGATACGGCCAAGCTCGACACGATCTGCCCACCCTTCCCGCGCCTGACCTATAGAAAGGCCGCGGACATCCTCGCCTCCCCCGAGTCGCAGGCCAGGATGAAGGAGGCCGGCGCGCCGCTGTTCGAGAGGGGCAGCGACTTCGGCAGTTTCGACGAGACCGTTCTGACCTCCGGATTCGACAAGCCGGTGATGGTCACGCACTGGCCGGCCGAGATCAAGGCCTTCTACATGCAGCCCGCTGCCGAGGATCCGTCAGTCGCCCTGTGTCTCGACATGCTGGCTCCCGAGGGTTACGGCGAGATCATCGGCGGATCGCAACGCATCCACGACCACGATCTGTTGTTGACGAGGATCCGGCAGCACGATCTTCCCGTCGAGGCCTTCCGGTGGTACCTCGACATCCGCAAGTACGGTACCGTGCCGCACTCGGGCTTCGGAATGGGCATCGAGCGCTGCGTCACCTGGCTGTGCGGGATCCCGCACCTGCGCGAGACCATTCCGTACCCGCGACAGATCCACCGGATCTACCCGTGACCCGCGACCGGCCGACTCGCATCGGCATGATCAGCCTCGGCTGCGCGAAGAACCTCGTCGACACCGAGGTCATGCTGGGCCATCTGGACCGGGCGGGCTGCGAGTTCGTGCAGGACCCGGACGAAGCCGACGTGATCGTGGTCAACACTTGCGGCTTCATCGAGCCGGCTCGCGAGGAGTCGGTGAACACGATTCTCCAGGCCGCGGAGCTGAAGAAGACCGGGAAGCTCAGACGTCTGGTCGTCGCCGGCTGCATGGTGCAGCGCTATCGCGAGGAGCTCGAGACCAACCTGCCGGAGGTCGACGCTTTCGTCGACCTGGACGAGCTCGACCGCGTCGTCGCCCGTGCGGGTCTCGCGACGGGAGCCAGACGTGCGGGCGAGAGCGCTCTTTGCAGCGATCTGCCCGTCCTGCCGACCAACGGCACTACTGAGGTTCCGTCCGCAACGGCCGTGGCAGCCTGGAACGCCGCGACCTATCTGTACGACGACCGGACGCCGCGACGCCTCGCCACCCCCTCGTGGAGCGCCTACGTCAAGATCGCGGAGGGTTGTGATCACACCTGCGCCTTCTGCGCGATCCCCAGCTTCCGCGGGGGCTTCCGCTCCCGGCAGCCCGAGAGCATCGTGCGCGAGGCCACGAATCTGGCCCGCCGGGGAGTCCGCGAGCTCAACCTGATCGCGCAGGATTCGAGCCACTACGGCCGCGATCTCGGTCTGCAGGACGGCCTGGCCACGTTGCTGGAAGAGCTGGAACGGATCGACGAGCTGCGGTGGATCCGCGTGCACTACCTCTACCCCAACACGATCACCGACCGTCTGATCGACACGATGGCCGCCTGCTCGCGTGTCGTTCCCTACGTCGATCTGCCCCTACAGCACGCGCACCCGGACGTGCTGAAGCGCATGCGCCGCGGCGGCACGGCCGAGACTTTCCTCGACCTGCTGGGTAAGTTCCGGGCGGCGATTCCCGATGTGACGCTGCGCAGCACCTTCATCGCCGGCTTTCCTGGCGAGACGGAGGAGGAGTTCGGAACGCTCGTCGAGTTCGTGCACCGGGCGAGGTTCGATCACCTTGGAGTGTTCGAGTACTCCCACGAGCAGCGCACCCCGGCGGCTACCCTTCGGGATGACGTTCCATCGGGAGTCAAGCAGCGTCGCCGCGCGACTTTGATGGAATGCCAGCAGACGGTCGCATTCGAGCGCAACGCGAGGATGATCGGCCGTCGCGTCGAGGTGCTCGTCGAGGGGCCCCACCCCGAGACGGAGCACCTGCTGGTGGGCCGCACGGCCGGACAGGCACCGGACGTGGACGGTCAGATTTTGATCAACGACGGCCTCGCAACCCCCGGATCGTTCGCCACCGTGGAGCTGACCGAAACGGCCGGCTACGACCTAATCGGCCGCGTCGTGTAATGGGGACATTCCGCTTTTTCATGAGTCGGGTATCATGGCCGAGCGGGGCGTGCGAATGAACATCTGGAACGGGCTGGATGCTTTGCCGGACGATTTGGGTCCGGTCGTGGCCAGCATCGGCAAGTGTGACGGCGTCCATCTGGGACACCAGGAGATACTGCGGCGGGTCGTCGCCGAGGCGAAGCGGGATGGCCTTGCGGCCCTGCTGATCAGCTTCGATCCGCACCCGACGGCAGTGCTTGCCCCGGACCGCATGCCGCGCCTGCTGCAGACCCGGCGGCAGAAGATGGCGAGCCTCGATCAGACGGGGATCACCGATTTCCTGATTCTCGACTTCGACGAGAGGCTGTCCGCGCTGAGCGGCGAGGAGTTCTTCTCCGATCTGCTCCTTCCCAGGCTGCAGCTCACGTCGGTTTTCGTCGGCGAGAACTTCCGTTTCGGCCACGAGCGGGCCGGCGACGTGAAGCTGCTCTCGGAGATTGGCGAGCGCGAGGGCTTCGCGGTTCACGGCGTACCGCCCGTCGTCCTCGACGGCGAGATGATCTCCTCCTCCGTGATCCGCACGGCCATCGAGCAGGGTGACCCGGAGCTCGCGCAGCGCATGCTGGGCCGGCCCTACGAGGTGACCGGAGAGGTGGTCGAGGGCAGCGGCCGCGGGCGCGGGCTTCAGTTCCCGACGGCCAACCTCCTGGTCGAAAACGAGCTCCTCCCCCGCGCGGGCGTCTACGTCACCGAGACGGTGGCGCTGGCCTCGCGGCACCCCTCGGTGACCAATGTCGGCGTGCGCCCGACCTTCGGGGGTCGCGTGTTGACGGTCGAGACCCACCTGCTCGAATTCGACGACGATCTGTACACCGAGCGTGTCGAGGTCCGCTTTCTGGCCCGCGTCCGCGACGAGATGCGTTTCGACAGCGCGATGGAGCTGGCCGATCAGATCGCCAGGGACCGCGCCGCAGCGTTGTCGTATTTCCAACACGCACGGATCGAGATCCCCCGATGACGGGTCCGGGGGCGCGAGGCGTACCTTGGATCACGTTCGAGGGGATCGAGGGGGTCGGCAAATCGACGCAGATCGAGCGCGTGGCCGGACGGCTCGAGCGGGCAGGCCGCACCCACGTGATCACTCGAGAGCCGGGCGGAACGGAGCTCGGCCGGCGACTGCGCGCCCTGTTGCTCGAGCCTACGGAGCGGCCGATGCGTCCCCTGGCCGAGCTGTTGCTCTACACCGCGGACCGCGCGCAGCATCTCGAGGAAGTGATCCTTCCCGCGCTCGAGCGGGGCGCGGTCGTCCTGTGTGACCGCTACCTCGATGCGACGTTGGCTTACCAGGGTCACGCACGGGGTCTGGGTGTGACGGCCGTCCTCGCGTTGCACCGCGAGGCGCCTCTTGACGCCCGTCCCGATCGCACGATCTTGCTGGATATGGAGCCCGCCCGCGCGCTGACGCGCGCGCGCCGGCGCAACGTCGGCTCGGGTCAGGACACGAGCGAAGGACGGTTCGAGCGCGAGCGCCTCGACTTTCACACCCGGGTGCGAGAGGGCTACCTGGAGCTGGCGGCGGGCGAGCCAGAACGGATTCGGGTCATCGACGCACAGGGAGAACCGGACGAGGTCGAGCGCCGGGTGGTCGCCGCTCTGTGCGATTTGCTGACCGAGCTCGCGGAGCCGGCGTGATCCGGACGGACGAGATCATGGGTCAGCAGGCGTCGCTGCGTCTGCTCGAACGGATGCGCGACGGTGACCGCGTGCCCCACGGTCTGCTGTTTCAGGGACCCGAAGGAATCGGCAAGGCCAGCATGGCCCTCGCCTTCGCGGCACGGCTGCTGTGTGAAGGGGACGGAAAGGATGCCTGCGGCGAGTGCGGTACATGCCGGTTGATCGACTCGGGCAATCACCCCGACATGCTCGCCGTGACACGCCTACCCAAGAAACCGACCTCTTCCGTCTCGGCGACGGCGAGATCGACCGTCGAGGACCTGCGCTCGTTCATCCTCGTCGATCAGATCCGCGAGCTCACGCGCGTGGCGGCCATGACCCCGCGGCGCAGCTCGCGGCGCCTGTTCGTGATCGATCCGGCCGATCGAATGAACGTCGAGGCACAGAACGCCCTATTGAAAACGCTGGAGGAGCCCCCGGGACGAGCCGTTCTGATCCTCGTCGCATCGCGGCCGCACCTACTGTTGCCGACGGTTCGCTCGCGGTGCTTCGTGGTCGGCTTCGCCGCGTTGAGAATCGCCGAATTGGCCGAACGACTCGAGCAACGGGGCTTCGATCGCAGCGAGGCCTTGACCCGCGCGGCCTTGGCCGAGGGCCGGCCGGGCAGGGCTTTGACGCTCGATCTCGAGCGCCACCGTCAGCGCCGCGACGACCTGCTCGGCTGGCTGGAGTCGTTGGTCGCCCCTCGACCCGCGCTCGCCGAGCTGCCCGCGTTCGCCGCGGATATTGCAGGAAAGACCGAAACCCACCTGGTCGAAAACCTGGAGCTGCTTCAGGTCCTGCTGCGCGACGCGGGCCGGGCCGGCCGGAATCCAGGCGATGCGGGCCTCGTGCACGCCGATCTCTCGGGCCGGTTGGAGGAGTTGGGTAACCGTCTCGGTCCCGAGCTCGCCGCCGGATTGGTTCGAAGCGTCGAGCGACTGCGTGGGCAGCTGCGCTTCAACCTCAATCGTACGCTGATCGCCGAGAGCATCCTGGCCGCCGTTGCCGGCGGCCCGCTGCCCTGATCACCCCACCAGCAGAACCGCGGTCTCGATGTGCGCCGTCTGCGGGAACAGGTCGATGGGAACGATCCGTTCCACCCGGTAAGAACCGTCCTCCAGCAGGACCTTCAGGTCCCGGGCCATCGTGGGCGGGTCGCACGAGACGAGAATCAACCGCGGCGGATGCAGGCGGCGGATCGCAGTAGCGACCGGTCGGCCCAGGCCGGCTCGTGGCGGGTTGGCCACGACCACGTCCGGTATCGTCGTCGGAAAGCGACGCTCGAGGAAATCCCGGACCTCCGCGTGAACGATCTCCAGGCCGGTCAGCTCCTCCCCCCCGCGGGCAAGCTCGCGCGCGCAGGCAACCGCCTCGGCGTCGACCTCGCAGACGGTGGCCGCGGTTGCCCCACGACGCAGCAGATCGACGCCGAACAGGCCTAACCCTCCGTAGAGATCCAGCACGCGCCTGCCCTCCGGCGGCCCGGCCAGTTCGCCGACCAGCCGGATCAGTTCCTCAGCGCCGGCCGTGCTGACCTGAAGAAAGCTCGCCGCAGGTAGCCGGACCTCGATGCCGGCCACACGCTCGACGATCCGCCCCCGGCCGACGAGGACGGTCGAGCGAGTCCTCCCGCGACGACCGGCGGGAGCGCGCAGCCGCACGACGCCGACAATCTCGGGGTGCCTCTCGGAGAGGAAACGGGCGAGCCTGCCGGCGTGCGGGAACGGGTCACCGGCCTCGCGGAGACCGACGAGTATCTCGCCCCTGAGGCTCGAGGATCGGATTACGACCCGATGCTCGCCCCGCGGTCTGCTGCCGGGAGAGCCCGGCCCGGCGAGGTGTTCACGCACCGAATCTAGGACTCGGTTCGCGGCCTCGGACTGCAACAGGCAGCGCTCGATGTCGACCAGCGCACCCGGAGAGCCCGTCGCGTGAAACCCGACCAGCGGCCGCCCGGGACCTCTCCAGCGAACGGTGAACTCGACGCGATTGCGGTAGCCCAGGGGCGAGGACGGGACGCGCATCGTCTCGGATTCCACCCCCTTCAGACCACCGATCCGCTCGAGCGCGTCCCGGATCAGACGCTGTTTCCAGCTTCGTTGCAGCGCCTCGTCGAGCGGCATCCACGGGCACCCTCCGCAGCGACCCTGGACGGGGCATGCGGGCTGCCTCCGTTGCGGGGATGGCTCGACGAACTCGACGACGGTGGCCTCGACGAAGCGTGCGCGGCGCCGCACCGGCTCGGCCAGGACGAGATCTCCGGGCAGACCGCCCGCCACGAACCAGACCAGACCCTCGCTTCGGGCCACCCCCCGTCCGCCGGCGGCCAGCGCCTCCACCTGTAGACGCGCCGTTCGACTCGGTTTCGTGCTCTTTCGGAGCCTCACCCCCATATCGTGGGGTCCCTCGAAATCTCGATTCGATATGTTGGACTTTTTGCTTGACATGGGTGCTCGTTGGGGGGTATGGTCTCACGCGGCCCGGCGTACAGGGCCCGGGTCGGGATCGTCAGACAAGAACACCAGCGAATCTGGTGGGAAAAAGGTTGGCTCAGAATGGCGCTCAGGCGCTGCTCGCTCTCTCCGGCGGATTGCAGCCCGACCTCGAAATCAAAGAGGCCGACCTTCGGTCGGTTTCTCCCACCTATCGCGTGCCGTCGGTTGTACGGCAGGCATCCTGCTTTCGCCTACCGTTGGAGTCTTGACCCGTGCCAGGGTGGCGGTTCACCGGAGAGAGCGAGTAGCGTCTGAACCAATATACCACCGTTCTCGTGTCGGCAAACTCGAATCGGAATCGACGGCGATCACCCTGCGGATCGTCTGCCCGCTAATCCGGCCTCAGCGTCAAATTCCGTCCTCAAAAAGTAAGAATTGGTCCGAACAATGACCTTTACACCCCTGGGGCTCCACCGTATGTTCTTGGGAGCCCTAAAAGGGTAAAGATCACTAGAAAAGCTGGGGCCCGCCAGGGCAGGCCGCTATGACCGGGGGGGATTGGATCGGTCGCCTGGCGGTCCCGAGTTGTGGAATCGAGTAGCCCACCTCCCCTCTTGGGGAGTACTCGATTGCCCGACTACCTTGGGGCGGTGGATCCATCCACCGCCCCTCCTTTTTTCGCGTTAGGGCAATCAGAACGAAGTCAGTCGATCGCGGGAGGCCCGGAGGTTGCGCAACGTCTCGTCCAGCGAGTCACCCCCGAACTTGAGCAGCAACTCGTCGGCCAGAATCAAGGCCGCCATCGCCTCGCCGACCACTCCGGCGGCTACGATCGGGATCGTGTCGGTGCGCTCCCGGACCGCCTCGAACGACTGCTTTGTCTCGAGGTCGACCGACCCCAATGGCTGCGGCAGCGTGGCCAGCGGCTTCAGATAGCATCGGACGCGGATCATCTCTCCGTTAGACATCCCGCCTTCGATGCCACCCGCGCGGTTGGTCGGTCGTACGAACCTCTTCTCTTCCGGGTCGTAACGAATCTCGTCGTGCTGCCGGCTGCCCAGCCGCTGGGCCGCCTCGACTCCCTCGCCGATACTGACCGCCTTGACTGCCTGGATCGACATCATGGCGCCGCCCAGGCGGCCGTCCAGGCGTCGGTCCCAGTGCGCGTGGCTTCCCAGCCCGGGCGGCACGCCCCGCGCGAGCACCTCGAAGGCGCCGCCGATCGAGTCCTTGCTCGCGCGCGCAGCCTCGACCGCTTCGATCATGGCCTGGGCACTCGCGGCGTCGACGGTGCGCATCGGCGCGTCGTCGGGCAAGCCGAGCAAGGCGTCGAAGCCGTCCTCGCTCGTTTCCGGGGCCACGACCTCCCCGACCGAGACCGTGTGGCTCGTCACCTCGACCCCGGCTTCCGTGAGAAGAGAGCTGGCCAGCGCTCCGGCCGCGGTGCGCGCGGCCGTCTCACGCGCACTGGACCGTTCCAAGACGTCCCTGGCGTCGTGCGTATCGAATTTGAGGGCGCCGGCGAGATCGGCGTGGCCCGGTCGCGGGCGGGTGACCGACCGCGCCGCTTTGGAGCCCGGGTGCGGCCCGTCGGGGTTCATCGGTACGACCCAGTTAGCATGGTCCAGATTGCGGATCAGCAGCGACACCGGCGAGCCGATCGTCTTGCCGAAGCGTACCCCGCCGAGGATCTCGACCGAGTCGCTCTCGATCTTCATACGTCCGCCGCGACCGTAGCCGCCCATGCGGCGTCGGAGCTCGCGATCGACTCGCGCGCGCTCGACGGGCACGCCCGCGGGGAGACCCTCGACGATCACGGTCAGCGCGGGGCCGTGCGACTCGCCGGCGGTGAGAAAACGTAAGGGCATCTTCGACGTCTCGAAAGCTCCGATTGTATCGCGTTTGGCTCGAACAAGCGATTGTTCCGAAGCCGGCAAAGGAGAGCCGGTGCGGCTTGACCAGCCGCGCACGCGCGGACTATCTTGCCTTCCCACCCCAGCCGGGATGATGTAGGGGCCCATGGAGATTCTCACCGGCGAGCAAATGCGCAACGTCGATCGGAGGGCGATCGAGACGATGGGCATCGCCAGCCTGTTGTTGATGGAATCCGCCGGCCGCGGCGTCGCCAACGCGCTGCTCGAAGACTACCCGGACGCACGCGACCGTGGAGTCTTGATCCTCTGCGGCAAGGGAAACAACGGCGGCGACGGTCTCGTCGTCGCGCGCCACCTGGCGCGAGGCGGACTCTGGCCGTGCGTCGTGCTTCTCGCTCGCGGAGACGAGCTTCGGGGTGACGCCGCCGTGAACCTCCGGGCGGCGCGCGCCACGGGTCTGGACGTCGACGAGATCGCGGACGCTCGGGCCTGGAGCGAGCGGCACCTCCTCCTCGACCGGCCGGTTCTCGTGCTCGACGCCATACTGGGCACCGGCATCGAAGGCGGCGCCCGCGGATTGCCGGCCGCCGTGATCGAAGATCTGAACTCGCGCGAGGCACGTGTGATCGCCCTCGACTTACCCTCGGGGCTCGATGGAGACTCGACGGAAGTTCGCGGCGTCGTCGTGCGCGCCGAGCGTACCTACACCCTTTGCCGACCCAAACTCCCCATCGTCCTCGGCGCATCCGCGGCCTACGCGGGGAACTGGAGTGTAGTGCCCATCGGCATTCCCGACTCCGCCGTCCGGGAAGAGCGTGCCGGGATCGAGTGGCTGGACGACGACGTCGCGCGCTCGTTGCTCGACGACCGGGACCCGGAGACCCACAAGGGTACCTACGGCCACCTGCTCGCCGTCGCCGGGTCTCGAGGCAAGAGCGGCGCCGCCGTCTTGCTCGGTCGCGCCGCGTTGCGCTCCGGCGTGGGCCTCATGACCGCTGCTGTTCCCGCCGGAAGTCTCTCGGCCGTGGCCGCCCAGCAGGCCGAGCTGATGACCGAGTCCCTGCCCGAAACCTCGGCGGGCGTTCTGTCGCGCGGGGCGGCCAGCCGTGCGTTGCGTCTGCTCGGGGAACGAGACGCCCTGGCGATCGGACCGGGTCTGGGGATCTCGTCGGACACGCACAGCGCGGTGCTCGCCATTCTCAAGAAGAGGACCTGCCCCGCCGTGGCCGACGCCGACGCCCTGAACGCCATCGCCGGCGAGAAGATCACCCCCGCGCTGCTCGGCTCGCGGCGGCTTCCCCTGGTACTGACCCCGCACCCCGGAGAGGCCGCGCGCCTGCTGCGCAGCAGCGCCGCCAAGATCCAATCCGATCGTAATGCAGCCGCTCTCACCCTGGCGCGACGCAGTGGCGCCGTCGTGGTGCTCAAGGGCCACCGTACGCTGGTCTCCGCTCCGGACGGCCGCGTCGCCGTCAACGCATCCGGAAACCCGGGCATGGCTACCGCCGGCACCGGCGACGTGCTCACCGGAATGATCGGTGCCTTCCTCGCGCGCGGGATGGAGGCCTGGGACGCGGCGCGCCTCGCGGTCTTCGTTCATGGTGACGCCGGAGATCGGGCCGCCGACATTCGCGGCGTGGACGGTTTGATCGCCTCCGACCTGCTCGATCGCATACCCGATTCGATGAACGCGCTGCTCGCCGCCGGGCCGCGAATCGGCTGGTGAGAGGATTTCCCCGTGGCCGACCCACCCAAGACCACTCCGCAAGAGGCCGGCCCTCGCGGGCAGCAAGGCTCGGGCGAGCCCGGAAGGCCCCAGACCGTCTTCTCGCTCAGCGAGGAGGAGACCCTGGAGCTCGGCCGCACCCTCGCCCGCAACATGAAGGGCGGCGAGCTCGTGCTGCTCGAGGGCGAGCTTGGTCTGGGCAAGACCGTCTTCGCCCGAGGAATCGCCGTTGGCCTCGGGATCGCCGCCGAGGACGTCAGCTCACCGTCGTTCACACTGGTCCAAGAATATCGTGGCGGCCGCAAACCGATGTTTCACGTCGACCTGTACCGGCTTGACTCCGTCGAGGACATCGGTACGCTCGGTCTAGAAGAGATCCTCTCCGCCAGCGGCGTCGTCGTCGTCGAGTGGGCCGAGAAGCTGCCCGTCTATTACCGGCGCGGCGCGATCACCGTTCGCTTCCACGACGTGGGCGAGGGCTCGCGCCGGATCGAGATCCTGGGCCTGACCGACTCCAGCCCAGAACGCCGGGGAGACGCTTAGGAATCAAAATGCCCGCCGCTCCGGCCTGAGAGGGGAATGGGGACGTTTCCCTCTCAGGCCGGAGCGGCGAACCTTTGAATTTGAAGGAGAATCAATCGAGCCGGTAGTTGGGGGCTTCCTTGGTGATGATCACGTCGTGAGCGTGCGACTCACGAAGGCCGGAAGAGGTGAGCCGAATGAAGCGGGCCTTTTCCTGCAGAGTGGAAACATCGGCACAACCGAGGTACCCCATCCCCGCCCGCAGACCACCGACCAGCTGCGAAACTAGACCGGAAAGCGGCCCCTTGTAGGGCACGCGGCCCTCGATCCCCTCCGGGACCAGCTTCTTCTCGTCGAACTCGTCCTGGAAGTACCGGTCACGCGAGCCATGCTTCATGGCTCCGATCGAGCCCATGCCGCGATACTCCTTGAACGTCCGGCCCTGGAACAGCACCGTCTCGCCGGGCGCCTCCTCCGCGCCCGCGAAGAGACTGCCGATCATCACGGCGTCCGCCCTTGCTGCCAACGCCTTCGTCACATCGCCCGAGAACTTGATGCCGCCGTCGGCGATCAACGGCACGCCCGCGTCGTGACACACGCTCGCCGCGTTGAGAATCGCCGTCAGCTGCGGCACGCCCGCACCGGTGACGATGCGTGTCGTACAGATGCTTCCCGGCCCCACACCGACCTTGACGCCGTCGACGCCGCGATCGATCAGGGCCTTGGCTCCTCCGGCTGTCGCCACGTTGCCACCCATCAACTGCACATCGGGGAACTTCTCCCGCAACGAGGCGACCATGCCCAACACGCCCTCACTGTGACCGTGCGCCGTATCGACCACGAGGAGGTCGGCGTTCGCCTCGACCAGGGCCTGCGCGCGCTCCGTCGTGTCCGCAGCGATACCGACCGCCGCGCCCACGCGAAGCCGGCCGAAACTGTCCTTGCAGGCGTGGGGGTACTTGATCTGCTTCTGAATGTCCTTGACCGTGATCAGACCGCGAAGCCGGAAATCGCCGTCGACTACGGGTAACTTCTCGATGCGATGCTTGTGCAGGAGCTCTTTCGCCTGTTCCAGCGTCGTTCCCACGGGCACCGTCACCAGGTTATCGGTCGTCATCAACGCGCGCACCGGCTGGTCGGTCGTCGTGCAGAAACGCAGGTCGCGGTTGGTCAGGATGCCAACCAGACGGCCGTTCTCGTCGGTCACCGGAACGCCCGAGATGCGATATCGGCTCATCAGCTCGAGCGCCTGGAAGATCTTCTGATCCGGACGCATCGTGATCGGATCGACGATCATGCCCGATTCGGAGCGCTTGACCTTGTCCACCTCCTTGGCCTGCAACTCGATCGGCATGTTCTTGTGGACGATACCGATACCGCCCTCCTGGGCGATCGCGATGGCCAGATTGGACTCGGTAACCGTGTCCATCGCGGCGGAGGCCAGCGGGATGTTCAGGCGGATCTCGCGTGTCATACGGGTGCGGGTCTCAACCTGACTCGGAAGAACGTCACTATGCGCGGGCACGAGCAGAACGTCGTCGAACGTCAACCCATCGGTGATGCGAAACTCGCTCATGCAAACTCCCCGGTCGAGAATTGCATTATTCTAGACGAAAGCCACAAGGGTTCCCACTCGACGACGAATGGGGACATTCCGCTTTTTTCGGGGAATGGGGACGTTTCCCAAACCCGGGTTTTGGGGACAGGTCGAGTCCCTGCCATCAAGAACCCATCGAGTCGGGTAACTTGACCTGTCCCCAAAACCCGGGTTTGGGAAACGTCCCCATTCCCCGAAAAAAGCGGAATGTCCCTATCAGGCGGCGGCTCCGTGGCATTTCTTGTACTTCTTGCCCGAGCCGCAGGGGCAGGGATCGTTGCGGCCGACCTTTCCAGTCTTGCGTTTGACCGTCTGCACGCCGCCCTTGGCGGTGACGCCGGCCGCCGAGCGCGACGCCGAGGCGAAGATCTGCTGCTGTTCGGCGCGCCTGCGCTCTTCCTCGCGCTGCCGTTCCTCTTCGGTCATCGGCTCGAGCATGAACAGAAAGCGCACGGCGTCGTTCTCGATGTGTTCCTTCATCTGACCGAACATCTCGAACGATTCTTTCTTGTACTCCACGAGCGGATCGCGCTGACCGTAGGCCCGGAGACCGATGCCCTCCTTCATGTGATCCATGGCCAGCAGATGGTCCTTCCACGCGCCGTCGATGATCTGTAACAGGATGTGCCTCTCGTACTGGCGCATCAATTCGGCGCCGACCTTCTGCTCCTTCTCTTCGAAATGCGAAACGAACCTGGGCCACAGCCCATCGGCAACCTCGTCCAGATTCATCTCCGTGATCTTGAGATCGTCGGATTCCGGGTCGGTCCCGAAGAAGTGCAGCAGTTGCTGTCGGAACCCCTGGACGTCCCAGTCAATCGGAGACTTGTGCACGGCGAGATAGTCATCGACGAGAAAACCGAGGATCTCGCGAGCTTTGCCGAGCACGTATTCTTTTTGCTCCTTGCCCTGGAGCAAGTCGCGGCGCAGGCTGTAGATCTCGTTGCGCTGCTTGTTGTTGACGTCGTCGTACTCGAGCAGGTGTTTGCGGATCTCGAAGTTGCGCTGCTCGACCTGTTTCTGAGCCCGTTCGATGGCCCGCGTGACCATCCTGGATTCGATCGGCACGTCCTCTTCCATGCCCAGGCTCTTCATCGCCGACTGGAACTTGTCGCCGGCGAAGATGCGCATCAGGTCGTCGTCGAGGCACAGATAGAACCGTGAAGCGCCCGGGTCCCCCTGGCGCCCCGCACGCCCGCGCAGCTGGTTATCGACGCGCCGCGACTCGTGTCTCTCGGTGCCCATGATGAACAGGCCTCCGAGCTCGACCACCTTGTCGTGCTCGGTCTTGCACTGGGCCTTCCACTTCTCCAGCTCCGTCCCGAACTCGCGCTCCCAGTCGGCCACCGGCGTCTCCCCCGGCTTGAGGCCGCGCTCGGCCAGCGCCCGCCGGGCCAGGAACTCCGGGTTCCCACCGAGCAGGATGTCTGTGCCGCGTCCGGCCATGTTCGTGGCGAGGGTCACCGCACTGACCCGGCCGGCCTGGGCCACGATCTCCGCTTCCATCTCGTGGTACTTGGCGTTGAGCACGACGTGCTTGATCCCGCGCTTGCGCAGCAACGCGGAGAGCCTCTCCGATTTTTCGATCGACACCGTGCCGACCAGCACGGGTTGACCGCGCTGCTGCAAGTCGACGATGTCGTTGACCACCGCGCACCACTTCTCCGCCTCGGTGCGGTAGATCACGTCCGGGTTTTCGATCCGGATCAAATCGCGATTCGTCGGGATGACGCTGACCTCGAGTTCGTAGATCTTGTCGAATTCGACGGCCTCGGTGTCGGCGGTGCCGGTCATGCCCGACAGCTTGTCGTACATGCGGAAGTAGTTCTGGAACGTGATCGTGGCCAGCGTCTGATTCTCGCGCTCGATCTTGACGCCTTCCTTGGCTTCGACAGCCTGGTGCAGGCCGTCGCTCCAACGCCGCCCGGGCATCAGGCGGCCGGTGAACTCGTCGACGATGACGACCTGGCCATCCTTGAGCATGTAATCGACGTCGCGCTTGAACATCACGTGCGCCTTGAGCGCCTGACTGATGTGGTGAACCAGGTCCATGTGCGCCGGGTCGTACAGGTTCTCGATGCCCAGCAGCTCCTGGCTGCGTTCCACGCCCTGCTCGGTCAGCGTGACCGTCCGCGCCTTCTCATCGACGACGTAGTCGCCGGTGTGCTCGACCTCGTAGTCCTTTCCACCCTGCGTCACCGCGCCCTTCTTCAGCCGTGGAATGATCTTGTCGAGCTTGTAGTACTTGTCGGTCGACTCCTCGGCGGGACCGCTGATGATCAAGGGTGTGCGCGCCTCGTCGATGAGGATCGAGTCGACCTCGTCCACGATGGCGAAGTGGTGACCACGCTGGACCATCGCCTCTAGCGTGAATTTCATGTTGTCGCGCAGGTAATCGAACCCGAACTCGTTGTTCGTGCCGTACGTGACGTCGGCGGCGTAGGCCTCCTGACGCTCCTTGTCGCTCATGTCGTGCTGGATCACGCCGACGGACAAGCCGAGGAAGCGGTAGAGCCGGCCCATCCACTCCGAGTCGCGCCGCGCGAGGTAGTCGTTTACGGTGATGACGTGAACGCCCTTGCCCGTGAGGGCGTTGAGAAAGACCGGCAGCGTGGCGACGAGCGTCTTGCCCTCCCCGGTCTTCATCTCGGAGATCATGCCCCGGTGCTGGACGATTCCGCCGATCAGCTGCACGTCGAAGTGGCGCATCTCGAGCACGCGCCGGCCGGCCTCGCGCACGACGGCGAACGCCTCCGGCAGCAGATCCTCCACCGTCTCACCACCGTCGAGACGGCCGCGGAACTCGTCTCGCTTGCCTCGCAGCTGCTCGTCCGTGAGCGCCTGCACCGAGGGCTCCAGCGAGTTGATCTGCTCGATCATCGGACCCAGTTTCTTGAGCATCCGCTCGTTCTTCGAGCCGACGACCTTCGTGAGTAATGAATTGATCATGCTCTTCGACCTGTCCGCCTCTCCGAGCCCCGGAAGCAGCGAAACGGCAGTATAGCAGCCGGTTAGCGCCGAACGGACGACTCGCCCGCCGTGTCGGGAGGCGCGTGAAAACCGCTCGGCCGCTGGGGTGTCTGGTGGTGCAGAATGCGGAAGAACAGACGGTGCGCCAGAGCGAGCATCACGCGATCGGCGCTCGCGGCCCACGATCGCACGCCACCCGTGCCGAGCAGCTTGTCGATCCTCTCCGCGGCGGTCCCCGCGGCGGCCCATCCGAGGTCGTGCAGGGCCACGGCCAGCGACCAGACCCGAGACCCAGTGCCCCCGAGAATCCACCACTGCCCGCCGTCCTCGATAGCCACGACCTTGCCGCGCACGCGGCGGCGGTCGACCGGCGGATCGAGACCCGGAAGTCCGTCGCCGCGCGTACGCAGCTGCGGCGTTCCGTCCTCGTGGGACGCCGGCCCGAGTAGACGGTGCACGACCAGATAATCGACCTGGCGGAACAGCAGCAGATCGCCTCGCTCCAACGCGACGGGAGCCAGATCGACGGCGACCAGTTGCCCGGCGCGCAGTGTGGGGAGCATGCTGTCGCCGCGCATGGGGAGGATCGCACCCCGCCCCGCTCGACCCATCAGGTCAACGGCAGCATCCAGTTGTTCGACGGAAAGAGGACCTCGTGTGTCGTTCATGGGGTCGCAAAAAAAGTCAACCCCCTCCGAGCCTGCGGGGGGGCATAACCATCAGGCCCGGAAGGGGTTCGACACTGACCAGGAGGAGGTCATGTCCTGCCCTCGAGAGTAGCAAGGCCAATGCCAGAGACACGGTTCTGCGGAAACCTCCTGTTTTAGCCGGATTTCTAACATCAAGCCCGAAAAGGCCGGTCCGCCGCTGTGCCAATGAGTGGACGTCATGCTGACGCACGGTGACACCCGCCACGCCGTTCTGGCAGGCGGACAGGCTCCTAGAGCTTGCCGCTGGCAGACTCGCGCAGGACGTGGCGCGCGATCACCAGCCGCTGGATCTGGTTCGTCCCCTCGTAGATCTGGGTGATCTTGGCGTCGCGCATGTACTTCTCGATCGGGTAGTCCTTGACATAACCGTACCCGCCGAACAACTGGACCGCGTCCGTCGTGACCTTCATCGCCACGTCGGTAGCGAACAGCTTGCACATCGCCGAGAGCTTGCTGATGTTCTTGGCCCCCGCATCGGCCGCCCGGGCCGCGGTGTAAATCAGGTGACGCGCCGCCTCGATCTGAGTCCCCATGTCGGCGAGCATCCATTGGACGCCCTGGAACGCACTAATCGACTGTCCGAACTGCTGCCGTTTTCCCGTGTACTCGACGGCAAGCTCGAAGGCACCCTGGGCCAGACCGAGGGCCTGGGCGGCCACGCCCGGCCGGGCCAGATCGAGCGTCATCATCGCGTGCTTGAAACCCGAGCCCTCGGTTCCGCCGAGAAGATTCGCGGCCGGGACGCGGCAGTCGTCGAGATGGATCTCGACGACCGGAACGCAGCGGATGCCCATCTTGTCCTCGTGCCGGCCGACCCGATAGCCCGGTGTGTCCTTTTCCACGATGAGGGCGGAGATTCCGCGCGCTCCCCTCTCCGGGGCGGTCACGGCGAAGATCGAGTTGAGCGACGCCACCGCTCCACCCGTGTTCCACTTCTTCTCGCCGTTGATCACGTAGTGGTCGCCGTCGCGCTTGGCCGTCGTCTGCATCGACCCGGCGTCGGAGCCGGCGTCTTTTTCGGACAGGCCGAAGGCGATCAGCTTTTCTCCGGCGGCGATGTCCGGCAGCCAGCGTTTCTTCTGTTCGTCGGTGCCGGCGAGAATGATGGGAAACGAGCCCAGCGCGTTGACTGCGTAGGCCACGCCCATCCCGCCGCAGGCACGGGAGAACTGCTCGATGACCAGACACAGATTGAGCACCCCGCCGCCCGAACCGCCGTACTCCTTGGGGATCCAGACGCCGGCCAGATCGGCCTCGCGAATCGCTCGCTGAACCTCCCAGGGGTAAGCCTGCTCGACGTCGTACTTGGCCGCCACGGGCCTCATCGCCTTTTCGGCGACCTCGCGCGCGCGCTCGACGTATTCCATGTTTTCGGGGGTCAGAAGTTCCTTGATCATGGCATTGCTCTCCCCTCGGTCTCGAGATCTGACGGCGGCGACTGACTCCCCGGCCCGGAGCCGTACCGCCGGAACTGAAGAAATGGCACTTTATCATCCGCCCGTCGCCGATTCAAAACCGACCCGCGTTGCCCCCCGGGAGGCGCTTTGCTAGCTTGTCAGGACGGTCACGCGTCGATCCGGACATCTCTTTTTGGCGGCACGATCGGCCGCAGGCGAGCACGCCGGTGAACTACCGCAACCTGTTCCGAAAACTCGAAGAGAACCTGGCGCAGATCGAGCGCACGGACGACGTCGTCTCGCTGCTCTCCGCGATCCTGGAGCACGTCGTCGAGGACTTCAACGAGGATCTCGGGCTCGAGGGAGGCCGGCTCTTCGTGCGCCGTGACGATCTGCTCGTGCTCGAAGCCGAGTACCCCACGAGCGCCAACCGGCTGGGCTACGAGGTCCCCGTTTCCTACCAGCCGGTCCAGGAACTGCTGCGTCGCGGCTTCGTCCTTCACGATCCCGGCGACCCCGGTCTGGACAGCAGGATCGAAAGCGAGCTCGGAGTTCGGACGTTTGCCGCGATCCAGGTCGGCGAGTCTCGCCAGCAGGTCATGGCCTTCAGCTTGCGCGACAGCTCGGACCGCGAGCACGTGATCTACATGTTGAACACGATCCGGCACGCCATCAATCTCAAGCTGCGCAAGCAACACCTCGAGAACCGCGTGGCCGAGGCCCGGGCGATTCAGATGTCGTTGCTGCCTGCGGCCGCGCCCCGTTTCCACGATTTCGACATCTGGGGTCATAGTTTGCCGGCCGAGGAGGTCGGCGGCGATCTGTACGACTACATCGTCGTCTCGGAGCGCTCGTTGGGTATCGCGATCGCCGACTCGGCCGGCCACGGCCTGCCTGCCGCGCTGCAGGCGCGAGATGCGATCGTCGGTCTGCGCATGGGTGTCGAGGAGCGGATGCGCATCACCGCCACCGTGGAAAAGCTCAACCGCGTCGTCAGCCGTTCGGCCCTGGCGACGAGGTTCATCTCGTTGTTCTACGGCGAGATCGAGCCCAACGGGAACCTGGTCTACTGCAATGCCGGGCACAATCCACCGCTGCTGCTGCGCGAGGGCGAGATCACGGAGCTGCGCCACGGCGGACTGATCCTCGGTCCCAACCCCGACGCACAGTACGAGCGCGGCTACACGCTGATCTCGCCGGGCTCGGTACTGTTGCTCTACACGGACGGGATCATCGAGGCGGCGGACGACGAGACGGGAGAGATGTTCGGGATGGAGCGTCTGCGCGAGATCCTGACCTCGAGCGATTGGGGTTCCGCCCGGGATCTGGTCGAAAAGGTCTTTGCCGAGGTCGTGACGTTCTCCCAGACCGACCCGCCGCACGACGACCAGACCGTGGTTGCCGTGATCCGCCGGAGAGAAGCTCGCTGACTAGGAGCCCGGCGCGTTCTCGTCTTCGGTCGTCGGCTCCTCCACGAGGAGATCGTCGAGTTTCTTGTCGACCAGGCGGTCGGCGTCCCACTTGCTGAGGATCACACCGAACTCCGAGCCGGCGCGGCTGGCGTAGCGCGTTCCGCTGTCCGGATCGGCCTCTCCGCCGACGACGAGCTCCACGACCCCCGAGGCCTCGCCGTCGAGCCCGTAGGCCATCTCCAGCTCTGCCGCGGGCGAATCGAAACCGAGGCCCTGCCCTCCGTCGATCCGTCCGGCAGGCTCGCTGAAACGCAGCGAACCGAGCGCGCGAACGAACGAGTCGACCTTGGACGAATCCAGAGCGATGGCTGCAGCGGAATCCGCAGGGACCGCGGTCCACGCGCCGTCCTCGCCCCGGGACAGCTCGATCACGCCGTGCTCATTCCGGAGTTTCAGCGAGACCACGCTTTCGGCCGCGACGTCGACGAGTTTCTTGTCGATCCAGGACGACATGTCCGCACGCATGTCCCACGGACTCAGACCACGCACCTCGTAGACGTTGTCCTCGCCGGCGACACGCACGTGGTTGACTCCGTAGTTCGGAGAGGATCCGAGGAACAGATCGATGCGGGGATCGTCCTCGCCCGACTCCCAGATCCGCAGGCGACGCTCGTTCTCGTCGGCGGTGACCTTCAGGGCCTCGTGGTAGCGGCTGCTCGTGACCACCGGCCGGCGAACCTGCAGCTGCCCGAGACTGTCCAGCAGCTGATCGACCATGCTTTCCTCCGCCGGATAACCGTCGGCCTGCTCGATGCGCCAGCCATCCTGCTCTCGGTCGAGAACGAGCGAATCGTCCACGCTGGAGATTTCGATCCGCGCCGGCGTGAACGACTCCAACGCGGGCAACAAGAGCATCGGTCCGGAAGCGCCGCTACCCGAGGACCAGGGCGCCGCAATGAGCAGCAGCAGCAAGAACTGGAACAGCAGAAGCCCGGTCAACGTCCACTGTGTTCGGTTCATCCTTCGGCCCTCCTCGGCGCCTTCGCTGGGATCGTGGACGACGTGGGGACGATCGACGTGGCGTGGCGTCGGCGCCACATGCGATGCGCGCCCCAGGCGAGCAGGGCCAGCACCGGAATCAGGTAGTTGACGATCTCGATCGTGACCTGCGTTCCACGCTCGGTGCGTGCCAGGCGTCTGACGCCGGTCCCGCGCGAACGAATGCCCAGCATCTCGTTGTCCAGGTTGACCCAGTCGATGACGTTCTGCATGAAGGCCAGGTTGGCACCGAAGAAACCGCCGTCGAGCGCCAGGGCTCGCGCGACGAGATCGCTGACAAAGGCGGCGTTGCCGATCACCACCACTCGCGTTTCGGGAGACTCTTCGAGCACCACGTCCGTGGGCGTTGCGGCTTCGCCTTCCTCCAAATCTTCACCTCCCGCGCCGACGGGGGCCGGCGGTTCGCGATCGGTGAAGTAGCTCGAGAACTTGCCGCTGAGCGAGACCGCGAGCAGATGCGGCTCGGTGCCCTCCTGAGGGACCTGGTAATCGACTCGCGAGACCTGAGATACATCGTCGCTCGTCCAGGAGCGCGAGGAAGACTGCAGGATCTCTATGACCTCCAGGTCCGAGGCCTTCTCGCGATCGACCAGGACGGGGCTACCCCAGTAGATGCCGACCGCGTCGAGACGCGCCGTGAGCTGTCGGTTGAGCAGACCCTCGTCGCGAACCTCGATGAGATAGGGGTACGGTTCCATCCGCAAGGTCTGAATCAATCCCAGCGGGGTTCTCTGGTACTCCGGAATCGGCAGCGGCTGGTTGCGATCGTCCAGAACAAGTGTCTCCGGAATCTCGATGCCGAAGTGAGCCAGCCAATCGTCGAGACCGCTCGTCACCGGCATCGCCTGCAGACCGGTGTTCGGATCGAATTGCGGGGCGTAGCGGGCCGCGCAAACGATCACACGCCCGCCGCGCATCAGGTACTGGTCCAGGTGGTAGACCGCGGACTCGTCGAAATTGGACGGCTTGAGCAGCAGGAGCGTGTCCACCTCGGTCGGAACGCTCGAGGATAGGTCGACGTTGCGCACCTGATAGTCGCGGCCGAGGAACAGCCGGATCTGCTCGAACTCCGGTGGCGGCTGCGGAACGCGCTGCCCCTGCATCTGCAGCTGCATCAGCACCTCGGGGGGAAGGCTGGGATCGGGCGCGACGATGCCGACCGTCTTGAGGAATCCGGGAGTCTGACGCCGCAGCGAATCCTCGATGGCCTCGCGCACCGTCGCCGCCGAGATGCCCTCGCCCGTCAGATCGAGCTGCTCCACGAGACCCCCGCTCTCCAGGAAACCGTAGAGGTAGAACTGCTCCTCCGAGAACAATCCCAGCGACATCGGGCGAGCGCCGAACCGCTCGTAGACCTCGTTCTGCAACGCCTCGTCCCGGCCGGGGTCGATCTCCTCGAACCCGAACTTGTCGCCACCCTTCTCCTCGAGCTCGCCGGCCGCCACGCGGACGGCCTCGACGACGTCGTCGAAGAGCTCGGGCATCCCGTCGGTGGTCTGTACCAGCGTGAAGCGCACCGTCTCATCGACGCGCTCGAACAGCTCGGCCGTACTGCGGAAGCCGTAGACGACCTTCTTGATCGCCCGGGTCAGGTCGTACTCCAGATTGCGCAGGCGGACATCGACATCACCGTCGGGCAACGGCTCGACCTCGATCAGATCGTCGAAACCGTAGCGCACGTACTGGTCGGCGTAGCGCACGACGACGGCAAAGTAGGCGTTGACGATTCCGGTCTCGTACTTGGATGCCAGGCGGAACGGCGTGCTCGACACACCGTAACGGTTGACGGCTTCCTGCTCGACCTGCTCGTCCTCGCCGGGATCGACGATCTCGATCTTGACCCGCCCGCGGGACAACGCACCGTACTCTTCGAGCATGTCCTCGATCTGCGGCACCAACGGCGCGAGCTTCGGGTGGGTGCGCCGGGAGAACAGGCCGAGGATGGTGACGTCCTCGTCCAGGCTGGAGATGATCCGCTTCGTAGCCGGCGAGATCGAGTAGAGGCGATCCTCGGTCAGATCGATTCGCGCGGCCGACCAGTGGGACAACAACGCGTTGAAGGCGACCAGGTTCAGCGCCGCCAGTGCCAGGGTAACCAGGAGCGAGCCGAAGAACTGCTTGCGGTTGATCATCGCTAGCCTCCTCCTTCAGGCCCAGCGGCGCACGCGCAGCGCGCCGACGCAGGCGGCCAGGAAAAAAGCCGTCAGCGATAGGTAGTAGACCAGGTCACGCAGATCGATGACTCCCCGCGCGACGCTCTGGAACCGGCTGCCCGTACCGAGCGAACGCAGCAGCGCCGACGTCCGGTCG
>Ga0255055_10000073_pt1 | contig 71340 bp, 59 predicted proteins | sample JV7_2_27_MG_FD_188633 | JGI IMG/M metagenome (GOLD analysis project Ga0255055, IMG submission 188633) | Seawater microbial communities from Jervis Inlet, British Columbia, Canada - JV7_2_27 | ecosystem: Environmental > Aquatic > Marine > Inlet | place: Canada: British Columbia | collected... | reverse complement strand
CATACATCCAGGACAACCTGGCCACCAAAATTCTTCAATACCTTTACCTGGCAACCAACCCGAACATCGTAAGCATGAAGCAAATGCTGAATGGTCCTGAGGACGATAGCACCTACAGTCAGATTCACCAGATTTACCATCCAATATTCAGAAATTATCTAAATCGATTTGGATATCAGGATATCTTCCTGGTCGATCTCAAAGGAAACATTGTGTATTCGGTGTTCAAAGAAGTTGATTACGGCACATCGCTCCTGACTGGACCCCATAGCGAGACGAACTTTGCTGATGTTTTCAGGTTAGCTAAAGACGCAGAATTCCCAGGCTTTTATGCTCTGGTCGACTTCGAGCCGTATCAGCCGTCCTATAACGCCCCAGCCGCCTTCATCGCATCTCCGATATTTGACGGAGACGAGAAACTCGGCGTGCTTGCGTTCCAGATGCCCATCGATCGGATTAACTTCATCATGACGAATGACCATCAATGGGAGCAAGTTGGCCTGGGCAAGAGCGGGGAGACATATATTATCGGCGAGGACTTCACGCTTCGAAATCAATCACGGTTCCTGATCGAGGATCAAGAGGAATATCTTGAAGCGCTAATAGCTGCTGATGTTCCGATTCCGATCGTGGCGCGCATCGACAGTCTCAACACGAGCATCGGATTGCAGCCCGTTACTACGAAGGGTGGAGCAGCAGCACAACGCGGGGAGAACGGGAGAGATATATTTCCGGATTATCGCGGCGTGTCGGTACTTTCATCATACAAACCGCTTCATATTCCCGACGTTGATTGGGCCATATTAAGTGAGATTGACGAAGAGGAGGCATTCGGCCCTGTCAACGAGCTCGGTACCCGCATCCTGGCTTTCTTCCTTGTAACGATTGTGGGGGTCGTCAGCGCCGCGATCTGGTTCTCCAGATCTATTACCAACCCCTTGAGGAAACTGACGGACTACTCGCACGCCCTTTCCAAGCATGAATTTGGCAAGGCCGAGCCCTTTGCCTATTCGGAGCAGTTGGAAGAAATCAGCACTGGCAAGGATGAGATCGGGGAGCTCGCTGGGGCGTTTCAAGGCATGCAAATTGAACTTGATGAGTCCATCTCCAACCTCATTGAAACCACCGCTGAGAAAGAGCGTATTGAAGGCGAGCTGGAAGTGGCCAGGAATATCCAGCTCAGCATCCTTCCTCAAGAGCTGCCGGAGGATGCAGCCTGGGAATTCGGGGTCCACTTCTCATCCATGGAAGCTGTAGGTGGCGATTTCTACGATGCGATCGACCTCGGCGACGGAAAGATTGGTATCGCAGTTGGAGATGTGTCAGGCCACGGAGTGCCGGCCGCACTCTTCATGTCACTCACGGCTACCTTGCTTCGCGCCGAAGCCAAGCGATCGGATTCTCCGGGCGATGTGCTTCGAGCCATCAATGATCAACTGCTTGAGACGAGCGAATCGGTGATGTTCGTAACGTTGCTCTATGGGATCCTGGATGGGTCCACCCACACCTTCGAGTACGCACGAGCCGGGCATTCGACTCCACTTCTCGCCAATCCAGGAGAGCTGCCGATCCAGCTTGAAGGGGGTCTAGGCCAACTAATGGGAATGTTTGAAGACATGGTTTTGGACGAAGCAAAAATTAGTCTCCAGCCTGATAGCGTGATGGTTATTTATACTGACGGCGTCACTGAAGCTGAAAACGAACGCAACGAATTCTTCGAAGAAGAAGGTTTGATTGAAGCGGTCGGATCAAGTGAGGATCGTCGGCCTGAGGCAGTCTCCCGGCGGATCTATGAGGCTGTAAAAACCTTCCAGGGAACGGCTTCAACCGAGGACGACATCACCTTGCTTGTAGTTCGGGCAATTTGAGAGGACTCACTGGCGGGGATCCCAGCCATATTTCAGACTTTGGACACGCAAGTGGATAGCATCCATGGACATTTGGGGTATCCGATCTGCATGTAGGCTCATTAACGATTACCATAACGAGCTGCCGACGCCAGGGAACTACAGTTGAACCGAATCCAAACACGAATAACTCTTCTGGGAATTATCTTTGTGTTCTTCTTGACCGCCTGCAGCTCGGTGGGAGATTTCCTTGCAGGTGGGAACGAGCGGCCCGGGGAAGGTACAACCGTTTACATGGGCCAGGCCACCTGGGACACCGGATGGTTCCAGGCGCAGATCTACAAAGCTTTATTGGAGGAGCTGGGCTACGAGGTGAACGGGCCCCACACCCTCTACAATATCGCTTTTTACATTTACGCTGGTCAGGGAGACATTGATTTCTGGGTCAACGGCTGGTTTCCACTCCACAATGCCTACTTCGATTACGAACAAGTACAGGATAAAGTCGCCCCAGTAGGTGTCGAGATCGACGATGGTGCGCTGCAAGGGTACATGATCGATAAGGCCACGGCCGATCGGTTAGGAATTACCAACCTTGGTGATCTCAAGGATCCAGAGATCGCTGCTATTTTTGATGTCGACGGGGACGGGAAAGCGGACTTGACGGGGTGTAATAAGGAGTGGAGGTGCGACAACGTCATCGACCACCACTTGGAGGCTTTCGGTCTGAATGAGACCGTCACTCAGATCAAGGGAAACTACGGCGAGCTCATAATAGAAACTTTTGCCCGATTTGAGAATGATGAGCCGGTGCTCTTCTATACGTGGACACCGAATTGGACGGTATCAGAGCTCGTTATTGGTGAGGATATCATGTGGTTGAGCGTGCCCTTTAGCACATCGCCCGACTCGGACGAAGTGAGCACTGTTGTAGATAACATCGCTGGATGCCTGGAATCTCCGTGCGACATGGGCTTCGAGGTAAGCGACATCCGAGCAGTCGCTAACATTGATTTCCTGGCGCAGAATCCAGCAGCAGCTGCCTTAATGGAGGCCGTCAAAATACCGCTGCTTGATATTTCGCTGCAAAACGCCCTGATGTCCGCCGGAGAAAACAGCGAAGAAGATCTCCGCCGCCACGCGGTTGAATGGATAGCCGACAATCGGGAACTCGTCGATCAGTGGCTTACGCTGGCAAGGGACGCCGATTGATGAATCTTTCTGAGAATCGGCGCCGGCGCGTGGTGCTCAGGTGGTCACTCACATTCCGGGAACACAATGCTTCGTAGTCTGAAGATCCGAACCAAAATCCGGATTGCATTCGCGCTGATCGCTATCGCAGCGGTCAGCGTCATCGGATACCTCGCGTATAGCTCGGGCAAATCCGCTCACGAAGAAGAAGCCTTCAAGAAACTTACCGCCATACGAGAGATGAAGGCAGGTCAGATCGAGGCCTACTTTCAACTGATCTCTGATCAGGTGATTACGCTGTCGGAAGATCGTATGACGATTGCAGCTATGCGAGGGTTCGAAGATGGTTTTCGTTTTGTAGGTAGCGAACTTGACTACAGTTCCTCGGAAATGGAATCGATACAGCGAGAGATCAACACGTACTACGAAGATGAATTTATTGGCAGGTTGATAGTGAACCTGCTGGAGGACATTTCTGCTTCAGCATATGTACCCTCAGATGAGACCACTCAGATTCTGCAATATCTCTACACGGCGTCGAATCCAAACGCTGTAGGTTCAAAGCATCTACTAGATGATGCGGGAGATGGCAGCATATACAGCAATATTCACGAGACTTATCATCCAATCATCAGAAACTACTCGGATCGATTTGGATACTACGATATCTTCCTGGTCGACCTTGATGGCAACATTGTTTATTCGGTGTTCAAAGAGGTCGATTATGGGACTTCTCTGCTAACGGGGCCCTATAGCGAGACCAACTTTGCCGAGGCATACATACAGGCGAGGGACGCCGACGAGAAGACTTCTCATGCTCTGGTGGATTTTGAACCCTATCAGCCATCTTATGATGCCCCGGCTGCTTTTGTCGCCTCGCCGATCTTTGATGGTGAAGAGAAGATCGGCGTTCTCGTGTTCCAAATGCCAATTGGCCGAATAGACGCCATCATGACAAGCAACCAGCAGTGGGAGGATGTGGGGCTTGGAGAAAGCGGTGAAACATACATCCTTGGCGATGATTTCACGCTCCGAAATCAATCGAGATTCCTGATTGAGGACGAAGAAAATTACCTCCAGATACTAAAAGACCGTGAGTTTCCGATTCCTATTGTTGCCAAGATCCGGAGTCTTAATACCTCGATCGGATTACAGGAGGTCACATCGAACGGGGGAATCGCGGCTCTTGAGGGTGAAGAAGGCGAGGCTATTTTCCCCGATTACCGCGGCGTGTCAGTGCTCTCATCGTATAAGCCGCTGGACATCGCGGGAGTCAATTGGGCCATTATGAGTGAGATCGATGAGACCGAAGCCTTTCAGTTCGTGACTGAGCTTGGAAATCGCACCCTCGCATTTTTGCTCTTTACGATCGTCGGTGTTTTCGCCGTCGCAACCTGGTTTGCGAGATCAATAACGAACCCCCTGAGCAAGTTAACAGGCTATTCGCGCGCACTGTCCAAGCATGATTTTGGGCAGGACGAGCCATTTGCTCACTCAGCAGAGCTCGACGAAATCAGCGTGGGTGAAGACGAAATTGGTGAGCTGGCCGGCGCATTCCAGATCATGCAGACCGAGCTCGACGATTCCATCACCACTCTGATTGAAACCACGACCGAGAACGAGCGCATGGAAAGCGAGCTCAACATTGGTCGTGAAATACAAATGAGCCTGCTGCCTCTAGACTTTCCTGACGACCCTCGCATCACGATTCACGCTCAGCTGGTAGCGGCCCGCGAGGTTGGCGGAGATTGGTACGACTTCTTTTTCATCGACGAAGACCGGGTTTGTTTTAATGTCGGAGATGTCGCGGGAAAGGGGGTTCCTGGTGCGTTGTTTATGGCAGTCGCCAAAACATTGATCAAGTCGAGAGCCGCCCTCGATCATTCAACGGCTAGCATCATCGAGTACACCAATCGTGAACTCAATAAAGACAACACCAACATCATGTTTGCTACCATCTTTCTCGGTATCCTCAATATTCGCACCGGTGAATTGCTCTACACAAATGCCGCACACAATCCTCCCTACATTGTGAGTCAGGATCGTAAAGTAGTGCCCCTTGACCATCGACACGGAGTCATGGTCGGACCCATGCCAGACTCAAAATATGAGGAAGAGCGGATTGCCCTTACTGATGATGATCTACTCGTGATTTTCACCGACGGGGTTACAGAAGCGATGAATCCAAGCGTCGAGTTGTACTCCGAAGAGCGGCTCGAACGTCTGTTGTCATCGAGGGATTCACGACCGGCAAAAGAAATGATCGACTCGATATTTTCGGAAGTCAATCAATTCGCATCGGGAGCAGAGCAATCGGACGACATCACAGTACTGGCTGTTCAATACCACGGAGCTAGCCAAGACTCTGATGACAGGCAATTGAGCATGACTATTAAGAATGAAGTCTCTGAAATCGAACGATTTCAAGGCCAGTTTGCTGATTTTGCCGCGGAGCAGGGAATCTCTCCCACGATAATGCAAAAGGTTCAGGTCGTCCTCGAAGAAGTCCTATCAAACATAATTTTTTATGCCTTTGACGACAACAAGGATCATGAAATCGAAATTACGATGGATATCAATGAGGAGCACCTAAATCTCACAATCGTCATCATCGATGATGGACTTCCGTTCAATCCGTTGGAAGCCGAGAAACCTGATACAAGGCTGGCATTGCAGGATCGGGAGATCGGCGGTTTAGGGATCCATCTGGTGATCAATCTGATGGATGAAGTTACATATGAACGTAGAGGGGAGCAGAACGTTATCACGCTAACGAAAAAGATCGAGTAGGATTTAAGTCGGTACAATATTCGCTAAATCAACGGGAGGAATTCAATGGAACACAACGTAATAATTGATGGCGACATTACCATCGTCGAATTGGCCGGCAACATCGACATCGCCAGCGCTGCCTCATTTGATGAAACGATTAGTGGTCTGATTGATAACGGTCAAACGACTATGCTGCTCGACTTTTCAAGAGTCGAGTTTATCGCAAGCATGGGGTTGCGCATGCTGCTCAAGACCGGGCAGCGCATAGAGAGCGAAGACGGCAAACTCCATATTTGCTGCATCAATGATACGGTCAGCTCCGTTTTTGGCATGGTGGGGCTTGATACGATCATCCCTGTGTTCGAAACCAAGGAGCTTGCACTGGAGGGCCTTGCCTAGGTCCTATCTCCCAACTGATATCCATCCTTCTCCAGATAAAAAATAGTACTCGCCATATTCCTGCAGCCTTGTCCTGAGGGCTTTCATCGTCCCTGTATCAGGTGACATTCTTCACTGCAGCTTGAGTTGTCTGACAATTGACCGCCGTGCGGGCGAATGTTAGACTGATTTTTGTCCGCCAAACTTGGCGGACTCAAACTCGGCGGAACACCTCAAGCGCGACTTTGAACGCACCGTCCAGCCATTTCTCATCTCAACTGCTTGTCGACGTGGCCATGGGCCGCGCCCATGCCGATCTCGTCGTGCGCGGAGGCCGCTGGGTTTCCGTCCAGTCTGGAGAAATCCTCGATTCAACTGACATTTCCATCAAAGATGGGCGGATCGCTTATGTGGGCGAAGACGCTGCGCACACGATAGGCGAAGAAACACAGATCATCGAGGCGGACGGGCGCTACCTTGTTCCCGGGCTGCTAGACGGCCATGTGCATATCGAATCCGGGATGATCACGATGACCCAGTTTGTACGCGCCGTTCTCCCGCGTGGCACGACCGGGATATTCGTCGATCCGCACGAGATTGCCAACGTGTTTGGTCTCTACGGAATTCGGATCATGATTGAAGAGGCCGCTATTCAGCCGATCCACGTTTGGGTGCAGGTGCCCTCATGCGTTCCTTCTGCTCCTGAACTTGAAACCGCAGGTGCCGCTATCGGTCCGAAAGAAATCGAGGAAGCGCTGACCTGGCCCGGCGTAATTGGGCTGGGGGAAATGATGAATTTTCCTGGGGTCATCGCCGGCGACGGCGAGTTGCATGCAGAAATGGCGCTGACACGTGAAGCCCGGCGGGTGATTGGAGGCCACTACGCCTCAGAGGATCTCGGCCTTCCGTTTCACGGATACGCCGCGGGAGGGCCGGAAGACGATCACGAGGGTACCCGCATGGAGGACGCGATCGCGCGCGTGCGGCAGGGGATGAAGGTCATGATGCGTCTCGGTTCGGCCTGGCATGATGTGGCGGAGCAGGTGCGTGCCGTGACCGAGCAGGGGCTCGATCCACGGCATTTCATTTTGGTCACCGACGACAGCCATTCTGGAACCTTGGTCAACGAAGGACATATGGACCGCGTCGTGCGGCATGCCATCAAGCAAGGACTTGAGCCGATGACCGCACTTCAGATGGCGACGCTCAACACAGCAGAGCACTTTGGCGTTGCGACCGAAGTCGGCCAGATCGCGCCAGGCCGGTTTGCGGACATTCTACTGGTGGATGATCTCGAGAACATGGAGATGGATACGGTGATCTCCAAGGGAGTGGTCGCCGTGAATCAGCACGAATTAATGGTCCCAACTCCAGAATTTGAATACCCTCCGGTCGTTAGATCGTCGGTGATCCTTTCAAAACGCCTGACTCAGGAGGACTTTGTGATTCCGGCGACCGAAGACGGGTTAGTGCGCGCCAATGTTATCGGAGTGATTGAAAACCAGGCGCCCACCCGCCATCTTCGACTTGAAATGCAAGCGACCCATGGGGAACTGCGCGTAGACCTGGAACGGGATGTCGCCAAAGTAGCGCTCATCGAGCGACACGGGGGAACCGGCGAGGTCCAAGTAGGCTTGGTTCAAGGTTTCGGGTTCGCGGTCCAATGCGCTGTGGCCTCGACCGTGGCTCACGATTCGCATCACATGCTTGTTGTGGGTACCGACGAAGGCAGCATGGCGGCGGCTGCCAACGTGCTGGATGAAGTCGAAGGCGGCATGGTCGTTGTGCGAGAAGGCGAACCTATCGCCTTGGTCGAGCTCCCGATCGCGGGACTGATGTCGGACGAGCCAGCAGAGGTTGTAGCCGAGAAGGTCGACCGGCTCTTGGATGCTTTCCGGGAATGTGGCTCCACGCTCAACAGTCCCATCATGCAGCTGAGCCTGCTGGCGCTGGTCGTGATCCCCGAACTACGAATTTCCGATAAAGGCTTGGTAGATGTAAATAAATTCGAGCTCATCCCGCTGGTGGAAGAACCATCATGACTCGAGGAGGAGCACCTTATCGGCGAACTACGGAAGCGCTCGCTGACCTGTTGGCACAGAGCGAGCCTGGCACCGCGTTGCCATCGGAGCCTGCCCTGGCTGAACAGTTTGGTGTGTCGCGGGCTACGCTGAGGGAAGCGATGCGGGGGTTCGAGGATCGCGGGCTCATCGAGCGGCGCCAGGGAGTGGGCACTTACGTTCGGCCGAAGGTCATCGAGGCCGGCCTCGAAGAGCTGGTGAGCATCGAAACTCTGGCCAGCCAGATCGGCTTGGAAGTGACAATGGGCGATTTGCAGATCATTAAGCGCAAACGCACAGAGGACGAACCTGGCAAGGTCGAGGTGCTGGAGATCTCACGAGTGATATTGACCGACAGCCAACCGGTAGCGCTCTTGATCGATGTAATCCCCGCAGATTTAGTTTCAGTCAAAGAGTTGGGGCCAGAATTTCATGGCTCTGTGCTGGATCTGCTTCTGAAGCGTGGTCAGCCTGAGCTCGACTACTCAGCGACGGACATTAACGCCGTGGCTGCAGATTCCAGAGTCGCAGATCGACTCGGAGTGGATCGAGGGGCTGTGCTGCTCGTACTGGAGGCGGGGCTCTTTGACCGAGAAGGGCAAATTGTAGATCGATCGGCAAGCTATTTTCTCCCCGGGGTTTTTCGGTTTCACGTCGTTCGCCGTGTAGGAAGAGGAGTAATCTAATAGTGGGTTCTAAGGAGACGATAAAAGATGCGTAGTTTTTCAGGACGAGACATTCTTTCACTAAAGGGTTTTGAGCGCGCGGAGTACTTCCGAGTGTTTGAGACCGCCGATCGTTTGGCCCATATCGCCCGCGATCGGCGAAATTCTGATCTTCTGGCTGGAAAGATACTGGTCACGGCTTTCTACCAACCCAGCACGCGCACGCGACTGGCCCATGAATCGGCCATGCTGCGCCTTGGCGGCGAGGTCACCGGATTTTCTGATGCGAAGATGACCCGCGCCGGTGACTTCTACCAGGAGTCAATCAAAGACACCGTGCACATGTTGGAGTATTACGGCGATGTGATCGTCATGCGTCACTTTGAGCAGGGCGCTCCGGCTGAGGCCGCAAAGTGGGCCAGCGTGCCGGTAATTAACGCTGGCGATGGGTGGGGCGAACACCCCACGCAAGTACTCACCGATATGTACACGATCCTAAAAGAGAAGGGCACGTTGGACGGCCTGCACTTCGTGCTGGTGGGCGATATGCGCATGCGCACCATGCACTCCATGAGCTATGCCATGAGCCAGTTTGACATCACAGCCAGCTATATTTCGCCAGAGGACATGTCGCTGACTGATGAGTTCAAAAAGGAGATCGACGAGCTTAATCTGGAGTACGAAGAGGTGGAGCACATCGACCAGGTTATTGACAAGGCCGACGTGATCTACATGGAGCCGGTGGTGCAGCCGGATTACACCAAATCGGTTGATGAGCGCGAGGGGGACGTCGGTTTGACGCCTGCCAACTATCAGGTGACCCGCGAGCTGATGAAGAAGGCCAAGAGCGATTCGATCATCCTGCACTCTTTGCCGCGGATGGACGAACTGCTGGAAGAGGTGGACTATACCCGGCACGCCCGCTACTGGGAGGAAGCCTTCAACGGAGTGGTGATGCGCATGGCGCTACTATCGCTCGTATTGGGAGCGATGGAATGAAGACGGACTTAAGCGGACGCGACCTGATCGGAGACCTGGATTTCACCAAGGAGGAGGTCCAAACCGTTCTGGATGTGGCCTACGATCTCAAGCGTAAGCGAGCGCTGGGCGAATCACACGCCTATTTGCGCGATAAAACGCTTGCCATGCTGTTTTTCTTTAGCAGCACGCGAACCCGTGGTTCATTTGAATCAGGCATGGCCCAGCTGGGCGGGCATGCGGCGTTCATTGAATCCAAGACCACCCAGATCGCCCACGGAGATACCGAACGCGAGATCGGCGATATTTTCGGGCGCTATTTCGATGGCATCGCTATCCGGCATGTGGATTGGGGGGTTGGCAACCAGTACCTTAACTTTGTTGCGGATGCCTCACGAGTGCCGGTGCTCAACATGCAGTGCGAGATCTACCACCCGTTTCAGATCCTGGCCGACCTCATGACCATTCAGGAAAAGAAAGGTCCGGATCTGCGGGGCGTCAAGATGGTGGTCTCATGGGCATACGCCGCGTCATACCTCAAGCCGGTCTCTGTTCCACAATCCCTCATCCTCCAAATGCCGCGGTTCGGCGTGGACCTGACGCTGGCGCATCCTCCAGAGTTCAAGCTGATGCCGGAGGTGATGGAACAAGCTCGAGCAGAAGCGGAGAAGGCCGGGACAAAGTTTGAGGTCGTCGACGACATGGAAGCTGGGTTCGATGGAGCGGAGGTGGTTTACGCCAAGTCATGGGGACCGCTGTTCACGACACAAGATCCAGAAGAGGGTAAGCAAATTCAAGACAAATATGAGGACTGGATCACAGATGAACGCAAGATGTCAATCGCGCACAAAGATGCGACCTATATGCATCCGTTGCCGGCAGATCGAAATGTTGAAGTGACCGACGCAGTCATCGACGGACCACAGAGCGTAGTATTTGATGAGGCAGAAAACCGCCTGCATGTTCAAAAGGCGGTGATGGCTCTAACGATGCGCTAGGCGGCCTTATCGTTGAAAAAGCGGTCATGGCTTTTATCGGGCTTTAGGCCGTGAACCGCATCTAGCTCCAGAAAGAGAAAAAAATGAAAAATGGTTCAGGTGGAAAAGTAGCCGTTGTAGCGGTTGGCGGGAATTCGCTCATTAAGGACAAAGACCACAAAACCATCCCAGATCAATACTACTCGGCGGCGTTATCTATGCACAATATCGCGGGGATGATCCAAAGCGGCTGGGATGTAGTCATCAGCCATGGGAATGGACCGCAAGTGGGCTTTATTTTGCGCCGTTCGGAACTCTCCAGAGAAGAGCTGCATGAGGTGCCGCTCGATTACTGTGGTGCGGATTCGCAAGGCGCGATCGGATATATGTTTCAACGAGCGCTTCATAATGAATTTTCAAAACGCGGCATACAGAAACAGGTCGTAGCCGTCGTAACTCAGGTACTCGTCGACCAGGAAGACCCGGCTTTTGATAATCCGAGCAAACCTATCGGATCATTCATGGATGAGAGCTTGGCCACCGCGCGAGCGAATGCAGAAGGTTGGGCCGTGGTCGAAGATGCCGGGCGCGGCTGGAGGAGAGTTGTTCCATCGCCGCTGCCAATAGAAATTATGCAGCGTGAGGCCATTGAGTCGCTAGTTGCAGCAGACTTTGTAGTGATCGCGGTTGGAGGCGGCGGAATCCCTGTCGTTGAACATGAAGACGGAAGCATTTTTGGAGTCGAGGCGGTCATCGACAAAGACTTTGCCTCTGCGTTGCTCGCCTCACAGATTGGCGCAGACATGCTGCTTATCTCAACAGCGGTCCCGCAGATTGCGTTAAACTATAATCAGCCAGAACAACAGTGGTTGGATAAGATGACCTTGGCAGAAGCCAAGGCCTTCATGGAGCAAGGCCATTTTGCTAAAGGAAGTATGGAGCCCAAGGTTCAGGCGATCATCAACTACCTTGAGGCTGGAGGCAAAGAAGCCTTAGTGACGAATCCGGAAAATATCGAGCGAGCGCTCGCCGGCGAGACAGGGACCAGAATCGTCCCCTGAACGCCGGCGACTCATTTAATGGAAGGAGGTGGGCACGCTCACGAATTGCTCCATGAAGAACTGGATCACTATCCTGAAGTTCTGAAGGTTTGAAATAGGAGGAGTGTAAATGTCATTCAAGACCGTATGGCGAGGAATGACCCTGCTGTTGGTGTTCGCCCTGCTGCTGGCAGCATGTGCGACAGAGGAAGAACCCGAGATAGTAGGTGGCTTCGAAATTCCCGCTGTCGAAGACGGCAAGTTTAACGTGGCCATGGTGCTCATAGGCCCCCACGATGATGGCGGCTGGAGCGAGGCTCACTGGGATGGGCTCAACTACATCGAGGACAATGTCGATAACACGAATGTTGCGTTCATCGAATTGGTTCCGGAGGGAGCCGACTCCGAGCAGGTCTTCCGCAGCCTGGCCCGCAAGGGTTTCGATCTGATCATTGGGACCTCCTTTGGCTACATGGATCCGATGGAGATCGTGGCGGAAGAATTTCCGGATGCAATGTTTGTCCATCTCACCGGGTTCAAGACCAACGGCACGAACTACGGGAACATGTTCGGCGAGATGGAAGTTATGAAGTATCTCGCAGGAATGCTGGCAGGATCCCGCGCCAAGACCGACGGCAATCCGAGACTGGGATACATGGCGACCTTCCCCATCCCCGAAGAAATTCGCCTGGGGAATGCCATCATGCTCGGCGCCAAGCAGACGTGCCCAGAGTGCACGCTGGACATCCGATGGATCAACACCTGGCATGATCCGGTAATCGAGAAAGAGGGTGCAGCTTCGCTCTTCGATGCCGGCGTACACGTGGTCTTCACCGGCGCAGATACTCCTGCTGCCGGAGATGTGGCAACGGAGAGAGGCCTGTACGGTGTGAATTACGATCACGTCAATGCGTGCCAGACTGACGGCTGCCTTACGGCTCCCTATTGGACCTGGGGCCCGATCTATGCGGACATCGCGCAAGGGACGATGGACGGCACTTACGAACCTGGCTTCCAGTACTTTGACTCGGCAGCTGGCGGTATGGGGCTATTCGGGTTCATGGAAGGCCAGACTCCGCAGCCGGGTGTCGATGGCCTGCCGGCCGCAGACGTTCAGCTCGTAAGGGACACGCTGGCCGCTGCACTTAGAGGCGATTTCAATCGCTTCGATGTGTTCAAAGGCCCAATCTTTGACAATCAGGGCAACATGATCCTGGCCGATGGCGTGTCACTCGAACAGCTGGACCTGGATGGTTTTGCTGAATTTGGATCGCCTTGCGAGACATGCATGTACTGGTGGGCCGAAGGGGTGACGGCTGAACTGCCAGATCTTTAGAGTTAGTCAAGACCCGTAATTTGCTTTGCGGGCTCGTTCCAAAGACGTAGCAGAACATAAACGCCTTTCCTGGCGGCGCGTGAAGAGCGCGCCGCCCGGGTGGTGTTTGGACTGAGAGGCGATGGACAATCTCATTGAAATGCGGGGGATCACAAAGCGATTCCCCGGTGTGATTGCCAACGAAGATGTGGATTTCAAGCTCCGCCACGGAGAGATCCACGCGCTGCTGGGCGAAAACGGAGCCGGCAAGAGCACGCTGATGAGCGTGCTTGCAGGGCTCTATCGGCCGGAGGCAGGAACCGTGCTTGTGCGTGGAAATCCTGCCACGTTCAACTCACCCCGCGACGCGATCGACCTGGGGATTGGAATGATCCACCAGCACTTCACCTTGATCCAATCTCAGACGGTGACCGAGAATATCCTGCTCGGCCTCGACGAACCCAGATTCCTTATGCGCTTGTCGCGCTATGACAAGCAGATGGCGCATATTGGTGACCAATTCGGATTGCAGGTAACTCCGGATGCGAAGATTTGGCAGCTCTCGGTCGGCGAGCAGCAACGAGTGGAGATCCTGAAGATGCTGTATCGAGGGGTGGAAGTGCTGATCATGGACGAGCCGACATCCGTGCTTGCCCCTCAAGAGATCGACGAGCTCTTCAAGACCTTGCGATCCATGGTTGCAGAAGGTAAGTCGATTGTGTTCATCAGCCACAAGCTGCATGAGGTGATGACCATTGCGGATCGGATCACGGTCCTGCGCCAGGGCAAGGTCACCGCGGCCGGCATCGATCCAGCGACTACCTCAAAGGCCGAGCTGGCCAATCTCATGGTCGGCCGCAAGGTGCTCTTCGAGCTGGAGAAAATTGATCGAGAGCCCGGCGACGTTGTGTTGGAACTTGCTGGGGTGAGCGCCGACAACGATAAGCGCCTTCCGGCGCTGCGATCGATCGATCTCAAGGTCCGTTCAGGCGAGATCGTAGGTGTAGCCGGCGTGGCCGGAAACGGGCAATCCGAGCTTGGTGAGGTAATTACAGGTTTGCGGACCTGCACAAGCGGAAGCATCCGGGTTAACGGAAAAGACGTCACCAATCGCTCTGCCCGAACTTCGATTGATTTCGGGGTGGCCCACATCCCAGAAGACCGAACCCACGTGGGCACCGCGCCCAATCTAAGCATCACCGACAACGTGATCATGAAGAAATATCGAACTCCTCCAATTGCCAGGCGTACCTTGTTGGATCGCGATGCAGCCCAAAAAATGGCGGAAGGACTCAAAGCGGAATATACGATTCTGGCGCCGAGTGTGGAGACGCCAACCCGGATGCTTTCCGGCGGGAATCTTCAGCGTGTAATCCTGGCGCGTGAGTTGTCATCCGAACCGACTCTGCTGATCGCCATGCAACCTACGCGCGGTCTTGATGTGGGCGCCATCGAGGGCGTACAGCGGATGCTGCTGGAGCAGCGTGATGAGGGTGCCGCGATCCTGCTTGTTTCGGAAGAACTTGAAGAGATATTCACCCTGAGCGATCGAATTGTGGTCGTTTACGAGGGTGAGATCGTGGCCGACGGAGTCGAAGCGGATGCTGCGAAGGTCGGACTGCTGATGACCGGCGGTTCCCACGAAGCGGCCGAGGAGCACGCAGCATGACCTCGACCACTACTGACGCTCGCAGGTCGTTCCGTTTTCCGCTGGAACTGCAGATCGAACCCCGCATGGATTCCCCGCGCTGGCTGGCGCCACTGGTCTCGCTGGTGGCGGTTTTGCTTGCCCTGGTGATGGGCGCGGTCGTGCTTGCCCTCGTTGGCGGAAACCCGTTCCGAGCTTACGCGCATATCGCCGGCGCTGCATTTGGCAGCCTGGGAGTGTTCTCAGACACGCTGGTCAAGGCGACCCCGCTCATCTTCACCGGTACCGCTTGCGCAGTTGCCTTCAAGATGAAGCTGTGGAACATTGGGGCCGAGGGTCAGTTTTTCATGGGAGCCCTGGGAGCGAGCATTGTTATCCTGGCCGGCGTGGTTTCTGAAGATGCCTCTCGCTTTGTTACGCTGCTTGCAATGGCCGTTGCCGGCGCGCTATTTGGTGCCGCCTGGGGGTTTATCCCAGGCATATTAAAGGCGCGTTTGGGAGTGAATGAAATCATTACGACGTTGATGTTGAACTACATCGCGTTCGCGCTGGTTAACTACTTCATCTTTGGCATTTGGAGCGAGGGCGGCTTCCAAATGACGCGCACCTTTCAGCGTGCTGCCTGGTTCCCACGGCTATCAGATCTTGCTGAGCAATTCCCAATCATGAGAGGGCTCACCACCCACGCCGGTTTCATCTTCGCGGTAGTGGTTGCGATCATCGCCTGGTACATTCTCTTCCGCAGTTTGTGGGGTTACGAAATTCGCCTCATCGGCGACAACCCGCGCGCGGCGAAATATGCGGGCATCAAGATCACGCGCAACACCGTCCTGGTCCTGATGCTCTCCGGGGGTATCGCGGGTCTGGGCGGGATGTCTGAGATATCGGGAGTCATCCACCGATTACAAAGTTCGATCTCTCCCGGCTACGGATTCACCGGCATCATAATCGCCTGGCTGGCCAAGCTTAATCCGCTGCTTGTGATCCCAGTTTCGATCCTCTTTGGGGGGCTCATTCTGGCAGGTCGCGAAATCCAGCCTGCCGGCGTACCGCGCTTGATTCAAGGAATCATCCTATTCATGCTGATCGCGAGCGAAGTATTCCTACGCTATCGCGTGCGGCTCGTACGTCGGACAGCCTGAGGAGCCCATGGATCCGATCATCATCCTTCATGCGGGTCTTGCAACGGGAACCGTGCTGCTATTCGCTACCATAGGAGAAATTTTCGCTGAACGGTCCGGCATCATGAATCTAGGCCTGGAAGGCATGATGCTCATCGGCGCCATGGCTGCATTTAGCGTCACAGTCGCCACCGGGAACGGCTGGCTAGGGATCGCGGTCGCGATGCTGGCTGGAGGCGCGTTGTCCATGCTGCATGGGGTGGTTACGATCCACTTTCAAGCCGATCAAGTCGTAAGCGGCCTGGCGCTCACCTTTTTGGGTGTGGGCCTGGCTCTCGTTCTCGGTGAGGGGCTCAGCAAAGCCGGCACGATTTCGCTGCTGCCCCGGCTGACCATTCCCATTCTGTCCTTAATTCCCGTCATCGGGCCGATTTTTTTCACCAATCAAAGCGTCCTGGTTTACGTGGGCTACTTGCTGGTTCCATTTTCCTGGTTCTATATCAACCGCACCCGTCCAGGGATGCACCTGCGCGCAGTTGGTGAGAACCCATCTGCAGCAGATGCGATGGGCGTAAATGTCTACCGGCAGCGATACGCGTATGTGTTCGTGGGTGGACTGCTGGCTGGATTGTCCGGGGCCACCATCAGCCTGGCGGTCTCGCCGGGATGGTTTAGCGAGCTGACCACCGGCGGCCTGGGGTGGATCGCAGTCGGGCTGGTGATCTTTGCAGCCTGGAATCCCTGGCGGGCTGCCTTCGGCGCCTACGCGTTCGGCGCGTTGCGGCGAACAATCCTCGATATCCAGGGCCCGCAGCTGCTGCTTGGCCTGAGAAATCCATTTTTCTTCAATCCGTATTACGGCTTCTTCTTGCAGATGCTGCCTTTCGTATTTGTCATCGTTGTACTTATCATCGGCTCACGCGAGGCGGTACGTAAGAGAATGGGCGCGCCTGCGGCGCTGGGCTTACCGTACGTTCGAGGCGAACGAGGCTTGTGATCACCGTGGTGCTGACTACGCGCAGCGGCCCGGCTTCGACGCATGCCTCAACCTAGGATAACTCCCCGATGAAATTTCTTGGATATCAGTGCTCGATGTGCGGTGAGCTGTATGGTCCCGCCGATGTGGCCTACACCTGCCCCGAAGATGGAAGCAACCTGGATGTGCGAATCGACTATTCCTCCATTCAAGACGCAGTCTCGGTCGAATCTATCTCTGCTGGACGCGAAAGTTCGATCTGGCGCTACTTGCCGCTGCTGCCGGTAGAGGATCCAGGCAATCGGGGCACTCAGCTGTGGGCGGTGGGGTGGACGCCGCTGATTCGATCTGGCCGGCTGGCCAAGGGATTGGGGCTGAAGGCTCTGTGGTTCAAGGACGACGGGCGCAACCCAACCGCTTCATTTAAGGACCGGGCCAGCGCGGTGGTCGTGGCGCGGGCGATGGAGATCGGTGCTCAGACCGTGATTACTGCCTCGACCGGTAACGCAGGTGCAGCTCTCGCTGGAATGGCGGCTGCCGCAGACGTTCCGGCAGTCATTCTGGCTCCATCCAACGCACCGCAGGCCAAGGTCGCTCAGCTTCTCATTTATGGTGCTCAAGTCGTCCTGGTTGACGGAAACTACGATCAGGCCTTCGACCTCTCAGTGGAGGCCGCCGAAGAATTTGGATGGTACTGCCGCAACACCGGCTACAACGCTTTCACGGCCGAGGGAAAGAAGACCGCCGCCTTCGAAATCTGCGAGCAGCTTTCGGAATCGGGCGTTGATCAATGGGAGGCGCCGGAGGCAGTCTTCGTTTCAGTGGGTGACGGAAATATCATCACCGGCCTCCACAAAGGGTTCAAGGATCTGTTCGAGCTCGAGTGGATCGATCACATTCCCCGCATCTACGGGATTCAATCCATCGGATCAGCGGCGGTGACGAATGCCTTCGAGGCAGGTGCGGCGGAAATTGAGCCAGTTCAATCGAACACTCTGGCGGACAGCATTTCGGTTGATCTGCCGAGGGATGGATTACGGGCACTGCGGGCCGCGCGTGATACGGGCGGGGCGATGATTGCTGTTGAAGATGAAGCTATACTGGAATCGATTCGCACCCTTGGCCGCGAGGCCATTTTTGCGGAGCCGGCAGGAGCAACGGCATACGCCGGATTAGAAGCGGGAGTGGGCGAGGGAATGGTAACTCCGGATGAGCGGATCGTGGTGGTGATCACCGGCAGCGGTCTCAAGGACGTTCCAGCTGCGATGCGCGCCGCTGGCGAGGCGACCGTGATTGAGCCGACGCTCGATGCGTTGCGAGAAGTCGTAGGCTAGCAGTCGCTTCGACATGTTCATCCCCATGCGCATAGCCAAATCAAGGAACTGAAGACTGGAAGAGAAATCGAGCACGTGCTTTTTTTACCGGAATGGCATAGCATATCGACGAGCAAATGGAAACAAAAATAGCAAGCAAACAGCCGACTTTTTCAGTGGTCGGGCCGGTGTACGACGAAGTCGAAACGCTTCGCAATTTTTGCGATCGAGTGCAAGCTGCCATGGACTCAATTGGTGAGACTTGGGAGCTTGTTCTGGTGGACGACGGAAGCACGGACGGATCATCCGACGTCATTCGTGATCTCGCGTTCGAGGACATTCGAATTCGGCCGGTACTCTTTTCGCGCAACTTCGGACACCAGATCGCCGTAACCGCTGGAATGGATTACAGCCGCGGTCAGGCGGTAGTGATCATCGACACCGATCTCCAGGATCCTCCGGAGCTGATCGCCGAGCTGGTCGAGAAATGGCGCGAAGGTTATGAAGTGGTCTATGCCGTGCGTACGCAACGAGAAGGAGAAAGCTGGTTCAAGCGCACCACGGCGGCTATCTTTTATCGAGTGATCAACCGCATCACCGAGGTTGATATCCCGCTCGATGCAGGGGACTTTCGGCTGCTGGACCGCAAGGTGGTGGAAGCGCTCAAGAAGATGCGGGAGCACCATCGGTTCCCGCGCGCGATGACCGCCTGGGTGGGTTTCAAGCAGATTGGAGTTGGCTACAAGCGCTCCGCCCGCCAGGCCGGCGAGACTAAATACCCATTCCGTAAAATGGTCCGTCTGGGGATCAATGCCGTCACGGGCTTTTCATATTTTCCACTGCAGCTAGCGACATTTTTCGGGTTCATCTGTGCAATGCTTGCCATCGTGGCCATTCCGATGGTGATTTATCTACGATTGTCTGGCAGGGGTGAGCTTTCCGGCCAGGCTACTACCCTGATCGCGGTGCTATTCCTGGGTGGCGTTCAACTAATCTCGCTCGGTATTCTCGGGGAGTACATCGGCCGTCTCTATGACGAAGCAAAAAACCGCCCCCTGTACGTCCTCCGAGAGGAACCTGAGGAAGTCCTAGAAACAGAAAGGTAGATATGATCGATCTCACGTTGCACGAAGATCGGCTCGAACGAGCCGCCAGCCGCGCAAAGGAGCGCGGCATTATCATTCCCACCTTCGCTCAGATGAAGGACCCCTCCACCATTCCTGACGAAATCCGCGAAAAGCTTAGCCTGGCTGATCTGTGGGAGGTGGATCCGGTAAACCTTTTTCGAATCAACTGGCATAACGAGCCCGTGGATTCGGGTGGCGACTTCGGAGGAGTGAACTACATCGAACTCCCGACCAGTCTTACAGGTGTGGAGGCCAGGATACTTGCACTGGTCGGAATGTGGTTCCCAACTGGAGCTCATAAGGTAGGAGCGGCATTTGGCTGCCTCGTGCCCCCGCTCGTGACCGGACAATTTGATCCGACAAGTCAAAAGGCGGTCTGGCCGTCGACCGGCAACTATTGCCGGGGTGGGGCTTATGACTCGGCTTTGCTCGGCACCCAATCGGTGGCGATTTTGCCAGAAGGGATGAGCAAGGAACGTTTCGATTGGCTGGCGAATATCGCGGGAGAAGTTATTAAAACGCCGGGCAGCGAATCCAATGTGAAGGAGATCTTCGATAAAACCTGGGAGCTGCGCGCATCCGGCGAAGATCTCATGATCTTCAACCAGTTCGAGGAATTCGGCAATTACCTGTGGCACTACGAAATAACCGGGAATGCCATGCTGGAGGTTCTCGAGCAGGAACTTAAGCCAGGCGATGAATATCGCGGCTTGGTGCTCACGACCGGCTCGGCAGGCACGATTGGTTGTGGCGACTTCTTGAAACAGCAGTTCCCGGGAAGCAAGATCGCGGCCGGCGAGGCCTCTCAGTGTCCCACTCTGCTCGAGAACGGTTTCGGCGCACACCGCATTGAAGGCATTGGGGACAAGCATGTGCCATGGATCCACAATGTCAAGAATACCGACCTGGTAATCGACTTGGATGACGACGTGATTGTGCAGCTGGCGCGTCTCTTTAATGAACCGGCTGGCCTGAGATATCTTTCCTCTCAGGGAGTCCCAAATGAGACGATGCAGCAGCTCAACTTGCTCGGCTTCTCTGGCATCGCGAACCTATCGATGGCGATTAAGTTCGCTAAGTACTATGAACTGGGGAGCTCTGACGTCGTGATCACGGTTCTCACGGATTCGATGGATTTGTACCTGAGCCGACTGGGGGAGATGCGCCGAGAGCAAGGCGAATATACTGAATTGGATGCAGCAGGAGATTTCGCTCGATATCTGCAGGGTCTTACTACGGATAATATGCTGGAGCTCCGCTACACAGATCGGCGCCGGATCCACAACCTGAAATACTTCACCTGGGTCGAGCAGCAGGGCAAAACCTATGAAGAGATCACGGCCCAGTGGTACGACGCGGAATACTGGACGGACACGCAGGGTCAGGTGGAGGAGATCGACAAGCACATCGAGGAATTCAACGCGAGGGTTAGCGCGAGCTAGAAACCCAGAACTCTGGCAACGGGGGCTGTCTCATTTGCGAATTGAGACAGCCCCTTTGTATTTTGATCTTCGACAATCTCAAGCAGCTTACTGGCTAATAAACAAGGACAAGTGGCAGATATCGATGAGCATATCGTCACTTTCAAAGAAAGGGAGAGATCTTTACAGTTGGGTTGACTGGTCTTAAGTGACCTATCTCACACTACAAGCGGAAAACTGAGATAACAGCCCAACCATTCTTCGTCCGCTACCCTCGCCTGGGTAGAGCTATTGAAATTCTGCTGCCATTCCTGGCTGCATTGGCCGCGCTCGCGGTTGGGGCAGTCATGCTGCTGCTGATCGGAGCTGACCCTCTGAGAGCCTACGGCGCCCTGGTCGAGGGCGCTTTCGGCAGCTCCAATGCCCTCGCAGAAACAATCGTAAAAGCCACCCCCCTACTTTTAGTTGCGCTTGGCATCGTGATCGCGTTTCGTGGTGGCATGATCAACATCGGTGGAGAGGGCCAGTACATCATCGGTGCCCTCTTCTCAACTTTCTTTGTGCTTCAGGTTCCCGACTGGCCAGCGCTGGTTGCTGTCCCGCTGGCAATTGTGTTTGGTTTTGTTGGTGGTGCGATCTGGGGAGGAATTGCAGGTGCGTTGAAGGCGTACCTGAATGTCAACGAGATCCTCAGCACGATCATGCTTAACTTGATCGCGGTGCAGATCATGAATTACGTGCTTCGGGGTCCCCTCATCGACCCTGTCCAATCTGCCGCCGCCTCTCAAATTCCACAAACCGCCCGCTTTGCTCAAGCCTTCGACCTCCCGCGCTGGACTCCCACACGCCTGCACGCGGGTGCGATATTGGCAGTAGTCCTGGCCTTTGTGGTTTGGGCATTTCTGTGGCGAACGACGATCGGCTACCGAATACGTGCTGTTGGACTCAGTACGTTTGCTTCTAAATACGCCGGTATTCGGGTGCGGCGCTACATGTTGCTTGCGTTGCTATTGAGCGGAGGCTTTGCCGGTCTGGCAGGTGGGATACAGGTGCTTGGGGTTAGCCACCGCATGGTTACCGATGGATCGGCAATGGGTTTCACGGGCAGCGTCGGTTTCAATGGCATCGTCGTCGCTTTGTTTGGGCAACTCCATCCGATCGGTGCAATCCCAGCTTCATTCTTATTCGGTGCACTGTTGGTTGGAGCCAACAAGCTTCAGCGCGTAGTACAGGTACCAGCCTCATTCATCACGGCTCTAAACGGCATGGTGGTGGTCTTCGTTGTAAGCAGCGAGTACTGGAAGAGGAAGTGGATGCGACAACGTGAGGAGGAGCGGGGTGCTGAACCGGCGATCACCGGAGGCAATCCCGCGGAGGAGTCCGCAGCATGATCGAAGACCTCTTCGCTGCCCCCGTCATCATCGGAATCCTGACTTCCGGTATGCGCCTGGCTACCCCCTACTTATTTGCTGGGCTTGGCGAGACCTTCTCGCAGCGCAGTGGCGTGCTCAATTTGGGGGTTGAGGGGCAAATGCTGGTGGGGGCTTACGCGGGCTTCTTTGTCGCCCTCGTAACAGAGAACCCGTGGCTCGGATTGGCGACTGCCGCGCTGGTTGGAGCGCTTATGGGCTTGGCCATGGCTTTCGTTAGCGTTAACTTGCAGGCTCAGCAAGGGATCAGCGGAATTGGTTTCTTCTTGTTTGGGCTGGGCATTAGCGAGCTTCTTTTTCAAAAGATGGTGGGCACTGTGGAAACGGTTAGCGGATTTCGACCTGTCCACATCCCGGTGCTTAGCGAATTGCCAGTCGTCGGAGAGGTCTTATTTCAGCACAATGTCCTGGTTTACACCGCCTTTCTGCTCGTGCCAATTTCGTGGTTTGTATTGAATAAGACCAACATTGGGCTAAACGTGCGCGCGGTAGGAGAAAACCCGCATGCGGCCGATTCGCTGGGCGTAAGTGTTGAGCGGACGCGATATGTGACGGTCACAATGGGCGGATTGCTTTCTGGCATAGCTGGAGCCTCGCTCTCCATCGCGCTCCTGAACGTTTTTCAACAGAATCTGACCAATGGAATTGGCTTCATCGCAGTGGCACTAGTGTATTTCGGTGGATGGCGCCCGTTTGGACTGCTGGCTGGAGCGCTACTTTTCAGCCTGGTCAATTCGCTGCAAGTCTGGGTACAGACGCTGGGGATTCCGATTGCTTCGGAGTTCGCAGTGATGATGCCCTACGTCCTTACGATTGTGGTCTTAGCGCTTGCTGGACAACGCGTTCGAGCGCCGTCAGCCCTAACCGTACCTTTCGAGCGCGGCGGCTAGCATCGTATCTAGGAGGTGGCCAGAACAAAATTAAGTATCCAATTCGTTTGGAAAAATCCTATCAGCAAGATCGAAAAAGGAGGAAGAAAGTGAAAAAAATGTATAGACACCTTGGCTGGGTCGTAGGGGCAGCCCTTATCCTGGCTGCCTGTCAGTCGGCAACGACTGAGGCTCCACCAGCGGATCAGCCGCCCGATCAGCCGGCGGAGCCCGCTGGTCCGTTCCGAATCGCGGTCGTGGCTCCCAGCCCGACCAACGACCTTGCGTTTACGCAGAGCATGTTTGATGCGGTGAGCGCTATACAAAGTGAGCGCGGTGATGACGCGATCGAGATCGCCTTCTCTGAGGGCATGTTCGTGGTCGACGACGCGGCCGCCGCTCTCCGTGACTACGCGACCGAAGGCTTCGATCTTGTGATCGCACACGGATCGCAATACGGCAGTTCCCTCCAGGAAATCGCCCCTGACTTTCCGGACACCAGTTTCGCGTGGGGGACTACGGTTGACACGTTCGGCCTGGACAATATCTACGCTTACGAGGCGCGCAGTGAAGAAGGCGGGTATGTAAACGGAGTGGTCGCTGCCCAGATGTCCGATAGTGGCATTCTCGGCGTCGTGGGTCCAATTGAGACCGGAGACGCAAAACTCTACGTGGATGGCTTTGTGGCAGGCGCACAATCGGCAAATCCCGATGTTGAAGTCAACGTGAACTGGATCGGTTCGTTCAGCGACGTTGCTTTGGCCTCAGAAGCGGCACAGACCCACATCAATGCCGGCGCTGATGTGCTGACTGGCACGGCACAAATGGTTGTAGGCGCAGTCGGCGTGGCGGAGGAAAATGGGGTGCTCTGGTTCGGCACACAAGCCAACCAAAGCTCACTTGCACCCAGTATCGTGGCCGCTAATCAGGTCTACGATTGGACCGTTGTTTTAGATCCGATGATTGACAGCATCCTCGCTGGAAACCTGGGAGGCGAATCCTTCGCGATTACTCTTGCCAATGGCGGATTGAATATCGAGTTCAACCCTGAGGTAGCTGTATCGGGTGATGCTACGGCGGCAGCCGATGATGCATATGACGGCATCGTTGCTGGAACAATTGATCCTCTTGCGTCAACCGGGGCAGCATATTGCGAGCCAATTCGGGTTGCAGTCGTAATGCCCAGCCCCATCAATGATCTGGCTTTCAGCCAGAGTATGTATGATGGTCTCGCGGCGATACAGGACGAGTGCGGCGATGATGTGTTCGAGTTTGCATTCTCAGAGAGCATGTTCGTCGTCGATGATGCAGCAGCGGCCCTGCGCGATTACGCGCTGGAGGGCTACAACCTTGTCATCGCTCACGGCTCTCAGTACGGAAGCTCACTGCAGGAAATCGCGCCTGATTTCCCGGATACAAGCTTCGCTTGGGGCACAACGGTTGACACCTTTGGGATGGACAATGTCTATGCCTACGAGGCCCGCAGTGAAGAGGGTGGCTATGTGAACGGCGTGATCGCCGCAGGTATGTCGGACAGTGGTGTGATCGGCGTGGTCGGCCCAATCGAAACGGGTGACGCCAAGCTCTATGTGGATGGCTTTGTACTTGGCGCGCAGTCGGTCGATCCGAGCATTGAGGTCAATGTGAACTGGATCGGGTCGTTCAGCGACGTAGCACTGGCATCCGAGGCTGCCCAGACCCACATCAACGCTGGGGCAGATGTGCTAACTGGCACGGCCCAGATGGTTGTCGGCGCGATCGGCGTGGCCGAGGAGGACGGAGTCCTGTGGTTCGGCACGCAGGCAAATCAGACTTCATTGGCGCCTGATATCGTGGTCGCCAATCAGGTCTACGATTGGACCGTGGTCCTCAAGCAGATCATCGGTAATTTCCACGCCGGGGACCTTGGGGGAGAGTCGTTTGCGCTTACGCTTGGCAACGGGGGGCTCAACATCGAATACAACTCTGGTGTTGATGTGCCGGCAGATGTGCGGTCTCTGGCGGACGACGCCGTCCAGGCCATCGGTGACGGCTCAATAACTGTCGATATGGGAGGTTAAGTCGAGAATCTATCGCGCGGTCCTTCCCCTCAGGAGATCCGATAGGGGAGGGGCCGCCGATGGGAAATTGATAAGTGACTACTGAAACTCTGCCTTCTGGCCACAAACGCATTTCCAGTCTTGAGATGCTGGGCATCGTTAAGCGTTTCCCTGGGGTGCTAGCAAACGATCAGGTGAATTTCGACGTGAAGACTGGCGAAGTGCATGCCTTGCTTGGAGAGAATGGTGCCGGCAAAAGCACCTTGATGAAGATTCTCTACGGGCTCTATCAGCCGAACAGTGGCGAGATTCGGCTCGATGGCGAGCGAGTCGAGATCCGGGAACCTTCGGATTCGATTGATCTGGGAATCGGCATGATCCATCAACACTTTATGCTGGTTCCCACCCTTACAGTCGCCGAAAACGTCGCGCTGGGGCTCAAATCCTCACGTGGGCCACTGACCGATCTACGCAAGGTGACCGAGCGCATTCACGAACTCGCGGAGCTGTATGGCCTGGAGGTTGATCCGGGTCAGCGCGTGTGGCAGCTGGCAGTCGGGGAACAACAACGGGTTGAAATCATCAAGGCGCTGTACCGCGGCGCAGCCTTATTGATCCTGGATGAGCCTACGGCGGTGCTCACACCGCAGGAGGTTGCAGAGTTCTTCCAGATTCTTCGGCAGATGACAAAGGAAGGGCATGCGCTGATCTTCATTTCCCACAAATTGCACGAAGTCATCGAGATCAGTAATCGGGTTACCGTGCTGCGCGACGGGCGCGTAGTCGCTGTTCAACCAACGTCAGAGACCACCAAGTCCGATTTGGCGCGCATGATGGTTGGGCGTGAGGTAGGCCTCTCCGACCGACAAGAAGCGGTCGAGCTAGGATCCGTGCGCCTCCGTTTGACCGATCTAACCGCCGACAGCGATCGGGGAACCCAGGCTGTTCGAGGCGTAAATCTTGAAGTCCACGCAGGTGAGGTGGTTGGCCTGGCCGGTGTCTCCGGCAACGGGCAGCGTGAATTAGCGGAGGTGATTTCTGGCTTGCGGCCAGCGACCGGTGGCCAGGTGTTGCTGGAAGATAAAGATATCACCGGCGCCACGCCTGAGAAGATCATGGAACAGGGGCTCTCCTATATTCCAGAGGAGCGGAATCGCGATGGCATGATCGGAGAGTTTACGGTGGCTGAGAATTTGATTCTCAGGGAGCATTCCAAGCCTCCCTACTCTCGCAGTATATTTCTGGACTTCAAGAGTATCGAGAAGAAATCAAAAGAACTTATCGCAGACTTTAATGTCAAGACGCCCTCGATCGATACTCCAATGAAGAATCTTTCTGGAGGGAACGTGCAGAAAGCTATCTTGGCCCGCGAGCTTTCCAGACGCCCCAATGTTCTGGTCGCCGCTCAGCCCACGCGCGGGTTAGACATCGGCGCCACAGAATATGTTCATCGGCGCCTACTTCAGCAGCGGGCCGAAGGCGGGGCCACACTCATGATCTCGGAAGACCTTGACGAAATCTTGGCGCTGTCGGATCGCATTGCAGTGATGTACGAAGGCCAAATCATGGGTGAGGTGCTTCCTGATGAGGCAACGCCTGAGGCCCTCGGTCTTCTTATGGCAGGCGTAAGATAGGGTCTATCCCCTCAAACCCAATTACGGTTGACTTACTAGAACATATGAGCTAATATGGTTGTTGAAAATAATGTCCAGTCGCAAAGTAATGATCCGCAATTGGGACGAGGATCCGCCCGGCGCGGAAGATCTTGTGCTCGTGGCGATCCTGAATACCCCGCGAGACCTGGAGATCGCGCAGACCCTGGGTTGGTATCGCATCCCGCTCGTAAGCGCACCCCGAACTGTGCGTGTAGATTGGATCGCATTTTATCTTCCGGCGTCCTTTGGCGAATGTCGCTGGTCGGTGAGCTATCTGGCTGAAGTCAGGGGATATGAGCTCAGGACCCGCCGGGAGCTGCTATTTATGGAAACAGAGCATGACCGGGTCGACGACCCGTACTTTAAGCTGCAGCTCGGCCCGGTTCTCGAGCTTTCGCCTCCCATTTCCTCACGCGGCTGGCGCCGGTTCAGCTTCCTCTTCACCACCGGCGACCGATTGCTGACAGCGGTCGATATGACCGATTTGACGATTCCGCAAAGCCAGATTCGAACTCGCTTACTACGCGACCGAGCAGGCTCATTCCCGTCCACTGAGATCCCAATCTAAAATCCCCCGCTTGTCACTAGCTAAATAGACGCTCGACTTGTCGGGTGCTCGAATGTATCATTTGGAAGACTGGGCTGATTTGTATATGCGTCGACTTCAAACCCTACTTCTGCTCCTCGGACTGGCTATAGTTTTCGGGGTTGGGCAACCCGCTCAGGCCCAGAGCAAGTCACTGTTTTGGGACGGCTGGGACACGACTCTCACGATCCTCCCCAACGGCGATCTGCACGTTCTCGAGCGCCAACGCATCAATTTCACCGACGGCACCTTCACCTTCGGGTTCCGTGAGATTCCACTGGCAAAGACCGGTGGAATCACGGGGATCTCGGTAAGTGAGCCTGGCGTGGGCGTTTACAGAGAGGGTGGATTCAGCAAGGATCCGTTCACCTTCGATGTCACGCAAGAAGGTGGGGACAAATCCATCCGCTGGTATTTCCCACCAACTGCGAATCAGATTCGGACTTTCGATATCGCCTACACGGTCAAGGACGCGCTCCGCGTATATGACTCGGGCGACAAACTACAGTGGCAGGCCATCGCCATCGACCGTGACTTCCCCATCCGGGAAGCCAGCGTGAAAGTCGTGCTGCCGGCTGGCGCAGCATTCCAGATTATCGACTCGGCAGGTGTGCGTGCGACCTGGGGTCAGAGCGCGGATGGATCCAGCGTGACGTTCCTGGCCAACGAACCGATGTCTCCCACCGATTCGATGGAAGTCGGGATCGAATTCACCCATGGCATCATCCCCAACGAACCGCCAGCCTGGCAGGATGAGTTCGACAACGAGTTTTTCTATGACGAGAACGTGAAACCATTTGTCAACGCCGGCCTTGGCTTGCTTGCGTTTGTGATGATCGTCGGCGGCCCAGCGCTCGTGTTCCTGCTCTGGTACATGCGGGGACGAGATCCTCAAGTAGGTCCCGTTCCAGAGTACATCTCAGAGCCGCCGGACGACCTGCCGCCGGGCGTTATCGGCACCTTGATCGACGAAAAGGCAGATATGCGAGACATAGTTGCCACCATCGTTGATCTCGGGCGCAAGGGCGCCTTACGAATAGAAGAGACCAACAAGAAGGGCTGGCTCGGACTGGGATCGCCCGACTTTGTTTTTGAAAAGCTGGAAAGTGATGTCTCGTTGAATGCCGTTGAATCGGCCGTCATGCGAGGAATCTTCAAGAAAGGGCGGGAGACGGTCGAGCTCAGCGATCTACGCAACAAATTCTATAAGACTTTGCCCAAGATCCAGACCAAGCTCTACAAAGAGATGGAAGCCCGCGAGCTGTTCCGTAAAAACCCAGATTCGACCCGCAAGATGTGGCGCGGGATTGGTTTTGCGTTGGTGGCCTTCGGAATCGGCATTGGGATTTGTCTGGCTTCGGTTTTGGCGGAATACACAACCATGTTCCCCTGCCTCTTTGGGGCCATGATTCTGACTGGCATCGCGGTCATCATCGCCGGCGGAGCCATGCCCGCAAAGACGGTAAAGGGTTCAGAGGCGGCGGCCCGCTGGAAGGCTTTCAAGGTTTACCTGCAGCGGATCGATAAGTACGAAGAGATGGAGATGGTCGGGGAATTATTCGAGAAGTACCTGCCCTACGCCATGGCTTTTGGCATACGAGACTCTTTCGTGCGAAGGTTTGCGGCCGAGCCAAGCACGCCGATGCCCACGTGGTGGATACCTTATGGACATCATATGTACGGAGGACCGAGCACAGCCTCAACCGGCCGAGGCGGAGCAAGCAGCAGACCTCAGGGGCCGGGTGGGCTGGAAGGTATGTCGCAAAGCATGACCGGAGGCTTGGCGAGCATGAGCGCGGGGTTGACCAGTATGCTCAACAGCACCGGTCGGGTATTGCGGTCTGCTCCTTCCTCCAGCGGCACCAGCGGCGGGGGAGGTTTCAGCGGAGGCGGCTTTAGTGGAGGCGGCGGTGGCGGTGGTGGATCGGCCGGATTTGGATAAATGAATCTAGGAAGAGTCGTCGGAATTCTCATGATCATCGGAGGCGCGGTCATTTTTGGCTTCGGCGTCCTCTTCACGGTGGGTCAAAGCGCGTCCGGCGATCTCAATACTGGTGGAGCGATTATCGGCCTCGCACTGGCCAGTGTCCCAGCCCTTGTACTTGCTGGGTTTGGAGTTGTGGTGCTCACTCGATCGCGACAGGAAGAGGAATGGAGTGAAGAGCGAGCTGAGCTGCGCAAGATCCTGGATATCGTTGAGAGCAGAGGCGAAGTGCAGATCAGCGAACTTGTACTCGAGCTTGGCACAAGCCGCAAAGAGGTGCAGGACCAGATCCACTCGTTGGTAGGAATGGGATTGTTCAGTGGTTACATCAATTGGGACGAAGCTACTTTATACTCATTCGAAGCCTCCAAAATTCATGACCTGCGGCGCTGCAAACATTGTGGGGGAGAGGTGCACTTTGCTGGTAAGGGCGTGCTTCGTTGCCCGCATTGCGGCACCGAATACTTCATAAGCTGAAGGATGCTCATCACGATCCATTGCTGCGGCGCCTCCGGGCGCCGTGTTGATTCTGCGGGAGCAGGAACGTCATGGCCCTGATGCTCCTATAATTGCATGCATTGCATGCATGGAGAAGATGAGTTGACCTCGCTTTTAATCAAAGGCGGTACGCTGCTCACGGTGCGCGGTCAGGAACGCGCCGATTTGCATATCGAAGGTGAGAGCATCAAGAGAGTCGGGAAAAATCTCGAGCATGAAGGAGCCGAGGTGATAGACGCCGCCGGCAAAATCCTGATGCCGGGAGGGATCGATCCTCACGTTCATCTGGACCTCCCCATGTTTGGCACCATTTCGTCCGATGATCACTACACGGGCATGAAGGCCGCTGCATTCGGCGGAACCACAACGGTGCTCGATTTCGTTCCGCTGGCCGAGCCCACACCTGGGGAGAGTGTGGACAAATGGCTGGCGAAAGCTGAGCCAAAAGCAGCAGTCGACTATGGGCTACACATGAATATCACTCGCCTGGACAAGGGCATCCGTGCCGGGATCCCCGCCCTGGTTGATCGAGGGATCACAACCCTGAAGGTATTTACCGCTTACAACGGCCGCTTGAGGCTGCAGGATGGTGAGATATTCGAAGTGCTGCGGATCGCTGCGGAACATGGAATGCTAACAATGCTTCATGCCGAAAATGGAGACGTGATTGAGATTTTGACCTCCGAGGCCCTGACAGCCGGTCACACCGCACCGGAATGGCACGCCCGTACGCGCCCGGCATGGGGGGCGGCGGAAGCTGTGCTTCGAGGGATCGCACTGGCAGAGCAGGCTGACACTCCGCTGTATGTGGTGCACGTCAACACCGCCGGTGGGTTGGATCAGATCCGCTATGGCAGAGAGCGTGGCGTCAAAGTTATGGGTGAGACCTGCCCGCAGTACCTGTTCTTCACCGAAGAACACCTGGGCCGAGAGGACGGCTCGAAGTGGATCTGTTCACCGCCGATGCGGACCCGTGAGGACAATAGCGCACTATGGGAAGGGCTCTCCGAAGACAGCCTGCAAACCATCGGTACCGATCACTGCCCATTCTTCTATAACGGCACCGCTCCAATCGAATATGAAGGTGAGCAGGTTGTCATTCCTGGCAAGGAGTTGGGAACCGATGACTTCACTAAGATCCCCAACGGCCTGCCGGGAGTGGGGGACCGCATGCCGGTATTATGGACCTTCGGGGTCGGCCAAGGACGGATTACGCCCGAGCAATTCGTAGCCATAATGTCGACCAATCCAGCGAAAATCTTCGGCATGTACCCGAAGAAGGGCGACCTGCTGCCGGGCTCAGACGCGGACGTCGTGATCTGGGATCCTGAGCGCACTCTCACCTACGGCTTGGAGTACGCTCACCACCGGACTGACTACAATCTATATGAAGGTTGGGAGCTGGAAGGAGTTCCCGAGAAAGTCTTCTTACGCGGCCAGCTCATCATCGATGGTGATCGATGGCTTGGTCAACCCGGGATGGGCCGCTTTATCAATCGCTCCCCTGGCGCTGAGGTGATCTAATTTGTGTGAAAGAAATGCTCAACCCTCTGCAATCTGATGACTGAAAAGGAACCTGCTCCAGTTCGAGACTCCTCATCACGACTGATCCCGATCATCGTGGCGACTGCGCTTCTCTCAAGTTTATTTACGGCGGTCATCATGAGTCTTCTCAATTCGGGAGGCCAACCGGTCGAAGATTCGCTTCTGAGCAATTCCCCAGCCTCGGAAGATGCAAGATTGCAGAGTCAGACCATGGATCCGGATGACCTGGCGAACTTATTTGAGCGCATTTCTCCCTCGGTCGTTAGCGTTTCAGTGATCACGGAAGACGGGGGCGGGACCGGTTCCGGATTTGTTATCCAGGAGGGCGGTCTCATCCTTACCAACAACCATGTAATTGAAAACGCGGTAACCGTCAGTGTGACCCTCAAGGATGGCACCGAACTGCCAGCGGAAATTTTAGGGCGTGACCCGTCTACGGATGTCGCGCTGCTCCGGGTCGCGGTGCGAACGTCTCCTGCTGTTGGTCTTGGAGACTCAGATCAAGTACGAATAGGCGAGCCAGCGATAGTTATCGGCAGTCCCTTTGGATTTGATCAAAGCCTTACGGCCGGTTACATCAGCGCGCTAGGCAGAACACTCCGAAGCGGCGATGAATATGGGACTGAGATTGACAAAGTGATCCAGACCGACGCCGCGGTGAATCCCGGCAACTCGGGCGGACCGCTGCTCAATGCTGAGGGAGAGGTGATCGGGATCACCACAGCCATCTTCTCCATCGGAGGGGGTTTCGAAGGCATCGGTTTGGCGGTTCCCATCAATACCGCTAGAGCGGTGGCGGAAGAGCTAAGAGACCACGGCTACGTCAGACGTCCGTTTCTTGGCATCTCTGGCCTGGACTTGACGCCACAGCTTTCTCAACGGCTGGAGCTGCCGGTGGAGGCAGGAATTTTAATTCAGCTTGTGCATGAAGACTCTGCTGCGGAGAAGGCCGATATTCGCGCCGGCGAGCAGGTGATTGAGACTCCGATTGGAACCATCGTCCTGGGTGGGGATGTACTGGCTGCAATTGACGGTGAGCCCGTGTCAAGCATGGCCGAGGCGAACCGGCTTGTGCAGAGCCGCGAAATAGGAGAGCGGATCTCATTCGAAATAGTGCGCGGGACCGAGCACCTCCTGGTTTTCGGCACGCTCGGCGAACAGCCTAGGCCGAAATAGCGTTCAACGATGGTAATTAGACAAATAGAGCCTGAAGAACGACGGGTATCGCTTGAAGGCATGTATTTGAGCCACGGTCTTCAGGAATTGGCGAAGAGCTTAGATCGCCCGATCGTGGTTGCCAATTACGTAACCGATCTGAACGACGTGATAGCCATCGAGGGCGTACGAGGTTCACCAGAGAAGCTTAAGAACCCTTCGGACTGGAGACTCTTTCAAGAGCTTACTGCTCAGGCTGACGTACTGATCACCGGTGCAAGTTACATGAACGATTTTATGGAAAAGGGCAAAAGTGTTCAAAACGTCCTGACTCAATTTGACAAAGGAAGCCCCTTTGAGGATCTGGGAATTTGGAGAGAGCAGCATGGTCTCCAGCGAAACCCTGACGTTGTGATCGTAAGCAGGAGTTTGAGTTTCAGTCTTCCTGAGGTAATTTTTCAAAGAGGAAGACGGGCATTTATCTTCACCACGTATCGAATGAGTGACAGCGAGAATGCCAAAGAGCTTGAAAGAACTGGAGCAACGGTTATCGGGGCGGGACATGAAGGAGTTGACGGAGCGGCGATGATCGAGCGATTAGACCACGAAGGCTATAAAGTTATCAAAATGATTACGGGGCCGAGGGTCTTGAGAATCCTGATGGATGCGCAGTTCAAGACCCAGGGTGGTGAGCTACTACGTAAAGGAGCTCTTGATCGACTTTACATTACGCGGGTTGACAGGAAGATAACCGATGATTGGTCAGGCGCGATAACGGTTCTTGAGGGTAGAAGGGTAGATGATTTAGCCACCGAAGGCGGGGGATTTAAGCTAATCAAGCGATATTCCCACGACATAGTTACCGGGATTGAGGCTTCTCAAGAATTGCTCGTTTACGAAAGATGTGATCTCACCTCTGGGGCATGAATGCGGGTCCTCAAGATGCCCTGCAGCATCTCTAACTAGTGGCTCCTAGCTCGTGCCTCTTCCGCAGAGGCGCGAGCCGCGCCTGATATAATCATTTTGGATGCGTCTGCTCATAGACTAACCTCCGAACAGCTACCTCCGAACTCCTCGTAGTTAAGACCACGCTGGGCGGCAACTCGCATCCCAGAGGACCAATGAAAGTTCTAATTCCGAACCACTTCCCCCTTGAGGGATCTGGAAGTGGAATCTATACCCAAAATGTGGCCCGCGAGCTGGTTGAGCAAGGTCATGAAGCGCTTGTCATCACTCCGAGTCACGATCAACAGGAGGGATATCCGTTTCCGATTCGATCGATCCTGTTTTCGCCTGACACGGGAGGGGATAGTTCAAATGGAAGGATACCGTTTAACTTCCCGTGCTTCACGACTCATCCTTTGAGCACGACGAAATATTCTGATCTGGATGAGGTTCAACGTGCGGAGTATGTCGCTTCATTCGAGTCCGCGATATTTGAAGAAGTCAATTCGTGGAGGCCGGACATCATCCACGCTCAGCATCTGTGGACGACGGCCTATGCTGCAAGCAAGCTGAGCATTCCGTATGTTGCCACTGCTCACGGTACAGACCTCATGGGTTTCCGTTGGTACGAAGAGTGGAGAGCAATGGCCCTTGAAGGTGCTGCGAAGGCGAATGCCATCATCGCTATCTCCGGAGATGTCGCTCGCGATACTCTCGATCTTTTCGAAGTCCCGAAAGACCGAGTCCATACGATTTGGAACGGATTCAATACCGACATATTTCGGGTGATGCCGCTCGAGCGCGATGAAATATTGAAGGAACATGGTCTTGAAGCCGGTATTGAGGTTTTGATCGCCTTTACCGGCAAGCTGGCAGAGTTCAAAGGAATTGATGTGCTGTTGCAGGCGGCGGCCACTTATGAAAAAGCGCTCGGCAATGTGGCCACGCTGATCGTTGGTGATGGAGGTCTACTCTCTGAGCTCCAAGCGCTGGTGAACGAGCTGGATCTGCAGGGGGTTCGCTTTCTTGGACATCAGGCCCAGGACGAAGTTGCACGGATCATGAATGTTTCTGATTTGGCGGTGGTTCCTTCTCGGGTTGAGCCCTTCGGCCTGGTCGCGATTGAGGCATTAGCTTGCGGCACGCCGGTAGTCGTGACCAATCAAGGCGGGCTGCCGGAGTTTGTCAACGAGAGCGTTGGAGCGCTTGTTGATGTAGATGATGCACAGGGATTGGCGGAAGCGATAGTCCGCGAAATCGAATCGGACTCAAAGCGGGTAAAGGGGCCCGCTGCAGCCGAGTATGCCCGGAAAGGTTTTTCATGGTCGACGCAGGTCGGCAAGATGATCGAACTTTATGAAACCACAATGTAATTGCCACAGCAGCACAATAAGCCTACTGGGATCCGGAGCGGCGGTCCGTGACAGGTTTCAGGTATGAGCAGAATCGCGCTGGCACAGATAACTAGATCCCTGGATGATCCGAGTCCCGCTCAACAATTCCTGAGCAACGCGCGGGATCATGGTCACCGAGTAGAACGGCTCATCGTGGCCTACTCACACGGGGTGGATGAGCAGGTGGTTCGAACCCTCAGGCGACAGACCCGGCTGGATTTGGTGTCTGCTCAAGGGGATTCAGGGTTGTCGCACCGCCTGTCTGAAACTGGTTTGCAGGATCAAGATATCAATCGACTCTTGAAAGTACCCAGCTGGCGGTCCTGGACAGAGGCTCCGTACAGCGCCTACCGTAATGCGGCTATGGTCACCGCCATGCTTGAAGGAATTGACTATCTGATCTTCTTTGATTCTGACGTTTGGCCACGTGAGCTGGTCGCGCTCGATGATGAAATGCCATTGTGGAAGGAGATCGATTTTATCGGTGAGCATCTGGCCGCTCTTTCCCTTCCAAGCGTTATCGCAACTTCGAGCGAGTACTCTGGGTACTACATAATTCCTCCGATGAGCTTTGCGGGCTTGGACGAGCTCTTAACTGGGTTGGGAAAGGGCTCCGATCCCTATTGCTTAGCCCGGCTCACAAATCGTGGATATCTTGCAACTTCGCACCAGAGCCGAGTGCGAACTGAGCCTACGAATAAGCTGTTAGGCGGCAATTTAGGCCTTAGCTTGAGGAATCCTGATTTGCTTCTCCCCTTCTACTCAACCGGCTTTGAGTTTTCAGGAACGTATGTCCTAGGTCGGGGTGAGGATACATTCCTCAGCCAAGGACTGGTGGAACTCGGATCGGAAATGATTGATATCAAGCTGCCTGTGTTTCACGACACATTTGCAGACTTCCCTTCCCAGCCCAAAGTCCAGTCAAAAGAGGTCCGCGATCGGTTCTACCGTGCTTGTCTGGGGTGGATTGGCAGAAATCCGTTGCTCGCATGGAGCAGGTCCGAGCTCGGAACGCTCGAGAGCAGCTTGGACGAAGAGCTTGAACGACAGAGACGAGGCCTGCGAATCGGAGGAGAAATGGCAGCCCGCTATCTATCAGACGATCGATTTGAAACGCTTGCGGATGCTTTAGAATCCTCGGTGGATGCCCTCCCACAAGCCATTGCACGCTACCGATCGCTCATGGGCGGATGGACCGCACTGCAAGATGCGTTTGGGGATCGAAGCTACAATCCGGAAAATCTCGGAGCACAGCCAGCTTAGCAGCTACCTTCGAGATCGGAATCCAAAGGATCCCAGCTCAGGCCAATCCCATTGAATTGCAATTCATTTGTCCGCAACCTGAACGTGCATGGCGCGCTCCCGCGAATCCAAGAAGATCGAATAAGGGAAATACGCCGAGGCGGGAATAGCAGACGGGGGTTCTCAAGGTAAGGTGCCACATAGGATGACTCGACAAGCAACCAAATGAAGACAGTAATGGTGATACCTACGTACTGGGCGAGGGACTCCGCCACGGGCTGGCAGCCTGGCGACGCGGTCTATGATCATCCGACCCCTATCGATCAGGAGGGGACTCTCCGTGCGGCCCTGGATTCACTCGCAGTTTTGGAAAGCAACGATTTTTCACTGCTTATCCTGGCCTGTGCTACTACACCGGAAATAGAAGATGCAGTCGAGGATCGAGTTCTGGAAATCGTCCAAACGAGCAAGCGTCCTGTCGACACCTACGTCGTCTCCCATTCGCATTTGAGGGATCTCCAGGCCGTCATCGCCGAGTCCGGGAAGGAGGAGTTGTCACACATCCTCTCTTTGACTGGTTATGCCAATATCCGCAACATGTGCCTATTCGTTCCCTACGTGCTAGGGGCGGAGGTGGTTGTCCTGATCGATGATGATGAAATTTTTGATGACCCGCAATTCATGGAGAAAGCCGGCGAATTTATCGGACGCCGATTTATGGGGCAGACCATCGATGGAATTGCCGGATATTACGTCAACTCGAATGGAAGCTACTACGACGACGTGCCGGACGAAATTCACTGGATGACCTATTGGGATCGCTTTGGAAGCAAGCGGGAGGCGTTTGACCAGGTGATCCCGGGAGAACCGCGCCTGAAGTTGACTCCGTTTGCGTTCGGGGGATGCATGGTCATCCACAGATCACTTTTCCGGAGCGTTCCTTTTGACCCTCGCATCGCTCGCGGGGAGGATACCGACTATGTGATCAACGCTCGCATGTTTGGATTCGATTTCTTCCTGGACAACGAGCTGCATATCCAACATCGTCCGCCTGCGAAGACCCATCCCACCTGGCGACGTTTCCGCGAAGACATCTTTCGGCTGCTTTATACCAAGGCGAAAATTGACGGTCAGACTCCTGAGACTAACATGACAATTATTTCCGCCGAAGATTTTGATCCATACCCGGGGGAGTTCCTGAAAGACACCCTGGCCGACAAGATATTGAAGTCCAACCTAATTCTCGCGCTCGATTATCTGGCGAATGATCGCGTCGAGGAAGCAAGAGAGACCGTTCGGAATATATGGTTGGCAAACACTGCGGCCATACCAGGAGAAAACCCGTTTCAGGGCTATTTGAAATTCCAGCAAAGATGGCGTGCCTTGAGGAAGCTTACCTTTCGCGAACTTCACGAAGACCTTCATACAGTGATCGAGAAAAGCAGACTCAATCATCAAAAGGACGCGCTAATCCTGGAACCCCCGCCTGCACAAGCTGCCAAAGCCGACCAATCAATAACGCATCCCCAAGTTGAGGGAGTGCCTTTTTTTGCGGGATTGAATGATGAGCAGGTTAAAAAGCTATTCGCAATCGGCGATCAGGTGCACTTCGACAAGGACGAAGTGATCTTGAAGGAAGGGTCCCTCAACAGCAATCTTTACATCATTCTGAGGGGCGCCGCGCGTATAGTGCTTGCAAATAATTCGGAAGAAAGCATGGAGCTCATCGAAGTGGGCGACGGGGAGGTGCTGGGCGAGGTGTCATTGCTGATCGACGCGCCTCATGCGGCGACCGTAACTGCGCTTGAACCTACAGATGTGATTCAAATAGAACGTGTACGGCTAATGAAGCTAACTGATGAGGCTCCTGAGCTAGCTGCGCAGGTATGGCATCAGTTGGCCGTCTCGCTTGGCACTCGGCTTCGAAATACAGACACGCGCTATCTTTCTCATGTCCGTGAGACCCACGACGTCGCAGACAAGATGCTCGGCACTGGTCCCCTGGACGAGCCTGAGCCGGATTCTGATTCCTAGCCCATCCTGCCTGTGATGTAGTCCTCGGTGAGCTGCTCGCTGGGGCGAGTGAAGACTTTCGGCGTTTCGTCAAATTCCACCAGTTTGCCCAGCCAGAATAATCCGGTGCGATCTGAGACTCTGGCGGCTTGCTGCATGTTGTGCGTCACAATCACGATGGTGTATCGCTCCCGCAGCTGACGCATCAGCTCTTCAATCTTCAGTGTATCGCTCGGATCAAGCGCCGAGCACGGCTCATCCATGAGGATGATTTCTGGTTCGACTGCGAGCACTCGGGCGATACACAATCTTTGCTGCTCTCCGAGCGATAGGGACAACGCGTCGGCGCTAAGATCGTCTTTAACGTGACCCCAGAGCGCGGCTCGAGTGAGCGATCGCTCGACCAAAGCCTCCAGGTCGCCTTTTCCATCAACCAGGTCAAGGATCCGCGGACCGAAGGCGACGTTGTCGAATACCGACTGCGGAAACGGATTTGGTTTCTGGAACACCATGCCAACCCGGCGCCGCAGCTCGACAACATCGACCGACGGATCGTAGATATCGCTGCCATCGATAAGCACTTCCCCCTCCACCCTGGCGCCATCGATCTCATCATTCATCCGATTGAGGCAGCGCAAGAATGTGCTCTTCCCGCACCCCGATGGCCCGATCAAAGCAGTGATTTCCTGCTCGCGAAATACCACTGAAATGTCGCTAAGAGCCTGGAATGAACTATAGAAGAAATCAAGATCTCTGACTTCGATCTTGATGTGGTTTGCCTCACGCATAGGAGGAATTCTACTCCGCGCTACATGGCGAAAACCCGGAAGTATAATGACGCGCAATGCCGAGAGCACTCCATTCCTTGAAAACATTCTTGGCGGTCACACTTCTCCTTGGCCTACTCTTGGCCAGCTGTTCAACCCCTTCCTCCCAGAGGACCACCGGCACCATTGTCAATAAAGGATCCGACACTATCGTAAATTTAGCTTTGGCCTGGGCCGAAGCTTATAAGGGCGTTGAGCCGCAGGTCGATATCGCGGTTACCGGCGGAGGCTCGGGCACTGGAATAGCGGCGCTCATCAACGGGACGGTAGACGTGGCGAACGCCTCTCGTCAGATTAAGCCTGTGGAGCGTGAAGAGGCCGTAGCCAACGGTGTCGAACCGGTTGAGTTTGTAATCGCTCGCGATGCCATCGCGATCATTGTCCATCACAGCAATCCGATCGACGAGCTGTCGATCGATCAGCTTTCCGACATCTACAGTGGAAAAATCAGCAATTGGTCCGAGCTGGGTGGTGATGACCGGCCAATTGTGAAGCTTTCACGCGAAACCAATTCGGGGACTCACGTCTACTTCCTGGAGCAGGTGCTGCGAAAAGGCGACAAAGAAGATTTGACCTTATTCTCACCCGACACATTGCTGCTTCCGTCGTCGGAGGGGATCATGTCGGAGGTCAGAGACAACCCAAATGCGCTTGGATATGACGGGCTTGGCTATGTGACCGACGATGTAAAAGTGGTCGCAGTCGCCGCCGACCAATCTGGTTTCTACGTTCTACCTTCAATAGAAACCGTAAACAATGCCAAGTACCCCATCTCACGCGATCTCTACATGTACACAGCTGGAGAGCCAACCGGCCGAATCCTGGCCTATCTTGAGTGGATATTGCATGCGGATGCCCAAACCATTGTCTCCGATTTGGGCTTTGTACCGGCCACACCCTGATGCGCAACATGGCTAAATCTGAGCTCATCGTCACTCGCTTGATAAAGATCGTGGGCTATTCGGCGATCTTGTTTGTGGCCTTGATTTTCCTGTTCCTTCTTTTAGAAGGGGCGCCAGCACTTGTCGAGATCCCCCTGCAGGATCTGCTTGACACCCGCTGGTATCCGATCGAGGGGCGCTTTGGCTTGCTCCCATTGATTGGCGGAACGGTCCTGGTGACGATCGGGGCAGCCATGATCGCATTGCCGTTAGGGCTATCAACTGCCATCTACATTGCTGAGGTCGCGCCGCGGACGTTGCGCGAGGTATTGAAGCCTGTGGTCGAAGTCTTGGCCGGCCTGCCTTCGGTTATGTTGGGATTTCTCGGCATCGTTGTGCTGGCGCCGTTCATCCGTCAGACATTCGATCTTCCTACCGGATTATCCGCTTTTACCGGCGCGATTCTACTGGGCGCGATGGCGATCCCGACAGTGGTTTCAGTAGCAGAGGACGCATTGGATGCCGTCCCAAGCACCTATCGTGAGGCCGCCAGGGCACTTGGAGCGACCGATTGGCAGATCATCTGGCGCGTGACGCTGCCAGCTGCTCGATCGGGAGTGCTAACGGCTGTGATGTTGGGCATCGGGCGGGTCATCGGCGAAACCATGGCAGTGATGATGGTTACCGGAAATGCACCCGTCATTCCCAACGGCCTTGCCTCTCTTTTCCGCCCAGCTAGAACAATGACCGCCACAATCGCGGCCGAGATGGGCGAGGTCGCCAACGGCAGCGTGCATTACCACGCGTTGTTCTTGATCGGAATCGTGCTGTTTACTTTTTCGCTTATCGTCAATCTTTCTGTATCGGGGGTCGTGTTTCGGCGGCGCACTCGTGCCGAACGGATTCTGTCATAGCTCATGACCGCAGCGACTAATCGCCGGCAATGGACCCAGCGAATAGGCTTCGCGAGCCTGGCCCTGGCAACAGTCCTTACAGTTATTCCGATCGTTCTGGTAGTCGGCATCATCCTGGTTCGAGGCGCTTCGGCCATCAATTTGGAGTTTCTCACCGCCCCGCCGAGTGATGGCATGAAGGCCGGCGGGATCATGCCGGCGATCGTTGGTACCTTCTTGCTTGCGCTGGGCACCGCAATCGCTTCGGTCCCCTTCGGAATTGGGGCCGCGATCTATCTTGCGGAGTATGCCTCCGAAAACCGCTGGACCCGCGCCATCCGAATCGCGATTATCAATCTGGCGGGGATCCCATCGATTGTTTACGGGTTATTTGGTCTGGGATTGTTCGTGCTCTTCCTGCAATTTGGCACCAGTATCGTCGCCGGCGCATTGACGTTGGCCATCATGACCTTGCCTGTGATTATCAGCACCTCCGAGGAGGCGATCCGATCCGTTCCTCAGAGCTTTCGAGCGGTTAGCATCTCGCTCGGCGGGACACAGTGGCAGACGATCCGGCGTATCGTGCTCCCTCAGGCGCTGCCTGGTATTCTCACCGGAGTTATCCTTGGGTTGGAGCGGGCGGTCGGGGAAACCGCGGTCATCCTGTTCACCGCAGCGGCATTCTTCCTTCCCTCACTACCAAACTCCCCCTTTGATGCGACGATGGCGCTGCCGTATCACTTGTTCGTGATCTCTACTCAAGTGCCTGGGATGCCCATTCAAATCCAATATGGCACAGCCGCGGTGCTTCTGATATTTGTGCTGATCATGAATTTGATTGCCACGGTCATTCGCTCACGCGCGCGTGCTCGTCGCCAGTGGTGACATCCCCGAAGATCTCCGTACGAGATGTCTCCCTCAGATACTCGGACGGGAAAGAATCGCTCCGACATATCAATCTGGAAATTGAACGCAACGCTATCACCGTACTGTTCGGGCCTGCCGGAGGAGGCAAGTCGTCGCTGCTACGCACCATCAACCGATTGAATGACCTGACAGACGTAGACCATTTATCAGGCGAGATCTGGCTAGATGGCGAAAATATCCTCGATCCGGAAATTGATTTGATAGCTCTGCGAAGAAAGGTTGGGATGGTTTTTGCGAGGCCGGTGGTGCTCCCGATGAGCATCCGAGAGAATCTAACCTACGGTCTTGAGTTGGCCGGTGAAAAGAACGACGCCACCAAAGATCGAGCCGTTGAATCCAGTCTTAAGGCGGCGGCATTGTGGGAGGAGGTCGCTGACAGGCTCGACGACCCGGCGATCAGCCTTTCGGGAGGCCAGCAGCAACGGTTGTGTATTGCCCGCGTTCTGGCGCTCGAGCCGGAGGTCATCATGCTCGATGAGCCGACCTCCGGACTGGACCCGATCTCAACCGGAAAGGTCGAAGGAACCCTGCAGGAGCTCAAGGACCGCTACACGATCTTGCTGGTCCCACATTCGGTACAACAAGCTGCCCGCACCGCTGACCACGCCGCCTTCATCCTCGAAGGCGAGTTGATCGAGTTCACCGCGGGTAAGAAGATATTTACTCGCCCCCGCGATCAGCGCACCGAGGACTATATTGAGGGGCGATTTGGGTAAGCTCGCTCAAGAGTGCAGGATCTAGAAACATTTCCTAAGTAAATCGATAGCACAACCTGCCGACGGATCGGCTCCTCTCGGCAAACCAGGCCAAAGTGACATTAGTCACACTTCGCGGCTGACGTTCGTCATTGCCGGATTCGGTAATCCTGCGTTAGGGTGAAGCAGAAGGCCTTCCCACTTCGAGTCCAACAACACCAAGCCAGCCTTTCGTAGTAGTTTCCACTAGCCAAATCATCTTTTCGCTAGAGTGAGCAGACGTGAAAGGAGTGAGCATTGAGTACTTTGCAATCGGTGCCTGACCTATCGGTTGAGGACCTTCGTGCGGAGGTCAAGAAAGAGTACGCGAATGTCGCCCAAGATCCTGGGAAGGGCTACCACTTCCACACTGGCCGCGAAGCCGCCGCGCGTCTGGGTTACGATGAGGCGCTTTATACCCACATACCCGAAGGAAATATCGAGTCATTCGCTGGTATGGGCAACCCATTCATACTTGGACCGATCAACCGAGGCGACGTCCTAGTTGATATCGGCTCCGGTTCTGGGTTTGATTCGCTGATTGCGGCCAAGATGGTGGGCCCCGAAGGCCGCGTCGTTGGTATAGATATGACCGAGGAGATGCTGGCGAAAGCACGCGATGGGGCAGCTGAGATCGAGGCAGCAAACGTGGAATTCAAACGGGGCTTCGCGGAAGATTTGCCCCTATCCGATGACTTTGCGGATGTGGTCATCAGCAACGGAGTTCTCAACATCACCGTTGACAAGGTTGAGACGCTTCGCGAGTGGGCGCGCGTGCTCCGCCCCGGTGGACGACTCCAGCTTGGAGATATTCTGGTAGCTCGTGAGGTACCGGAATCGGCACTCGACGATATTTCCTTATGGACCGGTTGAATTGCCGGCGGTCTGCTGGATGCAGACCTTCTCAGCGCAGTGAGCGATGCAGGATTTGAAGACGCCGAGATAGTCGAGAGGTACGATATTTTTGAGGGTGTACCTGATCCATCGAGCGCTCTGAAATACGGCACACAAGGGATCAGCCTGCGCGCGCGAAAGCCGGGCTAATAAGATAGATTGAATCGCACCACGGACGCACTTGAGATAGGAAGCTGGAGGTTTCATCACTCCAGCTTCTTACATTGTTTGCATATGCTGTCTCTGAAATCGCGAGGCAAGGCTATTTGAGGCGCGACATGATCGGAACTCGGTCACTCTACCTAGGCATGGCATGGTTATCTATGGGGCTCACCGGCCTATTGTTCTGCGCCGGACCATTCAGTCAGGGCCTGACGGATCGCGGGACGATGATGGACCGCGAAGGCATGAAGACGGTTATGCAGGGCATGATGGGTGATGTCCTGCCGCCCGGAATCGATCCCGCCTTGTTGCCGGAACCGCAATCCCAGGGTGCGTTGTTGCTCGCTCGCTATTGCAGCCAGTGTCACAATCTGCCGGGACCCGGCACGCACACTGCGGATGAATGGCCTGCGGTTGTCGAGCGCATGAACCTGCGCATGCAGATGATGAGCGGGCCAGACATGATGGGAATGATGGTCGAAGCGCCGAACGGATCCGAATTGCGGATAATTCTCCGTTACCTGCAGGAGTATGCACAGAAGCCCATTGATATGGCTCAATATGATGACCTGGATACGTTAGCGGGAAGGGCATTCCAATCGACCTGCTCGGTCTGCCATGCGCTTCCCGATCCGCAGCAGCATACTGCGGAGGAATGGCCTGCTGTGGTCGAGCGTATGAAACAGAACATGGTCACCCAGGGGAAGACCGTGCCGGGCTCGGCGACTATTGGAGAGATTATCGGATTTCTTCAGCAACACGCGAGGCAATCAGAGTAATCTTCTAAGACTCTAGAAAGGAGTAACGATGTCTGAAGCAATTGCCATTATGAAAGTTATCCATATCGTGACAGCGATCCTGATGGCTTGGCCCGTGTACGCATTGGTGGCGGTTAATCAGCGCGTCCGACTCGGCCCGCCGCTGGGGGATAGAACCGACACCTATATGGAAAATATCATCAAGAACCGTACGATCCCATGTTTTGTTTTTCAAGGGACCGCTCTGGTATCCGGGCTTGCGCTGATTGCTTTCCGAGGTCAGGGCCTGGACGACCTCATCGCTAACCCGATCCTGGGCTTGAAGTTTGTTCTTCTCTTGCTCATCATCGGCCTGTTGACTTACGTCCACTTCACCATACAGCCTCAGATTGATAAACTCTTGGATCAGCCTGACCTGCCGATCGAAGGCGAACCGGCATCGGAGATCGGATCGCTGAGGGGGCGGAGGAAGCGAATTGCGTCCATCTGCATGTTCGTGGTGTTGACGACTGCGATGTTGGGTGTGCAGGTGTATTCCGTGTTCCCCTTAGGGCTAACTTTGGTTTTGCTAGCCCTCATTGCACTCTTCACTTGGCGAACCTACACAACTCAAATGCCGTATGGCTGGGTCTAAGAGGGCAAGCTTGAGTCGAGCTGGAATAGGATCTGATCTAGCTTGCCACCAGCCGGCTGATAAACTTGGAGTATGGAATCTGAGATCGACTATTGGGTAGCAGAGCCCGCCGGAGACGAAGGCGACGATACCTTTAGACCTGGGGCAGGAGGCACAATTGCACGGCTGATACTGTTTGCTCTACTCCTCTGGACAATTCTGAACATGGTGCTTCCTCGACGCAATCTAATATTGAATATTGATCAACCTCCAAGACCGCCAGCAGAACAAATCGAACCACATTACTGGCTCTAGCCTAAGACCGTCCCAAAGCAAGCTGCCGACGATAAAGAATCGGAATATCAATTCATCGCGAGAATGATCGGGATGAATGTTCATTCGAACTCGAATGTGGTTGGTCCTACTGTTGCGATTGCATTCACCCTCACGATTGAAGCCGTCGTACAAATCATGTAACATGGAGTGGTCAATTCAATAGCCGGCTGGCTGTGAGGGCAGACCGAGCCGTCGGGGGAAGCCACGCACCCTCATCGAAAAACTTTGGCCCGACTTATGGCGAAGTCGGGTTGTTGCTTTCCCACGCACCGTTCGACGTGAACTGCAAAACAACATAGGGGTCCTTCATTGGAATTGATTGCAGACCGCTACGAAATTGAGAGTGAACTCGGTCAAGGAGGGATGGGAATTCTATATCTCGCCCACGACGAGTTGCCTGATCGTCATGTAGCAATCAAAGTCGTCAATGATCCAAATCTCGGAGAGATAGGGCGGGAACGATTGCTGCGGGAGGCGCGGCTCGCGGCACAGTTGAACCATGGCAACATCGTAGCTATTCACGATGTCATTGAGACGGATGGCACGCCCCAAGTTGTCAATGAGGAAAGACGTGTCCGGGCTTGGGTCCTGGTAAAGGCGACGAAATCTAAGGTCTTTTCGAAAGCGTTGGCAACAAAATATAGGGATGAAAGACGTGAGTACGAGTTCGGTGGAGGCAGCCCTAATCTTGTGGTTGTGCGGGCCGACGTCGTTGAAGGCGAGCGCGATAGGAACGTGGTCGTCCCAGTCGACTCGAAGAGCGAGGGAATCCTCGAAGCCTTTGTGGAAAAAATCAAAAACTATAAAGGGGTCACCGCTGTCTCAGTCTTGAAGGTGAGTGACGGTGGGCATAACCCCGATCGCCTCATGGGTCTCCCACCTACGTCTCATGGCAGGAGCTCATTAATGATCCCGTTGTTGATTACTTTCCGGGGGGGGGCACGCCCGAATAGCCCAGGATGAAAGCCTGGGGCTGATCTCGCGCTTCAAACTTCGGCAGCCTGATCGCCGACGCCTTCATTCGGCAAATTTCTCTTCAGCTCGACGCTTCAGCTAGGGCGCCTAGCCCCGTGCAACGGGCGGATTGATAACGTGCGCTCATGGGAAAGCTGAAGCGTCGATTGCCTTTAACTGGGAGGAGAAGCGGAGGTAACATCTCTCCGGAGGATGCGATAGGAATGAGCGAAATAGACATTCTTGACCATATAGGAAGAACACCGCTTCTGAAATTAAGAAAGGTGATCGACAACCCGGACGTAGATATTTACGTCAAATGTGAATATCTGAATCCCAGCGGGAGCATCAAGGACAGGATGGCGCTTCGCATGGTTGAAGAGGCGGAGAAGTCGGGAAAGCTCATGCCGGGAGGCACGATTGTCGAGCAATCGACGGGCAACACCGGTCCGGCATTGGCTTTCGTGGGTGCGGTGAAGGGCTATAAGGTCAAGCTTTTTATGCCCGCTCAACTGGGCAGCTCATACGATGCTGAGAACAGAATCAGAATCGCCAGGCTGTTCGGGTGCGAAGTGGAAACCGTGGACCTGGATGCATATCTGAAAGATGTGGAAAGCCAGACCGATGTTGAAAAGGCTGCCGCGTTTGTCGCGATTCGGATGAAACAATGTAATGACTTTGTGCAAAGCGACCCCACTGCTTGGTGGGCGAACCAGTTGTGTAATATGGATAACGTCCTGGCCAATAGAGACACCACCGGGAAAGAGATCGTGGAACAGCTTGGCGGGAAGGTGGATGCTTGGATCGCTTCCATCGGATCAGGTGGGACGCTCTTGGGTGTAGCCGAGACGCTCAGGGAGCAAAATCCGTCCGTAAGAATATCCGGCGTGGTTCCCGGCGATGACCCCCGGATTGAATGGGTGCGATCAGGCACGATCCATAAATTCCTCGAACAATATGGTATGCCGAAGATGAAATTTATTATTGAGTCCATTCTTGAAAGAGATTTATTGGACGAAACGGTAATTGTTAGTGACGATGACGCAAGGAACATGGCGGGAAGGCTATCTAGCGAAGAAGGGCTATTCTGTGGAATGTCCTCAGGCGCGAACGTTTATGCGGCAGTCCAGATGGCAAAAGAAATGAGCAAGGGATCGACGATTGTTACCGTCCTGGTCGACAATAGATATCGCTACTTCAACGAGCACCCGAACGAGCACTATATTGTGTGAATCTCCAAAATTGATGGGTCAGACGAAAACGCACTAGCAAACTAATCGTCACGGCTCACCGACAACAGTCATCCATTGAATCTTCTATTCTTCAGTTTCGTGACCGGGCTCTTAATTGGCACGGTCGGCATCGGCGGCATAATGCTGGCGCCGATGCTGGTTTTTGTTGCAGGAATTGATCTTCACCTTGCTCTGGCGACAAGCAGTTTGAGTTTTCTATTTGCCGGAATTGCGGGCACCATCGCCTATGCGAGAAAGGGAACCATCTCTTGGAATACGGTTGGATGGCTAAGCGTAGGAGTAGTGCCGGCAGCTCTGCTCGGCGCTAGAGCAAACGTTGCGCTGCCAGCCGGCGTGCTTACCGTCATATTGGCGGTAGTGATTGTTGCGGCAGGAGTAAATGCGCTCCTCAAGGATCCGGTCAAAATTTCAGGCAGTTTCCGGGCAAATCGCTCTGTTCTGGTCGCGATTGGTGCAGCCGTAGGATTTGGATCCGCACTGACCGGAACCGGAGGCCCCGTATTGCTGTTACCTATACTGATATTTATTGATATGCCGGCTCTAGCTGCAATCGGGGTAAGTCAGGCCATTCAATTACCTATTGCGATATTTGCGACAGCTGGTTTTCTCCTGTTTGGCTCGATTGATATCGAGTTGGGAATACAGCTTGGCCTGATCATGGCGGTCGGAGTGATCATTGGCGCCCAGATTGCGCACAAGGTATCTGCGAGCCAATTACGAAAACTGGTCGCAGTTGCGCTTGTTGTGGTGGGTCTCTTAATGATCGTTCGAACTCTGACGATTGCCTCGTGAGCCATGCTCAGCCCACGCGCCAAAAAAGCCGAACTAGAAAAAATACGATAGAATTGCGCCGAAGGTATGGATGAGTCATGAAGCTGGAGTCGCAAGGCTTCGGCTTCTTACATTTGGACGATAGTTAGTCCGGCCTTTGAATAGAGCTCGTCGAATCAGCAGCAAGAAGGAGTGATGGCGTAAAGTGCCGAAATTTATGAAATTGCCACAGATCATCCAAGGGGGAATGGGAGTTGCCATTTCCGACTGGAACCTGGCCAAAGCGGTGTCGATGCAGGGGCATTTGGGCATTGTCTCTGGAACTGGGGTCGGTCCGGTAATGACTTCGAGACTGAGGATGGGAGATATTGGGGGGCATGTTCGGCGGGCGCTCAGCCATTTTCCTTTTGAGGAGCCGGTTCGGCGCATTTTGGATAGGTACTATGTCCCCGCGTCAGAAACTCCACAGCTTCCCTTCAAACGCCCATCGATGTGGACCCTTAAGCCGCCCAAAAAACTCAACGAGCTGACCGTCATTGCCAACTTCGTCGAGGTATTTCTGGCGAAGGAGGGCCATCAGAACGCAGTGGGCCTCAACCTCCTGGAGAAGCTGCAGATGCCAACGATGGCCTCTCTTTATGGGGCGATGCTGGCGGGGACAGATTTCGTGATCATGGGAGCAGGCATACCGCTGCAAATCCCCGGCATTCTTGACAAGCTGGCCGCCCACCGGGCGGTCCGCTACCGGCTCGATATGCTGGAAGCCGATTCAGAGGATGAATTTCACATTCACTTTGATCCCCAAGCTATATTCCCTGGCATCCGTGAAAAGATGAGCCAATTACGCCGCCCCAATTTTCTGCCGATTATCTCCTCGGTGGTTCTGGCGAAGGCCCTGATCAAACGTGCAACGGGCAAGATCAACGGCTTTGTCATCGAAGCGCCCACAGCTGGCGGGCACAACGCCCCGCCAAGAGGGGCGCTGCAGCTTGACGAAAAGGGCGAGCCAATCTATGGCAAAAAAGACGAAGTAGATACAGAGAAGATCAAGCAACTCGGCCTACCTTTCTGGATGGCGGGTGGCTACGACAGCCCGGAAATGCTGCAGCAGGCATTAGATGACGGCGCGGCTGGCATCCAGGTGGGTACTGCCTTTGCCTATTGTGACGAATCAGGCATGGATGACGACATAAAGAGCCGTGTCATCCAGAAAGTTCTCGATCAAGAGATTGAAGTGCACACCGATCCCAACGTCTCCCCAACCGGATACCCGTTCAAAGTGGTCCAACTTGAGGGAACTATGACGGATCCGGAGGTTGAACACAACCGGATCAGGCTATGTGATGTGGGCTTGCTACGAAATCCCTACAAAAGCGCGGATGGGAAGATTGGGTACCGTTGTTCGGCAGAACCCATAGACCAATATCTGAAAAAAGGTGGCGAACTTGAGGAGACCGTCGGAAAGAGCTGCCTGTGCAATAATCTACTCGCCACTGCGAGCTACGCCCATCAGCGTATAGACGGATACGTCGAACCGCCAATCGTCACATCCGGAGATGGGCTGACGGGCATCGCCAAATACGTCAAACCAGGCAGTCACAGGTATGCAGCCCAGGACGTACTCGACTATCTGACCGGGCGCAAGAGTCCTAACAGCTTGGTCGAATTGCCTGCTGCCGAAAGGCTTGAGAGTGAAGCACTGATCTAAAAGCCTCCGCCGATTTGGCAAGCAGCGGAAGTTGCCTGGTATCGCTTGAGCTGAAAATACAAGCTCCCGATTTTAGGGAGCGCTTTTCTTGATAGGCTTCACAACAAGTGCTAGAATGACTTAACCCCCGATCGGTGGTCGTTCGCAGGGTGGACCTGCGACGGCGTTGAGCAGCCTCGCTCATCGATAAGTGCCGGCCGGTCCCAAGTACCTCTCAACCATATGAGCCTTTGGCAGCAGTATCTGCGACCACAGAGTCTGGCCGACGCGTTGGGTGCGATGTCGGCGCATGGTGATTCTGACGGAGCTGTGGCGGTAATCGCCGGTGGCACGGACCTGTTGCTCGATCTTGATCAGGGACGACATGCTGCGGTTGAGACCCTTATCGACGTCACGGATGTACGGGAGATGCTGGAGATCCAGCAGCGGGACGACTATATAACTATCGGCGCGGCCCTCCCGCTTAGAGATGTAATAGCCGATGACCTTGTTCGCAGCCGCTTCACTGCGTTGGTGGAGGCCTGCGAGCTTATCGGCGGACCGCAAGTGCGCAATGTCGCGACCTTGGGCGGCAATGTGGCCCATGCGCTGCCGGCTGGTGATGGAACCATCGCATTGCTGGCGCTGGGAGCAGAGGCTGAAGTAGCCTCCTCCATGGGTGCGAAATGGGTCTCAATGGAAGAGCTCTTCTTAGGACCGGGTGAACCAAATTTCGATCGTGCCAATGAGCTGGTCGTAAGGTTTCGGGTCCCTGCTTCGCGTGATGGTGAAGGGTCGGCATTTCGCCGTGTCATGCGCCCCCAAGGCGTAGCAATTGCGATCCTAAACATGGGAGCGCGGTTGCGAGTCGATGAGCAGGGGATTGTCCGGGAGGCGCGCCTGGCGATTGGCCCGGCTGGTCCGCGACCACTGCGTGCTCAGGCGACGGAGCAGGCGCTTGTAGGCGGCGCGCTGGATGAGGCCAGTCTTAAGCGAGCATCGGAGGCCCTCGCCGGTGAAGTGAGTTTGCGAACCAGCCCGCACCGGGCCACGAAAGAATACCGAACCCACCTGCTTGAAACCCTGCTTCGCCAAACGCTGGAAGCGGCAACCCAAAACAAAGTGCAGGAAGTATGAGTGATCAGCTGGATACGCAGACGATGGAACTGAAGGTCAATGGTCAGCCGAGAAGTGTGCAAGCCGGCCCCGGGGAAATGCTCTCGGATGTGCTCCGGTATCAGCTTGGCTTGACCGGAACCAAGATCGCCTGCGAAGAAGCCGAGTGCGGCACATGCACGGTACTGGTCAATGGACAGCCGGTGTTGTCATGCGTTTACCCTGCCCAGAAGGCCGCCGGCGATTCGATCAAGACCATCGAGGGGTTATCCGAAAACGGTAATCTTCATCCATTGCAAGAAGCATTTGTAAAATTCGGTGCCGTGCAGTGCGGCTTCTGCATCCCAGGCCAGATCATGACCGCCGCCGCATTGATGGAAACCAACCCCGATCCGACAGAAGCCGAGATCCGCGAGGCACTCAAAGACACCTTGTGCCGATGCGCGGGCTATCCAACGATTATTCGGTCCATTCTGGCCGCAAGCGAAAGTACTCGAACCGGAAATCCGGTAGCCGAACCGAAATTGCCTCTGCCGAGTAAGATGCGCATCATCGGCCAGGTGGTCGCGAGGCCGGATGCCGTCGAAAAGGTCGACGGCAGCGCCAAGTTCGCGGACGACTACAGCTTCCCCGATATGCTCTACGGCGCCACCTTGAGAGCCGGTACACCCCATGCAATCTTGCGCAAACTAGACATAAGTGAAGCCAGCAAGGCGGCGGGGGTAGTGGGAGTCCTAACAGCAGAAGATATTCAAGGCGAAATCAACCACGGGCTGGTGGTCAAGGATTGGCCGGCGCTGATAGGTGTCGGTGAGAATGTGCGTTACGTAGGAGACGCGGTCGCATTAGTGGTGGCCGATACGATTGAGAATGCCCAAAGTGCACTAGATTTGATCGAGGCCGAGTACGAGGATTTGCCGGTGGTTTCGGATCCGGTACTGGCACGTGAGGCAGACGCGCCAGATATCCACGAGAGAGGTAACCTGCTCAAGCACATTAAGGTGCGGAAGGGCGATCTCGAGGCGGGGTTTAAGGAAGCTGACATCATTCGCGAGGACACATATCATACGGCCATCACGGAGCACGCTTTCCTCGAACCCGAATGCGCCATCGCACGGCTTACAGATGAAGGCCGCATCGAGGTCTATGTCGGCTCGCAGATCCCATATGCTGATCGAAGCCAGATCGCGCGCTGCCTTGGTATGGCGGACGATCAGGTACGAGTCATCGGCACCCTCATCGGAGGTGGATTCGGCGGGAAGGAAGACATTGCCGGTCAGATTCACGCCGCTATGCTTGCGAAGAAGACCGGGCGGCCAGTCAAGATTCTTTACGATCGACACGAGAGCTTGCTTGTACACCCCAAACGCCACGCGACCCAGATCCGTGTGAAGCTAGGAGCTAAGAAGGACGGAACCCTGGTCGCGGTCGAGACCGAACTCTATGGGGACACGGGTGCCTACGCGTCGCTGGGCGAAAAAGTCATGACGCGCGCCACCACGCACTCTGCAGGTCCGTATGTCGTACCGAACGTCAAAGCCGATTGTTACGCGATGTACACAAACAACCCGCCCGCGGGAGCGTTCCGAGGATTTGGGGTGACCCAATCCGCATTCGCGGTCGAATCCATGATGGATGATCTTGCGGAGCAATTAGAACTCGACCCGATCGAGCTGCGACGAAATAATGCGTTGGAGGTTGGATCGCTGACCAATACAGGCCAGGAGCTGCGCGAGAGCGCCGGCCTGATCGAATGCCTGAATCAGGTGACCCAAAGGATCCAGGATTACTCAGCAGAACCTTTCGTCGCCGGGATCCCCGAAGGCGGGCCCCGTAAGCGGCGGGCATGGGGGATAGCGGCGGCCTACAAGAACACCGGTTTGGGGGGCGGAGCTCCTGATAAGGCCTCCGCTGAAGTTGAACTATATGAGGACGGTGCCGTAGAGGTCCGAACCTCTTCGGCCGAAATCGGACAGGGCTTGGTTGCGGTGCTGCAGATGATCGCAGCCGAGGAGCTAGCGGTTCCAATCGACAGGGTGCGGGTGCTGCTATCCGATACGGATCTCACTCCGGACGGGGGACCAACCACCGCCTCGCGGCAAACTTATGTGACCGGAAACGCGGTGCGCCACGCGGCGGATGTCGTGAAGCAAGCGGTGACAACGACCCTGGCAGAACACTATGACGTCCCGCCGGCACAGATCGAGTTCGACGAAGGCCTGGCTCAGGTCAACGGCCACAAGGTGACACTTGGCGAGGCGGCGACAATAATGAAGGAAGAAGGCCGCGAAGCGAGGGCGACCTATGAATACTGGGCGCCTTCCACGCAGGCGCTGGGCGCCGGCGGCGATATGCATTTTGCCTTTTCATTCGCTGCTCAAGCGGCAGAAGTAGAGGTGGATCTTGATACCGGCGAGGTTGCAGTGCTCCGAGTGATCGCCGCGAATGACGTCGGCAAGGTAATCAATCCGCTTGGTTTCCTGGGGCAGATTGAAGGAGGCGTGATGATGGGAATCGGCAATGCCATCACCGAGGAGTTCATTGTAGAGCAGGGAGTGGTGATCACCGATCGACTAGCACGATACCGTATGCCGGGCATCATGCACACGCCTGAGATCATTTCCATCCCGGTCGAGCACCCGGCGGCGGACGGTCCGTATGGGGCGAAGGGCGTGGGGGAAATTTCAAGCATTCCCACCACTCCTGCGATAACGAACGCTGTTTATCATGCCTGCGGCGTGCGCATCAAGAGCTTGCCGGTTGATCAAGACTGGCTTGCGCTGGAAATTGCCCGCCAGAATGGGTCGAGCTAACATAAGTGACCAAGATTGGGCCGCAGTCGAGTTTGAGTTAACATAAGTGAGCGGTAAATTACGGCAGAAGTAGGGCGCGGAGAACTGATAAATATGAAGGATGCAGTGTGTACAGAGTCCTGAGATGCTGATTACAAACGCAAACGTCATCACGTGGGGCGAGTCCAACGAGATTCTCGGGGATCACGCAATATATATAGAAGAAGGGCTTGTCCGTGAGCTTGGGCCGAGCGACAAACTGGCTGCTGCCCATGGCGATGCGGAGATCTTCGACGCGCGAGGCCAATACGTCATGCCGGGCAATATCTGCGCTCATACACACTTTTACGGCGCCTTCGCACGCGGCATGGCAATCCCCGGGCCGGCGCCAAAGGACTTTCCGGAAATCCTCGAAAAGCTCTGGTGGCCGCTAGATAAAGCCCTAACCTCCGAAGACGTTCGCTATTCCGCGCTCGTTTCGCTAGTTGATGCGATCAAACACGGCACCACCACCCTCATCGACCACCACGCCTCGCCGAATGCCATCGATGGCTCGCTCGATACCATCGCTGAAGCCGTGGAGCAGGCGGGTGTGCGGGCGGTATTGTGTTACGAAGTCACCGATCGGGACGGAGCAGAGAAAGCGCAAGCTGGGATCGCGGAAAACCTGCGTTTCCTGGAGCGGTGCGCCGCAGAATCGCCGGCCAATGGCCGGATCGCGGCGATCTTTGGGTTGCACGCCAGCTTGACATTGTCGGATGAGACCTTAGCGGCCTGTACCGAGAGCGCTCCCTCAGGAACGGGCTTTCACATCCATGTGGCGGAGCATGAGGCGGATGAAGAGGATAGCCAGGCTAAGAGCGGGATGCGCGTCGTCGACCGCCTAGCCAAGCATGGTATCCTGAACAAGAGCTCGATCGTGGCGCATGCAGTACACGTCAATGACCACGAGATCGAACTTCTAGCGGAAAGCGGTAGCTGGGTCAGCCACCAGCCACGGTCGAACATGAACAACGCCGTCGGCGTAGCAGAGGTAGAAGAATTACTGCGCGCCGGCATCAATGTTTGTCTCGGAAACGATGGCTTTTCAAATGCCATGTGGGAAGAATGGAAGTCCGCCTACCTGGTTCACAAGGTGTGGCGGCGAGACCCACGGCGAATGAGCGGTGGGGATATCATTCAAATGGCCGTGCACAACAATTCCGATCTTGCAAGCCAGCTCTTTCCCAGTGCACCGGTAGGTGTCATCGAACCCGGGGCACACGCGGACCTGATATTTGTCGACTACCATCCAACAACGCCTCTATCCGCAGACAATCTTCCATGGCATATCCTTTTTGGCTTTCACGAATCCATGGTTACTTCGACCATTGTGGCGGGTAAGGCGCTGATGCACGAGCGGGAGCTGCTCACACTGGACGAAGCGGAGATTACCGCCCGATCTCGAACCCTGGCGTCAGCCGTGTGGGATCGGTACCGAGAAAACGTTCCTATGGAGAACGCATGACTGATCGATTGATCCTCACTCTGGCAATCCTGGGTGGTACCGGGAATGAAGGCACCGGGCTTGCCTACCGGTGGGCTAAGGCCGGCTACCACGTCGTTATTGGATCGCGCTCAAGCAAGAAGGCGAAGCGCGTGGCAGACGAACTGAATGAACGCCTCGAACGTGATTTCGTGTCCGGCATGCGCAATGCCGATGCGGCCAGAGCATGCGATATCGCAGTTCTGACCGTGCCTTACGCCGCCCATCGTGAGACATTGGAATCTTTGACAGAGGAGCTTTCGGGCAAACTGTTGGTGGATGTCACTGTACCGCTCAACGAGGAGGATGTGACGCGTGTGAAGATGCCTCCTTCCGGCAGTGCAGCACAGGAAGCACAAGAAATATTGGGAGATAATGTTTCGGTCACTTCCGCGCTACACGTCATTTCACATACTCATCTCCATAAGGACGGGCCGATTGCCAGCGACGTGCTGGTGTGTGGTGACAGTGAGGCTGCGAAAGAACAAACGATGCAGCTGGTTGCGGCGGCTGGCCTGGCAGGGTGGGATGCAGGTCCCCTGCAGAACTCGGTAGTGGCGGAAGGGCTGGTTCCGGTGTTGATCGGCATCAACAAACGCCATAAGATCAAGTCCGCTGGCATTCGTATCACCGGAGAGCAGGCGCCGAACTAGAAACGACGACAATGCAGATGACTTTAACGGCCCTGCTGGGGATCCCGATGATCCGTCCCGGGGATGACCTGGCAGGGCTGATTCTATCCAGTGTGAGAGAGGGCGGGATCGAGCTGCAGTCGGGAGACGTGCTGGCGGTGGCTCAGAAGGTCGTCTCCAAGGTGGAGAACCGGTTCGTTGATCTTAGCAACATTGAGCCTTCTGCGGCTGCGGTGGAACTAGCCGAAGATGCGCAAAAGGATCCCCGGCTGGTCGAGGTCATCCTGTCCGAATCTCGTGAAGTGCTGCGGGTGCGCCCGGGTCTAATCATTGTCGAGCATCGCTTGGGATTTATTTGCGCAAATGCCGGTGTGGATCACTCGAATGTAGGCGAGGGCGATACCGTGCTGCTTTTGCCGGAAGAGCCGGAGCGCTCTGCGGCAGAGATAAGAAAGGCGCTTGAGAGCGCAACCAGCGCAGAGATTGCGGTTCTGGTCATCGATTCACATGGACGAGCCTGGCGCATGGGAACCGAAGGAGTCGCAATTGGAGTAAGTGGATTTCCCGCTTTGCTGGATTTGAGAGGGAAGCCAGACTTGTTCGATCGATCGCTCGAGGTTACCCAGGTGGGCTTAGCCGACGAGCTTGCTGCGGCGGCTTCGCTGATGATGGGGCAATCCGACGAACGGCGGCCGGTGGTTCATGTACGTGGATTTCCCTATCCACTCAGAGAGGGCTCCATTCAAGAAATACTGAGGCCGAAGGAACTCGACCTCTTTCGGTAGGTGGCGGCAAAAGAAAATCCGAAGCGAGAGGATTTCTTGGTCTTTCCTCAGGCCGTTGTGTTCAAACTAGAATCTCGCTCGCGGGCACGATTATCGATTAGGAGAATCCATGTTCCCTGAGAGTCACCAAGATTTGCTTTTGGATGAAAAACGTGCACTTGGCTACCTGGCGACCGTGATGCCGGACGGCAGCCCTCAACTCACACCGGTTTGGTTCTCATATGAAAACGGCGAAATCAAAATAAACACAAAGCGAGGCCGAGTAAAAGAGAAGAACATGTCCGCGCGGCCTCAGGTCGCGCTCGTGGTCCAGACTCCTGGAGATACTCTCCGATTTCTACAAATACGCGGCGTAGCGACCGGTGCCGCCGAGGAGGGGGCAGTTGATCACATCGAAAGATTGTCGCAGAAATATGACGGCAAACCATTTCGATCGCTCTTTCCAAACGAGGTGCGCGTGATGTTCACAATCGAGCCATCCTCGATCAGCACTGACTAATGAGCTCCGGCCCCGCAGAATTCGAAGCTCTGGCAAACAGCCGCAAATCGGTCCGCGTTTTCAGCGATACCCCCTTGGAACTGGAGCTGGTCGATCGACTGCTGTCGACCGCCAGCCAGGCTCCTTCAGCCCACAATCGTCAGCCGTGGCGGTTTGCCGTTCTGTCGGAATTCGATGCCCGCGACAAATTAGCCCGCTCGATGGGAGACAAGCTGCGCGCCGATCGTTTGGCGGACGGGGATGATGCGTTCGATATTGAGAAGGATGTCGAACGCTCATGGAAACGGATAACCGGGGCTCCGATTGCAATCCTTGTCTGCCTGACCATGGAAGACATGGACGCGTATCCAGATCAGGAGCGCAGGCGGGCCGAATATCGGATGGCCGTTCAGGGCGTCGCGATGGCGGGCGAAAATTTACTGCTCGCCGCGCACGCGCATGGATTGGGCGCATGCTGGATGTGCGCGCCGCTCTTCGCTCAGGAGGCTGTAGCTTCAGCTCTGGATCTCGCATCCTCATGGGAACCGCAGGGCCTGGTGCTGCTCGGCTGGCCTGCAGGCCCTGGGAAATTCCGAGACCGGCGATCGCTGGACGAAGTGGCGGTCTACTTATGAAGGTGGTCGCGCTGGCAGGCGGGGTAGGGGGCGCCAAACTGGTCGACGGGCTGGCGTCTGTTTTGCCTGCCGAGGATCTGACGGTTATCGTCAACACTGGCGACGATTTCGAACATCTGGGCCTGAGCATCTCACCCGATCTCGATACCGTAATGTATACCCTGGCTGGGCTTGCTAATCCTGAGACCGGTTGGGGAAGAGCGGACGAGACGTGGTCATTTCTCGAGACGCTTGAGGGTCTGGGCGGCCCCACCTGGTTTCGGCTGGGGGATCGGGACCTGGCCCTTCACACGGAACGTACCCGTAGACTTCGCAACGGCGCGACGCTTTCGGAGATCACGGACGATATCTGCGAAGCGCTTGACATTCATGTGTGCCTGCTCCCGATGTCGGACGATCCCATCCATACGATTGTCCATACAGATGAAGGCGCTCTCGCCTTCCAGGAATATTTTGTGGCTCGTGCTTGTGAGCCCGCCGTTCGATCCTTTGAGTTCGTCGGTGCAGAATCAGCGAAGCCTGCTCCCGGAGTGATTGAAGCCATTAGTCAGGCTGATGTCGTGATCTTCTGTCCATCGAACCCCTGGGTCAGCCTTGACCCAATCCTGGCCGTGCCTGAGACTCGTGAGGCAGTACACGCCAGGCCGACCATAGGCGTGTCCCCAATTGTTGGAGGAAAAGCCATCAAAGGCCCGGCAGCAAAGATGTATATGGAACTCAATGTTGATCCATCTGCGCTTGCCGTCGCCCAGCATTATCCGCAGCTCGTTGCTCTTGTTATTGATGTAGCGGATGCAGATTGGACGGAACCGATCCGAGCATTAGGCATGCAGCCATTCGTCACCCAAACGGTGATGGATTCCCCCGAAGCTCGCAGGATGCTCGCACAGGAAGTTCTTGAATTCATCGGCGAATTAGAGGTCGCTCTTTGAGCCTATGGGTGATTGTCCCGGTGAAGGCGCTGCATGAAAGCAAGTCACGCCTGCGCGGCGTGCTCACTCCCGATCAGAGGATGGATCTGAGCCGCGAGATGCTGCTCAACACACTGCAAGAGCTGGCAGAGCTCACCGAGATCGAGCGAACGTTGGTCGTCAGTGCAGATTCGACAGTCCTCGCACTTGCTCGAGAACGTGGGGCTGAGGTTATAGAAGAGCGCGACCCCCCATCCCTCAACAAAGCCCTGAGGCAAGCCACGGCACTAGCGAGCGATATGCAGGCGGAAGCAGTTCTGGTTCTGCCTGCGGATCTCCCGCTTCTCCTGGCGGCAGATGTCCGGGATTTGATTGGGAGAGCGCATGATCCACCGGTCGTGGTTGTCTCACCGGACCGGAAACGCAGTGGAACGAACGCATTGTTGATGGCTCCTCCCGGTGCGATAAAATACGAATTCGGGCCAGATAGCTTCGAACGCCATGTCCGAAGCGCGGAGGCCTCCGGCGCTCGAGCTGAGATCATCGAGCTCCCGAACCTCGGCCTGGATTTGGATGCCCCAGAAGACCTCGAAATCTATCAGGACCGTATCGCTCTGATTAAGGAGTAGGCAATTGGCCATGGATAGGGTTGCTTTGTACCTTCAAGACGCACACGACCTTCGCGACGGTTTACGCTACGCGAAATATGCGGAAGAAAAAGGGTTTGAGGCTGTCTGGCAGGCCGAGTCCAGGTTGGTTCGAGACGCCATCGTACCTATGGCGGGCTATGCGGCAGTGACCGAGAGCATCAAGGTCGGTTCGGGTGTGATCAATAATTGGACGCGAAATATTGGGCTGCTGGCTGCTACCTTTTTGACCCTGGACGATTTGGCGCCAGGGCGTGTGATTTGCGGAATTGGCGCCTGGTGGGATCCGCTTGCCAAAAATGTGGGGATCGAAAGGCGGAAACCACTCAGCGCTATGCGGGAAACGGTCGAATTGCTGCGCAGGCTACTTAATATGGAGAACGTCACCTTCCATGGCGAATTCCACTCTGTGGATGGGATTGAGCTGGATGTGGTGCACGGCCGCAAAGAGCCCCGCGATGTGCCGATCATGATTGGGGCCACCGGGCTAAAGATGATGGAGCTCACCGGAGAGATTGCTGACGGTGTGGTGCTGAATTACTGCGTTCCGCCGGAGTACAACGACGGTGCGCTTGAGCATTTGGAAATCGGTGCAAAGCGCGCCGGGCGCACATTGGACGACTTGGACCGGCCCCAGCTGGTCGTTTGCTCTGTTGATACAGATCGAGAGAAGGCAATGGACTCCAGCCGGGAGCTCCTAACTCAATACCTGGCTCAGCAGCCGCATATTGCCAAGGCAAGCGGCGTATCGCAAGACACTGTGGCTGAGATCCAGTCCATCCTGGGCTGGCCGGCTACCCACGAGCAAATTAAAAAGGCGAAGCACTTGGTTTCCGACGAGTTGATCGAGCGCATCACGGCCTCAGGAACGCCGGATGAGGCGCGTTCCAAGGTTCAGGAATACGTCGATCGTGGCGCTACCGCTCCCATCCTCTATCCGGTGGGAGGGAATGTCGAACTGCTCGTGGACACCTTCAGTCCGTTGAACTAAGCATCGGAGAACTTCATGGCATCTTCCACTTCACATCGCACCAAGCAGCCCAACTCTAAGACCTGTTTTGTCTGCGGAGTTGAAAACCATCACGGTCTTCAATTGAGCTTCTACAACGACGAGAGCGGAACGGTTTACGCGGAGGTAACGGTGCCGGATCAGTTTCAGGGATATCCAGGTACCGTGCATGGAGGAATCGTGGCTGCCATGCTGGACGAAGTGGCGACGCGGGCGGCTATGGTATCGGATCCAAACAATTTTAAAGTGACAGCCAGGATGACCCTCCGCTACCGCAAGAAAGTGCCGACGGGCGAGCCGCTGCAAATGATCGGATGGATGGAACGTGAAGGCTCGAGAGCCTCGAAAGCCACCGGTGAACTTCGGCTCCCGGATGGAAGCCTGGGAGCAGAAGTGGAAGCGCTGATGGTTGATTACCGTGAGCCGTTCGCCGACGAAGATGCACTGGAGCAGTTGGGTTGGAAGGTGTATCCGGATTGAACTGCGTCTGGAAGGACCTTGGCTGCGCAGGTCACCAGGCGAAACTTTAGACTCATGACTTCTATCAAATACCACCGCCCTCAAACTCTGGATGAGGCTCTTGAACTGCTGGAGCACGGTGTACCGCTTGCCGGCGGCACGCGGTTGACGCCGAGCCTGCGCGGGGTGGGGGCGCTGGTTGACCTGCAAGATCTGGATCTCGATCAGATCGAAGCCACTACATCGACCCTGGAATTTGGGGGGACCGCAACTCTTCAGGGCTTGGTGGATAACGGATCAAGGCTCCCCGACGCCATGGTTCGAGCCGCCCGATTGGAAGCGGGCTGGAACATCCGCAACAAAGCTACCGTAGCCGGAACGATTGTGACCGGCGACGGTCGATCGCCGCTGCTGACGGTTCTCCTGGCACTTGGGACGGATTTGGAACTTGCGCCCGGTGGGGACCGCATCTCGCTTGGTGGTGCCCTCGACCGGGGCGCGGATCGAACCGGCGGCAAGCTGATCACTGCCATCCACGCTGCCAATCTAGGACGTCTGGAATACGCGCAGGTGGCTCGCTCGCCTGCGGATCGGCCTCAGATCTGTGTGGCGGTTGCGGTCGATCAGTCCGAGAAGCTCGTGAGGATTGCCCTCGGCGGGCATGGCGCCCACCCAGTTCTATTGCCAAATGACGGAGGCCTCCAGGCCGCGGAAGCTGCGCACCTGGCGCAGACCATGTACGCAGATGCCGGCGATCAGTGGGCCAGCGCCGAGTATCGTTCATCCGCGGCCGCTACATTGGTCGCCAGGCTGGTTAAGCAGGCGGGCTTCGAATGAAGATCGAATTCGGCCTCAACGGCCAGCCGACCGAGTTGGAAGTTCCTGCCTCCACGTCGCTGCTGGCCGCACTGCGCGATCAGCTCGCAGTATTTGGCGTCAAACACGGTTGCGAAACCGGAGAGTGCGGAGCCTGTACCGTCCTGGTGGACGGAGCTCCGGTCAATACTTGTGTGATGTTGGCGGCGCAGGCAGACGGAAAAGACCTTCAGACCATCGAATCAGTCGGTGAGTATCCTGAGCTAGGATGGCGCCGTACGGGCGGCCTGGATCCAATCCAGGAAGCTTTTATCGAGACGGGCGCCATCCAATGTGGCTACTGCACGCCGGCGATGGTGCTGGCTGCGCAGTCATTGCTGCACAACAATCCCAAGCCCAACGAGCAAGAGGTTCGCGAGGCGCTATCAGGAGTATTGTGCCGCTGTACCGGCTACCTGAAACCGGTTCAGGCTATTCTGCGCGCGGCAGCTGTTCGGCGTGGAGAAATCCCCGAACCGATCGAAGGCGCCATCCCCGCGCCTCCTGAGCTGTTCGGAAAGTCGGACGATGTTGCGCCAGCATCCGATGCAGGGCTGGAACTCACCACCCGCACCAACGTGATGCCGATTATCAAGACCGCGCCAGAAGTCGAGTCGCTTCACATCGTGGGCAAGCCTGCGCCAAAGGTCGACGCGGTCAAATTGGCTCAGGGCAAGCCGGCTTTCACGGCTGACCTGGAAATGCGCGGGATGTTGATTGCCAAAGTCTTGAAGAGCCCTATGGCACACGCCCGCATCAAGAGCATCGACACAACCAGGGCAAAGGAGCACCCAGGTGTCGCTGCGGTGCTTACCTGGGAGGATATCCCGCGCGTAGTGTATTCCACCGCCGGTCAATCAGATCCGATACCCGGCCCGCTCGATGCATTCTCGCTCGATAACAAGGTGCGCTTTGTTGGCGATCGCGTGGCGATGGTAGCGGCCGAGACCGAGCAGGCCGCAGAGGAAGCGCTGGAGCTGATCGAGGTCGAGTACGAGCAACTGCCCGCGATCCTGGATTTGCGCAAGGCTATGGATGAGGGCGCGCCTCAGATTCACGACGAGCCGGAGTATGTCAACTTCGATGAGTCGGATCCGAGCCGCAATCTGGCGGCCCAAATCCGTATTGATATTGGCGACGTTGAGAAGGGATTCGAAGCGGCAGATGTGATTGTGGAACGGACTTACGAAGTTCCTAAGGTTCAGCAGGCACACATCGAACCGCATGTGGTCGTCACCTATTGGGATGAAGACGACCGTCTGGTCATCCGCACCAGCACGCAGGTTCCATTTCACGTCCGGAGACAGATGGCGCCGGTGCTTGGGCTGCCTCCGAAGCGTATCCGCGTCGTCAAGCCCCGAATCGGGGGCGGATTTGGCGGCAAGCAAGAAGTGATGATTGAGGACGTGGCCGCGCATCTGACAATCGCCACTGGCCGGCCAGTGCGTTTCGAATTCACTCGCGCCGAGGAGTTCCATGCCAGTCGATCCAGGCACCCGATGCGCATCACAATGAAGACCGGCCTCAAGAAAGACGGCACGATCACTGCCAATGAGATGCGGTGCCTCAGCGATACCGGAGCCTACGGCTGTCACGCACTGACCGTGACCGGGAATACCGGCCATAAAAGTATGGCGCTTTATGTGGGCAATGGTGAATTTCGACAGTCGCCCAACATTCGCTTCTATGCCGATGTCGTGTACACCAACACCCCTCCTTCAGGAGCCTACCGTGGCTACGGCGTCCCGCAAGGTTTTTGGGCGGTCGAGCGCCACATGGAAGATATCGCACGACAGCTCGATCTGGACCCATTGGAATTTCGCATGAAAAACACCCTTCGGGCCGGAGAGCTTCAGCCTTTCAGCACCGCTTGGTCAGAAGGTCGCGAACCAAGCCCTGAGACCATCAATACCAATGGACTGGAAGAATGTATAGAGCAGGGGATCGCCGCCATCAACTGGGCCGACAAATTTGGCCAGGAAGATTGGCACGTCGTACCTGGCAAACCCTATCTTCGGCGCGGCATCGGAGTGGCGCTCGTGATGCAGGGAACGGCCATTCCCTATTTGGATATGGGCGGAGCGAGCATCAAGATCAACGATGACGGGTCCTTCAACTTGCTAGTCGGCGCAACGGACCTTGGAACCGGGTCCGACACGGTGCTGGCCCAGCAGGCGGCGGAGGTGCTCGGCGTGCCGCTCGATGACATCCTTATTTACTCTTCTGATACCGATTTCACCCCCTTTGACAAAGGGGCCTACGCTTCCAGCACAACTTACATTTCCGGCGCAGCAGTGGTTGGTGCGGCAGAACAGGTCGCAGCACGCATTCGTGCGCGAGCCGCCCGTATGATTTCTGAACAAGGTGGGAAGCCGGTCAAGCCGGAGCAAGTGGCCCTGGGCGATGCTCAGGCCTGGGCTCCGGACGGACGATCGGTCACAATGGAACAGGTGGCGCTGAATGCGCTGCATCACGAGGATCAAGAACAAATCATGGGGGTGGCTTCGTATGTATCGCCGGTTGCGCCGCCTCCCTTCGCTGCACAATTTGCGGAAGTGACCGTGGATATCGAAACCGGTCAGATCACCGTGGATCGGTTGGTGATGGTGGTGGACTCCGGGATTATTGTGAATCCGCTGACCGCTTCGGGTCAGATCGAGGGCGGAATGGCGCAGGCGTTGGGCTATGCGGTAAGCGAGGAAATGCTGTATGACGATGCCGGCCGACCGCGTGAACTGGATTTCACTGATTATCATATTTTTGCTGCGCATGAGATGCCGGAATTGGAGACTCTGTTCGTGGAAACCTTTGAGCCTTCTCACCCGTTTGGCGTGAAGGCGGTGGCAGAGATTCCCATGGATGGCGTAGCGCCTGCGGTGGGAAATGCGGTGCTCGACGCTTGCGGCGCAAGCGTGAATGTCGCGCCGATTACTCCCGAGCGAGTATGGCGCGAGCTCCAGGCGGATGCCTGATTTATTTGCCCGAATTGCCGATCTCCAGGCGGCGGGGAAGAGCGTAGCTCTCGCCACCGTGGTGCGCACGGTGGGATCGGTTCCCAGGCACGAGGGGACGCGCATGCTCATCTTTCCCGACGGCCAGATCGAGGGAACGGTCGGCGGGGGTGATCTTGAGAGCCGCGTCATCCGGGCTGCGCTGGAAACCCTTGATGGAGGCGCCCCGAAAACCCTGCATTATGAGTTCCGAGACATTGAGAAAGGCGACGCGGGAGTCTGTGGCGGGGAGATGGAGGTCTTCGTGGAAGCTGTAAGGCCGTCGCCAACGGTGGTTGTGGTCGGAGGGGGACACGTTGGAAGATCCGTTGCGCATCTGGCAAATTGGCTGGGATTCCATGTCGTGCTCACCGATGACCGGCCCGAGTTCGCAACTCCCGAGGCGGTGCCTGGCGCCGATGAACATATTCTGGCTCCTCTGGCAGAATTGCCCAGCAAGATCAAAATTACATCCGAGACATACATTTTGCTCACCACCCGTGGCCTCCCTATCGATGTAGAAGGGTTGCCGCCGCTGCTCGATAGCGAGGCCGGCTACATCGGAGTGATTGGTTCCAAACGTCGCTGGGACACCTGCGCAAAGCAGCTGACTGAGCAGGGTGTTCCGAAAGAAAAGATCGACCGCGTCGTCTCGCCTATGGGGCTGGAGCTAAACGCCGAAACGCCGGAGGAGATCGCGGTAAGCATGTTGGCTCAAATCATCATGCTGCGCAGGGGTGGGAGCGGAGAACATAAGGCGCACGCTCCGCACAAGGAGCGTTGAGGCCATGATGTGGGAGCATTACCACTCCGTCCGCTCAGTTGACGAGGCGGTCGAGTTGCTTGCAAAGTACGCCGGCTCGGCTCGCATTGTGGCCGGTGCCACAGACCTGATCATCGAGCTCGAAGGTGGCATGCGACCGGATCTGCGTGGGCTGATCGATATCACGCGCGTCCCCGGACTGGATCACATCACGGTGGATGACGAGGGCTGGCTTCACATGGGCCCGCTCGTCACCCACAATCATTGCGCGGTTTCCAAGCTGATCATCGAGCGAGCGTATGCGCTGGCGCGCGCGTGCTGGGAGGTGGGTGCTCCACAGATCCGCAACCGCGGAACGATCGCTGGAAACCTGATCACCGCTTCGCCTGCCAACGATTCGATCACTCCCCTCATGGCTCTTGATGCGCAGGTGACACTGCGTTCTGCCAGCGGCGAGCGGGTCGTGCCGATTGCGGACTTCTACACGGGTGTTCGCCAGACAGTGATGCGAGATGATGAGTTCATGGCAGACATCGCCTTTCACATGCCGCCTGAGGGAGTCCGTTCCACATTCGTCAAACTGGGCCTGCGCCGCGCTCAGGCGATCTCGATTGTCAACGCGGCCGCGGTGCTTAAGCTGGATGGTTCTGAAGTGGTGGAGGCTTCGATAGCATTGGGTTCCGTGACGCCAACCATCGCGCGGGTGAGTGCGGCCGAAGAAGCCTTGCGCGGCAAGACGCTTCACGAGCAGGTTATTAATCAAGTGAGTGAACTGGCGGTCGAAGCGGTTTCGCCAATCAACGATATTCGAGGTTCCGCTCGATATCGCCTTGAGATGGTACGGGTATGCACTCGCCGGGCATTGAACAGCCTGGCGGCTGGCACGGAGCGCGCTGATTATCCAATTTCTCCCGTCAGCCTCTGGGGATCTGAAGAGTGGCATTGGCAGAATGAACTTAAGCAGACGACAGTGCATCCGGGGACGATCGAGACCGTGATCAACGACCGTCCTTATCGGTTCGAATCGGGTTCGGGGAAGACATTGCTTCGGTTGCTGAGGGAAGAAGGCAGCCTGATTGGCACGAAAGAAGGTTGTGCCGAGGGGGAGTGCGGCGCTTGCACCGTTGATCTGGACGGCATGGCGGTGATGGCCTGCATGGTGCCCGCACCTCGGGCACATGGGGCTCGGATCCGCACTGTCGAAGGCCTGGCAACCGATGGCATGCTGCACCCAATTCAGCAGGGATTTGTCGATACGGGCGCGGTGCAATGTGGGTACTGCACGCCGGGATTTCTGATGTCGGGCGCGATGCTGCTGGAAGAACGGCCGAATCCGGATTCGGACGAGATCCGTCAATCCATCACAGGCAACTTGTGCCGCTGCACCGGATATTACTCAATTGTCAGCGCCATCGAACGGGCGGCCGAGCTTAGCAGCAGTAGCTCCAATTCGCCGTAGACGGAGGGCTCTGCGGCACCTAGATTAGGAGCGACGAGGTCATTTTGTTGCGCATAGCCAAAATTGACGATGATGGAAATCTCGACGGCATCGCCGGATCGAAATAACGCAATTGCAGTGAAGAAGAAGCGATTCTAGAATGAATGGGTTCGAAGCAGAAAACTAACCTGAACGAGGATCACCGGATAGGAGAGACACATGGGTAGAAGAAGCTCATGGCAGTTCGCGCAACACGAGAAGGAGCGCAAGGAAGCCCAGAAGATGAACCCCGTTTGGCGCGGGGTTGGATGCCTGCTGATTATCGGGATCGGTGTGCTGGGATACCTGTTTGCTAATTGGTTTTTGGTTCAGAATTCAATTAACGGCTGGGTCTTCCTTCCGAGAGATTTAATCAATCCTAACATTCCGGTAGTTGGTGACCTGCTTTCAGGCGGCAACCTGGTCAGGCTCGTGGTAGCGTTGACCTTCCTGCTGTTCGCTTTTGCCTTTATGAATTTCTTCTATGCCATCGTACGCCCAATAAAGCCCGGAGAGCTCGACCTCCCTACGCCCAAGCGCCGGAAAAAGAAACGTCGCTAGCGCGCCTCGTAAGACCTGGAGCACAAAGGAGCCGGAGGACACACTTGATCGGTGAATCGGTTTCGCGCGTCGATGCGCTTGCCAAGGTAACCGGGGAGGCGCTTTTCCCCGGCGACATCGACATGCCCAATCAGGCCCACATGAAGATCCTTTTTGCGGGCCGCCCACACGCGATTATTCATCGGATTGATACATCCGCCGCAGAAGCTCTTTCTGGAGTCCTGGGTGTCTTTACCGCGAAAGACGTACCTGTCAATGAATACGGGATGATTCTCGACGATCAACCGGTTCTCTGCGGGCCCGGTTCAAGCAAACCGCACGCGGACCGGGTGCGCTTCATTGGAGACCAGGTGGCGCTTGTCGTGGCAGAGAGTGAGGAGATCGCAGCAGAAGCAACGAAGCTTATCGAGATCGAATTCGAAGACCTGCTGGTGACCACCGATCCCGAAGAGGCTATGCAGCCGGGTGCCTCTATGATTCACCCGGAACGAGAAAGTAATGTCTTTCAGCACAACCGCATTCGGAGTAGTGATGTCGAGGCGGGCTTCGCTGAATCGGCAGTCGTGATCGAAAGCGAATACCGCACTCCTGCTCAGGAACATGCTTATCTACAACCAGAGGCGGGCCTGGCATACATCGATGATGAAGGCCGGGTGACGATTGTGGTAGCCGGACAGTGGACGCACGAAGACCAGGAGGAGATTGCCCACGCATTGGACCTGCCTATCGAAAAGGTGCGTGTGAAATATGCGACGGTAGGCGGAGCCTTCGGCGGCCGGGAAGATATGTCGATCCAAATCGTGCTGGCATTGGCGGCATACCGGCTGCATGAACAGGGCATTGATCGACCGATCAAGATTATCTGGTCGCGGGAAGAATCTATTCTGGGCCACCACAAGCGACATCCATATGTTCTGCGGTCCAAATGGGGGGCCTCTGCAGAGGGCAAGCTGCTGGCGGCGGAAGTAGAGATCATCCAGGACGGCGGAGCCTACGCCTCCACTTCGACCAAGGTGCTTGGAAACGCAACCCTGATGTGCACCGGGCCGTACGTGATCCCCAATGTGAAGGTTGATGCCTATTCGGTTTATACCAACCACATCCCTGGCGGGGCTTTTCGTGGATTCGGCGGGCCGCAGGCGGCCTTCGCAGCCGAGATGCAGATCGAAAAACTGGCCGCAGCTCTCGATCTGGATCCGGTGGAAGTGCGGGCGCTTAACGTGCTAAAAGAAGGCGACATGCTCTCGGTGGGATCGCCGCTGCCCGATGGCGTTACGTTGGATCTCGTAATCGAAAGCTGCGCCAAGGAAGCCGGATGGCAGCAGGCCGACGGAGCCTGGCAGGCGCCACAGGTATCGCAGCCTAAAGATCCGCACCTCCGCCGAGGAATTGGGTTGGCTTGCGGTTTCAAGAACGTGGGTTTTTCATTCGGGTTTCCGGAGCAGTGCTGGGCGACGGTCGAGCTTCACGGCGCGGTACAGATCGAAGAGGTTGTCTTACGACATGCCGGCGCCGAAGTCGGGCAGGGCGCACACACCGCCTTAATGCAGATGGCAGCTGAAGCGGTGGGGGTACCTCTCGACATGGTCCGCCTCGACCCTTCGGATACCGCAAGCAGTGGAAACTCTGGCTCAGCTTCCGCATCACGGATGACATACATGGCGGGTCATGCGATTCGCGGTGCGGTCGAAGCCGCAATGGTGAAGTGGCAGGACGAAGATCGACCGGCGATCGCCAAGTATCAGTACAAACCGCCTCCCACCACGCCTTACGATCCCGAGACCGGCCATTCGGATCCGAACTTCGCTTATGGCTATGTGGCCGAAGCCGCGACGGTAGAAATCGATACCGAGACCGGCGCGGTCCGCATCCTGGAGGTGGTCTGCGCGGATGATGTCGGCCGGGTGATCAACCCGCAGGGCGTGCGCGGCCAGATTGAAGGTGCCGTCGTTCAGGCGGCCGGATATGCGATTTTGGAAAACTTTCAGCAGGAGGGCGGTGAAGTCCAGACTGGGTTGATGTCGACCTATCTCATTCCTGGCATCCTGGACGTTCCCGATACGGTGCAATCGGTCATCCTGGAAAATCCGGATCCCGGCGGCCCGTGGGGGGTGCGCGGGATGGCCGAAATGCCATTCATTCCGCTTACGCCGGCGGTCACGGCCGCCATACATGATGCGATCGACGTCTGGTACGACGAGTTCCCGCTTACTCCTGAGCGAGTGCTTTGGGGAATTCAGGCTTCCGCTTCCGATTGACAAAAGCTTCGGGTATTTCTCCAAGCCGTATCGACCTCCGATGAAACTCCAATATTGGCGCGCACGGAAGGCGATCGGGCTAGCATGACTCAAACGCCTCCCCTGGTCTTATTGCGTGGTGGCGGAGACCTGGCGACCGGAGTAGCCGCTCGGCTCTGGCGCAGCGGCTTCCACGTGGTGGTCGCTGAGATGGAGCAGCCGCTTGCAGTGCGGCGGCTGGTAGCGCTGGCCGAAGCGGTCTACGAGGGGGAAGTGATGGTTGAAGAACTTCGCGGCCGCAGGGCTGAGCAGGCGAGCGCGGCCCATGAGATCCTCGGCCAGGGGTCCATCCCGATCCTGGTCGACCCCGACGCGGAGAGCCGGCATGAGCTGTCGCCTGCGGCCATTGTCGATGCCCGCATGACGAAGTCCGCCCCTTCCCTGCCTTTGAATTCAGCCTCGATGATGGTTGGGCTGGGCCCCGGATCTACGGCAGGGGCCGATGTGCATGCGGTCGTGGATACAAAGCGTGGCCATCGCATGGGACGGGTCTGCTGGGAGGGACCTGCGCAACCGGACACCGGCGTGGCCGATCCAGTTAACGGTCAAGACGTTGAGCGTGTACTGCGTGCTCCGGCAGATGGAAGGTTTGAGCCAATAGCTGAGATTGGGAGCTTGGTAGCCTCTGGTGCGCGACTGGCCGAAATCAATGGCGTGCAGCTCGTCGCGGCATTCGACGGAGCATTGCGGGGCCTGATGCACAGTGGAGTTGAAGTTGGTGCCGGAACCAAGGTCGGTGATCTCGATCCTCGAGGCGATTTGAGCGTGTGCAGCTTGATCTCCGACAAGTCGCTTGCCGTCGGAGGAGGCGTTCTGGAAGCGCTGCTCAGCAGGCGCTCGATGAGAGAGCAGCTGGCTGCGTCTTCCGCTTAGAGTACAGCTCTGGATCAAATGGAAGCCTCTGGGAGATTCGGTTAAGCAAAGTGGTTCGCCCTGAAGAATCAACCTCGAATCCTGTGAGTGCCCTCCGAATATGCAGCTAAGCAAAGCACTTCGCCTCAAACCGGGCCTGGCGGCCGCCTTCACGGGGGCTGGAGGAAAGACGAGCGCCATCCGTCGCCTGGCGGAGGAGATCGTTGGTGACCAGAGCAATGAAATTCGATCCGTCCTGATCACTACCACCGCTCGCCTCGGTCGTGAGCAAAACGATCTGGCTGCCCACCACATTGTCGATCCTTCAGAAGATCAGATCGAAGAACTCCCCGTATCGCTAGCTCAATTCCGATCCGTGCTCGTCACTGGCCCAGATTTGGAGGGAAAATGGATTCCGCCTACGTCCGATGTGCTCGAAGAACTCCCTCGCATTGCAGCCGAGAGAGGCGCGCTGCTCTTGATCGAGGCCGATGGCGCTCGCGGTCGCAGTCTGAAGGCGCCGGAAAAACATGAACCGGTCATTCCGGATTTTGTTGACCTTGTGGTGCCGATGGCCGGCCTGGATGCTCTGGGTCAGATGATTGAGTCTGAAGCCGTGCATCGCCCTGAGCTGGTCGCGGCTCTTATGAAGGCCAGGCAAAAATCGAAGATTGGGCCTGCT
>Ga0255055_10000072_pt1 | contig 71564 bp, 70 predicted proteins | sample JV7_2_27_MG_FD_188633 | JGI IMG/M metagenome (GOLD analysis project Ga0255055, IMG submission 188633) | Seawater microbial communities from Jervis Inlet, British Columbia, Canada - JV7_2_27 | ecosystem: Environmental > Aquatic > Marine > Inlet | place: Canada: British Columbia | collected... | reverse complement strand
GAGCTGAAGAACGGGGTACACTGGGGCTCCGCCCCACTGCACCCCGTTCTGATTGAGAAAGAGAAAGGCCCGGAAAGCCCGGGCTTCGCGGCATAATGCAGGTGTCTACGGAATCGGGGCAGAGCTAGCCCTTCCCGCAGTGAGTTTCGTCATCCTTCTGTTCGCGCTCGTTTTGGGGCGGCCCCGTGGCCGCCGCGCATGGTGGGGATTCGAGTGGCGGGAGGCGCCATCTATACGCCGGCTCTTCCAAGAGGCCATAGGGCCGTCCGCGCTCTCCGCGCCAAGAACCGAAACCCGCTGAGAGAAGTACCCCCCGATCCGGGGGAACTTTATGCCGCCTGAGCTCTGGGGCTGCGGATCTTCTCAGGTGCGTAGCAGGTGGCATCCCGCCACATGGCATAGAGGACCCGCGCCAGTCTCCGGGCGAGTGCGACCGCGGCGATGCGGTTCCCCCGCTGGGTGCGAAGCGGCGGGGGGAATCGAACCCGACGCCAAGTGAGCGATTTCAAGGGGTTACGCCACTCATTGGGCGTGGGGATGGCGTGGGCAACCCGCGGCTTCGACCTAAGCCGTCGGGAGCGGGCGCTGCATCCAGGCAAGATCTGCGTGAGTCCGGTCACGTGAGGAGAGTGGCACCTGGCGGATTCCCCTGCGCTCCTCCGGCGGGGATCGTGGTAGCCTGGCAGCTGGAAGCCGGGGGAATGGGAGGACCCATGGCCCAGCGAGAGATCGAGCTCATTCTGATGCGGCAGCTCGCGAGCTACCTCGCGCAGCCGATCCTCCTGGTCAACGCAAACGGGGACCTGCTCTTCTTCAACGAGCCCGCGGAGGCGATCGTGGGCAAGCGCTTCGACGAGATCGTAGATATCCGGCGGGGCGAGTGGACGGCCCTCTTCAAGCCCAGCGACAACCACGGTGCTCCCATCAAGCGAGAGGATCTTCCGCTGACGATCGCCATCGACAAGCGCCAGCCCGCACATCTCCGCTACTGGATCCAGGGGCTGGACGGCGTTCGGCGCAAGGTCGAAAACACGGCGTTTCCTCTGGTGGGACAGGCGGGACGGATTCTCGGAGCCGTGGGAATCTTCTGGGAGATCGACTGCGCGTGAAGGTGACGCTCTGGGGAACGCGCGGCTCGCTCGCGACGCCCGGCCCCGAAGCGGTGCGCTACGGCGGCAACACAGCGTGTGTCGAGGTGCGGGGCGAGGACGGGAGCCTGCTGGTGCTCGACGCAGGCACCGGCGTGCGGCGGCTCGGAGACACCATCCGCCCGGAGATCGGGCGGGTCGATCTCCTGCTGACGCACCTGCACATGGATCACGTCCAGGGGCTCGGCTTCTTCGAGCCTCTCTTCATGCCGGGGCTCCCAGTCCACGTCTGGGGCCCCTCGTCGACCACGGAGGATCTCGGCGCCCGCCTCTGTCGTTACCTCTCGCCGCCGCTCTTCCCGGTGCGACTGCGCGACCTCCCTTGCCGATTGGTTCTGCACGACGTCGTTCAGCTCGGTGACTTCCGGGCCGGCAAATTCGAGGTCCAGGCTAGCCTCGTCTGCCATCCCGGCCCGACCGTCGGCTTCCGCATCCAGGAGAACGCATCTTCGATGGCCTACCTCCCCGATCACGAGCCAGCGCTCGGCGTGCGTAACTTCCCCGAAGAGCCGGAGTGGACCTCGGGATTCGAGCTCGCGAGCGGCGTCGATCTGCTGATCCACGATGCCCAGTTCAGCGACGACGAGTACCCCCGATACGTGGGGTGGGGGCACAGCTCCATCTCCCATGCCCTTCGCTTCGCCGAGCTAGCTGGGGTGAATACACTGGTGCCCTTCCATCACGAGCCGAGCCACTCGGACCGCCTTCTCGACGAACTCTATGAGAGGGCGCTGGCATCGAGGAGGCTGCCCTTCGAACTCGCCCCGGCGACGGAGGGCGCGAGCTTCGAGATCTGAGAAAGGTCCGAGACGTGGCCCGAGAGGCTCCATCGGGACGCTCCTCGCCGGCCTCCTCGGCGCTGGCCTGGAAAGCGAAACCGATTTTGCGTCCGCTGAACCCTGTCCAGTGAAATCCCGTAAGGGCGAGAAGCGCTGATTCAGACACGATCCAGATTCAGCAGCAGCCGGAGCAGTTGGGAACAGATGGCTCACATCATGCGGTCTCTCCTCGGGAAGGAGACTCTCCATCTGGTTTGCACATCCGCGAGACACCGGCATACAATTACCTGTCGCTCAACGGGGGTGACAGAAACGCCTGCATAGAAGGCGAAAAAGACTAGAAGGAGTCGGAGAATGAGGCTCGACGTCAAGACCTTTGCACTAACCTGCGCACTGTTCTGGGGAGTTGGACTCTTCGCATTGACCTGGTGGATTATGGCTTTCGAGGGCGCAACGGGCGACGCGACGTTCCTCGGTCGCGTTTACTTTGGTTACAGCATTAGCCCGGTGGGCAGTCTTATCGGGCTGGTCTGGGCTTTCCTAGACGCCCTGATCTCAGGCGCGATATTCGCATGGCTGTACAACGCCTTGGCTCGCCGCTTCGTAGTCGGAAGCGAAGCATAGTGGGCGCTGGTGATTGAATCCGGGCTGAACTGCAGAAGCACCACCGAGAGTCGCAGAGCCGCCGCCAAAACTCAGCCGGACAAGAACTTCATGCTGAGGGGCGCGTTCTCCTGCTAACAAGCTACCCGCTCGCTGAACCCCTCGTTTCACATTGTCTTCGGACACGAGGTTGATTATCCCAGCCTTGGCCAGTCCTTGTTTACCCGGAGGCCCTCAAATCAGCCCACTCGAAAGCCTGAAGCGGCACATCTCATTTTACTTGGCGCAGAGGAAGCAATAGCCGGCATCTATTTGCTCCAGATGCAGAACGTCACCATACAGTACTTCCCACCGACCACTGGTAAGATCGGACGAGAGGCGTTCCACACTCTGGTCGACGTTGGCCGGGTCAGTCAGATGAAACGAAGAGATGTTTGACCGATACTCTTCGGCAAGGTAGAGATGTGGCTGCCTCCATCCTGCAGCAGCAAAGTTGTCCGTCAGGTCCGAAGGGAGTTCGAAGGTGATGATTTGCGTAGTAAGACCTGTGTTGGCTCTCATCTTTTCCGCAACATCTTCAATCGCAGGGATATGACCAAACGTGTCCCAGAAGTATGGGAAGTACTCATACAGCCACGTCTGTCTTCCAGCTTTCGAGTCAAATGTAAAGATGACTATCGGCCCTTGCGTTGAGACGCGCGCCATTTCCCGAAAGGCTCGCTCGACATCTGCAAAGTGACACAAGGCCAAAACAGACACTACTCCCGCCACACTATCATTTCGGAGAGGAATATCCTCGGCAACGCCGGCTATCCATTCCACATTGGCGTGCTGCCGGGCGTGCGACCTCATCACAGGTGACAGCTCGATTGCCTTTATCTTAAAGCCCGCTTCCGCCAGGGCGACGCTGTAGTTGCCTGTGCCGGCTCCGACGTCAGCAATCGTCGAGCCATGCTCCAGATCCAGGAGCCTGATAAGCTGGGCAACGATTCGCTCGTCGGCCTGCCTTGTGTTGTCGTATGTCCTTCCAATGGAATCGAAAAGTGTCATCCGCGCCGCCGGTGTCTTAATGGAGCAGGGATTATGCCCTGCATCGGGCCGTGGTGGGAGCTTGGAGGGAGTTCTGGCGCACCTTGCGGGCTTCAGGGAGACCCGCCCTCTGGGGTGGGGCGGTGATCATGATCCCGAAACAGGTGATCACGATCGACCGAAATGGCCGATCAGCTTGCAGCGAAATCAGTGTTCACGATGGCGCGAAATACGCACCAGGACGCGAGGTCTCGGCCTGGTCGCCTGTTCGAACCCTGGCGGGAATCGTTCCAGGTTGTCAATCCAAAATAGAAATGTCGGGATTCCCGCAAGTTAGAGATGTCAGGTAGGGCTGCCTGTCCCCCATGGTCATGAGGGGGCGGTCGCGTCCGCTCGCTCCCGGGCGGCTCGAATCCGGTCCGTCTGCCGAAGCGTGAGCTTCGGATGGCCCAGACGCTGGCGATCTCGCTCCTGCTGATCCGCGCGGGTCTGGGTCAGCACGGCTCCGAGCCGCTTGTTGGCCACGATGGCGCCGGCTGGACGCCGGGCTGCTTGTCGAAGAAGACGCGGCAGGTGAGAAACTGCCCCGCGTGGCTCTGTATGGAGGGTCTTGCCGAGCCAGGTTGTGTGCGCTTCGTCGACGGCGTGGAGGTGGGGCGCGAGCCGCGCAGGCGCACCGCCGCGTGAGGTTCGGAGCGACGGGCCGAAGCCCAGAACGACAATGCCCCGCCCGAGCGGGGCGCATCGACTCGGAGCATCGCCAGGTGCTTACGCCTTCCTGCGCCGCCCGCGCGCTGCGAGCGCCAGCAGCCCACCGCCAAGGAGGAGGGCGGTGGACGGCTCGGGCACGCCCGTCACAGTGATGTTGTCGAAGGAGGCGCCGTTGGGGTTCTGGCTCGAGCCGACGTGGATGCCAATGTAGGCCGTGCTCAGGTTCTCGATCGAATCGACGGCGGACAGGTCGAAGGTGCGGCGAGTCCAGACGGCGGAGGGAAGGAAGGTGTCCGCCCCCGTGTAGTTGGTCCCATCGGGGCTGGTGGAGACGAACCAGGTACGGTTGACGGACCCTGTCACGTCGACCGTCAGCATGAGATCCACCAGCGCGGTGGTGTCGATGCTCAGCACCATCTGGTTGCCGCCGTAGTTCTCTGACATGGAGCTCCAGATCAGGCCTGTACCGTCGTCCGGGAGCTCGAGGGGGGAGTTAGACGGGTCCGCGAGCCAGACTCCGACGTTGTTGTTGCTGCCAATCACGCGGCCGGTGGTCGCCAGATTCCCGATGCCAAATTCGGGCGCAATGTTCACCGTCCCGCTCGAGGGCAGTCCCGACGTGTTGGCGGCACTGAAGGTCCACTGGGCGATGGTGAGAGCCAGACCCGGCTGCGCCGGGACGGCCACGAGGAGTGCGGCGAGTGCGAGGCTGCGCAGGACGGTGGCCGCAAGCGGCCGTGAGGATAAGGATTCCCGGCAGTGGGTGGGAGCGTGCACGATGCGTCTCCAGTGAGGTGCTCGAGACCCATTATGCACAGTTCGGGGCGGATTTGGGAGAAATCGCTCCCGGCCCCTGGGGGATCGCGCCGATGCTCCGCGGGCGTGAAGGTCCCGACTCGGCGAGGCGCGTGGCTCAACCCTCCGTCATCTCCCGGTAGCGACACAGGGCGTTCACCAGCTCCATCTGCCGGGGTGTGCGGCAGCGGATAAGTAGGATGAGCCGGCCTTTTCCATCTCGTGTGTGTCAACCCGAAGTAGAAATCTGGGGATTCCGGCAAGTAAGAGATGTCGGGTGGCCCTGGGTTCAGGGATTCGCCGGTGCATCAGCCCGGGTCCTGGCGGCGTGGATCTGGCGCTTCTCGCGAAGGGTAACCTTGGGGCTGGAGAGGCGCTGTTGGTCCCGCTCTCGCTGATTGGCCTGGATCTTGGTCAGGACAGCTCCTAGGCGCTTGTTGGACACGATGTCGGCCTGGGTGACGCGCCGGAGCTTGTTGAAAGCCCGGAACGGGAGACTCCGGCCCTCGCGTCGGACCTCGACTCGGCCTCTTGCGTCCGCGTACACCCGGCACATGCGGCCCCGAAGGCACAGGGTCTCCGGGTTCGGGTCGATCAAGTACACATTGCCCTGGTAGTGGAGGGTCAGCTCTTTCGAGATCTTCCGATCTTCCTGCAAGGTGAAGATCCGCGCGAGGTCCTCGTCGTCGCGAACCGGACGGTGGGCGTCGTGATCGCTCAAGGGCTCTCTTCCGAATCGCTCGTTGTAGGCCGCCATGAACTCCGGCGCGTAGGCGTTGGCGGCCTCCGTCGTAGAGATGCTCTGGAGACGGAGCTCCTTCACGAGTCGATCCTGCAGCGTGAGGTGCGCACGCTCGACACGGCCCTTTGCCTGCGGCGTGCTGGCGCAGATGATGTCGATGTTCAGTTCCGACAAGGCTCGACTGAACTGCGTCATCCCCTCTGTCTTGCGTGGCTCGGTGGCGTTAATCCGAAAGATGCTGGCTTGGTCGCTGTAGAACGCGACCGGCTTGCCATGGCGTTCCACGTACGTCCTCGTCGCCGCGAAGTAGCTGAACGTCGACTCCGAAGGGACGAATCGAAGTTCCATCAGGCGACTCGTCGCATCATCCACGTAGACGAGCAGCGTGCACCGTGGGGCTCGGTCCTCGAACCACTCGTGATCGCAGCCATCGATCTGGATCAGCTCTCCCAGGCAGGAACGACGGCGGCGAGGTTGGTGAACGCGTTGCCGTTGAGAACGGGGCACCCAAAGCTCAGCGTCGATCATCCAGCGCCGGAGGGTCTCGACCGACACCGCGACGCCGTGAATCGCTCGGAGCTTCTCGGCCGCGAGCGTCGGTCCGAAGTCGGTGTAACGCGACACGATCAAGTCCAGAGCGCGACGCCGCAGATCGTCAGGCAACTTCCGGTTGCTGGTCCGCCCACGCTTCCTCGAGACCAATCCCCGAGGACCCTCGATTCGGAGCCTCCTACAGAGGCGTTCGACCTGGCGGATCCCCAGGCCAAGTTGCTCGGCCGCCTGCGCTTGGGTCAGTCGGCGGTCCAGGACGCGGCCCAGCACCTCCAGCCGGTTCAGCTCTTTGGCGCTCATGGTCAGGTATCCCGGGTCGTCCATGTCGGCCTCCCAGCACGACACGGTGCCCGAGACCCGACATTTCTAATGGGGAGAAACCCGACATTTGCACTTTGCACCTACACAGGTGATAAAATTGCGGACGTTATAATCTCTTTAGAAATCAGGTACTTGAAGTCCGATAAAATACATTATGTCAAATTGGAATCGGGCGGTGATTCAAACTCCCTCGTGGCTTCAGGAAAGCGACACACCAGCTTTGCTACATCGGCCCAATCCTCCGACCGCCCCGCCATCGGCGAGTCCAGGCCACAGCAACGGCTGCTCTTTACTCATCCCCTTCCGGGTTCGACATAGGCTCCAGAGGTTCCCGGCAGTTTGGCGGGCGCCTATTCCGAGACCGGTCAACCTCCCCAGCGGCACGTCTTCTAAGGTTCATTGATCTGGACTGCGCAAATAGGCTGTCAAGCTCGCAGCGCTTCGAGGTACCCTGGTGCAACCGATTATGAGTTAGGCCGCGGCATGGTTCCGATCAGCAAGCGAGAGCAAATTCAGATAGAGGTCGACCGCGGATCGGGCGGCGACCTGCCGTTCTACTGCGTCTCTGCAACAAAGCTCTCGATCCTCTCGCTTGTGACCTTCGGACTATACGGAATCTTCTGGTTCTACAAGAACTGGATGCTCGTCAAAACGAGAGCTGGTCGTGATATTCGTCCGTTCTGGCGCGCAATGTTCTCGCCGTTTTGCTGCTACTCATTCGCGAGAACGGTGAATTCGACTGCGGATTCGGTGAACATGACCGAGAGGACCAGGCCAGCCGCTATCGCAGCGATCTACATGGCACTGATTACACTGGTGCGATTGCCCGACCCCTACTGGCTGATCTCTCTCTTTTCCTTTGTTCCACTCATTCCAATCACCTTGCAGATCCGGAGAATTCATGAAACGATTCGCCCGGGCTTCGAATCTGCGATCGGATGGAGCGGTTGGTCATACGCGACCCTGACGGTGGGTGCCACCCTGACTGCCCTTGTCGTGTTCGGTATGTTCGGGCCACCCACCCGAGCGCTTCGAGGGTCCGAAATTCCTTCCTCGTACGAGGTCACCCTGGTAGAAGCAGGTGTGCTAGAGCCAAACGAGCGGATTCAGTTCTTCTACTCCGGCGGGTTCTTTTCGATTCTTGAAAACGGGAATCTGCTTACTGAGAACCGGGTTGTGCGCTACGAAACCATCGATGGAGAGCTCTACGTCGCAAGTTCTAATTTCCCAGAGATCCGAGATCTCGACGTGGCGTATTCGGAGAGCTTTCTTGGCGAGACCGTCTTAGCCATCTCGACGCTGAGCGGCGAGCAGTTGATCTTAATCATTTCTGCCGAAGACGGACGCGACCAGGAGTTCGTGTCAGAACTCGAAGCCCGGCTTCCAACATCGCGTCGCCCGTGATAGGCCGCTTGATTTCCACTTCAAGATGCTGCGCTTCCCGGCCTTCGACGCCCGCCGCCCAACCATCCGCCACCGCACTGCTCGGCCCAATCGATCAGCGGCGGTGGCCAGGGTTCCCCGTGGGTGGCTTTCGAGAATGCCCGAGGACGCGAGATCTGGCGTCAGGAGGTGCCTTACTACACAGGCTGTCAAGTAACTCTGACCCAGCCTTCGACCGTTCGCTTAATTGGCTTCTCACAATGCGGGCAGGTGACAACGTTGACTTGCTTTTCAACCTTGCTGGTCTCATCGCACGCAGGGCATACCAGGGGTTCTGTTTTGATAAACAGACTCGCCACTGCCATCAGCAGTCCAAGAACAGCGAGTGGCAACGCCACAGGTATCAGCACCACAGTCCAGATCAAGCAGCCGCCAGTTCCGAATAGAGCCAGACCACCAACCCCCAGCCCATATTTCATCGGCTTTAGTTTTTGCTCAGCTTTGGCATCCGTCATTTCTCTTGACCCCCCACGCCAACTCTAAATCGCCCCCAGTTGATGCGCCAGGATCACCCAGGACGCGAGATCCCTGCCCAGGAGGTAGTACAGGTACCCCCTGAAATGCCTCCTCCGCATTCGATAGCTTGACATGCACACTCCATAGTGTAGGATAGAACACAGCGAAAGGGGTTCTGGGGGAACACCTCGGAGCCCCTTTCTTTATTAGTAAGCACCTTCAACTATGGAGAACGACGACATGGCAAACAAAGCGAAGCGTGAGCTTTGGGGAGTGGTTCATCGAGAGGGTTCCGAGAAGGACTTCTGGACTCGAATCGGCACCGCCTTCGAGAACAAGGACGGGAGCTGGAATCTGCTCTTCGACTACTTCCCCACCAGTCCGGAAGCCACCGTCCAGATGCGGGAGCCGAAGCCTCAGGAGGGAACGTAAGAACCCTAGGGCTTCAAAGGAGAGATCTGTGGAAGCTCGATACGCAACGGTGCCGCGCGTGCGAATCGAGCTCGTACGCGATGCCACCTCTAACTATCCCGAAGAGTCAATCCGAGGCGCCTCTGCGGTATGGCGCCTACTCCGCGAGGAGATGACCAGTTGGGATCGAGAGCGGTTTCTCACCCTCCTCCTTGACGGACGCCACAAGGCGATCGGCCTGGAGGAGGTCTCGGTGGGCACCGCGACGGCCAGCCTCGTTCACCCCCGCGAGGTCTTCAAGGGGGCGATCCTGGCGAACGCGGCGGCGTTCATCTTGGTTCACAACCACCCAAGCGGTGATCCGTCCCCCTCTCGCGAGGATCGGGACGTCACAGAGCGCCTCAAGAAGGCCTCCGAGCTCATGGGCATCAAGCTCCTCGATCACATCGTCTTCGGCAAAGAAGGATTCCACTCCTTCGCTGAAGCCGGGGAGCTCTAGCCATGACCTCCAGATGGGTGAACTACCGCGAGCTCAAGGAGGCCGTCTCTCTCGAGCAAGTCCTCGACCACTACGGCCTTCTGGCCAATATGACCAGACGAGGCGACAGCCTCGAGGGCGCCTGCCCCATCCACGGAGGGCACAGCCCGAGACAGTTCCGAGTCAGCCTGGGGAAGAATGCCTACCACTGTTTCTCCTGCGACGCCGGCGGCAACGTCCTCGATTTCGTTGCCGCAATGGAAGACGTCGAAATCCGCCCTGCCGCCCTCCTCCTGGTCGACTGGTTCAAGCTCCAAAGAACGGCCGTTACTAAACGGCCTCCCAAGAACTCGCTCGCGCCGGCTGGTAGTGCCAAACGAAGAAAGGCGCCCGCAAGGGGCGCCCATCGCTAGGTCAAGACCAGTCGGAAACGGGGGCACCGAGTAGCCACCAAGGAAGCTACCCAACGAGTAGGGCTCGCTCGGGTAAGTGCTTCTCGGTGTCCCCTCACCTGGCCTCGAGGTCATCCTCGAGGCCTTTTTATATTTGAAGATCCTTCAGAGACTTCCCTTGCTCGAGAGCCTTCTCCACCCAAGCCGGTTTCTTGCCACGACCCGACCAGGTCTGGGAGGGCTTCGCTGGATTGCGGTATTTCTGCTTGGGAGGCTGTCTTTTTCGAGGCTTTTGGCCTGCCCGGATGACCTCTTCAAGCGTGAGCCCTTCCCTCTCGGCGAGCTTCACCATCTCCTCCCGGAGCTCCCGTGTTCTGGCCTCCCGCTTGCTCGCGATCTCTTTCGCTACCCGCTCGCCAAGCTCCTCGAGCTCGGGAATGGAGAACTCCTCGAGTTTCACTTCATCAACCTGCGCCACCGGCTTGCCCTCCCCTCTTCTCCATTTCGATCTCTTGGAGCTCGCGCAATATGGACTCGAGCTCCTCATCCGAGAACTTCTCCAGGTTCTCCCGAGTGAAGAACCAATCTACATCCACACGAATCATCTTCTCCTGCCCAACTTTGGCCTTCACCTCGACCCCCTCCAGTTGTCGAGACAATCGCTCGACGGCGTTCCTCACAGTTCAGAACTCGGTTCTTGCCACGGCCTCGCCAATGAGAATTCGTGGACCTCCTCTTCCGTCCAGTTCCTTCCCTTCAAGATCTCTTCCTTGGCTGTTTCGACCATTCCCATCCAGACCTTGCAGAGCGGACCCCTGACCGGATCTGACTCTCCATCACGTTCCTTCGCAACCATAGATGCAGCCAGTTCACGCACCATCATTTTGTATTGCTGGTCATAGATGGCCAGCCAATCGTACTTCTGACCGTCATTGAAGGCGTCAACGCTAATGATGCGAAGTACCCATCTATTGGCATTCGCGAAGACATACACCTGTAGCTTCTCCAGAGCTAGCTCCTCAATGGGACGATTGTCGTCCGCCATTGCCTGCATGTAGAGGAGGGCGTCATCCTCAGTCCACGGACCGTCCATCCAATAGAGATCCGTTGAAACACAGGGTTCCGTTGATAATGCCAAGCTGTGGTTTGTGATAATTGCCTCTCGAAGAGCGAGAGCTTGCTGTTGCGGTGTCGTGGCCTTTTCCACCTGCGCAAGCCACCCAGGAAGCTGCTCCTTCCACTGCTCGCAGAATTCGCGATTCTGAAGGAGCATCATGGAAAGCAAGTTGTCCTTAGCCTTCAAGCTTCTCAGGACTGCCTCGATGGCTTCTTGAGCTATGCCGTAGAGACCTTCCTCTGAATGCGAAGGGGGCGATGAATCCCTTTTCCCCAAGTAGACAACAAGCGCGACTGCGACTGCTGCGAGAATCAACAGCACTATCGGTACGCTCATGATTGACCCCCGGAACCATACGGAGACACCGAGCCTTGGCTCAGCACGCCTCGCTGGTGAATCCGCCCCTCACAGTTGTCCACAGCCCTCTGGCCGGCCTCATGATACGATTATCTAAAAGGGGTGTCAGAGGAGCCCGGATTTTCCCAGGAAAATCAAGCTCCTTTGTCCTGAGGATTGCTATATCCGAAAGGAGTTCCTTTAGGACACCCCCAAATGGGTCGGATTAGCAGCTAACCACGAAGCCATGAGAAAGAAAACGCCACCACAACCACGAAAGCGCCTCGGGCTCTGCGTCATCTGTCGAAAGTCCTACTACGTCCGGGACCCAATCATCCCCTACCCCCTGAAGGAGGGGAACTACTTGAGCGATAACCCGCGCTTCGCTCACGCCCCCTGCTACGACCAGGTGACCTCAAGAAGGAAGCGCACGAAGCCCCATCGATCATGAACGACGACTATGAAATCTTGCCAGTCTGCCCGCTCTGCAATCTCCCGGTGCTTCCAGGAGAGCAGTCCCTTCCGGTCATGCCCGACGGGTACTGTCCGCCGGCCACACGGGGCCACTTCATCTGTCTCCTCAAAGCAGCGGCCGAGCAATCCCAAATCGAGCCATGACCAAAAGAGCAGCCATCTACGCCCGGGTCTCCACGGGCGAGAACCGCCAAGATCCGGAAACCCAGCTCCGTGAGCTCCGAGATTTCGCGGAACGCCGGGGTTTTGAAGTGGTCGGTGAGTACATCGGCCACGCCAGCGGAAAGACCGACGAGCGCGAGAGCTACAAGCGACTCCTCGAGGATGCACGACGGCGACGTCTCGACGTCGTCCTGGTCTGGCGGTATGACCGATTCGCCCGCTCCACTGTGGCGCTCGTCAACGCCCTGGCCGAGTTCCGCTCTTTGGGTGTGGACTTCGTCTCCCTTCAGGAGAACGTGGACACCACCACGCCACAGGGAGAGCTCATCTTCTCCATCATGCTTCCCTTGCCCAGTTCGAGAGCTCGCTTATGTCCATCCGCTCCATCAGCAAGCGCCTCGGTCTCGGCTACGCCACCACCTGGCGCTATGTAAAGGAGCTCAAGGAGGAAATAGCCTAAATGGTAGGAATCGGAGACCGCAGGTGAGCTCTATTACCCGGGATCACGGTCATGAGAGAACCGGTGACCGAGCCCCCTCAGACGGAGCCGGGGTGAATGTTAGGATTCCGGCCGGCTCGAGGGAGGCACGATGCGGAAGAAGCGACACACGGCAGAGCAGATCATCGCGAAGCTGCAGTCACGACCAGTCGGAATCGGGGGGCACCGAGAAGCCACCGAGGAAGCTACCCGAATCCAAGGGCACGCTCGGATAAGCGCGGCTCGGTGCCCTCCCCTCTCCTGGCCTCGAGCTTAGCCTCGGGGCTTTTTTCTTTCACTCGACACTCGCTTCATCGATGGGGCTGAGGGACTGCAATAGCGCCCAAAGAACGACAGCAAACTTAATCGTGGCAACAAGTATCTGTTGCCCGGGGATAACCCCGAAGACCCCGCCAAGAATTCCATAGATAGCCAAGTTGAGGAGAACATAATAGAACGAGAATGCAAACCAGCGCGGTTTCCGAAAGACGAGAGGGAGACTGAACACCAGTAGCATCTGCACGCCACCTACTAGTGTCTCGGTGCGGTAGTCAGGGAATGCTTCTGGATATGTATACGTAAAGTAGGCATGCAAATCGATGAAGATATTAAAGATAGCAGCTACGAGATAAAAGCCGATGACTATTTTCGCGAGGAGTGTTGGCTGAAAAGTCCTCCTATCGGCGATCGCAAAATAGAAAAGCGCCGCTAGTACGGCTGATATCACGATGGCGGAGATGTGTGCGAACATCGAGGTCATCCTCGGGGCTCTTTTTGTTTCTCCAAACTGGCTTAGAGGCGGTTCTTAAGGCGACCCCAGCGGACTGAGATGCGTGCCGCTTCCTCAGCGGATTCCTCAACCCATGCCTTGAACTCTTTGATTTTGTCCTCCAACGCTTCCTTCTCTTTAGGATCGTTGCATCTCTTCAGCTTCGCTTCCAGATATTCGAGATGGTCTTCTGCCAAGGCTAAGACGTTTTCGAAATTCATTATTCCTCCGGAGTCTCGTCTTCGAAATGGACGAACGGTTAAGCGGCCTATTAGTCCTCCTGGTCCCACAAACCCGCGCGCTTGAGTTCTTCGACGAGCTGGTCACGCTCCTCCGATGCAACGGTTGACCACCGCTCAACCTCGGGCGCCCGTTCGGCCATGGATGTCGCGAAGGCGCGGATCGCTTCTCGGTCGTTAGGGTCGGGGATGTTAGAGACATCGTACCCGATCCATGAACTGCCGACACCCGGCTGAAACATGGCGAGTTCCATGTACCCTATCTTGAGTTGCTCGCGCGTCTGTGGATCTTCCGTTGTGTGCAGCGTAACGAGAAGGGCGGCTTTGATCTTGTCCTTGGGCGCAGGGAGGCGATCGGCGTCGACGACGAGTGCCTTGCTGGTAGCCGCGGCTTCGAGGGCGGCGCCGTAGGATCGCACCAGCGACTCCGCTTCCGCGAGGAGGCGTTCGGCGGTCGAGCGAGCCGCGGCTAGCTGCTCGAGTTTCTTCGCGTGCTTCTCCTCCCAGCGGTCGATCTTAAACAAGAGCCAGATCGCCACGCCGTAGCCAACCCAGCCGAGCAACCACTCCTCACGCCCTTCCGCGAGCACACCAGCACACCCCACGAAAAACCCAACCACACTCACTGTTCCGGCCAGATACTTCGCCACCTGCCATCTGCCGAACATATGCCCCAACCAAATGAGGACGGTGAACCAGCCCACTACAAATAGAATCAGTGCAGGGTTGTCCACTGGCCTACTCTTCCTCTCCCACGAGCTCTCGCCGGCTGGTGATTGAAAGCTCCTTAACTGTCGTCTTCCGCCATCAATTGCGACACGAGAGGCGCCCTACCCTGCTAAGTCCCTGATTCTTGGTTATCCCCAGAAACCGGATTGCGACATCTTGTCGCCTTCGTTGGCAAATCGCGACAGCTTATTAGCCCCTGTCTCAAAAGGGTATCTGAAATCGCAGCGGAAAAACCCTGAAAGTTCGCACCGTTAGATGGTACGATGAAGGTGTCTCAAAAGGACTGCCTTTTCAGACGAGGCCGCGTCGCGCTGTTGACGCGGTTCTTCTTCACCACCTACGGTGCTGGAAAGCGGAGTCATCCTTTGCTCTCTACAGAAGCGTGTTGAAGAGCAACTCCGCCGCTTGTATAGCGAGATCAGCGGCGGCAAGAGCAACGCCAGCTCAAACCGGAAACCGCGGTAATAGGGGGCTGCTTTGGATCGAGGCGTTCTCGCCCCTGGCGTTGGCCCGCGCCGGCAGGGGCGTTAGCCGGCGCGGCGTCGGCGCGCCCAGACGGACAGACCGCAAACCGTCGCGAGCGCGCTTATGGCAAGCGAGGTCGCGCCAGGCTCGGGGACCTCCCACCACAGGTCGTAGAAGTTACATTGGTCACCGTGGAAGAGTCTTACATAATAAAAACCCGCGCCTGCCACGATGTAGTCGATATGCTCGTCGTCTGTGGTTGTGTACGAGCCGTCCAGCAACACTTCCGAAGAATCATAGAGTTCCAGACCAATATCGCCGTTGTCGTGCGTGAAGTTCGCGTCGATAGACACGTGTTCGTGACCGGCTGGGCTTACTTCGATCCTATACCAATCTTCGTCGCACTGAACTCCGAGTCCATCGATCGTGGAGAGCCACGTACTTTCGTTCCCGGTCAGGTCGTAGGCGTTTGCATGCGTGTCGTTCTCTTCATATTCGTCCTCGAGCATGAAACCGAAGTATGCGGTGGCCTCGACGTTTCCGTCCATCGTCCATTCTACGTAATTGCCTCCTAACGTGCTTCCGTTGAAGAGCCAATGGTCGAATGGAATGGGGTCATCGCAAGGGGCCTTTATAGCAGCCGTTGCGCCAACGGGGATGAGTACATCCGTGGGAAGTTCATTCCCGTAGTAGCGTGTCCAACTCCCACCATCGACTCGGTACTCAACGCAGAGCTCGCTGTGATGCGGATCCGCATCGAGGTGAAGAATATACGAGCCCGCACTTTGGAAGTACGCGGTGGCGTCGACGTTTCCCTCCATCGTCCATTCTACGTAATTGCCTCCCAACGTGCTCCCGTTGAGGAGCCAATGGTCGAAATTAAAGGCGCTCCCACTATCTGCTTTTATGGCAGCCGTCGCCCAAGCGGGGATAAGTACATCCGTGGGAAGTTCATTCCCGTAGTAGCGTGTCCAACTCCCACCATCGACTCGATACTCAACCCATACGTCGCTTTCATGCGGATCCGCATCGAGATGAAGAATCCATGACTGAGCCAGCGATGAAGAAGTAGTAGAAGCGAGGAAGAACGAAACCAACAGAAAAAGCCGGAATAGGCGGCAACCCGCAAGAAACAACACCGGGTGCCGAGATGTTCTTTGGCTCATTAGCGTGAACTCCTCATTGTGGGTCTGCCCCGATTCCGTAGACACCTGCACTATACCGCGAGGCAAAACGCCGAGAGCAAGCAGGCCGCTACCCTCCTCACGGGCTGCCCTCTCACGCCGTGCCGGCGGCATGATGAAGCCGCCAACACAGTGGTGTTATTCGTGATGTGGATGATGTCGAACGCGTGCGCCGACAGTGTGCTGGCGGCCAGCGCGGAAATGAACCCGGACACGCAGAGCGCGGAGAAAAGAAGCTTTTGCATGAGCTCCCCTCCGAAACTCACACCCCAAAGCGGTTCTATTAGGCAACCTCACCGAGTGAGGTGTCAATACACGTTTCTTGATCTCACACACACGGCCTCCAAATTCCATGACATCAAGCTCGCGAGGACCGAGGCGACCGCTCGGAGCTAGGACCTCTTGCGCTGGTTGACAACGTATCATAAAGGACGTTATGGTACGTAAACGGAAGACCCAATCACCCCCAGAATCCCCCGCCCTGCCGGGAGTTTAATCGGGCCAGTTGCCGGCCTCACAATCGGCCTATGAGGCGAGATCTGGTGCCCAGAGGACGTAAGACCCCTGCCCGGTCCCAGACCGTGCCCCTGGTGGTGCCCGAGCTCGTGGCCCTTGCCGGGAACCGCGCCACGCGGCGCTTCCTCGAGTTCTTCACCGCCAACATCCGCAATCCCAATACCCGGCTCGCCTACGCCCGCGCGGTCTCCCGATTCCTCGCCTGGTGCGAGGAGCACGGCCTCCACCAGCTGGAAGCGATCGAGCCCATGGTGGTCGCCGCCTACGTCGAGCAGCACCCCGGCTCACCGCCCACCGTGAAGCAGCACCTGGCTGCAATCCGGATGCTCTTCGACTGGCTGGTGATCGGCCAGGTGATCCCCGCGAACCCTGCGTCTTCTGTCCGGGGGCCGAAGCACGTGGTGAAGCGCGGAAAGACCCCCGTCCTCACCGCCGACGAGGCGCGCCAACTCCTCGACGCGATCGACACCCGCTCCATCGTGGGCCTCCGCGACCGCGCCCTCATCGGCGTCATGGTCTACAGCTTTGCCCGGGTGGGCGCTGTCACCGCCATGCGCGTCGGCGACTACTACTCGGAAGGAAAGCGCTGGTGGTTCCGGCTTCACGAAAAAGGCGGCAAGCGCCACGAGGTCCCGGCCCACCACAACGCCGAGGCCTACATGGATGCCTATATCGAGGCGGCTGGAATCGCCGAGGAGAAAAGGCGCCCTCTCTTTCGGAGCGTGGATCGCCGCAGACGGCTCACCGTCCAGCCGATGACTCGAACGGATGTTCTCCGGATGATCAAGCGCCGGGCGAAAGCCGTGGGACTACCCCCCACGATCTCCTGCCACACGTTCCGGGCAACTGGCATTACAGCCTACCTCGATAACGGAGGCACCATCGAGAATGCTCAGGCCATTGCGGCGCACGAGAGCCCGCGCACCACGAAGCTCTACGACCGTACAAGCGTCGAGCTCACACTCGACGAGATTGAGCGAATCACGATTTAGCGAGCCACGCTGCCCAAGTTGAGTTCATTTGGCGCATGTCGACGACTTACCGTTATCGCTAGGGGAACCCCATTCCTAGTCTGTATTTCTCACCAGGTCGCCGAGCTCGGGCACCGAGAGTGCCGCGCCACCGGCCCGGACGCTAAGCTCTGGAGGGTGACGCGCGAGGACCGGAGCGAGCCCCTGCACGGATCCCCGCGCTTCGCGAAAGCAGAGGAAGGGTCGAAACATGAAAGCTCTGGCGGAAATCCAGGTGATCCCGATCGGCGCGGGCGTGTCGGTTCGCAAGGAGGTGATGCGGGCGCACCAGCTCATCGAGGAATCGGGTCTGAAGGTGCAGCTCCATTCCTACGGCACCAACGTCGAGGGTGAGCTCGAGACGATCTTCGCGACCATCAAGAAGGTCCATGAGACGCTCCACGCCGAGGGCACGGCGCGGCTCTCCACCGCCATCAAGCTCGGCACGCGAACCGACAAAGAAATGACCCTGGCCGGCAAGCTTTCGGGAAACTGGTCCTAGCACAGCGGGGACGTTGTTGAACGTTCAATTCCCCACCAGGGTGGGGAATTGAACGTTCAACAACGTCCCCGCTCCTGAGGCTCAGAACTCGTCCATCGGGCGTCGCCCGGGCTTCCCTCGGTGGTTGCGGCGGCCTTTTTCCCTTGCAGCTTCGATGGCACCCTGGCAATCGGGAGAGAACTCTTCCCAGTGGTCACGCGCGCACCCCCTTCGGGACCAGGGGCCTTCGGCGCCCGGACAGAAGCGGTCGACGTCGGCCTCACAGGACTCGATCAGAGGCTGGCGCCACTGCGACCGCGTCTCCTCTCGGATCCGGATCAGCTCCGCCCTCTGCTCGTCCGTGAGCAGCGCCCGGATCTTGATCAGTGCCCCGATGCGGTGCTTGTGAAGCTCGGTCTCGGCCTGCCCGATGGCTTCGGCCTGCTGCATCACAGCCGCTTCGTCGGGATTCTCCTGGGAGAGAAGATCGTGCATCTCTCGATGCAATCCCCGAAGCTCCCCGTGGAGCTCCCGCGCCCGCTCTCGGGATTCGTCGACGATCCCGTCGATCGCCTCTCGGGTCTCATCATCCAGACCGAGCTGCTCGGTGTGCTCTTCGATGAAACCGGCCGGTCCATGGCCGCGGTGGTGTCCGCCACCCCGCTGGTGCCCCCCAAAGGGGGGCTGGGCGAAGCCCGCGCTGGCAACGGCCAGCCCGGCCACGAGAGCCGCAACGGATCCGGCGAGTTTGAAGCAACGCATGTGTCTTTCCTCTTCGCAATGGATGGGCGGCTTTCCTGCCGCTCTGACCTTTGGACCCTCGAACCGGGCGCGCGGGTTACGCCCCTATCCGCCCAGGAACACGCCGGCGATCGCGAGGTAGTCCTGTGGAAGCGTTTCGCTCTCGTCGCGATCCTCCGCGCTGAGATCGCTGGAGAGGAAAAGCTCGTCTTCCCAGGAGCTGGCGACCACGGCCCCGCTCTCTTCTTCACCCGGCAGGCGAATCGGGCCGGTCGAATCGAACAGGACGAAACAGAGCGCAGCCGCAGCGGCGGCGGCTCCGATCGCCGGAACCAGTAGGGGTCGACGCTCGGGCCGCTCGAGCCGAGCCCTGACCGCTTCGTCGAAGGCAGCGCGCTCGCCGGCGGTCATCGGCGGGGGCGCATAATCCCTGGCCAGACGATCCACGAATTCCTTTTCCGCTCCGTCGAGGACCGGTCGCTCGTCGCGAGGAGAGGTCATTGCCGTCGTCCTCCATCCAAATCCTGCAGATCCGCGAGCTCCGCTCGCAGCGTTCTGAGCGCACGGTGGAGATGGCTCTTCACCGTGCCCGTCGGCTTCCCGAGAAGCTGCGCAGACTCGCGCACCGTGAATCCCTCCAGGTGAACCAGGATGAACGCTTCCCGCTGCCTACCCGTGAGTCGGCCGAGGGCTGCGGCGATCCGTCGCCTGAGGCCGGGGTCGCCGGGAACCCGAGGGGCGGGATCGGCCACGTCTTCGCCCGATCCCCCACTCCAGCGTTGGCGAACCGCTCTCCAGCGTCGATGGCTGGAGGCTTGGCGCACCAGGATCCGGTAGAACCAGGTCTCGAGCTTCGAATCCTCCCGGAAACGGCCGAGTGCGCGGTACGCCTTGACGAAGGCCTCCTGGGTGACGTCCTCCGCCGCGGCTTCGTCCCCTCCCACGAGCCGCCAAGCCAGCCGGCGCGCCCGATCGCGGTGGGTCGTGACGAACGCGGTGAAGCGCTCCTCCAAATCCAGCGCCACTACGGAGCCCTCGACGGCTGCCAACCCTGCCACCATCACACCCTTCTCGCCGTTTGCCCTTTGGACGCCCTACGCGAGGTTTCGGGTTACCTCGATTCCGAAGCCAAGCGGGGGCACGGGGGGCACGCTCCGATCACTCTCCCGTGAATACGGGCTTGCGCTTCTCGAAGAAGGCGCGCACGCCCTCGATCGTGTCCCTGCTGCCAGCAGTGCGCTCCACGGCCTGGTACTCGAGGGCCAGACCTTCCTCGAGGGAGAGCGGGCCTCCCCGGATCACGGCCTCGAGGATGCCCGCGACGGCGAGGGGCGGCTTCTCGGCCAGCTCCGCAGCCAGCGCCTGCGCCCGATCGAGCAGCTCGTCCGGTGCGCACACCTCGTTGACCAGGCCGATCCGATGCGCCTCCTCGGCGCCGATCTTCCGGGCGCGGAGCATCATGTCCAGGGCGTGGGCGCGGCCCACGGTACGCGTGAGACGCTGGGTGCCGCCCCAGGCGGGCGCGATGCCCAGCTCGATCTCGGGAAGGCCGATGCGGGCGCCCTCGGCGGCGATCCGGAAGTGGCAGGAGAGCGCCAGCTCCAGCCCGCCTCCCACACACGGGCCGCGGATCGCGCAGATCACCGGCTTGGGGAGGTTCTCGATGCCGGAGAGCACGCGCAGACGCTGATCGATGAAGGCCCGCATGCCCATCTCCGTGGCCACCTTGCCGAACTCGCGGATGTCGGCGCCGACGGAGAAGGCCCGATCGCCGGCGCCGGTGATCACCACGGCGCGCACGGCCGCGTCGTCTCTCAGCTGTAGAACGACCTCCTCGAGGCGGTCCACCATGGCCATGGACAGCCGATTGTGGGGCGGATCGTTGAGCACCAGGCTGGCCACCGCGCCGCTTCTCTTGACGAGAACCACGTCGCTCGAATCCGAATCACTCTTCGCGCTGCTCATCTTGGCACCCTCACCGGGTCCTTTCGAGCGACCGCGGCTCGAAGCCTGGCGAACCTCGTCTGCAGCCCCACCGTGGCTGCGTCGACCACGGAGTAGACCACCGGCACCACGATCAGTGTGAGGAGCGTCGAAGTGAACAGCCCGCCGATGGTGATGGCGGCCATCGGTGCCCTGAACTCCGCGCCGATCGCCTCGGTCAGCACCATGGGAAGCATCCCGAAGATGAGGGCGCCCGAGGTCATCAGCACGGGCCGCATCCGGACCGGCCCCGCCTCCAGGAGCGCCTCCTCGCGGGAGCGGCCGGCCTCGCGCAGCTGGTTGGTGTAGTCCACCAGGAGGATTCCGTTCTTCATCACCAGCCCCATCAGCACCAGCAGGCCGACGCCGCTCATCATGTCCAGTGACATGCCGAGCAGCTTGAGCGCCAGGAAGCCGCCGATGAAGGAGAGCGGCGCGGACATCATGATGGTGAAGGGGTGGGTGAACGAGTTGAAGAGCGAAGCGAGGATCATGTAGATGGCCAGCAGACCGAGACCGAAGGCAAAGCCGACGTCCGTCGCCAGCTCGCCCATGATGCGCACCCGCCCTCCCGGCACGATCTCGTCCGGCGCCTGGATCCCCAGCTCCGCACCCCAGGCCTCGAACTTGGTGGTACCGACGCTGAGCGGGTTGCCGCTCGCCATGTTGGCATTGATCGCGATCTCCCGGGTGCGGTTCTCCCGCCGGATCTCGACCGGGCCTTCCTCCAGCCTCACCGAGGCGGCGCTGGTGATGGGGACGAGCTCCCCGTGCAGCGAGCGCACCCGGATCAGGTCGATCTTCGCCGGGTCGTCGCGGTACTCGGGGAGGACCTGGATCCGCACGTCGTGGCGGCGACCTCCCTCCTCGAAGGATCCCACCTTCTCGCCGGCCAACAGGGTGCGAATCGTGCGTCCGATCGCCACCGCCGAGACCCCGAGGTCCGCCGCGCGGCCGCGGTCGACGTCGAGCGTGATCTGGGGCTTACCGGCTTCGAAGGAGGTGCCGACATCGACGAAGACGGGGTCCTCGCGCATCCGCGCCGTCAACTGGTTGGCGTAGCGCTCCAGCCGGCCCAGGTCCGGACCCTGCAGGCTATAGCTGAGTTCCGTGTGGGTGTCCTCGGTGTCCCCGTAAGTCGGGAGCCCCACCGTGATCTCTTCGGCCTCGGGGACGGCGGCGAGCAGCCGCGTGCGCAGCTCGTGGAAGGTCTCGGGGAGAGGCCGTTCCCGCTCGTGTTTGGGAATCAGCATCACCTCGATGCGGGCGCGGTGGGGCTCGTGGCGGGTCTCGTTGCCGGCCGCGGCGATCATGTCTCTCACATCGGGGTGGCCGATCACCTCGCCTTCCATGCGCCGCAGCAGCCGGTCGGTGACCGAGAGCGGCGTCCCGATCGGGAACTTCGCCTGCACCAGGACCTCGTTCAGGTCCTCCTGGGAGTAGAGATCGAAGGGAAGGGTCGAGGCGACGCCGCAGCCGCCGAGGACCGCGGCCGCTCCCACGGCGAGGGTCACTCCCTTGTGACGCAGCGAGCGAATCAGCAGCCAGCGGTATCCGCCGTCCAGCGCGGCAAGGGCGCGGGCGAAGCTCCGAAACAGCCAGCCCGGCTCGCCGCTCTTGCGAACCATCCGACTCGCCAGCATGGGTGTGAGCGTGAACGCGACGAGTGTCGATACGCACACCGCCGCCGTGACCGCCACGCCGAATTCGTAGAAGTAGCGCCCGATGACGCTCCTCATGAAGGCGATGGACACGAACACCGCGCAGACGGCGAGTGTCGTCGAGACCACCGCGAGCCCGACCTCCCGGGTGCCCCGCTGCGCCGCGCTCATCGCATCCTCACCCGCTTCGACCTTGCGATAGATGCTCTCCAGGACCACGATGGCGTCGTCGATCACCAGCCCGATGGCGAGCGATAGCGCCATCAGCGTCATCACGTTGAGAGAGAGATCCATTGCGTAGAAGAGCGTGAACGCGCCGATCACGCTGGAAGGGATCGCGAGCAGCGCGATGAAGGTGCTGCGCACGTTTCGCAGGAAGAAGAGCACGACGATGACGACGAGCCCCGTGGCGATCAGCATGTCCTCGAAGACCGAGCGGACCTGCGCCTCGATGTAGATCGCGTAGTCGCGCGCCACGCTGATCTCGACGCCGGGCGGGAGGCTCTCCCGGATCTGCTCGACCTCCGCCCGCACGTGGCGGGCGATCCGAACGATGTCGGCGCCGCTCTGGCGCTGGATCTCGAGGGAGACGCCCGGGCGGCCGTTCAGACGGGCGATGCTGCGCGCCTCGGCCATTCCGTCCTCGACCACCGCGACCTCGCGCAGGCGGACCAGGCGCCCCGCCCGCTCCGCGACGATCAGCTCTCCGAACTCGGCGACGGTCTTGGCCTTGCCCTGGGTGGTGACCGACCACTCGCGCCGCTCGCCTTCGATGCGTCCGCTGGCGAGCTCTGCATTCTCCAGGCGAATCGTATTTGCGACGTCTTCGATCGAGAGGCCGTAGCCGGTCAGGCGAAGCGGATCGAGCCAGATGCGGATCTCCCGCTCCCGCGCGCCCACGATCTCCACGGCGCCGACCCCCGGCAGTCGCTCGAGCCGCTCCTTCACCTCGTGCTCGGCGAGGTCGGAGAGATCGCGGAGCGAGAGGGCACCGCCCAGCACGATGTTCATCATCGAGATGGCGTTCAGGTCGAACTTCCCGACCACCGGATCCTCGACGTCGAGCGGGAGCAGGGGCCGGGCCAGCGCGACCTTGTCGCGGACCTCCTGCACCTTGATGTCGATGTCGTAGTCGAGACGGAACTCGACCCCGATTCGCGAGAGACCCTCGGAGGAGATGGAGCTCAGCGTGCGGATGCCCTCGATCGCGTTGATCTGCTCCTCGAGGACGTCGGTGACCTCGCGCTCCACGGTCTCCGGGGAGGCGCCCCGGAGCTCCGTCGTGACCCAGGCGACGGGAAACTCGATGTCCGGGTCGAGCTGCATCTCGAGCCGGCTCAGCGACACCAGACCCAGTACCACCAGGCCCAGAATCAGCATCGCCGCGAAGACGGGACGCCGGATCGAGACGTCCGCGAGATTCATGGGGCGGCCTCGGCGCGAGCGCTCTGGGCGGAGACGTCGCCGATCCTCTCGATCCGCACGCCGTCTTCCAGCCGGCCCACGGCCTCCCCTCGCACCACCTCGTCTCCGCCGGCGAGCCCGCTCAGGATCTGGGCGCGATCCGCGTCCATCAGGCCGATGCGCACCGGCACCCGCTCCACGGTGTCGCCGGTGACCCGGAACACGTAGGTGCGGCCATCGCGCATGAGAAGCGCCGAGCGATCGACGACCGACGCGGGCTCGCCGGAGCTCATCTCGACCTCGGCGCGCAGGTAGGATCCAGCCTTCACCGTGCGCGACGGGTCGTCGACCGGGCCGCGCACCTCGTAGGTATGCGTCTCCGGGTCGACGCGGTCGCTGACCCGATCGATGCGCGTCACCAGGGGCTCTGCGAGGCCCTCCACGTAGAGGCGGACCTCAGCCCCGGCGCGGACCGGCGCCGGCCAGGCATCCGGAATGGCCAGCACGGCTTCCAGTGCGCCCGTCTCCTGGAGCACCAGGATCGGCGCAGGACCCGCCATGGCCCCCTCGTGGGCGCGCCGCTCGACGATGCTTCCCGGGTACGGCGCCCGGACCAGGGTGCACTCGAGGTCGCGCTCGGCCCGTGCCACCCTCGCCTTCGTCTGCTCCACCCGGGCCCTGGCCACGGCCGCGGCAGTCTGGAGCCGATCGAAATGCTGCTCCGAGGCCGCGCGCTCCGCGATCAGCTTGCCGACGCGGTCGACCTCGTGCGCCGCGTTCTCGCTCTCGGCCCGTGCCAGGGCGAGACCCGCGCGCGCTTCCGCCAGCCCCATCTGGTAGGGCCGTGCGTCGATCTGGAAGAGCGGATCGCCCTCCTCCACCTCGTCGCCCACGTCCACCAGCACCTGAACCAGCCTGCCGCTCACCTCCGCTCCGATCTCAGTGACCCGCCTCGCCTGGATCGCCCCCGACGCGGCCATCGAGGTGCGGATCTCCCCTAGTGCGACCCGCTGGGTCTCGACGCGATCGACCGCTGCGAATCCCGAGGGCTGGGACGAGGCTGCCGCCGCCTCTTCGACGTTCGAGGGATCGGACTCGGCGCAGGCTGCGAGCCAGAGCAGCGACAAGAGCGCGAGCCATCGGTAGACGCGCATCATCGCGGCTCCCGGGCCAGGCCGCGGAAAAGCACGTCGAGGCTCGCCTCGACCAGGCGCTCGTCCGAGGTATCGATCCATTCGGGGTCGAGCAGGTGCTCGATGAACGCCAGGTGGAGGATGCGGACGACCTCCGCCGAGCGCTCGACATCCAGGTCCTCGCGGAGCTCGCCGGACTCGACCCCGACGCGGATCGCTTCCACCAGCTGCGCGCGAAACTGCTCCAGTGAGTGCCGCACTGCGGCACTCCCTCGCATGTCCAGCAGCACCAGCGGATCGTTCTGGAAGAGCGCACGCACCAGGGGATTGTCCCGAGCGTACCGGAGCGTCCCGCGGTGCATCTCCGCGAGTCCCTGGAGCACGCTCCCGCCGTCGGGCCAGTTGGCCGTCTGGGTGGCCTCATCCCAGTCGGCGAGGGTGCGCTCCAGAACCGCCTCCAGAATCTGCTCCTTGCCGCGGAAGTGGTGGTAGACCAAGCCCTTGGAGACGCCCGCCTGGACGGCGATCTCTTCCACCGTCGTCTTGGCGTAGCCGCTGCCGGCAAAGCAGTGGCCGGCCGCGTCGAGAATCCGCTGGCGGGTGCGCTCTGCTCGCTCCGAGCGCGCCGGAGGCGCTTGGGGGGTCGTCGTGGACACTCCTAGACTATACAAAATAGACGAAAATCGTGCAATTCGTTCAAGAATCGGACGATTCGCCCCGGGCAGCCTGACGGTCGAAGAAGGCGCGCGTCTCCGAGACGATCACAGCCGAGAGCAGCAGGAGTCCGATCAGGTTCGGAAGCGCCATCAGCCCGTTGGTGATGTCCGAAACCAGCCAACCCTATACTTCGCACCATGAAACGTCGTCTCAAGATCCTGCTGCCCATCGCGATCGTGATCACCGGCCTGCTCGGCGCCGCCGCCCTGGTGGCCACGCGCCCGGACGTCGAAACCAGCTCCCCCGAGCCGCTGGCGCGGCTGGTCCGCGTCGTCGACGTCACGCCAGAGACGGTCCAGCTCCGGGTCACCACCCACGGCACCGTCGCGCCGCGCACCGAGAGCGACCTCGTCCCCGAGGTCTCGGGCCCCATCGTTTGGGTATCCCCTTCCTTCACCTCCGGCGGGTTCTTCGAGGAGAACGACCCCCTGGTGCGCATCGACCCGCTCGACTACCGGGTCGCCCTCGAACTCGCGCGCGCCAACCTGGCGAGGGCCGAGAGTGAGCTGGAGCGCGAGAGGAAGGAACTCGAGCGACAGCAGAACCTCGCTCGCGAGAAGATCGCCAGCCCCGCAAAGCTCGACATGGCGGTCACCGCGGAGCGCGTCGCCCGCGCGACGCTGCGCCAGGCCCGCGCCAATCTCGAGAAGGCCGAGCGCGATCTGGAGCGCACGGAGATCCGCGCGCCCTTCACGGGCCGCGTCCGCGAGCGCACCGCCGACGTGGGTGAGTTCGTCAACCGCGGCACGCCGATGGCGCGGCTCTACGCCACCGACTTCGCAGAGATCCGCCTCCCCGTCCCGGACGAGGAGCTCGCGTTTCTCGATCTCCCGCTGTGGTATCGCGAGGAGGGCGCCGGCGCCGAGGGGGCGGCGGTCGAGCTGCGCGCCGACTTCGCAGGGGCCGAGCACACCTGGGAGGGGCGCGTAGTGCGCACCGAGGGGGAGATCGACCCCAAGACCCGCATGGTCCACGTGATCGCGCGGGTCGCGGACCCCTACCGTCGCTCCGGCGACCGCCCGCCGCTGGCCGTCGGCCTCTTCGTCGAGGCGCAGATCCTCGGGCGCGAGGCCGAAGGCGTGGTGGTGGTGCCGCGCGCCGCCATGCGCGGCGCCGACCAGCTCCTGGTGGCCGACGCCGAGGACCGGCTGCGATTTCGCCGCACCCAGGTGCTGCGCACCGGCCGCGACGAGGTGGTGATCCGCTCCGGCCTCGAGCCCGGAGACCGCGTCATCGTCTCGTCCGTCGAGGCCGCCGTCGACGGAATGGAGGTCCGCCCCGTTGACAGCAACGAGGTGACCCCTTGAACCGCGCGATCGCCTGGTTCGCGCAAAACGCGGTCGCCGCCAACCTGCTGGCGGCCATGATCATCGCCGGGGGGCTCACCGCCGTCTTCCAGCTCCCGCAGAAGACCTTCCCGGACATCGACGTCGAGATGATCAGCATCACCGTCGAGTACCTCGGCGCCGCTCCCGAGGAGGTCGAGGAGGGTGTCTGCATCCGGATCGAGGAGGAGATCGAGGGCATCGACGGGATCGACCAGATCCGCTCCTCGGCGCTCGAAGGGGCCTGCGCGGTCGTCGTCGAGCTGCTGAGCGGCGCGGATGAGAGCAAGGTCCTCGACGACGTCAAGGCCCGGGTCGACGCCATCGACACCTTTCCCGACGAGACCGAGAAGCCGGTGATCTCGCAGGTCACGATGCAGCGCCCGGTGGCGGACGTGGCGATCTCGGGCGATGTGGACGAGCGGGCGCTGAAGGCGCTCGCCGAGCGGGTCCGCGACGAGATCCTGGCCCTGCCGGGAATCACGCAGAGCGAGCTCAAGCTGGTCCGCCCCTTCGAGATCTCCATCGAGGTCTCGGAGGAGGCACTGCGCCGCCACGGCCTGCGCTTCGACGAGGTGGTGCAGGCGGTCCGCAGCTCTTCGCTCGACCTTCCGGGCGGCAGCATCAAGACCGCGGGCGGTGAGATCCTGCTCCGCACCAAGGGGCAGGCCTACCGCGGTCTCGAGTTCGAAGACCTCGTCGTGCTCGCTCGCCGGGACGGGACGCGCGTCCCTCTGGGCGAGATCGCGGACGTGGTCGATGGCTTCGAGGACATCGACCTCGCCGCCCGCTTCGACGGCCGACCCGCCGCGGTCGTTCAGGTCTACCGCGTCGGAGACCAGGACGTGATCGAGATCTCCGAGGCCCTGAAGGAGTATGTAGCCCGGGCGAACCAGACGATACCCGAGGGTATCGCGATCACGATCTGGCAGGACGACTCGATTCCGCTGCGGAGCCGTCGCGACACGCTGCTCCGCAATGGCCGCGCCGGCTTCCTGCTGGTCCTGCTGGTGCTGGCGCTTTTCCTGCGGGCCCGGGTGGCCTTCTGGGTCACGCTCGGCATCCCGATCTCGTTTCTCGGTGCGCTTTGGCTCTTCTCTCCGCTCGGACTCTCCATCAATGTCCTCTCGCTCTTCGCGTTGATCGTGGTGCTGGGCATCCTCGTCGACGATGCCGTGGTGGTCGGTGAGCGCGCCCACGCGCATCAGGAGCGCACGGGCCAGCGGCTCGAGGGGGCGATCCGAGGCACCCAGGAGGTCGCGGTCCCGGTGATCTTCGGCGTGCTCACCACGATCGCCGCCTTCACGCCCATGTTGATGGTGCCGGGGCCGATGGGACAGGTCTTCTCCATCCTGGCGAAAGTCGTGGCGGTGTGCCTGATCTTCTCGCTGATCGAGTCGCAGCTGGTGCTGCCCGCCCACCTCGCCTCCGGTCACGCGAAGCCCGAATCGGAAGGACGTAGCGCCTTCACGCGTCGCTGGAAGCGGATCCAACGGTTCTTCGGCAGCTCGCTCGAGCGCTTCGCGGCGGAGATCTACCGGCCCGCTCTCGAGCGCGCCCTGGAGTGGCGCTACACGACGATCGCTTCGGCGATCCTGCTGCTCTTCCTGACGGCGGGGCATCTGGCCAGCGGCCGGATGCACTTCTCCTTCTTTCCGCCCATCGAGGCCGACTTCCTCGCCGCCTGGCTCACCATGCCTCAGGGCACGCCCTTCGAGGTGACCGAAGCCGCGGTCCGCCACCTCGAGGCGTCCGTGGAGGAGCTTCGCAGCGAGCTCGATCCCGAACTCGGCGCAGCGGACGAGATCCTCGTCCTGCACGTGCTGGCTTCCGTCGGCAGCCAGCCCTTTCGCCAGCGGCAGAGCCGGGGACCGATGGGAGGGCCTCAGCAGGCTGCGAACGACTCGCACCTGGGGGAGGTGGTGCTCGAGCTGGTGCCCTCCGAGGAGCGCGCCATCAGCACCAGCCAGGTGGCACAGCGCTGGCGGCGCATCGTGGAAAGCGTCCCCGACGCCGTGGAGCTGGTCTTCGCCTCGGACCTCTTCTCGGCGGGGGAGGCGATCAACGTGCAGCTCCAGGGGGCCGACGTGGGTGCGCTGCGGGAGTCGGCGAGCCGGGTGAAGGCCGACCTGGCCCGCTATCCGGGCGTGATCGACATCGCCGACTCCTTCCGCGAGGGCAAGCAGGAGGTAAAGCTCAAGATCAAGCCCACCGCAGAGCCGCTCGGCGTCACCCTCCGGGACCTGGCGCGCCAGGTGCGGCAGGCGTTCTACGGCGAGGAGGCACAGCGGATCCAGCGCGGGCGCGACGACATCCGGGTGATGGTCCGCTATCCCGAGCAGCAGCGCCGCTCGCTCGGGGATCTCGAGAACATACGCATCCGCACGCCGGACGGTGCCGAGGTGCCGTTCCGCACCGTCGCCGAGGCGGAGCTGGGGCGCGGCTTCGCGACCATCCAGCGTAGCGATCGCATGCGGGTAGTGAACGTCACCGCCAACGTCGACCGGACGCTCACCACCGCCAACGACGTGCTGGCCGACCTTCAGGCCGAGTCGCTCCCGCAGATCCTCGCCGATTACCCCTCGGTCTCGTACGGGCTCGAGGGGGAGCAGCGCGAGCAGCGGCGGGCCTTCAGCGGCCTCTTGAGCGCCTACCTCCTCGCGCTTCTGATGATCTATGCGCTGCTGGCGGTGCCGCTTCGCTCGTATTCCCAGCCGCTGGTCATCATGAGCGTGATTCCCTTCGGCCTGGTGGGCGCGATCGGCGGCCACCTCCTGATGCAGTGGCTCGGTCAGCTTCACGGGCTGAGCTTCATGTCCGTGGTCGGGATCGTCGCGGTATCCGGTGTGGTGGTCAACGCGAGCCTGGTACTCGTCTACAACGTGAACGCGGAGCGAGCGAGCGGGGGATCGGTGGCGGAGGCCGTCGTAGCTGCCGGCGTGGGTCGCTTCCGGCCCATCGTGCTCACCTCGCTCACCACCTTCGCCGGGCTCACGCCGCTGATGCTGGAGCGCAGCATCCAAGCGCAGTTCCTGATCCCGATGGCGGTATCGCTCGCCTTCGGCGTGATCTTCGCCACGGTGATCACGCTGCTCGTCCTACCCTGCGGCTACCTGGTGCTCGAGGACCTGAAGGGCGCGGGCCGGCGCACCCGCCGCGGCGCGGCCCCACCCGATGCCACCGAGATGGGGGTCGCCGCGCGCCGGATTCGCTCGGCCGGGAGCTGAGCAGCCAGCAGATGCACTAAGGAACCACTCGAAGAAACGGCCGCAATACCTTGAATTGACGTCGTTTTTTCGTGTCTATTCGACGGCCTGATCGGGACGGCTATCGACCATGAAGCGATAGACCCGCCCGTGTGCCGAGTCCTCGAGGGCCTCCGAGATCATTCCGTCGGGGTCGCATTGCGCAGCGCTCCTCTCCAACCTCTCGAAGGCGCGGATGAAGAGCTGCGTATGCCGGGTGCGGACCTCCGTCCCGTAGAAGAACTCTCGTGGCGACACCTCGCCTCCCCAGCACCAACCGATGATTCTGCGACTGAAGATCGTGGGATCTCCCCGTCCCAATGCTGTCCAGAGTTCCTCCATGTCGCCGCCACCTTCCAGGTGGGAGGTGACGATGAAGCCCCCGAGATTGCCGAGCTGCTCCTTCACCATCTCCACCACCCGCATGAAGGTGTCCTGCCGCGAGTGGAGCTCGTCCGCGGCGATGGCTCGGGATTGAATTTCCGCCTGCTCTGCCGTCCGCCGCAGCTCCGCCAGCTGCATCTGGATGGTCTTCGTGTTCTCGCTCAGCTGCTTCTGCTGAAGAAAGAACCCGACCACCAGCCAGAGAAAAGCGAGGGGTGCGAACGCGCCCTCCAGGAAGCTGCCCAGCGAGGGCGCGTTCTGGCGCACGAAATCCGTCCACCCGATCACACCCGAGATGTAGGTGAAACCGAGAAGAAGCCAGACGATGGTCAGCCCCAGGCTGAAGTGCAGGCGCCAGTCCGTGCCTGCCGGTTCGACTTCACTCGGAAACTCGATCGACATGATCTTCCTCCTGGCTCGGGTGGGACATGGTCCTCGACACCGTCGAGTGGTCGAGCCAAGGCTAGGCGGTCCGCGGCAAGGCGTCCAAGTCCCCGGCGTCGCGCTTCGAACCCGTTCCGGCGAATCGGACCGTGCGCGCCGAGCCATTCAGAGAGCGCGATTCGTGTATGATCTGGGTCGGACGCGGATCTTGCGAAATAAAGAGGCTAGAAGACATGTCGCTGGCGGGAAGAGTGGCCCTGGTCACGGGAGGGAGCAGAGGAATCGGGCGGGCGATCGCTCACACCCTCGCCGAGGATGGCGCCGACGTCGCCGTCAACTACCGCCGCGACGAGGCGGCCGCCCGGGAGACGGTGGCCGAGACCGAGGCGCTGGGCCGACGTGCCCGCGCCTACAAGGCCTGCGTGGATTCCTTCGACGAGGACCGCGAGATGATCGAAGCAATACTGGCGGACTTCGGCCACGTCGACATCCTGGTCAACAACGCAGGCATCGCCAGCCGGGGAAACAGCGTTCTCGACACCGACCCGGCCGAGCTGGAACGGGTGGTGCGCATCCACGCCCTGGCTCCTCACTACCTCTGCCAGCTGGTGCTGCCGAGCATGCGCCAGCAGCCCAGGGGTGACATCGTCATGGTCTCGAGCACCGCGACCCTCAGCCACGGCGCCAACGGCGCCCCCTACAACATGGGCAAGGCCGCGATGGAGGCCCTCGCCTACACGCTGGCCAAGGAAGAGCGACCGAATGGCATCCGAGTGAACGTCGTGGCGCCGGGCCTGGTCGAGACCGAGATGGGCCGCCGACTCATGAAGGCGACCGCCGGCGTCGACGACCTGCGCGAACTCGACAAGATCATGCCGTTCGGCAGGATCTGCCAACCCGAGGACGTCGCCAATGCGGTGCGCTTCCTGGTCTCCGAGCGCGCGGCATACCTGACCGGCGAGAAGATCAACGTCCACGGCGGCGGTCAGGCCTGAAGGACTTCCGCGCGAGGCACGGCAGTTCGCCCCGGGGTACGCGAGCGAATCCGGCCTCGCGCCGAATCCCGTACATCCTGTATGATAGTGGGGATTTTGGCGTGTCCAGCGAGGAGAAGCGGATGATGCACTCAATGAACGACCCGAAGGAGCTCACCGAGTTCGCGACCGACTTCCTGAAGCTCCAGGGCGCCACCATCGTGGGCGTCGCGACCAGGGAGACACTGGCGGGCGGGCCTCCGTCGACCGATCTCGAGTACGTGCTGCCGGAGGCGAGGTCGGCGGTGTGCTTCGCCGTCCCCTTCGACCAGGAGAAGATCGAGCGCTATCTCGCCAAGGAAGATCACGCCGGCCACCAGAACGACAACTTCCACACCAATATCTTCACCACCGGCCTCGCTGTCGCCCTCGCCTACTACTGGAACCAGCAGGGGATCCCCTCCTACGGGGTATGCTCGAACGGGGTCTACCGCCAGGACACGCCTCGAGGCATGGCCGACTTCATGCCCGACATCTCCCACCGCTACCTGGCGGTGCGCTCCGGTGTCGGCTGGTTCGGGCTCTCGGGCAACGTGATCACCAAGGAGCACGGCGCTGCCGTGGTCCTCGGCTCCGTGGTGACGACGGCGGAGCTAGAGCCCACCGAGCCGCTTCCGCCCGACCAGAAGTACTGCGACGAGTGCCAGCTCTGCAGAGCGAGCTGCACCTCGGGCCTGATGGCCAGGAAGGAGCGGACCACCGTCACCATGGGCGGCATGGAGTTCAGCTACTCGGAGCGGCGGAGCTACCACCGCTGCGACCTCGTCTGCGGCGGCTTCACGGGCATGGCCAGCAACGGCAAGTGGTCCACCTGGTCTCCGGGGCGCTTTCCGATCCCGGACAAGGACGAGGAATTCCTGCCGGCCCTGATCGAGGCAGTCGGCGCCTCTGCGCCGCGTCCCAGGCTCGAGGGCGGCTTCCACCACCCGGCGATGCCGCGCGGGCGGGTGATCAACATGACCTGCGGCAACTGCCAACTCGTCTGTCACCCCGACCGCGACGAACGCAAGCGCCGCTACAAGCTGCTGACCAGGAACGGTGTCGTCGTGCAGAACCCGGACGGCTCCCTGGAGGCGGTTTCTCCCGAGATCGCCGAGAAGTGCCTCGCCGAGATGCCCGAGGAGCAGAGGGCCTGGTACGAGAAGGGCTGAGTCTTCCTTGAACCGCGGCGCGATGGATCGGCGTCGGGACGACCGTCCCGCTCTCGAGTCAGACTCCCAGCCGGGAAATGGAGACCGAAGCCGATGACCAGAGCTCGATCCAACCTTCGCGTCGCAGCGGTTCAGCTGTCGCCGCTGCTCTTCGATCGCGATGGAACCACGGACAAGGTCGTCGAGGCGATCGAGAGATGCGGGCGGGATCAGGTGGACCTGGCGGTCTTTCCGGAGACCGTCATCCCCAGCTACCCGTACTTCGCGATGGTCACTGCCCCGGCGGCGATCGGCGAGCTCATGGCCCGGCTCCACGACCAGGCCGTCGAGGTCCCGGGGCCCGTCACCGAAACGGTCGGGGGCGCGGCCGGCAGGGCGGGCACCGTGGTCGTCCTGGGCGTGAACGAGCGGGACGGCGGGAGCCTGTACAACACCCAGCTCATCTTCGACGCGGACGGCTCACTGGTCGGGAAGCGTCGCAAGATCATGCCCACCTACCACGAGCGGATGATCTGGGGCTGGGGGGACGGCAGCGGTCTCAGGGTGTTCGACACGGCGGTCGGTCGCATCGGTGCGTTGATCTGCTGGGAGCACTACATGCCGCTGGCTCGTTACGCCCTGATCGCAGCAGGCGAGGAGATCCACTGCTCGCACTTCCCGGGCTCGATGGCGGGCGAACCCATGGCCGCTCAGATCGATGCGGCGATCCGCCATCACGCCATGGAGTCGGGAGCCTTCGTCGTCAACTCCACCTGCTGGCTAAGCGACGAGCAGAGGGCCGAGATCGCTCCGGATGAATCCCTGGCCGAGCTTCTTCGAGGTGGTCTGTGCACCGCGGTCGTCTCTCCCAGCGGAGCGTATCTGGCCGGCCCTCTCCCTGAGGGAGAGGACATGGCCATCGCAGAGATCGATCTTTCCGAAATCACCCGGCGGAAGAACCTGCTCGATACGGTCGGCCACTACGCCCGCCCCGACATCCTGAGACTGCGGCTGGATAGCAGGCCCAGAGCCGTCGTCGAGGAAATGGCGCCGGGGTGGGAAGACCCGCTGGACAACGGGGACGTTGTTGAATGTTCAACTTCTCGAGCACGCTCGAGAAGTTGAACATTCAACAACGTCCCCGTTTACTCCGCCTTCTCGGTGTGCCGACTGACGGCCTCGATGATCCGCGGCCAGACCTGGGGCGGCAGCTCGTGGCCCATGCCCTCGATCACGAGGAGTTCGGCGCCGGGAATCGCCTGGGCGGTGTCCCGTCCTGCCTCGAGAGGAACCAGGGGATCCGCGTCTCCGTGAATGATCAGCGTCGGCGCCTCCACCGACGCGAGGGCGGGCCTGCGATTTCCCGACGCCATGATGGCCGCGATCTGACGGGCGAGCCCGACGGGGTAGAAGCTCCGGTCGTAGCTCAGGGCCGCCAGCCGGCGGGTGCGCTCTGCGTCGAACGGAAACCCGGTACCCCCGATCAGCCGCTGCAGCGAGACCGCCTGCTCGATGGCGCTCTCGCGCTCTTTCACCCGCGGCTGCATCAGCGCCTGCAGCGGCTCCGGCTTCGGCGGGGGGAGAGCCGGGTTCCCGGTGCTCGACATGATCGAGGTGAGGCTACGCACCCGTTCGGCGTGCCGCAGCACCAGTGTCTGCGCAATCATCCCGCCCATCGACGCCCCCACCACGTGCGCCGAGTCGAGATCGAGCGTATCGAGCAGGCCCGCGGCGTCGTCCGCCATTTCGTCGAGTGTGTAGGGAGCCTCGACCGGCCGACCCGCGGCGGCGGCCTGCATCACCTCGAGGACGTTCGGCGCACCCGCCTGCTCGAGCTTGGTCGAGAGCCCCACGTCCCGGTTGTCGTAGCGAATCACGAAGTGACCGCGCTCCACCAGATCGGTGCAGAACTCCTTCTCCCAGAGCACGAGCTGTGCTCCGAGGCCCATGATCAGGAGGAGCGGCCGCGCCCCGCGATCACCGAAGGTCTCGTACTCGATCTCGATTCCGTTTGCCTGTGCTCTCGCCATCGTTCAACCTTTCTCGCCGGCCCGGGGGATCCCGTCCTCGCAGGGCACGCCCGTCTGGCATAGGCCGCAGCCGTAGATCTCGATGCCGTATTCGTCTTTGATCACGGGCGCCTGCCGAAGCACGAACTCCGCGCAGCCAGCCTTGTCGTGGCCGGCTTCGGTGATCGCATCGGCCGGACACCGCTTCATGCAGGTTCTGCAGCCCAGCTCTCGGTGAGACAGGCAGTCGCGGTGGACGTCATCCGTCCTCTGTGAAGAATTCAGCGGGCGGTCGACGAGCACGCTGCCCACCCGATGCGCCTTCCCCGCTCGCGTGATGAGTCCGTCCGAGAGACCGAAGGTGCCCAGGTTGGCGGAAAAGGCCACGTGCCGCTGTGACCAGGTGGAAGCCCATCCGACTCTCTCGTCGACGAGCATCCGGAAGAGGCCCTCCTGCATCTCCGGGGCGACGGCGAAGTGACCCTTCTCCTCGAGGACGGAGACGATGTGGGCCTGGAGCTTCCGATTGAACTGCTCGCCGAAGAGGCGGGTGTGAGCCCAGCGCTCCGACGGTCGGTCCTTCATCCGGCCGTTCTCCTTCCGGGTCCTTCTCGAGATCGGGAGGACGTACGAGATCACACCGATTCCCGCGGCGGCCGGATTGGGGAGCCCGCGATCCCGCGCGATCGCCCCCATCACCTCCGCCGGCGTCAGGTGAAACTCGCCGATGACCTGCTTCAATCGGGCGAAGATCGGATCGTCACCCGCCACGAATCCGACCAGCGGCTCCTCGAAGATGGGAGAGCCATCCAAACGCTCGAGCCGATTCCCAGGGTCGTCGTTCACGAAACGCTTGATCTCTCCGCCAATCCAACGCTCGAATTCGCCCGTCTCCACGCTTCATCCCTCGCGCAACAAAGGCATCAAAGGTGGGAAAAACACCACATTCTCTCCCGCCGCGCAAGCACGACCCGCCATGAGGGTCCAAATTTCTCGGGCTGGACTCGCCGGTCTTCCGGTAGGATGGTGGCCAGTCGCAAAGAGGGAGGCAGGAGATGCCGAATATCCTGCTCACGGGAGTCATTGGTCCCCACGGGAACATCCACTTCGACCTTGCCGGAGACAGGCTGACGCGTGACCAGGACATCTTCACGGTGCAGTCCCACTTCCACTACGTGGTGCTGCACTTTCTCGCACAGAACCTCTCCTCGCCCTGTGTCGTCCTGGAGCACCCCAGCCTGGAGGACTTCGAGGAGGAACTCAGGAAGGGTTACGACTTCGTCGGCATCAACTTCACGCTGGTAAACATCGTGAAGACCATCCAGATGTGCGAGGCGGCGAGGAGAGTCGCTCCCCAGACGAAGATCGTGCTCGGCGGCTACGGCACCTCCTGCTTCACGACGATCTTCAAGGGGAACGAAGAGATCCGGAAGCTGGCCGACTACATCTGCTACGGCGAGGGGGTCAGCTTCCTGCGAAAGCTCCTGGGCGAGCCGATCGACGCCCCGATCCACCAGCCCGTGGGACCGAGGGGCGCTTCGGACCTGCCGTGGCTGGATCCGTTCCCACCCGGATCGGGTGGATTCGCGATCTCCGGGCTGGGCTGCCCCAACATGTGCGAGTTCTGCTGCACGTCCCACTTCTACGGCGGCGAGTACATCGAGATCGCCAAGGCGGAGCGCCTCTTCGAGGGCATGAAGCGGATCTGGAGACTGCAGCCCGAGAGCCGGGACACCGTCGCCATCTTCGACGAGAACCTCTACAAGGACAAGGAAAAGGTCACGAAGCTCGGCAAGCTGATCCGCGAGGACGAGGAGTTCGGGCTCGGCAAGATCAGCTACTTCAGCTTCGGGACCATCGAGGATCTCTCCCGCTACGGCGTGGTCGAGGATCTGGTGTTGAACGGGGTGGGAAGCATCTGGATCGGGGTGGAATCGCTCTTCTCCACGCTGCCCAAGAGGCAGGGCCGGGACGTGAAGGAGGTCTTCGACGAGCTGCACGCCCACGGCATCACCACCACGGGCTCCTGGATCGGCGGCTGGGACTTCCACGACAAGAAGAACATCGAGGAGGATCTCGAGTACTTCATCTCGCTCCGGCCCACCCGCTCGCAGCTCTTCCCCCTCTACCCGCCGCCGGGCACCAATCTCTACGAGCGGCTGGTCTCCGAGGGCCGTCTGCCCGAAATCAGCCTGGCGAAGACCTACTTCGGACGCACCTCGGGCGCCGAATTCGGTTTTCCGGACTGGAAGAAGAACTTCACCGAGGAGGAGATCTCGGCGATCGTCGAAGGCGGCCACCGGAGACTCTACGAGCACGCGGGGCCGTCGGCCATGCGGGCACTGCGGGTCCATCTGAACGGCTACGAATTCTGCAAGGGCTCCTCGCACCAGGTCCTGAGAGAACAGCGCAGCGAGCTCCACAAGGCGCACTGCGCCGAGGCCTACCCGCTGATCAAGACCTGCGAGTTCTTCGCCCCCAACCAGAAGGTGCAGAGGGACATCGGCGAGATCCGTCGCGACTACCACCGGCTCCTGGGTGAGCCCACCATTCGGCAGCAGGTGATGTCCAACCACTCCTTCCTCAAGGGCTGTCTCTACAAGATGGCAACCGTCGTCGGCCGCCCGCCTCCGGGCGAGCCCCCGCTCAGGCGCTACGAGTACGACCGGAAGCCGCGGAGTCCTCTGGAGAGGCCCTACGTCACGGCATACCCCCACCGCGATGCGCACTACGAGCACGAGAAGCGGGTGTACGAGAACGAGATGAGGCTTCTGAACCGGGTCGTCGAGCTGCTCGAGCAGGACAAGCCGCTCGACGGCGCCGAGCAAGAGGTACGGCGGATCAGCCAGGTCTTCGAGAACCTGGACGCCATCGGCCACGCCGCCAGGCTCGTCGACGATCTCGGGGACAGCGTCGGTCTCTCGAAGGGATGGCTGCGCTCGGAGGTTCTGAAGGGCCTGGAAGCCGACGGGGCGCGGGCGAGCGAGGAGAGCGTCGAGGCCCGGACCCTGCAGTAGGCCCGCAGCGGGCGGCCACGCGGCCGTCGCAGTCGAGCCTCGGGGCCGCGCACAGGAGGTGGAGCGATGGCAGCTTCGATCGATTCGGTGTCCGAGGCGGTGCGCGCCACCCTCCACACTCTCAGCCGCGAGGATCAGAGCCTCTTCCTGGAGGAGAAGGACAGCTACCTCGCGCGTCGGTTGGGTGACAGTCCCCTCCTCGACCAGCTCTGTTGTCTACGGGTGGTCATGACGAGGCTGTCGGAAGGCTATGCCGCGGCGCTCGCCCGCTTCGAAGAGGGGATCGAGGCAAAGACCGGGATGCCGGGTGGCTGGCGCCAGTCCGTCACCCGGAAGCTTCCCGGCGAGTTCGAGTCGCCCATGCCCTGGCTGCATCCGTTCAAGCTCGCGAGGGAAGACCTGGAGCGGCTGGAGAAAGAGCTGGAGGAGGCTCTCGCGAGTGGTGCGACCGAGGCCAGGGACTTGGGAAGGCTTCGAGAGGTACTCGACAGGCACGAGCTGGAGCTACCCCTGCCCTCTCCCCATATCGAGCCCAAGTTCCGCCCCGGCGCGGTGCGGGTCTTCAAGTAGAGCGGAAGGTCGAACATGAGGCTCGACGAAGCGAATCGGACCAACGGGGACGTTGTTGAATGTTCAACTTTTCGGGCCTGCCCGAAAAGTTGAACATTCAACAACGTCCCCCTTTGACAGATGCTAGGATCGACCCCACATTGCCGCGAGGAGGAAACCCGTGTCCCATCCGCTCTCGTCTCCCTTCGTCTGGCTCACCGTCGCCGTGCTCGTGCTCGGCGCCCTACCCCGGGCGTCGGCCGCCCAGCCCTCCGAGACCTCCCGGTCTTGGACGCCTGTGCAAATCGCGCTGTGGAACCCGATCCAGACCTTCGGCGAGGGCTTCTCCGTCAACGGCCTGCGCTTGAGCGCGATCGTCGGCGCCAACCAGGACGTCACGGGGCTCGACCTGGCGGGAATCGTCGGTCTGACCCAGGGCAATCAGACCGGACTCCAGTTCGCTCTCTACGGCGAGGTCGGGGGCGACCTGACCGGCTGGCAGATCGGGGGCCTCGCCGCGGAGGTGGACGGCCGGGCCCGAGGGCTGCAGACCGCAGCGCTCTACAACAGCGCGGGCGAGGGCACGGGCGTTCAGATCGCGGCGGTTTTGAACCGGGCGGAGCGCATGCGCGGCCTGCAGATCTCGCTGGTCAACTGGACGGATGAGCTCGACGGTGTTCAGATCGGCCTCATCAACATCAACCGCAAGGGGTGGATCCCCTTCTTCCCGCTCCTCAACTTCGGGTTCTAGCTCCCGAACTCCTTCTTGACCACGCCGAACGCCTCGTCGGCGATGTCGAGTGTCTGCTGAATGTCCGCCTCCTCATGGGCGTACATCACGAACCAGTTGTGGTGGGGGTGGAAGAGCACGCCGCGGCGGGCGCACTCCTTGCTGAAGAGCTGGTTGCGCCGGAAATCGCGCTCGTTGGCAAAGCTCAAGAAGGGGATGGTGGGCGGTCCGGTGAGCTTGACTTGCAGGCCTTGCGCCTCGCCGCGCTTGACCAGGCCCTCGCAGAGAAGCTTGCCCATCTTCATCATGTGGTCGATCGCGCGGACCTCCTGGAGCTCGTCGATGGTGGCGATGGCGGCGGCCAGGTCGGCGGCGGCGGTGTAGTAGGTGCCGGTGAAGAAGACCTTGGCGGCGGCGGCCTTCAATTCCTCCTTGCCCACGATGGCCGACACGCTGTAGCCGTTGGCGATCGCCTTGCAGAAGCACATCATGTCGGGCGCGAAGCCGAAGTACTCGCCCGATCCGTTCATGTGAAGCCGGAATCCGTCGCGGATGTCGTCGCAGATCAGCACGATGCCGTGCTCGTCGCAGATGCGACGCACGTCGGACCAGAAGGTGGGACCGGGCAGGATCTGCTCGGCAAAGGCCGGGTGGTGGTGAGGGGTGAGCATCACCCCGGCCACGTCGCCCTGGTGCTTCACCACCAGGTCCTCGAGCTCGGTGGCGTCGTTCCAGGCAAAGGTGAGGATGTGGCGCTTGTCCTCCTCGATCAGCCCGCCGTGGCCGGGCGTGCACCAGGGGTGCGAGCCGTGGTAAGCGCCCCGGGCCACGATGATCTTGCGGCGCTGCGTCTTCTCGCGGGCGGCCTGGATGGCGTAGGTGGTGACGTCGGAGCCGTTGCGGCCGAAGGCGGCCCAGTCCGCGCAAGGAATCAGCTCGACCATCTTTTCGGCCAGCTCCACGGTGCGCGGGGTGGGGTGGTTGAAGGCGGAGCCCAGCCGGCGCTGCGCGTCGTAGGCGTCGTCCACCTTCGGGTAGCCGAATCCGAGAACCACCGGGCCGAAGCCGCACAGGAAGTCGATGTACGGGTTGCCGTCCACGTCCCAGTAGCGGCATCCCTCCCCGCGCTCGGCGAAGTAGGGAAAGGCGCCGGGGATGGCAAAGGCCGGATTCTTGTTGCCGGAGATGCCGGTGGGAATCACCCGAGTGGCCCGGAGAAACATCTCTTTGGACTTGTCAAAGGTGTAAAGACTCATCGGCTACCGCCTCCGTGGCCGGGTCGTCGGGCCGGCATAGAGAAGTCAAGCCAGGAACTTGCCGACGCGGTCCAGCAGGGCATTGAACTCGTCGACCAGCGACAGGAGGCCGGTGGCCCTGAGATCACCGGCTCCCAGCGCCGCGAACTGATCGAGCCGGTCGGCCAGCAGGTCGGCGGCCGTGTCCAGGCCGTTGATGTCGAGGTTGGCCAAAGGGCTGTCGATCTTTCCGGTTCCGCTTCTGATGTTCTTGTCCGGGTCGACCTCCACGAAGGCAAAGGGTCCATCGGGCAGGACGCTGAACTGGATGGTGCCGTGGGGCAGAAGCTCCACCACGTGCTCCACCTTGCTGTCGTACTTCGCGATCTGCGCGGCGCCGGCCAGGCCGGTCTGCAGCGTCATCTCCACGAACTTCTTCTTGAAGGCCGGGTCCTCGAGGTCCCGATCGGAGGGCTGGAGGTAGCGCGTCATGATTTCGGTCAGCCGGGTGAACCGCTTCATCTGGATGAGCTTGTCGAGCCGCTTGTAGGGCACCGGCACGGCGGTCTTTTGCATGAACATGTTGTTGAGCTGGTCGCAGCTCACGAACATCAGCCCCAGCTCGGCCCGGGCCGACGGGTCGCCGCTGGCCTCTACACTGCCGTTACGAATCTCCACCACCTGCGAGGGTCCGCCCAGGACCCGGAAGCGGACGCTCAGGTTCATCTCCGCCGCGATGCTCCTGGCCTCCTCGTCCAGCCGGACCAGGTCCTGCAGGCGCGGCAACACCGCATGGAGGTGGAGGTTCGCCAGGATGTATGATCTGTCGTCCACCTTTGCCTCCGCGCCTCCGTCAGGTCGCCATCAACTCCTCGATCATCTGCATGCGGATGCCGATCTCCTTGGAGTACTCCATGGCCCCTTCCGTGACCACGTATCCCTGCTTGACTGCCTCGACCAAGGCGACCTTGCTGGTGAGGACCTGGTAGGCCCCCTCGATGCTCGGGAACTTCATCAGCACGAAAGGCCGACGCCGGGTGTAGATGCCGCGGCCGGCCTTGGTCTTTCCGGCCTTCATTCTGAGGTACGCGGAAGGCCCGCCCTCCACGATCCACTGGTAGATCCGGTCTGGGCTCTTCTCGACCAGCTTGGCCATGGCCGGCTCGCCCGCCTTGTTGAGCTGTGAGAGGGCGGTGGTCACCATGTAGAGCAGGAGCTTGACTTTCATTGCCCGCTTGGCCGGGTCCTTGGGGTCGGCAGCTGGCATCAGCATCTTGAGGCTCAGGAGCAAGGGCACGGTGCGCAGGATCACATCGAGCCGCCGGAGGCCCTTGATCGACGGCAGCGCGAGCTTGCCCGCGAAGAAGTCGTTGAGCGACTTCAGATTCTTGAAGGTGAACGACACCGTCGGCTTCTCGTGAAGGCCCTGCACCACCTCGAGGCCGTCGTCGGCAAAGACCAGATGAGCGCCGGTGTCGGTGCCCTTGACCGCGAACTGCACCACGGCGTTCATGTTCCTGGTCAAGCGACGCATGCGCGGATCCTCCTCGCGCACCACCTTGACCAGGGGCAGTGCCACGCGGAGAAAGAGGCGGCTCTTCAGCTCGTCGCGCGTGGACATGTCAGACCTCGTCCTCCCAGTCCTCGTCCGCCTCGAAGTCCGTCTTCATGACCTGCTGGATGGCCTCGGCGATGCCGTCGCCGTCGATTCCATAGCGATGGAGCAGGTCTTCGGGGTAGCCGACGATCGAGAACTCGTCCTGCAGGCCGAGCTTCCGGAGCACACACCCCTTGCCAGAGGCGGCGATGACTTCGGCCACGGCCGAGCCGAGGCCGCCGACCACGTTGTGGTCCTCGGCGGTGATGATTCGGCGGGTCTCGCCGACCGCCTGCAGGACCGCATCGGCGTCGATCGGCTTGACGGTGTGCATGTCGAGCACGCGCACACTCAGCCCCTGCTGCTTGGCGATCTCGGCCGCCTCGAGGGCCGAGAGCACGGTGCGGCCGCAGGCGATCACCGTGATGTCCGTCCCCTCGTGGATCTGGATCGCCTTCCCGATCTCGAAGTCGAAGTCCACGGACTTGTGCAGCGGCGGCTCGAACGATCGCCCGATGCGCATGTAGATGGGCCCCTCGGTCTCGACGGCCGCAGTCAAGGCCCTGGCGGTCTCGTAGCTGTCCGCAGGGGCGATCACCTTCATGTTGGCGAAGGAGCGCATGACCGCGAGGTCCTCGGTGCAGTGGTGGGTGGTACCCGCCTGGCCGAAAGAGGTGCCCGAGTGGGTGGCGATGATCTTGACGTTGCGGTTCTGGTAGCAGATGTCGGTGCGCACGAACTCGGCACAGCGCAGGCTGGCGAAGACGGCGAAGGTCGAGACCACCGGGATGAAGCCCACCGAAGCCAGGCCCGAGGCCATGCCCATCATGTTCATCTCGGCCACGCCCAGGTTGACGAAGCGGCCGGGGAAGTCCTTTTGAAAACGGCCGATCTTGGTCGACCCGGCGAGGTCCGCGGTGAGAGCGACGATCCTCTCGTTCTGGGCGCCGAGCTGGGTCAGCACCTCGCCGTAGATCTCGGCCTGGGTCATGTGGTCCGCGTCGTCGATCGTCCAGGTAAGTCCCTTCGCCATGACGTCTACTCCTTACTGAGGGATTCGAGGGCCTGATCCCGCATGGCCTCGTCCAGGCCGCCGTAGTGCCAGCTGGCCTGGTTCTCCATGAAGTCGACCCCCTTGCCCTTGATCGTGCTCGCGATGATCACGGTGGGTCGCTCCGTCTCCTGGTACGCGGCTTCGACCGCCTCGCAGATCTGATCGTAGTCGTGGCCATCGATCTCGAGCGCATTCCAGCCAAAGGCTTCCCACTTCCCCCGAAGCGGCTCGAGCGCCATGATGTCCTCGGTCGCACCGTCGATACAGAGGTGGTTGCGGTCGACGAAGGCCGTGAGGTTCGCGAGCTTGAAGTGGCCCGCGGCCATCGCCGCCTCCCAGGTCGGGCCGCCGTTCAGCTCGCCGTCGCCGAGCAGTACGTAGGTGCGCCAGGTCTTGCCGAGGAGCCGGGCACCATAGGCCATGCCGTTGCCGATGCCCAGGCCGTGGCCGAGCGAACCGGTCGAGGCGTCGACACCCTTCACCTTGAGCCGGTCGAGATGCATGCCAAAGGGCGAACCGGTCTTGTTGAAGTCATCCAGCTCCGAGCGCGGAAAGAACCCGACATCGGCCAGCACCGCGCCGTGGCCGACGCCACCGTGGCCCTTGCTCAGGAGAAAGCGATCGCGGTCTTTCCACTCCGGATTCTTGGGATCGAGCTTGAGGTATTTGTAGTAGAGCGCCACGACGATATCGGTCTGGCTAAGCGACCCGCCGATATGGGTTCCGCCGCAGGTATAGGTGATCTTGACGATCTCCTTCCGGATCTCGTTTGCCTTCCGCTCGAGTTGCTGACGCTCGTCAGCCTGCAGGGCCATGGTCGCTACCTCGTGTCTGCAGACCCGTGCGAGGCCACCCTGCCCCCCCTGTCTCTCGTCCTCGCTGGCCCGGGTCGCCCATGCTCGTGACGTAAGGGAAGCACAATGAGGGGGTGGCCTACACGCGTCATCGGTGACTTGAACTCAACGGTCGCGCTCGGAATCGATCGCAATCTCGTAGCCTATGTGTGTGGATGCGGGGTGTCAAGAACCCAGAAAATCCAAGGCCTTGCAGACCGCCGCATCCCGGGACATGCTGCACGGAGGGCGCGGTCGGCGCCTGGACTCGGAGTCAGGCATCGTGGACTGGGGCGAGCCCGGATCACGACTGCCGAGAGGCGGCTGGCGTCAGTGCCCGCGGGAGCGCATGATTCGATGGCCACGGGCCGGGCCATGGCCCCTCAGCAGAACGGAGACAGGAACATGATGAAGAAGGTGCGCGCGTACGCAATCACCGAAGAAGCCATCGCCCAGGAGACGCAGCGCGTGGGTGGCGATCCCGACAAGGTCGACTTCGGGAATGTGATCCGGCTCGACGAAGTAGAGCTTCGCGAGGTCGGGCGGCGCGATGTCCACCTCAGGATCCTGGCCGTCTCGGGCGAGCACAATGTGGATCACGCCGTGCTCGCGGACACCGTCAACATCGTGAAGGCCCGCGGCGGCAAGATCTATCCCGGCAACTCGGCAGTCGGCGAAGTCCTTGCAGTGGGTGCAGACGTCACGGACTTCAAGCCCGGCGACATCGTCGTCACCAACGCCAACGGCGATCCGGACAAGTACGGCTACCCCAACACGATCTGGGCATACGACACGCCGGACTCGATCGGCTGGTACGGCGAAGAGGCGGTGGTCGAGGAGTGGCAGATCCACCAGGCCCCGCTCGACTGCGGCCTGAGCCTGTGGGAGATGGCGGCCCTGCCGCTGCGCGCGACCACCGCCTACCACCTGTGGCGTCGGGGGCTGGAGATCTATCGCGTGAAGGTCCCGCGCCGCCAGCGCGCCGTGCTCCACGTGATGAGCTTCGGAGGCGGCGTGGGCGAGCTCTTCCTGATGCTCGCCCGGTCCGAGGGCCACCGTGCCTTCTTCTGCTCCCGAAATCCCGCGCGACGTGCGGCTCTCGAAGAGTCCGGTATCCAGGGGATCGATCAGTCGGCCTTCAACGGCTTCGCCTCGCGCGACGACGTCCGTGCTTTCTCCAAGGAGGTCAAGAAGTTGACCGGGGGCGAGGGCATGCAGATCGTCTGCGACATGTTGCGCGGACCGGTGTTCGGGCCGGGGCTGGCGGCGGCAGCTCGGATGGGCGTGAACGTGAGCGCCGGCTGGCAGCTCTCTCAGGAGGTCACCTACAACTCGACGCTCCAGTCGATAAAGCAGGTGACCATCGACCACATCCACCTGGCGACGCTCGAGGGCTGCGCGGCCTCGCTCGAGCTCTACGGGTCCGTCTTCAAGCCCACCATCCACAAGGAAATCTACGCCTTCGAGGACCTGCCCCGCGCGATGCACGAGATGTACCTGGCCACCCAGACCGGGATCCCGATCGTCCGGGTGGCAAAGGATCTGCCCGACGCAGTCGCGAAGATCGCGTAGCAGGGGAGGACGCCGGCTGTGCGGTGCGCGGCTACGTCCGCTTGCACCGCCCCCGCAGCGCGAGGCCGACAAGGCCGCCAGCAAGGAGCAGCACCGTGGACGGCTCCGGAGCGCCCCCGCCCACGGTCTCGGATTCCGGCGGTGTGTTCGTGCCCTGGATGTGAAGCGCCATCTGCGCCTCGATGCCACCGCTGGTGAAGCTGCCCTCGCGCAGATCCAAAGGACTGAGGGCCTGATCGGCGGAGAGCGTGAAAGTGGCGAGCTCGAGCACGCCGTTTCCGGGCGGACCGCCACCGTTGCCAAAGTTCACGCCGAAGTCGAAGGAGCTACCCGCGCCACCGACCACCGAGGGGTTGGTGAGCAGTCTGTACGCCCTTTCCACCACATCGCTCGACGTGATGCTGAGACTGGTGAACGTCCCGAGCAGGTTGAAGTAGAGCTCGTGCGCGTCCTCACCAGGCCCGAGCAGGCCGTTCAGCATGACGCTGAAATCCAGGTCGTCACCGTTCTGGGTCACGGTGACCGTCGCGTAGACGTCGTCGATCAAGTCCCCGTCGAACTCGCTGTTCAGCACGAACGACAGGGCCGCAGCCTGCGTCGCGAAGGCGAGCGTGGCCAGAAGAGCGAGGATGTACGCAGTAGAAGGGCGGAGCAGGGAGGCAAAGGCACCCATGAGAAGAGGCTCCCGTGTGCTCTCATCGGTGACAGGGCTACTTTACATAAGGGGAAGTGGTCACTTCAAGCAGAGAAGTGGCAAGAGTCCGGCAATTCTCTCCCTGGGGGATGGAGCCCTGTCCCTCCACAGGGCCCGATCTATCCGGAAACGCTGGACTTTTCTGAGTTCTCGCGCAGAAGCGGGCCATCTGCCGGGCGCGGGGCGACCCGCCCCAGTCCGGAGCCGGAGCGCTTGCACATTCTAGGGCGAGACCCTCAGGAGCGCGACAATGCCTACCGAGACGAAAAGAACGGGCAGATGCCGAGCTCATTTGCCTTGCAGTTCGGACAGACCCGGAGGCGCAGCACGGGCAGGAACACCCCGAACGAGACCAGCAGGAACAGCAGGAGCGAGGCGAGGACCACGGACGCTTCAGATACCAGGTAGATCGTCATCATGACTGCGACCGGCCAGCCCCAGCCGATCAGCAGCCAGACCTTGTACCAGCGTTTGAGCGCCCTCACGAACGGGTCCTCGAACCGGCTACGGTACTCCTCCCGCGGCAGGTTCGGGTAGTGGTATGCGCAGCTGGCACAGACCCTCTTCGGGAAGATTCGCCAGAAGAAGACGTAATTTGCGATCAGGTAGGCCGCGGGCATGATCGAGTTGACCAGGAAATTGCCCGTCATCCAGAACATGCCGAATGCGCCCAGGACCCAGAGCACAGCATTCACAGTGATGTACGCCCAGTCCCTCGAAGCCGGACACGGCTGGATCTGGTCGACCTGGATCTCCGCGTTCATCGACAACCCCCAATTGATTTCCTGGCTGGCCAGCCGAATGGGCCCAGCGGCGAACGTACAGAGCTGAAAGGACACACTGAAGCGTGATGGAGCAGACGAGTCAACACAAGGGGACTTTCTACGGTCTGTGGGTCGTCGCGGGCTGCTTCGTCCTTCTGTTTCTGTTCGCGGGCGCCGGTTTCTACTCATTCAGCATCTTCATCAAGCCGCTGGAGAGCGAGTTTGGATGGAACAGGTCGGCGATATCGCTCGCGATGTCCATCTACATGATCGTGCATGGCATTGCAGGACCTTTCGTCGGACACGCGACCGAGACCTACGGTCCCAGGAAGGTGATGACTCTCTTTGCCCTGCTGTCCGGTGGTTGCTTCATACTGGTGAGCTTCGTCTCTTCGCTGTGGTCTTTCTACCTGGCCTACACCCTGCTCTCCCTTGGCACGACCGGCATCGGCTTCATTCCCGTGAGCAGTGTACTCGCCAGGTGGTTCATCAGAAGACGCGGAACGGCCATCGGCTTTGCCATGGTGGGAATCGCCGTAGGGGGACTGGTCATGGCCCCCCTGGTGGGCCTGATCATCTCTCATTTCGGCTGGAGGGCCGCGTTCGTCTTGATGGGTCTTATGGTATGGCTGCTGGCCCTGCCAGTGACCCTGTTCGTGATCAAGGGGAGCCCGGCCGAGATGGGACTCCTGCCCGATGGCGACGAGCCCGGGGCGGGGGCGGCTCCGGATCCGGATGCTCCTCTGGCACAGGCAGGCTCGTCTCCCACGACACCGGAACCAGAGGAAGGCTGGCCGCTACGCGCGGCGGTGCGAACCTCGACATTCTTCTGGATCGGAACCGCCTTCTTTCTAGGCCCTCTGGCCCAGATGGGAATGCTGCAGCACCAGGTCCCGCTGATCGTCGAGGGCGGCATCTCGCAGGCGGTGGCTGCGACGGCCCTCGGATTGACCGCCGGGCTGGGCGGTCTGGGAAAGCTCTGCTTCGGCCGGATCTCCGAAGTCGTGCCATTTCGCTTTGCGGTCATGCTCTGCTTCGGATTACAGGCACTCGGGGTCTTGGTGCTCTTCAATGCTCACAGCGCCGCCATGGTCTGGGTCTACGTCACCATCTTCGGCTTCGCCATGGGAGGCGTCATCGTTCTTCTGCCCCTGGCCGTGGGCCACTTCTTCGGGCTGGCGTCATTCGGGGTGACCATGGGAGCGCTGTCCCTGATACTGGCCCTCGGCAATGCCAGCGGCGCATTCATCTCGGGACTGATCTACGACTTCCTGGGGAGCTACCACTACGCCATGATCGCGTACATGTGCCTCTACCTGATCGCGATCCTGTGCATCTTCCTGACGGGAGAGCCACGGAAGTATCCGGGAGCGGGCACGGCGCCCGAATGAGCGCGGCGTACGGGGACGTTGTTGAATGTTCAACTTCTCGGGCACGCCCGAGAAGTTGAACATTCAACAACGTCCCCGTACCTGAGCGCCAGACGCGCGCTTACAGGACAGCGTAAGAAAACCTTTTCCCCGAATCAGGAAGAGGTTTTCCCTCGCCCTCGACGCTACGATCGCCCAACTCCGCGGATTTGCTGCGTGTCGGAATCTGCGGGCCCGAGGTACGAGAATTGCACGCTTGATCTGGGGGGTGGTGCGCACCCAGGCGGTGCCTTCCACCGGGTCGCTCACCGGGCGGATATTGATGAGTGATTCCACCCACGCCCCTTCAACACAGGAGGCCGCCATTCACGGCTCTCCAATCTGGGGGAAAACAGGATGAAGAAATCGGTTCTCGCTCTGACGACGCTCTTTGCCGCCGTGCTGACACTGGCTCTCACCAGCCCCACGGGCGTCGCCCAGGCCAAGAAGCCGCAGCAAGACGGCTGCGTCACGCTCGCGGCTGCGGTGAACCCGGATGTCGCCACGGTTGGAGACCTGGTAACGGGCACGGCCACGGTCGCGAACTGCGGACCTCGCAATGACAAGGTGACCGTAGAGCTGATCCTGGAGGACCCCGTCGGCATGGGCATCGTGCTCGGCGAGACCTCTTTCCGGCTGAAGCCGGGTGAGGAGCGCTCGACCAGTGTCACCATCGAGGTTCCCCTCGAGGCTGTGCCGGGCATCTATACCGCGACTGCGGAAGCCACCTCCAGGCGGGGCGGATACGCGACCGACTCGGTGACAGTCACAATCTATTAGAGCATTAGAGCGAGGCGACGGCGCTCACTCGATTGGCGCGCTGTCAAAGCGAAACGCCCCGGCCCATCAGGGCCGGGGCGTTTCGCTGTATTCGCGAGTCTTGTCTTCTAGTGGAGTGAGCTCCGTCGCCTTGCCGCTGCGAGCCCCGCAAGGCCGAAGCCAAGCAGCAGCATGGAGTTCGGCTCGGGGATGACGGTGTCGGGCACGGCCACGTGGAAGTCGTCGTTCAGGTCGTTGACACGCGTAGTCTCGCCGTTCAGGAAGCCGGTGTTCCAGGCCGCATCCCACACCCCGTGGCCTCCCTCGGAGTCGGGATGGATTCCACAGCGGACGTAGAAGTCGCCCCAGGTGGGGAGCCGGGTGCTGTCGAAGATGATCGTCTCGGTGACGGTTCCGTCCAAGTTGTCAGTGTAGGAACTGAAGCCGTCGAACTTCACCCCGTACACGGTTCCCGGCATTCCTTGATAGTTGTCGTCATCGTCGAAGTAGGTGCCCACTTCCACATCGGGGAAGGTGAGGTTGCCATAGACCTGGACGATGTCGTCCAGCTCGAAGTTCTCCGAGACCTCGAGGATGAAGTAACTGGCGTCGTGCTCCGGGTGGGTCCAGGTGTACTCGTAGTGCGCATAGGTCTCGAAGATCGTGATGTCCCAGCTCAGGACGCTCGCCTCATAAACGGGTGGGGGTCCGGGATCACCGCCGTCCCACCATCCCGTTCCATCGATCTGGTCGGGAGCCGGGGGGTCAGTGGAGACGAAGTCACTGTAGAGGCTGAGGGCCGCGGAGGAAGTCGCGAAGCCGAATAATAGAGCCACGAGCAGAGCCCCAACCTTAAGGGGCAAGAAGCGCAAGAGCACCTTTAACCCTCCCTAAACGCATAACTAAGGTTCGAAACATGCACCTTTTGTGCCAGTCTCAGGCCAGCCGCCCCGCTCTCGCAACTGTCCTCAAGTAAAGAACTTTTCTCAAGAGACGGCAGCAGGGGGAGAGGAGAACTTCGTGGCACTGGGAAAAGGTCTTCCACTTTCGCGGAAAACCTTTTCCTTCCAGGGTTCTCTTTCATCCCTCGGCTGAGCACGCCGGATCCCAGCGATTCTGCCCATCCAGCTCGTGGCTCGATATAGAATGGGATGCGGGCTCGAGGTGGAGATCGGCGATCCGCTCGATGGAGGCACGGGCTACGTCTACCTCTTCGAGACCGACGGCACACTGGATCCCGGCGCGGGCGCGAGCTACGGAACCTATTCGTTCAACCTCCTGGCGGGCTCTTACCCCCAGGACTACGACTTGGCGAACGGTCCCAACGCCGAGGACAGCGAGTTCGCCTCGCCGCTCTACCGGACCCACTTCTCCGACCGCTGGATTCGCGACGAACTCGAGGTCACCACAGCCCCGACGCGACGGGGATGACCTACTACAACGACCTCAATCTCTCCGGTGTCGCCGTGGACGGCGTTCCCGAGGCGATCTCGCTCGGAGACATCCAGTGGGAGATGGTGACCGGAGATCAGGGTTCGGTGATCGTCGCGCACTCGGTGCAGACCGACATCCCCGGCTTCGCATACACCTCCTACTACTCGGACAACGCGACACCCAGCGTCACGCAGTGCACGGGCGACGCCTTCGAGTACGCCACCAGCGGCCTCTGGATCGATCAGGGCATTCCCAACACGGACCCGAGCCAGGGTGCATACAACATCCTCGAGGCGACCCGCGTGGTCTACTACGAAACCCCCGGCCAGACGGTGGCAGATGCGGAGCTCCGCTTCGACCAGGCGACCACGCCCCTTACCCTTGCGACGGCTCCGCTTCCCGAGCCCGCCTGCAGCGACGGCATGGATAACGATGGCGACGGTCTGATCGACTGGGACGGCGGCGCGGCGTGGAACGACGGCATCCCGATCACCGACCCCGATCCCCAGTGCATCGGAAAACCCTCACGGAATCGCGAGAAGCCTTCTTCGCGGCCCTGCGGCCTGGGAATCGAGCTGGCCCTGCTCCTGCCGTGTCTGATCTGGCTGAGTGGTCGGACGCGGATGAGGCTCTAGCGAGCCAGCCGCATCCCCCCGAGGGACCGAGGATCTAGGGCTCTCCGACCCTGTCGCGCCATCGGGCTTCCGGTTCCAAATCGATGAGTTGCTCCGTTGTTTGCCTACTCGCCCAGCCATCGGCAGTTGCGAAAGCCCTTTCTTTCGTTTCGGGATGGACCTCGAATCAGGGCGCACAGCTCATCACGAAAATCGCGATCCCTCTCTGTTTACAAAGAAAACCGATCATGTTCAGATGCAGTTGCAGCATAATCGAGTGGGGGGGGGAGTGATGGACCCTACGAACGGGGAACGAAAATGAGAACAATGGAGGGGCGCTCGAGGATCGTGTCGATCGCTGGAGCAGCAATGGTCTCACTCGCGATCCTGGGGGTCACGAGTGCGCGCGGCCAGCCAGTGCCGGGCGGGACGCTCGACCCGACAATCATCCCGAAGTATGTGCAACCGCTCGTGATCCCGCCGGTGATGAGCGGCACTGGTCCGAACGACTATGACATCGCCGTGCGCGAGTTCCAGCAGCAGATCCTGCCCGGCGGGCACTGGAACGCGGTCTCGCCGGCATGCCAGGCGGATCCGACACTCTGTACCCTTCCGGCGACGACGGTGTGGAGTTACGGGCCCGCGTCCGATCCGTTGCCCGATTCATCAGGTATACCCGGCGGCGCGGTAGGCTTGGCCCCGGCGCTGAACTCACAGTTCAATTACCCGGCCTTCACCGTCGAGAACGAGGTCAATGTCCCGACTGCGGTGAACTGGATCAATGACCTGAAGGACCCCCTCACCGGCAGATTCCTGCCGCATCTGCTGCCGGTCGACCAGACCCTGCACTGGGCCAACCCGAATGCGGACTGCATCTCTGGCGCTCCACGAACCGACTGCCGCGGTAACAGCAGACAACCGTACGGTGGACCGGTTCCGATCATCGTCCATGTCCACGGTGCCCACGTCGACCCCGAGAGCGATGGCTACCCCGAGGCGTGGTACCTTCCCGATCCCACCGGCAGCAATTTCTCCTGTGTCACCGATCCGGTGAAGGCGAAAGGCAACAAATACGTGTGCCAGGGCTCGCTGGCGAACGGGTACGGAGCGACTCCGAACACCAACGTGACCCCCGGGGTTGGCAACTTCGCCTACCGGAACGACCAGCCCTCGACCACGCTGTGGTATCACGACCATAGCCTGGGCATGACACGCAGCAACGTCTACGCCGGTCCTGCGGGCTTCTGGCTGATTCGTGAACCTGGCGGTGGCGAGACCGGTCTGGTCTCGGGCACCCTGCCCGGCCCCGCTCCGGAAGCGGGTGATGATCCCAACTTCGATCCGGAAAATCGCGGAACGATTCGCGAGATACCGGTTGTCATACAGGACCGCTCTTTCAATGAGGATGGCTCGCTCTTCTACCCGGAAAGTCGGGCATTCTTCGAGGGCGTGGCGGAGAACAAGCTGAACATCCGGACCCTCCCGAACCCCGGGTCGGACATCTCGCCGATCTGGAACCCGGAGGCGTTCTTCAACACCATCGTGGTCAATGGCACGACCTGGCCGGTATTGGATGTGGAGCCGGAGCGCTATCGCCTGCGCCTGCTGAATGGCTGCAACTCGCGTTTCCTGAACGTGGCGCTGAAGATCGTCAATATCGACGGCACGCTCGGTGCCGATGTGCCGATGTATCAGATCGGCGCCGAGCAGAGCCTGCTGCCGCAGGTGGTGAAGGTGGAGACCGGCTTGAAGACGGCCCTGCCGGGCGACGGCACTGAGCCAGCGGATGGGACTGGCACGCCGGCCGCCGATCCGCAGGAGGCCTTGTTGATGGGACTGGCGGAACGGGCCGACGTGATCGTCGACTTCAGCGGCATCTCTCCGGGCACCACGATCCGCATGGTCAACACCGGCCCGGATGCCCCCTTCGGTGGCTTCCCGGATGTACCGGCAGATCCTTCCACCACCGGTCAGGTGATGGAGTTCGCGGTCGTGGCCGATAATCCGGACACCGTAGACAACAGCACGCCGCCGGCCAGTTTGGAGCTGACCCTGGTGGATCCCGTCGACGCGGGGACAACGTCCACCGTGACACGCGACCTGGCGCTGCTCGAAGAGGAGTCCGTGGAGATCTGCGTGCAGATCAGGGCCAACGGCCAGATCCAACAGATTGGCAGCGTGAAGGCGGGTCCCACCTTCCTGACCGACTGCTTCCTGGCGGGTGGCTTCCCCTTCGCGCCCAAGGCGGCGGTACTGGGTGACCAGGGCTCCACGGGTGGGGCCGTGACCCTGTGGTCGGATCCCATCGTGACCAACCCGGCCCTTGGTGCGACTGAGACCTGGGAGCTCTGGAACTGGTCGGCCGATGCGCATCCGATCCACCTGCACCTGGTGAAGTTCCAGGTCACCGATCGCCAGGTTATCAACGGCCTGGTTCGGCCGCCGGAGGCGACCGAGGCGGGATGGAAGGACACGGTGATCGCCTACCCGGGCGAGATCACCCGCGTCAAGGCGACCTTCGACATCCCGGGCCTGTACGTCTGGCACTGCCATATCGTCGAGCACGAGGACAACGAGATGATGGTGCCGTACTGCGTCGGTGACCCGAGCCTGAACGGCTGCGCCGGTCTCTAGGCTGCCACGCAACACGGCGGACACCGTCCGCACACAAAGAAAGGGCCGCCTTCGGGCGGCCCTTTTTGCATCGTCCTCCGGGGCGGCCTTCTTTTTTCGTCGCCTCGTTGCGTTAGAATCGAAGCATTGGGATGGGAGCCCCGGGGTCCGAGGAAGGAGAGCAGAATGCGTTCTCGGTGCGCCGCAGTGCTCGTCTCGATGCTGCTCCCGGGGATCTCTCTGGCGGACGAGAAGCCGGAACTCAAGGATTCGGCAGACCGGGCCAGCTACAGCCTCGGTTACCAGATCGGGGGCGATCTCGAGCGCCAGGATGCGGAGGTCGACGCCGATGCCCTCCTGCGAGGGCTTCGGGACGCCCTCGGCGGGACGGCGCCGTCGATCCCTCCGGAGGAGATGAACGCAGTCCTCGTCGGCATGAAGCGGAAGATCGAGGCCGCGCAGCGGCAGCAGAAGCAGCAGATGGCAGCGAAGTACCGGACGGAAGGAGAGGAGTTCCTCGCCGCCAATGCGGAGAAGGAGGGCGTGGTCGCGCTGCCGAGCGGTCTGCAGTACAAGGTGCTCGACCAAGGCACGGGCAGCAGCCCCGGGCCGAGCGACAACGTGAAAGTCCACTACCGGAGCACCTTGATCGACGGCACCGAGTTCCACGACTCCAACCGGGGGGAGGGCGAGCCGGAGACGCTACACGTGAGCGGCGTGATCCGGGGCTTGACCGAGGCCCTGCAGCTGATGCGGGAGGGCGACCGGTGGCAGCTCTTCATCCCCGCGGATCTCGCCTACGCCCGGCGCGGCCCGCTGGCGGATCGCACCGTCATCTACGAGATCGAGCTGGTCTCGATCGAGCCGGGGGAGTAGCCCGCGGCGGCGGGTGTTCCGCTTCACGGACAGGACCTGGAGCGAGGGGAGAGAAATCGGAATGCGAACGTTCTTGATGGTGGCAATCGGGCTGAGCTTCCTATCCGGCCACGCCTCGGCCGCAGAGGCGACGGACCTCGGGAACGAGAAGCAGAAGCTCAACTACAGCGTCGGCTACCAGGTGGGAGGCGACTTCAGGCGACAAGGCCTGGAGATCGACCCCGAGCTGGTCGTGAAGGGCGTTCTGGATGCACAGGCAGGGGCCGAGCCCCTGATGACGCCCCAGGAGATGCGGCAGGCCCTGACCGAGCTGAGTCAGCAGGCCGCGGCTGCCGCGAAGCAGCAGCGCGAAGAGCAGGCCGGGAAGAACCTGGCGGAAGGGAAGGCCTTCCTCGCCGAGAACGCCAAGAAGAAGGGCGTGAGAACGCTGCCGAGCGGCCTGCAGTACCAGGTGCTCTCCAAAGGAGAGGGGGATCCACCCGCGGCTACCGACACGGTCACGGTTCACTACCGCGGCACGCTGATCGACGGCAGTGAGTTCGACAGCTCCTACGGGCGAGGCGAGCCGGCGACATTCCCGCTCGACCGCGTCATCCCCGGCTGGACCGAGGGCCTGCAGCTGATGCGACCCGGCGCCAAGTACCGGCTCTTCGTCCCGCCCGAGCTGGCCTACGGCGAGCGCGGCTCGGGTGCCAAGATCGGCCCCCACAGCACCCTCGTCTTCGAGGTCGAGCTCCTCTCCGTCCAGCCCGCCGAGTAGCGCAGGTCGCGAGCCAGCTTCTGGAGCCTACGGAAGCGGCGCCTTGTATCTCGCCGCCACGAGCTCCTGAACCGTGGGCGGGGCCTTGATCTCCTCGCGATGGACGAGGTCCACCGCCTCTTCCGTACAGGTGGGGGTACAGACCCCGCATCCGATGCAGAGCGCCTGATCGACCTCGGATACGTCATCGTCGCCCACCGCAATCGCTTCCATCGGGCATCTGTCTTCACAGGTGCCGCAGGCGAGGCAGAGCTCGCCGTCCACCCGAGCGACGTAGGTCGACGGAGAGAAGGTCTGAAGCCCCGTCCTCTTCTTGGTGTCGAGGAAGGTGCAGCAGCAGCCGCAGCAGTTGCAGATGGTGCTGGTGATGTCTTCGCTCAAGTTGTCGCTCACATGCACCAGACCCTCTTCATTCGATTCCCTCAGGATCTTGAGCGTCTCCTGCGTGCTGATCTCCCGGGCCATGCCCTGCTCCACCATGTAGTGGGCCATGTCACCGAAGTGGAGGCAGTTGTCGAGAGAGTGGTCGCAGCCCTCGCCCGCGTATCGCTTCATCTGGCGGCACGGACAGGCGCCCACCGCGCAGAACGACTGCGCCTCGACCTTCGACTTGAGGGCCTCGTAGGGGAGCACCTCGCTGGACTCGCGAAGCGTCTCGGAGATGGGCAGCACCCGGACCGGCGGCAACCCCCTCGCCAGCTCCGCTCCGAACGCCTCGTCCCGGTACTTGATCCACAGGGGCGCGAGCTTGCGGGCATCCTCGGTGTCCTTGCCCGCCCAGTAGGGCGTCTCCGCCCACCCCACGACGGAGGGCAACAGCCGATACTTCCGCTCTTCTCCCTGACCGGCGACGAAGACCGTCCCTCGCTTGACCATTCTTTCGACCAGCCCTTCGATGGAATCCGCCCGCTCCGGAAACATCTCTCGGAGCTCGGGGAGCGAGGTGTCCTGCATGGGCAACCGGACGCCGACTTCGGCCTCCTCCCCCGGGAAGAGAATCTCGAGAATCCCCATCAGCGCGGGCGACGGGGGACTCCCCACGATTCCCTGGTCGAGATGCTTCGCCAATGCTTCGTAGTGCTTCGAGTCCTTCATCACGGATCTCCTGCTTCGGACGAGACCGCCGCGTCAGTCGGCAGGCATTCTCGACCCAGATCTCTTCTTCACGATCTTCGGAAAGGCGATGCGGCCTCCGGCGAAGATCGGGGCAGGCGGCCCTACTGCCCCGTGTCCACGTACGGCTTGATGAAGCCGAGCTCCTGGAACTTCTGCACCTTCTCGCGGGACGACTTGATCTGATACTCGGCCGTCTGGAAGAGCTCGTCCGGGGTGAACTTGAGCCGGGCGACGCCCTGCTCGATGGCCTTCATTCCGACAGCTACGGCCTCGCGGGGAAACACCTCCCACTCGTCCATGGTCGGGATGATGTATTCGTCCGAGAGGCCCTTGTCCTCGGCGACCTTGGCCAGCTCGATCGAGGCGGCGAGGCACATCTCGTCGGTGATGGTGCGCGCCTGCACGTCGAGCGTGCCACGGAAGATGCCGGGAAAGCCGAGGGAGTTGTTGACCTGGTTCGGAAAGTCGGACCGGCCGGTGGCGACGATGCGCGCACCCGCTTCCTTGGCCTCCCAGGGCCAGATCTCGGGGACCGGGTTGGCGCAGACGAAGACCACCGCGTCGTCCCTCATCGTCGAGATCCACTCCTTCTCGATCACACCCGGGCCCGACCTGGAGAGCGCCACGAGCACGTCCGCGTCCTTGATGACGGCGGGGAGGGCGTCTTCGCGTTGGGCGACGATGTTCTCGCCGTTGGTCATCTGCGCGAGTTCCCACTTTTGTGGGAAGCCGCTCTCGGGAAGCTCGGTCCGCCCCCCGTGCAGGGTGCCCTTGGTATCGCAGATCACCGTCTTCTTGGGGTCCACGCCCGCCTGGAAGAGGAGGTGTGCGATCCGCACGTTCGAGGCGCCGCAGCCCACCATGCCAACCTTGACGTCCCCCATCCCCTTCCCGACGACCTTGAGCGCGTTGATCAGCCCGGCCACGGTGACAGCTGCGGTGCCTTGCTGGTCGTCGTGCCAGATGGGGATGCGCGCCTTCTTGCGCAGGGTGTCGAGGATGTCGAAGCACTTCGGCTGAGAGAGGTCCTCGAGGTTCACCCCGCCGAAGCACGGCTGGGCCTGCAGCACGAACTTGATGATCTCGTCCGTGTCCTTGGTGTCGATGCAGATGGGAAACGCGTCGACACCACCCAGGTACTTGAACAGGAGCGCCTTGCCCTCCATCACGGGAATCGCCGCTTCCGGGCCGATGTCACCGAGGCCGAGCACGCGCGTGCCGTCCGATATGACGGCGACGAAGTTCCCCTTGTTGGTGTGCTCGAAGACCTTGTCGGGGTTGTCTCGGATGTCCAGGCACGGCTTGGCCACCCCGGGCGTGTACCAGATGCCGAAGTCGTTGTAGTCCCGCACGCAGCACTTGAGGATCGTCTCGACCTTCCCCTTGTAGAAGGGGTGCATCTTCATCGCGTCGATGCCCGGCTGCTCCGCTTTCTTGACCTTGTCCTCATCCGATGACATGGGCTACCCCCCTGAATCTCCGTGGTTTTTCGACCAGAAATCCCTCTCACGGCGGCGCGACCTGCCAGCCATTCCGGTCAGGGAGAGCAGTCTACCCCCCGAGGTCCCGAACACAAGAGACAGCCCCCGGACCGGAGTCCCTTCCCTTTGGGCCGTGACGTGAGACCTCAAGTGGCCGGAATCAATGCGAATCCAGCGAACCCGCCGAGCGAGGCCCGGAGAGGCGAGAGTACCCCCGACGGTGAATCCCGCCGACTATCCGGACTCGGCCGGTGAAGGTAAGCTGGAGGCCGGATCGTGACCGTCCGTGATCGCCGCCCAGAGAAGGAGGTCGGAGGATGAGCGAAGATGTCTATCTGCGACTCAGGGAATTCATGGACCAATTGCCGGCGGGATATCCCGCGACGCCGACTGGGGTCGAGATCAGGATATTGAAGAAGATGTTCACGCCGGAGCAGGCGGAGCTGACGATGAAGTTGAGAAATGAGCCCGAGGAGGTACCGGCCATCGCCGCCCGTACCGGGATGGACGTGACCGAGCTGGGTCGGATGCTGGAAGAGATGGCCCAGAAGGGCTGCATCTTCCGGGTCCGCGAGGGCGAGAAGCGCCGCTACCACGCGTTCCAGTTCATCGTCGGACTCTACGAATTCCAGCTCAACAACATCGACCGGGAATACTCCGAGATGTTCGAGGAGTACCTCCCCTATCTCGGCCTCTCGATGATGCCCCTCAAGACCAAGCAGCTGCGGGTGATCCCGCTCGAGTCGTCGATCGAGTCCACATCGGCAGTGGCCACCTACAACCGGGTTCGGGATCTGGTCAAGGAGCAGGAGATCATCTCCGTACAGCAATGCATCTGCCGCAAGGAGCAAGGACTGCTGGGCAATCCCTGCAATCGGCCGCAGGAGGTCTGCCTCTGCTTTGGAGACTCTGCTCGCTTCTACATCGACAACGGGCTGGGCAGGCAGATCAGCGTCGACGAGGCGTTCAGGGTTCTCGATCTCGCAGAGGAATCCGCGCTGGTTCTGTGCCCCACCAACTCCCAGAAGATCGAGGCCATCTGCTGCTGCTGCTCATGCTGCTGCCCCAACCTCAAGTACGGGAAGTTGTTGCCTCGCCCTGCGGATTTCGTCGTGACCTACTACCAGGCCGAGATCGACGACGAGCTGTGCTCGGGCTGCGATCTATGCATCGACAGGTGCCAGATGGATGCGATCGAAGAGGTCGACGATGTCTGGCAGGTGGTCGACGGCAGATGCATCGGCTGTGGCCTCTGCGTCTCGGAGTGTCCAGTAGACGCCATCTCGATGCTGGCCAGACCGGAGGTGGAGGCCCCTCCCAAGAGCTTCGAGGAGACGATCCACAGGATCGGAGCCGAGCGGGGGGTGCTGTAGCGCCGACATGGACGTCTTGGAAGCGCTCGTGACGCGGAAGAGCATCAGAGGCTTCAAGCGCGATCCCGTCCCGAGAGAAGTCCTGCGCGACATCTTGCAGCTTGCAGTCCGGGCCCCATCAGGAGTCAATTCCCAGCCGTGGGAGTTCTTCGTCCTCGTCGGAGACGCCATCGAGAACGTCAAGCGGGGCCACATCGCGAGGGTCAGATCCGGCGTCCTCCCCAATCCCGAGCACGGGGTCACGGGCTGGCCTCGTGACAGCGTCTATCGTCAGCGCCAGGTTGCGCTGGCCAGGCAGCTCTTTCAGCTCATGGGGATCTCGAAAGAGGACAAGGAGAAGAAGAGACAGTGGATGGAGCGAGGCTTCCGATTCTTCGACGCACCGGCCGCCATCATCATCGTGGTCGATCGGTCGATCATCGAGAAAGCGCCATTGCTGGACATCGGTGCCGTCATGCAGTCCATCTGCCTTGCCGCGCTGAGCCGCGGGCTGGGCACCTGCATCGAGGACCAGGGAGTGATGTATCCCCAGGTGATCAGGAAGTTTGCGGGCGTACCGGAGTCCAAGAGGATCGTGATCTCGATTGCCATCGGATACCCCGACTGGGATTTTCCGGCGAACAAGGTGGAGAGCCCCCGAGAACCCATCGACAGCATCACCACCTGGTGTGGATTCGAATAGAAAGAGTACCCCGGCCAGCTGTCCGGAGAGGCCTTGCTTCCCAGCGACCCGGTTTACGCCGTCTTCGCCGAGCGCGAAGACCGAGCAACCGCTGGTCAGCGGAGTGCCAATGAAGCCGCAGCCTCCGCATGGAGAAGGGCCGTGTCGAAGAGCGGAACCGATACGTCTTCGGGGCGGAGGAGAAGGCCGATTTCCGTGCAACCCAGGATGACGCCCTGTGCGCCCAGACTTGCGAGGTCCGAAACGACCGCTCGAAGACCCTCCCGAGAGGACTCCGAGATGACACCTCGACAGAGCTCTTCGTAGATCACCCGATGGACCAGCGCTCGCGAGGAGGGGTCCGGAACCTGCACCTCCAGACCGAACCTGCGGACGAGTCGACCGCGGTAGAAGTTCTGCTCCATGGTGAACCGCGTTCCAAGGAGACCCACGTTCGTGAGGCCCGCCGATCGGATCGCCTGCGCGGTGGGATCGGCAATGTGAAGGAGTGGGATGCGAACGCGCGCCTCGATCGCGGGTGCGACCCGGTGCATCGTATTGGTGCAAAGCACCAGGAACTCGGCGCCGCCTTCTTCGAGTACCGCGGCGGCCTCCGAGAGCCGGGAACCCGCCTCATCCCACCGGTCCGCATGCTGAAGGCTCTCGATCTCCTCGAAATCGACGCTATAGAGCAGGATCTTGGCCGAGTGGAGGCCACCGAGCCGCTCTCCTACCGCGCGGTTGATGATCTGGTAGTAGGGAACCGTCGACTCCCAGCTCATTCCACCGAGGAGGCCGATCGTTTTCACGGAAACCTCGTTCGTATGCACCACGTTCGGCTGTTCACCGGCCAGCGATGGAACCCGAGTCATCCACATGACCACGAGTAGCCCATATCCATGGGGGGAGAAATCAGTGGACGTGGCCGTGCGCCAGGTCCCCTGCGGTCGCGGCACACACCTCTCGCACCTCTACGTCGAAGACGAGCGTCCTTCATACCCAGGGAATTCGACCGAGTGTGCGTTTATGGTTCCCGAGATCGGGAATCTCGAGAGCCCTCCCGCGACCTCAGCGTCTCCCCATGCGCCGAAGGTCATCCGGCGTGAACCCGTAATCCTCGCCGACCTTGCCGGTATGACCCGCCAGGTAGTCGGCTTCCTTCTCCTCGTTGAAGGCCGGCGTGATCACGTAACGGCCCGCCACCAGGTCGTAGTAGAGCCCGCTGTTGCTCACGCACGAGGGGATCTCGTAGAGGAGCTGCGGGAGGTGCTCCGACACCCGCCAGAGAAAGCCTTTCGTGTCGTAGCCATCGACGACGACGATGAGCCAGCTGTCCTCATCCAGATAGAAGACGCGCCTGGCAATCGTATGCCGCTTGTCGGGTTTGACGGTGGCCTCCACCACCCAGACGCGGTGCAGTTCGTAGCGCACGAGGTCTCGTCTCGGATAGCGCGGCTGGATGATGTCCTCGTACTCGAGATCGGTGTCGAAGAACTTGACGTTGTTGTAGGGAATGTAGAGTTCGCGCTTCCCGATCAGCTTCCAGTCGTAGCGGTCCGCGGCGCCCACGTAGCCGTTGATCGCATCGATGGTCACCAGACCCTGCCAGCCCGGCACCGGGTTGTCGTACTCGAAGTTCGGGTTGCGCCGCACCCGACGATGTCCTGGATTGTAGGTCCAGGCCTTGAGGTGACCGTCAGTCAGCACGTGAACCAGCGTGATCTCGCCGGCCTGCTTGGGCGGCCCCAGGACGATGTCGAGCGCCTTGGCCCAGATTCCGTCGAGTTCGTCGAAGCTGTCGAAGCCCGGGGCGCTGCTCCGGGTGTACTGGATCTGCCTCCTGCGAATCGGCACGAAGGAGCCATTGTTGGTCGGAACCAGCGTGGCCTCGATCCTATCGAAGCCGATCACACCGTGGAAGATCGAGAGCTTCCCGTTCTGGATGACCTGACATCCGTTCTCGGGAAGCGGGAAGAGGGGGCTGCGGATGCCGGCGCGGAGAAAGCACCGTTCATCCACACGGGCCACGCGCGCGTTGCGCTTGGCATTCTCGTAGTAGTCCTCCGGGTAGGCACAGCTCCGGCGCGTCGGGTAGACGTCCATCCGGTAGCCCTTGTAGCTCTCGATGAGCGCGATCTGGCCCGGGGTGAGCTTGTCGGCATGCTGGTCGACGTTGCCGGCATCGATCGAGAACAGGATCGGATCGTCCGCGAAGAGGTCGATCCGCTTCACCCCCGGCTCCCAACCCGGAGCCGGCTCGGTGACGCCGCCGGTCCACTCGGGAATCGTGCCCTCCGCGTTGCCGGCCCGCTCGGCGCCGATGGGCGTGAGTTCCGGCCCGCCGAGACGAGCGATCTCCTCCTCGGTGGGAACTGCGAAGGCGGCCGTCGCTGCAACCGCCAGTGCGGTCGCCAGCCCGGCAGCAGTCCACGTAGCGACGCGCCTTCGGCCCACTCTCACCTCTCTCCCTGGTCGCCGCACTATAGCTGATTGCGTCGGGGAAGTATGCCTCATCGCTTGTCCCGACGATGCGATCACGTTGCGGGAGGTGAGACCACAGGGTTCGATTCCGGCTTGACGCGCCCTCTCAGCCCATCTTCGGGCTGGCCTGCCTCCACAGATCTTCGGCGGTATCGACCCACGAGGTGAAAGCGGATCGGTCTTCGGGAAATGCCTCGTAATGGCGGCGAATCCGTCCTGAGATCCGGACCGATCTCAGCAGCGCTCTCAGGCCCCCGAAAGAGTAGTCTCCGGTCAGAACCCCGAGCACGATGACGTCGAGGATCCTCAGGATCTTCCGCGGGCTCAGATGCATCTCGAAATCGCGGTTCATGTCCGTGAGATCCTCCTCCGAAAAGATGACGTCCTTCTCGAAGAGGTAGCTGTTCTCCTGTCTGCTCGCGTTGCCAGCGGATGGCACCGTCGATAAGATCCCCGCGAACTTCGCCCCCTGATCTCTGAAGTACCGCGCGTTGATGGGCCACAGCGAGTCCGCACCGAGATAGCCGTCCTCTCGCAGGGCCTGATCGACTACCTCGGTCGCGATCTTGCACAGCGTCCAACCGGCTGCCGACTCTCGATCTCTCGTTCGCTTCCACGATGATGACGGAATGGCCCCTCGCGGCCATCTGCCAGCCGAAGTAGGTGCCTGCGGTTCCAGCCCCGACGATCAGGATGTCGCAGTGAGTCATGACAAACGCCAGAGCTGTACTATACCGTATCAGCGGACGGTGAGACCGACGCACCGATGAGAGCAGAGAACTCCATGACCGACCTTGAAGAACTCCTCAAAGGACCCATCCACAGACGGCACTTCCTCGAGTGGCTGTTGGGGACGGCTACTGCTTCGGCTCTGCTGCCCCTCGCCGTCTGTTCCAGGTCGGACGAGGCACGCGCGACCACCGCTTCGGGAGATCCCGAGCCAGTCGCTCGACCGGTATCCGAGAGAACGCCCGCGATTCCGGTCGCCGCTGACACCGGAGAGCGTATTCTCCTCAAAGACGGTTTGATCGTGGATGGTACCGGGAGAAAGGCCTTTACCGGCGATCTTCTCATCGAAGATGAAACCATCGAGATCCTCACTCCAGGCGAGATCCTCTTCGAAGGCCCGACTGTGGACTGTAGCGGCAAGGTCGTCGCCCCCGGATTCATCGACGCGCATTCCCACATGGACTGGGTCCTTCCAATTCAGGGTCGTCCGGAGCTGAAGACTCCTTTCACCACCCAGGGAGTCACCACCTTCGTCGCCGGAAACTGCGGCTTCGGAGTGGCCGGATTCAAGAAGGACAGTCCTTTCCGGGAAATGATATCCAGCCGTGCGCGGGATCTCTATGGCCTTCAATGGGAGACCATGGGGACCTATTTCGATTTCCTGCGGAAACAGGGATTGACCCACAATCTCGTCAACCTCGCCGGGCATGGCACCACGCGGACCTCGATTCGCGGTTATGAACCGACTCCCCTCGGTACGGCGGAAATGGAGGAACTGCTCTATCTGCTCGAAGAATCTATGGACCAGGGTGCCTTCGGCGTGTCTCTCGGCCTTCAGTACGAACCCGGTGTGTTTGCGACTCGTGACGAGTTGAAGCAGATCGCCGAGTTGGTCAAGAGAAAGGACAAGATCCTGACTGTCCACATGAAGGCCTATTCGTCCCTTTCCGGCACCTATCCGCTCAAATTCTTCGGAAGGCCTCATAACCTTCTGGCGATCGAAGACATGCTGCATTTGGCCCGAGAGACGGGCGTACGTCTGCAGCTCTCGCACCTGATCTTCGTCGGCTCGCGGACCTGGGATACCTGCGAAGAGGCACTCGAATTGGTCGACGGAGCCATTGCGGACGGCCTCGATGTGAAGTTCGACACCTACGCCTATCACTGCGGCACTTCTGTGATCAACGTGGTCCTGCCGGAGTGGTTCCTGGCACAAATCCCGGAAGCCTTCGAGAGTTCCGTTTCCCTGCTGAGGCTGCGGGCCGAAACCACGGTGATCGAGAAGCTGCTCGGATTCGGCTACGGCGACATCCAGGTCACCAACACGCGGCACCCGTCTCTCGAGAAATACAACGGAATGTTCTTGAACGACATTGCGGATGAGCGCGGCATGAGCCGTTTCGAGAACTTCCTGGATATCGCGCAGAAGAGCGAAGGTCGGGCCAGGGTCCTGAACCACCGCTATAGCAGCCCGGACAATCTCGAGCTGATGATGAGACACCCGGCCTCACTCTTCATGACCGATGCGACGCCCGCCCCCAGCGGTGTCCAGAACCCGGCCGTCTTCGGCAACTTTCCGAGATTCCTCCAGTACGCCCGAGAATTCGGTCTCCTCAGTCTGGAAGAGTGCGTCCACAAGATGACCGGTGCATCGGCCGAGCGATTCGGCCTCCGAAACCGCGGCCGCCTCGAAAAAGGCGCTGCCGCCGACATCACGGTATTCGACTGGAATGCCGTGCGTGACCACAACGCCGGTAGCGTCACCGACCGCAAACCGACCGGCATCGAACACGTCTTCATCAACGGCAAGCATGTCATGGCTGGGGCCCGTGTGGACGCAGGTGCCCTCGCCGGAAAAGTTCTTTAGATTTCATCGAGGCGATGGAGGTCCGTCATGCAGCATCAGCCCGATTTCGAGAACCTTCGCCGGACCCTCCTCCGCGAGGGCCCGCCCGGTCCGGTGCCCTTCTTCGAGCTCTTTGCCGACCCGGGAATGGTGGAAGCCGTCCTGGGCGAAAAGTTCCCGGTGAATCTGCACGAGTACATCGAGCAGCCCCTTCACGAGCTCCCCGAAGACGCATTGCCGGGACTGCTCAAGTCGATGGAGATGTACGTCCGCTTCTGCCGCGAGGTCGGCTATGACTACGTCTTCATGGTGACCGGCTTCAACCTCCCGCGCACCATGGCCACCGCCACCGACACGGCCGAGTCGCGGAACTATCCCGGTGGTCAGCGCTACTGGCAGGACGAGGCCCACGGCCCCATCCAGAGCTGGGCGGACTTCGAGGCCTATCCGTGGCCGAAGGTCGAGGAGCTGAGTCACGCAGCCCTGGAGTACGTGAGCCAGATCCTTCCCGAAGGAATGAAGCTCGCTGCGTTCAACTACGGCGGCGTCTTCGAGAACGCGTCCTGGCTGATGAGTCTGGAATCGTTCTCCTTCGCCCTGCGCGACCAGCCCGACCTGGTGGAGGCGATCTGCCAGCGGGTAGGCGAGCTGGTGACCGCCACCGCAGCCCAGGTGGCCAGCATCGACAACGTCGAACTGGTACTCCTCTCCGATGACCTCGGGTTCTTCAGCAGCACGCTGGTTTCTCCCGCCGTCCTTCGCCGCTACGTCCTTCCCCACTACAAGAAGGTCGCGGACGCCATTCACGAGGCCGGCAAGGTGCTGGTCTATCATTCCTGCGGCAACATGTACAAGCTGATGGACGATCTGATCGACGACATCGGCATCGACTCCAAGCACTCCTTCGAAGACAAGATCCTCCCGGTGGAGGAGGCCTATCGACGCTGGGGCGACCGAATCGCGATCCTGGGTGGGGTGGACATGGACCTGCTCGGCCGCGGCACGGAAGAGGCGGTGCGCGCCCGCACCCGCGAGATCCTGGAGGTGTGTGGCGTCAAGGGAACGGGCTACTGCCTCGGCACCGGTAACACCGCCGCCAACTACATCCCGAAACAGAACTACCTGGCGATGCTCGACGAGGGGCGTCGCTGGAACCGGGAGCACTTCGGCAGGGCCTGATCGGCACCCTCCGCCACCTAGCCGGTGGCTGGCCCCTGGCCCGAAGCCGGATCCGTCAGGCCGTGGAAAAGGTAGGACTTGTTCGTGGCGCACACCTGCTGCAGGTAGCTCTCGATCCAATCCTCGATCAGGGGACTGATGTAGAACCTGGGCTCCATCAAGGGATCGTCCGCCGAGATGACGCCCTCTCGGACGCCAATCTCGAACAGCTCCGTGTGGGGCATCAACCGGATGCCCACACAGAAGTCGACCATCATGGGACTTCGCCGGCTCAGGAACTCGATGCTCTCCTCGACCGTCTCCCGATCCTCGCCCGGCGCGCCAATCAGCAGCGAGAGGATGTAGTTGACCCCCACTTCTTCGAGCATCTCGGCGGTGACGCGCAGCTGCTCCTTCGTGAAGCCCTTGCGCAGGACCTTCAACATCCGTTCCGAGCACGAGTCGCATCCCAGTGACATGACGACACAACCGGCATCGCGCATCAGCTCGACGAGTTCACGATCGAGAAAGGCAGGATGGACCATGGCAAACCAGTGCATGTCGAGGCGGCGGCGAATCATCTCCCGACACACCTCCCTCGTGTAATCCACGGGGCAGTTGAAGATCGCGTCGGCAAAGAAGCTGACTTTGGCGCCGAGCTCCTGCATCGCCACCAGCTCGTCGGCCACCTTCTCGGGAGCTTTCATGCGCCAGTGTTTGCCCATCGTGTGGGGGCTATCACAATAAAGGCAATTGAAGGGGCAGCCCTGCTTGATGACGATGGTCGCGGCGCCCCCCTCGGCCGCGTAGCGCTGGCCATCGAACAGCTCCCGTCGCGGCATGCGAAGAGAATCCAGGTCTTCGATGCGTTCGGGTGGATTTGCGGTGACGCCCTCCGCACCGCGCCACACCAGGCCCGGGATGTCATGCCAGTCCTTGCCACCATCGATGCGATCGACCAGTTCCGGGAAGGCGATCTCGCCCTCGCCGATGATTCCGAAATCGGGTTCGAGGTACTCGAAGATGGCGAGCGGGCTCACAGTGAATGCCGGCCCACCGACGACCAGGGTGGCGGCCGAATCCTCTCGACACCGCTCGACGAACTCCTTGTCCTGCGGAAGCAGATACTCGGTGTCAAGAAGGGACTGGTTGTCGATGTTTCGGATGGAGATCGCGATGAGATCCGGTTCGAACGTGGAGAGGTGCGTCTTCAATGCGACCTCGGGTTGCTCCTCGAACATCAGGTCCAGCACCTGCAGCTCGTGGCGCGAGTCGTCGATTTGGGCGATCACGCTCGCCAGCCCGAGCGGCATCGGCGGCATCACGACCCTCAGGCGGTTGGTCGATACGAAGAGGATCCTCATCCCCTGCCCTCCACTCCGGCTGGCAGCCTGCTGGCGAAGCCCGGTCGAACCAGGAGCCGTGATTCTGCCCGAGATCGGGCCTTCGTGGCAACCAGAAGGGCCGTCGACGAGGCTTTCCTCGTCCATTCTTCTTCTCGCTGCCGATTCAACTGCTCGACGCCACGGCCGCTGCCTCGTCATCCGATGCTTCGATCTCTCCCCCGGGGCGTGCTATGGATGAGCTCGTCAAGGGCTCCTGCGGGATCACCTGCCGGGAGCTTGCACCGAATCGAACCAGGGATAGAGATGGCGCTCGTCGATCTGGACGCGAATCAGAAGCGGATCCTCGTCTTCACGAGTGCAGCGCACTTCCTCACGCACTTCTTCGTTCTCGCCTTCCCGGCGCTCGTGATGCCCATCAGCCGGGATCTCTCCTTGGAGCCCGCTCAGGTGATCCCGCTCAGCTTCCCCATGTACCTCTGCTACGGGGTCCTGGCGATTCCGTGGGGTTACCTGAGCGACCGCTTCGGGCCTCGCTGGATCATGGGAGCCGGGATGCTCATCGCGGGGGCCGGATTCGCGGCCGCGGGTCTGTCGGAATCCGCGCGGCAACTCTCCATCGCCCTGGCGGCGATCGGCGTCGGCTGCTCGGCCTATCACCCCTCCGGCCTGGCGCTGCTCTCCAAGGGCATGCAGGGACGGGGAAGAGCGCTCGGCATCAACGGCCTGTGGGGAAACTGCGGGATCGCCGCCGCCCCCCTGGCGGCGGGGACACTCACCTACGCGCTCGGCTGGAAGAGCGCGCTTCTGGCGTTCGGCTTCGTCGGGATCGCGCTGGGTCTGCTCTGCTTCGCCGTGTCCTTCTCGGTCGGTGCCGAGGATCTGCAGAAGGGAACGGTCGTAGCGCGACGGCAGGCCGTGAGGTACTTCCTGATCCTCTGCGGTGCGATGGTCTTCTCCGGTCTCATGTACCGGGGCTACACGATCATCTTGCCGACCTTCTTCGAGGCCAAGCTTTCCGGCTTTTCTCTCTTCGCACTGGACGCCGCGAATGCCGCGCGACTTTCCTCCGACGCTGGCACCTTCGCGGCCGCGGTCATCGCCTGCGGGGTCTACCTGGTCGGCATGGCCGGGCAGCTCCTGGGCGGAAGGGTCGCTGACCGGCGCGAGCTCCGCTGGGCCTATCTGGCCTTCTTCGCCAGCGCACTGCCCTTTCTCCTCCTGATGCGCATCGTCGAGGGGCTCCCCCTGATCCTGATGGCGGGGGGCTTCGTGCTCTTCTCACTCGGAATGCAGCCGATCGAGAACAGCCTGGTGGCTCTGCTCACCCCCCCGCAGTGGCGCTCGGTGAGCTACGGCATCAAGTTCACACTGGTCTTCGGGGCCGGATCGCTCGCGGTCTATCTGGTAGCCTTCGTGGACGGCCGCTTCGGACTCGATGCCGTGATCCTTCTGCTGACGGCCCTCCTCGCCGGTGTGATCGCGATGATCATCATCCTTCTGTTGGCGAGCCGCCGGACTACGCTCAGGCACGAGTCCGAGTAACCAGGGATCGGCCTCGGAGCGACCGGTCCGTTCTCGGGTCGGGCTCTCAGCCCGAGCCCCCGGCCGCCTCGGAGCGGATCCGGTAGATGCGCACGCCCGCCTGGAGGAAGGCGAGGACCGTGCGCTCCACGACGTGCAGGCCGAAGATCGGCGGAGAACTCGCGGGCGCGTACTCCGCGGGCGCGAAGAGGATGCAGCGAAGTCTAGGCGCCTCCATCGGCCAGGAACTCCTCGATCCTGCGCGAGGCGGTCGTGTCGCGCATCTGCACAGGCGGGTGCTTCATGGTGTAGGCGGACAGCTCGAGCAGCGGCCCCGCCAGGCCGCGCTCCCGCGCGAGCTTCAGGTAGCGGATCACGTCGATCACGATCCCCGCCGAGTTGGGGGAGTCCTGCACCGACAGCCGCGCCTCGAGTTCGATGGGCGCGCCACCGAAGCCCTTTCCCTCCACGCGAAGGAAGCAGACCTTGTTGTCCTTCTGCCAGAGCACGTAGTCGCTGGGTCCGACGTGAATGTTATCGTCGCCGATTTCGTAGGGAATCTGGGAGGTGACCGCCTCGGTCTTGCTGATCTTCTTGGACAGCAGGCGCTCGCGGGAGAGCATGTTCAGGAAGTCCGTGTTCCCACCCGTGTTGAGCTGGTAGGTGCGCTCGATCTTGGCGCCGCGGTCGGTGAAGAGCCGCGCGACCAGGCGGTGCAGGATGGTGGCGCCCACCTGGGACTTGATGTCGTCCCCCGCACACGGGATCCCGGCGCCCCGGAAGCGCTCGCCCCACTGCGGGTCGGAGACGATGAAGACCGGCACGCAGTTCAGGAAGGAAACGCCCGTGGCGAGGCAGGCCTCGGCGTAGACCCGGGCCGCCTTCTCAGAGCCGACGGGGACGTAGCACACCAGGATCTCGGCGCTGGACTCTTCGAGCACGCGCTCGATCGCAACGGGCGTCTCCTCGGCCACGCGGAACGATTGCTCGGCCGGATAGTCGGCCATGTGGCCCGCCACGCCGTCCAGGACCGGAGCCATCTGCACCACCACCGGGCTCGGCGCCACGGATTCGCGGATCACGGTGGTGCAGTTGGGCGCCGCGAGGGCCGCCTCGTGAAGAGGGCGCCCCACCTTGCGGCGATCCACGTCGAAGGCCGCAACGACCTCGACGTCGCCGGGCAGGTAGCCGCCCATCTCGAGGTGCATGAGGCCCCAGGCCTCGTCGGCCCGGGGGCCGCGCTCCCGGTAGTAATCGATGCCCTGCAGGAGGGCGCTCGCGCAGTTGCCGATTCCGGCGATGGCGACCCGCACCTTCCGCCGCGCCCCGCCCTTCCCTTCGATGCTCGCGCTAGCCATGCAGGGAATCAACCATCCAAGGGAGGGACCGTCAAGGGGCAGTCTCCGCGAGTCCCGCCCGGAGCCGGACGGCGCGCACCGTCCGGTCCCCATCGGGTCCCAGGGCACCCGTTTGACGCGAGCCGCGTTGTTCGTCACCGTGCGCGGAGAGAGCCGAGTGAAGATCGCGCTCTCGACTGGCCATGGGAGGTGGATCCATCCGTGAGTGAGAAGTCACTGTTCTGTACGGGAGCCGGCGGCTTCATTGGCAGGTACGTACTTTCTCACTACCTCGAGAAGGAGGATTGCGACCTGTATCTGCTCGAGCACGGCGGTTTTCGGGAGAGACTGGAGACCTTTCTGAACCAACAGGTCTCCGACCCCGCCAGGCGCAAGCGCGTGAAGGTACTCTCCGGCGACATTTCCCAGGCAGGTCTGGGCCTGGAAGCCGCGGTCGCAGATGACCTGAAGCAGCGGGTCACCCACGCGATCCACCTGGCGGCGCTCTACAATCTCTCGGCGCCACGGGACATCTCGGTGCGCATCAACGTCGACGGCACACGCCACGTCCTCGATTTTCTGGAGGAGATCCGATCTCTGCAGCGCTTCGCGCACGCCAGCACCATCGCCGTGGCGGGAAAGCACACGGGAACCTTCCGGGAAGACGACCTCGACCTGGGGCAGGGCTTCAAGAACAACTACGACGAGACCAAGTTTCTATCGGAAAAGCTGGTGCGGGCGCGCCGGGATTCGATTCCCACGGTCATCCTCCGGCCCACCACCGTAGTGGGTCATTCTCGGACCGGTGCGATCGAGAAGATCGACGGACCCTACTACGCACTGAACATGATCGCGCGCAACATGCATCGCGCCGTCCCGAACACCGGAGACATCAAGTTCCACTTCGGTCCCGTCGACTTCATCGCAGACGCCTTCTATCACTTGTTCGAGGACCACGAGTCGGTCGGGAAGGTATTTCACCTGGTGGACCCCGATCCCCTGACCTACCTGGAGTTCTTCGACCTGGCCTGCGCA
>Ga0255055_10000071_pt1 | contig 71746 bp, 85 predicted proteins | sample JV7_2_27_MG_FD_188633 | JGI IMG/M metagenome (GOLD analysis project Ga0255055, IMG submission 188633) | Seawater microbial communities from Jervis Inlet, British Columbia, Canada - JV7_2_27 | ecosystem: Environmental > Aquatic > Marine > Inlet | place: Canada: British Columbia | collected... | reverse complement strand
CGGGGCGCTCGGCTATCTTCTAAAAGACACCAACCGGCAAATGCTGATGGATACGCTGCGGGCAGCCGCTCACGGGGAGGCGCTGTTGCTTCCGGATGTGATCGCACGTGCGCTATCGGCCGCGCCGTCCGGCCCTTCCGCCTCCCGCAGGGCTTCGAAAAAGGGGCCGGAACTGACGGAGAGGGAAAACCAGGTTCTCCAGCGCGCGGCAGATGGGGAACGCAGCAAGGAGATCGCTGCAGGGTTGGGAATAACAGAACGCACAGTCAAATCCCATCTATCGAGCATCTACAACAAACTGGGCGTGGATTCGCGCGCCGCGGCGGTGGCCGAGGCTGCTAAACGCGGGCTGCTTGGTCAGGGTGATCAGGAGGGCTCGGACGCGTTTGGTGGGGTTGGGCGGTAGACCCTCCGCAACCAGGTGTAGATCTGAGGTAGGATGGACCGTCCAATGGGCGGTCAACCCTGCTTTGTGGAAGGGGTGCAGCTGCGCCCCTTCTGTGTTTTGTACCTCCGATTACAAAGGTAAGCGGAAACAAATATGTCAAGACGATCGGTAATCGTCTAGTCGCAAGTTGTTACTAATCCATAATGATTTGGATTTGATTATTGAAGGATATTATCTAGGTTCACCCCCATCGCTGATCGTGCGGGAATTCACTAGTAAGGTTATGTCTTAAACTTCTTTGCACCAATCCCCCTAGTGTACTTAGATTAACTCAAAGATTCCTTCAACAAGCATCGAAGGTTCCGCCTATCTCAAAAATCGCTACCCGACTATCCTAAAAGATCCCTTGCACTCGGATATTCAAGTTTTACCCTACAACAAATCCTTCAGCAGATCGATCATCTCCTGATCCCCGCCGGCAGGGGGTATCCAGTCGACTTGAATCACGTCCGCCTCCTGCGCCTCAAGGTTTTCAGCGAAATCCTTCAGACCAATATTGATAACCACAAGCGGCTGCTGGAGAAAATCTGTCTTATTATTTTCCATGATTAGTATCTAACTCCGATCAAGCAATTCGTGGCAAAAGGCAGCCGCGCGGGCATTGCTCTGGAAGACGAAGGCTCCCCATTCTTTGAGCATTTTTATCTGCAGGCCAATATCTTGGTGATCCTCACTCGTTCCACAAACGGAAGCAACGATGGTCAACTTCCCACCGGCTTTGCTACGGATGACTATCGCTTGCTGAAGAGCTTCCACCAGATCACCAACCGGGTCATTCGAGGCGTTATACCCAAAGATAAAATCGAGCATTAGGATGGCCACGCTTGGGTCTTCAGCCTCAGCCAGGATCCGCTTTACCCGCTCCGTGCCATCATCTATAGCTTGGGTAAACACTTTCCATTCCGGACTGGCCTTGAGCAGTTCCATCCAAGGCTGAAAGAACTTGGTTAACAGCACTACTGCGGTGGGGACGTTAAAACCTTTTTTCTTTGAATAAAGCAAAGATAAGCCTTTCCCTCCGGCTAGCTCAACCGTGGGAAGAGCAGAATCCTCGAATGAATAATATCGTGCCATCAATTATTTTTTTTCCTTTCAAGCATTGTAACAATATTGGATACTTTTTTTTAACTTCTCATCTATTTTGTCGCCTAACGTGTGGATGTGTGGACAATCTTCCAGATAACATACTCTAGATTAACTATGGTTGGAAACACAATGATGTCCGAAAAAGCATTGACCGATTTGTGCAGTAAATTGGAGAACCGCATTTTAGATTCTGATTATTTCATAACCGGAAAGATGCTGTGCTTTGTATTTTACATAGCCAATAGTGAGGTCTCACGGATGTGAACCACTTAGGATTTTACCCGCAATTTTCAAGGGCATTCCCCAGAGAAGCCAGCAGGAGTTCGGCATGTTCCTGGTTAAAAACAATCGGAGGGCGGATCTTAAGGACATTGGCGTCCGGACCGGTAGTGCCAATCAGAACCCCATTCTGACGCATATGGTTCATGATCCGACGCGCCAGGTCTGAGTCAGGGAAACCGTCGGCGTTGAGGACGTCGACACCCATGAGCAATCCCGCTCCGTGGGGTTTCCCGAGGAAGGGGTAATTCTTCCGTAACCCCAGAAGTCTTTCTTTGAGAACATCTCCCACCAAAAGCGCATTGTGCTGGAGCCCTTCCACCTCGATCACGTCCAGGACAGCCAATCCGGCGGCACAGGAGACTGGGTTGCCGCCAAACGTGTTGAAGTAGCCAGTCTCAGCAGCCAGGACCTCGGCAATTTCCGGGCGGGTCACGAGGGCTGCGAGGGGGTGTCCGTTCCCCATGGGCTTTCCCATAGTCACGATGTCTGGCACGACATCATCGAACTCGAAACCCCAGAAGTGCTGGCCGAGACGTCCAAACCCGGCCTGGACTTCATCCGAAACACTCAACCCACCCGCTCGGCGGGTCTCATCATACAAGGTACTGAGATACCCACCTGGTGAGGTGAAAATGCCGTCACTGGTGAAACCCGAGTCTAAGATCAACATGGCCGGTCCGTGGTCCCGTGCTCTCAAAGCCTTGATGGCCTCAGCTAGGCCAGAATCCGGTTCGCGGAATGCGGTGTCGGAGAGCGGTGCATGAAGGGCAGCCACGTGGGTCGGCAGTTTCTCACGAGGGACTTCTTCGCTGCTGAACCCGATAATGGCATCACTGTTGCCGTGGTAGGAGTGCCCGGTGATCAGGGCGCCGTCATGGCCCGAAACCAGTTTCGCCATCCGCCAGGCAAGCTCGTTTGCCTCCGTCCCGGTACACACGAACATGCACACGCTCAGCGGATCCGGCAGCCGGCTCGTAATGCGCTCTGCCAGTTCGAGGATCAAGCCATGCAAGTAGCGTGTACTGGTATTCAGCATCCGAGACTGCTGGGAGATCGCTTTCACGACATGCGGGTGACAATGCCCTACATGGGGGACATTGTTATAAACATCCAGGTAACGGTCCCCCTCATCATCGTACAGCCACACTCCTTCGCCGCGCACAATATGGAGGGGGCTTTCGTAAAAAAGGTATGCGGTGGGACCCAGTAAACGGGCACGGCGTTCCAGCTGCGCAGATCGGGTTTCTTGCGGAACCCTGGTGGATGGGACCAGGTCTTCACTTTCCCAAAACCCACAGGCCCTGAAGAACCGTCTGGTGACCTCCCGCGGATCCAGGGTTCGCCACACCGCCAACTTCTCCCATACACCCTCTACATATCCGGCGATGTATTCTTGGTTTTCCGGGAAAAGGTTCACTCTCCAGGAACCGATCACGTTCAACATCGTCAAACGGGTTGCGATCAAATCATACAGGAGAGATAGTTCGAGGGGCTCGAGCGGCATAATTTCATGGTAAGCCGCTATGCTCTCTACAGCAATTTCTAGAGGGTCATCCTGTCCGCGAAACATATAAGCGATCGGGGCGGCCAGTTCCATAACCAGGGGTGAATAAATCATGTCCCCAAAATCGATAATGCCGACGATTTCCCCAGGGTCATCCTTTGCCACCACCAAATTATTGGGAGCAAAATCATTATGGATGATCTGGCTCCGCAGTTTGGGGATCTCAGGGAGTACCACCCGTTCGAAGCGATCCAGGAAGTATCTGGCTAGCTGACGGTGATCCGGGTCCTGTACATGGTGCAGATAATCTCTGATAGCCGCTGCTTGCTTCAAGTCCCACAGAAGTTCATAACTGGCGCCTGGATGGGCGAAACCACGCAATGCCAGGACGAGGCGCGCCAGACAGGCTCCCAATGGGCGGGACAGCGCACTGCTGGTCGTCGCATCCGGCGGATAAAGGCCCGGCATGTAGGTCAGAACGTGGACAAAGTGGGATCGCCCGTCATTGGCTTGGATTATCTCGAGGGCAGATTCGTTTCGAGAATAACGAACCCTCGGCACAGGCAGCTCAGGATCAACCATGGCAATATGAGCCAGGGCTTCAACCTGCATCATGAGGATAGCCGGGTCCATGGCGCTGTTGGCAATTTTTAAAACAAACTGGTCACCGCTGGGTGTATCGATCCGGAAGTTCTGGTCCCGCTCGCTGTCGAGTGGGGAGATTGCGCCGTCAAGCCCGTAAAAATCCCTGGCGAATTCTTGTACCGCACCAGTTGAAAAGCCCGGTGGTTGTGTACCTAATATCCCGGCCTGGTTGTAGTTACCAATGGTGTCAGACATATCAGGCATTTTTGACATAATCAAACTCAGCTGATCGAACCATAGTTGGGTGATAGTATGATGACCACAATGATTTCAAGGTAAGTATTGTACTGGAAAACCAGGTTGAGGTTGTTTCTGTCTTCGATTATGTCCGCACAAAAGTTATGAATCAGACTATTAATCTGGATTTAAATACCGAGAGAACAGGTTTAAAACGTTCCGTTTTCCTGTATGTAATGTGTAGCTTTGCGGCAGTGGGTGTGAGTGGATTCGAACCATCGACCTCACGGATCCTTGTTTTCGCGAGCCCTGTGGACAACTCAAGAGATGTGTGGACTTCAGTCTGTCTATTAATGTCCTCTCTAGCTGTGTTATTCGCCCGAAATTTGGTTCCGGTTAGTTGCACAATCGGATACAACGGTTTCGAACTGCGAAGTCCCCCGCTCTTTGGGGGGCGAAGTCCCCCGTTCCGCTCTGCGCCCCTCGCGCAGCATCCCCGCAGGGGGCGAAGCGAAGCGGAGAGGGGTTTGGGGGGCGAAGTCCCCCGTTCCGCTCTGCGCCCCTCGCGCAGCATCCCCGCAGGAGGCGAAGCGAAGCGGAGAGGGATTTGGGAAGCAGGGCCGCTAGGTGGAAGAGATGATCTCTTTTATCCTCCGGAGACCTTCGTTGACATAGTCTCCGGAAAGACCGTAGCTGATGCGGAGATAGTGATCCAACCCGAAGTGATCACCGGGTACAACGTAGGTATCCTGTTCATTTATCAGGCGTCTCACGATCTTGGAAGAGTTGGCCTCGCGATGATAGCGAACGAACGCTATAGCAGCCGCGTCGGGAGGTGTCAGGCTGACTAGATCGTCATGCTGCCGGCACCAGCGCTCGAAGTTGCCGTACCCCCTGCGAATGTAAGCGCGTGTTCGAGCAATGAGCTTATCGCGGACGTCCGTGGTCAAGGCATAGGCCGCCAGTTTATTCCCCAGCTTGGTCGTACTAATGGTGACATAGTCTTGACGAGCCCATATTTCATTCGCCGTCTCCTCAGGAGCCACCACCCAACCCACACGCAGCCCGGGAAGCGCATAGGCCTTCGAAAGGCTTCCTACGGCCAATACTTTCTCATAGTCCCCCCAGAAGGATGGCGTTACTTCGTCGGTCCGGTGCTCGGACCCAGCATAGACCTCATCTGCGAGGATCCATGCGCCTACCTTGTCTGCCGCCGCGATGACGGCCTCTCGCTCTTCAGCCGCCATGATATGTCCGGTCGGATTATTGGGATTGCAGATGGCGATTAAAGCGGTCTTATTGCTGACCACGCTGTTCAATTCATCAACGTCAACGCCCCAGTCCAATTCACCCTTCAATGAAAACGTTTTCACCGCTAACCGGTAATTCCTGGCCAGCCCGTAGATCTGCATGTAGTTGGGCAGCATGACGACGATCTCATCACCTGGATCCATGAGGGTGAGGATTGAGGTGAAATTCGCCTGGGCGGCGCCCGTTGTGACCACGACATTGTCACGGGTGGCGCCGCGATACAGGGCAGCAATCCGGTCACGTAATTCGAGTGACCCGTTCGTCTGGGGGTAACCAAGCGATGTTGACAGAAGGCTTTCGATGAAATCAGGATCACCCTCAGCCAGCTCTTCGATGGTCATGGGCTGAACCCCGCTCTCGGATAGATTATATTTGACCTGGTATTCCCAAATGGACATCTCTCTCTCAAGCATGAAGGGGTAAAAATCTTTTTTCATCAACCGAATCCTTTCTTCCTCTTACGAGGCCTCAGAAGCCTCGATGGTCATCCCGAGACCATGCTCTATCGCCCTCTCATAGGCAAAGCGGGCGATTTGTGTGTCCTGGACGCCAACGCCGGTAAGGTCGCAAACGGTAATTTGGTCGTCGTTAGTCCTGCCAGGCTTCATCCCTGAGGTGAGCTCGCCAAGCTCGGCGATCTCATCCTCGGGTGGAAGGGATCCCGCTGCCTGAGCATGATGAAGTTCCCCCAGGCGGTAGGCCTGGGTTTTGCGATCGCATACAACAAGGTCGACGTGATTAAATACGTCGGTGAACAGCTCTTGCTTATGCTCGGAATCGGATCCCATGGCGGTGATGTGCAGGCCGGGATGGAGCCAGGCAGCTTGCAGATAGGGCTCTTGTGAGGGCGTAGTTGTGATGACGACATCTCCTTCACGGACCACAGATTCAGGGCTATCTGCCTTGATGACTTCAATCCCAAGCTCATCCGTCATCTCGGACACATACATATCAACACCATCAGGCTCGATGCCGTAAACAAATAATCGCTTGAATTCGCGCACAAGCCGCAGTCCACGAATTTGATAGCGAGCTTGCATGCCGGACCCGATTACGCCGACATTTTCTATCTTCTCTCGAGCCAGGTGACGGGCAGCGATCGCCCCAGCGATCCCGGTGCGCAAGTCGGTCAGGTAGCCATTATCGAGCAATACGGCAATCGGTCTACCTGTTTGTGCGCTGATCAAGATCATCATGCCGCTTCCGGTTGGTAAATCTAATAACCGGTTGTCCCAGAATCCCGAGGCAATTTTGATCGCAAAGCTGTCCAGCCCCTGGATGTAGGCCGTCTTCACATCGACCTCTCCACGATTTTCGGGTACGTCCACGCGTAAGATGGGAGGCAGCGCAACCTTGCCCTCGGCAAGTCTAGAAAACCCAATCGCCACCTCAGCCAACGAAGCGTCATCCATGAATACACAACTGCGGAGCTCTGCCTCAGTTAAGATTGTGATTGTCATTTTCAGGCTCTCCTATGAACCGCTGCCGCTGAAAATGCCCTTTCAGAAAAATTGGCATCCATTCCGAAACATCAATCATGGACGTAAGTTTTGGGCGAGATCCATCAGCGTTGGCAGGCTGGTATTTCCCCCACTGGCCACGATGACGACATGTTTACCAAGATGCATAACCTTCTTTGCTAAGAGCGCGGCAATCCCAACTGCGCCTCCGCCTTCGAGGACCTGGTGATGCTCTTCCAGCGCGAAAACCATTCCCGCCGCGATCTCATCTTCCGTAACGAGTACCGCTTCGTCCATATACTTACTAACCATGTTTATCGTATAGTGGTTTTCCCTCCCTAAACCTCCAACCAGGGCATCGGCGAGGGATGGCTTCTCATCGACTTCCACGATTCGACCGGCTTTAATGCTTTCGACCATCGCCGGACCTTGGTCCATACTGACGCCAACGACGTAGATCGACGGCTTGATCGTTTTCAGGGCTAAGGCGATCCCACTCATCAACCCCCCGCCCGAAAGCGGCACCAAGATTGTATCGATTTCGGGGTGATCTTCGATGATTTCAACCCCAATGGTTCCCTGGCCGGCGATGATCTCGGGGTCATCAAAGGGGTGGATCATTGTAAGATGGAGCTCGTCCATTTTTTGGTTTGCGACGTCGGCAGCCTCATCATAGGTGCCGCCGTCCATCAGGACCTCAGATCCCATATTTCGAATCGCGGTAACTTTTTTCTCGACCGTTGCAGTCGAGACACTTACATATGCAGGGATGCCAACTTCTCGAGCTGCACAAGAAACTGCCAGGCCGTGGTTTCCGGATGAAACGGTGATCACGCCTTTCTCCAGAGTCTCTGGCTCCAGACTCATGATCTTGTTGGTGGCCCCGCGCAGCTTGAAGGACCCAGTTGTCTGAAGATTTTCGAGTTTCAAGTAGATTTCCGAGCCGGTCAGTTTCGAGAGGGATGGGGACTCAATCAAAGGCGTACGGAGAACCATGGGCTGGATCCGTCTTCTGGCGAGATAGATATCTGCGATTGAAGGTTCTTGACTTGGCACTGCGCCATCCTTTCCGAAAGTACAGGATCTATCTGTTGTGTCTACATCGGTGGCAACGCCGAAAAGTTCAGCGCTACACGAAGGCTGACAGCTCGTAGGCGATAGGCGTTAAATACACCAATACAGCCTCTCGATAACGTTTGTTGGATATATGTTACTAGATTAGCTCCATAATCGGACATAAATAAGTCAAGGACGATCGACGATCATCTATCGTCTGTCGTACCAATGTTTCGCAATGATTAGGTTTATTCAGGAGGTGGATTTTTACTGGGCTCACCCCTATCGTTGATCGAGCGAGAATTCACTAGTAAGGTTATTCCATAAAGATGCTCTACGCCAATGCTTCGAGTGTACTTGGAGTAGATTAAGATCCACCTCCACCCAGAATCAACTTGAGTTCACTTGAGATCTTCTGAAGAAACATCACGCGAAGCGCAATCCAGAGCAGATCGGACAGAACCCGGCTGTGGAAGTCCGGCTCCCATCGTATAGCAGTGGTCGCCATTCGGAAGGGGGTGCACTACAATCTACCCCCTTCGAATGTCTCTTTGAGATGGTCAAGCAGGGCTTTCAGTTCAAGCTTTTGATTGTTTCCATAAAAGGGATAGATTCGCAGTTGCCGATTTCTTTCAAAATCAGAGGCCATGAGAATTATCGCCCATGGCCGCTGGTAAATCAACGTTCGATTCGAATTCAAATTCCCTGGGCTCCCACCTTCCTGTTATCGAACTATTCCTTCGTTAAGAGGCCGGCAACCAGGTATCCCAGACCGCCTATAAAAAGGACGAACATGGCCCCGCTTCCAAGCGCCCCGACTAATCCGGCTATGTCGGCGGAATACAGGACATAGTTAACAGCCAATAAAACCACGGACCATATCAGATAAGTGCGCCCTTTCTTTAGCCTGGTCTGCTTTATCGACTCATCCATCTTTACATCTCTCCTTTGGACCAGGAAGATCTCTCCGAGAAGATACTCCCTGCTCACACTTAAGCCTTGGGAGGCGATGCTTCTCCCAGGGCTTCGATTGAACTCATCCTGAAGCTACGGTGCACCGGCTTTCACTGGCCCGGCACACCCCAGACGAGGACCGTACTATCCATAGACGCCGACAACAACCGCGTTCCATCCGGTGACCAGTCCACAACCCAAACCAAACTTTCATGCCCCTCCAACTCGATCAGCGGAATGCCCGCAGATGCATCCCAAATCGTAAGCGGCTTGTACATACCGGCTGCGGCGAACATCGTACCATCCGGACTCCAGGTGATGTCATTTATCCACGCATCCCCGGTGGCCAGAACATGGTGTTCGCTATCACTGCCGCTTGACCAAAGTCGGATGGCGCCATCGCGGCCTCCCGACAGTAACTGATCCCCATCTGGTGACCACGCTACGGCCTGAGCCAGGTCGGTATGCCCGGCCAGGAGCCGCAACTCCTCTCCAGTCGAAGCATCCCACACCCGGACTGTAGAGTCGCCACTCGCTGAGGCGATCTGACTGCCATCAGGTGACCAGTCCACGTCAAATACCGTATCGGTGTGGCCATTCATCACGACCAACTTCTCGCCAGTTGAAGCATCCCACACACGCACCCTGGAGTCGCTGCTCGCCGAGGCAATGCGCGCCCCATCTGGTGACCAGGCTACATCAGTTACGCCATCCTGGTGGTCAGTGATCTTGAATATTTCTTGGCCGGTGGATGCGTCCCACACACGTACCGTGTCATCCCAGCTTCCCGACGCAAGCTCAGCGCCATCGGGTGACCAGGCTAAGCTCGATACCCGATTAGTATGGCGTGTGTTTACAGAGAGCTCTTCCTCCGTCTCGACATCCCACAGCGCGAAAATGTTTTTCTGGATGCCCATCATATCTCCGCAGCCAAAAGCGAAGGTCCGGTTATCGGGAGACCAGGCTACAACATTCACGTCGGCGTGCTTGAGACTGAATATCACTGCAACTTGTTCCACATTGGCAATCGATATGCCCTCCGGCCCTGCGGGCGTTGGTGTGGCTGTCGGAGGCGAAGGCGTGGCTGTGGCTGTGGGTGTCGCTTCAGGAGCACCACACGACGTTATCGCCAGCGTCACTATTGCCAGGCCTACTGCCGCTTTCCAATTTCTGCGAACCATCAATTTCTCCTTTGCGGGAATTTACCCGTTCCATAACTCGCTTGGATTCTCGCATACCTTCTAATACGTTGCCCAAGCGCTTCGAGCTGAGCAGTTACGCTGTCCTTTCACGACCTGATCAAGTACAAACCTGTATAGCCAGGGAATTGGCCTTGCTGCATGCTGATAGGTCACTTTGACGACAGCAATTAATGTCAGTTCGCACGGTTCCCCCACAACATTCGGTGTCCTACTCGCCGCTCAAAACGTGCGAAACTCCTTTCTCTAATCGCTATCTATCTCTCGATGGAACGTGATTTCATCACCACCCGTAAGATTCATAGGTGGTGGGATTGCATAGACGTCAGTTCCTTATGACCAAGACCCATTTCCAGGATTACTTAAGAACCTCCGCGACTTCCCATTTATCAGCCTCGTTGCGAAGAAGCAACACATTTTGAGGTTCTTCCAGATTGATGTTGATTGTTGAGACAAATCCTCCATTTATAAAGACAGTTTGGGATATGGAGAAAGTGAATTGGCCGTCACTGAAAACTAAGGCCTCCGTTATTTCTGACAGAAACTCATCACTGCAATTAGCAGTAACTACTCCTTCCTCGGGTAGAAGGACCTGGATAGTTCCAACATACGATACATCACGAATTACCCCCGATTGAACCGCTTCAAAAGGAACCTGAGCCGTGATCCCGACAACTTCTCCTTGTTGCCCAGCTGGCGCTCCGCCGCACCCAGTCAATAACAACAAGGCTAGCGTCAAACCAAACACCTGCTGCCGCAATCTTCTATTCCTCCTACTGTTTCTCCACAAAATTAGAACTCCATGTTTCATCTTTATCTGCTGATGTCGGTTTTTTGAACAGTTGCTGGGGCTTTGGCGTCCTCACCGAAATCCTGTCCGGTAATCACTTCTAGCGTGTCGGAAATGTCATCCCCAGGAAATCCCATTTCCAGGAAGGCTTCCGGGGTTTCGATAAGCGGCGGCACCACAGCATCAACCACTTCGGGTTCTACACTCGCCAGCGCCTCCCGCCCCTCTGGACCAGAATCATGTGCCAGGTTTCTGGCGGCATCCCTGCGGATCACAGGGTCACTATAGTTTAGCCCTTCAACAAGGAAAGGGAGAGTCTTCACCTATCTCACTCAGCCAGCAGTCCAGGTGCGGCCTCAAGTAATAATTTATGTAATCCCCAGTTCCTCCGGAGAGGGGGCCAATTGCCGTGCGGCGATGAGCGGATAAGCAAATCGCACCAGCAAGCCTAGACCGAGCGTAATAAAGTCCGAACCCACTTCCCCCCCAAAGACGATCAAGGTGTAGGCAAGGATGATCACGATCCCCGCCGTCAAAACGCGCGCGAGTGTTCGCGTGATAGTGCGGCCCATAGCGCGCTTCTGCAGCAGCATGATCCCGGCAATCAGCAGTCCGACGAAGCCAATACTATCGATGGCAATGTCCAGGAAGTTCGCAGTGCGCATCGAGCCGCGGTACGACGACGGCACCCGACTCAAAAAATCTTCCATGTTGCTGGAAGCGTTGATCGCCAGGAACAGGTAGAGGGCGGCGAACACGAGGTGGAGGATCCCCAGGATCATGATTTTCCGGCTTTGTGGTTGGGGGTTATCTGTTTGCTGCATATCGGGCTCCTTGTGTGCTGCGAATAGGTGGACTAGATGGCTGCCGAACGAGCGAAAGCGCACGCGATCGCTGAGTATTTTTATCCAATATCCCTCGTGAAGCACATGGAAATGCAGTGAGTCACGCGTTTGAAGCATGGCAATGTCATGGCCGGCGTCACCGGGTTTGAGGTAGCTAGCGCGGACCGGCTCTCGCGGCTGTCTTCGCAGATCCGCCCGGGCGAGAAAATGTAGTGAGATAGAGGTGGGTTGAATTGTGCCACTATCTTCGCATCCTTGGTGAATCCTACAATGAAGCTGAGCGGCGCGCTATCCCCCCTACGTAACCCTCAGGCGTTCTTTCCGGTGTGCACAACAGGCGCAAGGCAAGATTCATATCCAAAACGGCAACAATAAAACGCCTGGCCAGCGGGTCGGCTCCAAGCGCTGGTCAGGCGGCCTCTCCCTCCTCGAGGAAATGGATGTAGATTACACCGCCAGGCAGCCTTTGCCCCGCATCCGACGTCCTGGTGCCGTAATTCCAAAAGACGTCTCAAACATGCTAAGGATGCCAGGCAGGGAAGGTATCCTCTGCTGGATTGTTGGTTAAGTTCCTAATATTAGAACCATCGACATTCATCACATAAACTTCCAGGTTGCCGTCACGGTTGGATTGAAAAGCGATCTTTGTGCCATCCGACGACCAGGCAGGGTACATCTCCAAGCCTACCGTGTCGGTCAGTTGATCAAACCCACTACCATTGACATCTACCAGATAGATTTCCCAGTTGCCGTCGCGGTCGGAGATGAAAGCGATCTTTGTGCCATCAGGTGACAACGTTGGCTAATTATCATTCGCTTTGTGGTCAGTCACGTTTCTCTGCCCGGAACCGTCGTCATTCATCACGCAGATTTCCCAATTGCCGTCGCGGTTGGAGGTGAAGGCGATCTGTCCGCCTCCACAGCCTTCTGGATTCGGCGTTGGTGGAAGCGGTGTGAGATTGGGTATCGGTGAGATGGGTGTGGATGTCATAGTCAGCTGGACAGCGATGGGCGTCGGTGTCGGAAGGACAGAGGTGAGCATCGGCGTCAGCGGGACAGGCGAGGGTGGAAGTTGAGGCGCGCTACATGCGATCAAGAATGGCATATAAACACAAATACTAGCGGCAAGTATCTCTGTCTTCTCATTTCTTACATCCACTAACTTCTGCTGCTTTTCCATGCTCCACAGGCGTAGCAACTGACCATAGTGGCCACTAACCGTGTGCGTCATCTTCGCCCACCACTTCTTTCGTGGTGATACTCAAGTTAATCCATTTTCGTGAGTATCCCGCTCTCGTAGACAAATAACCTTGTCCCTTCAGGGTAGGATGCGCCTTTCAGGGTGACCCCCCCCATTCCAACCTCTATCATAAGCCCCGTTGGCAACGTCAGGTCATTCTCATAGACATAAATCAGCGAACCGGCTCTAGCCGTAGTTCCAACCGTCAGTTGATAGGCTCCAGTGAGGACCTTCAGTTCCATTTTACCCGCGGCCCACTCAGGCACCTGTGTCGACAAGCTGATCGACATTTTGGGAGTTATCGGCGTGTTTGTCGGTGGGACGGGTGTGGGCACCGCTGTCGGCGGGATAGGCGTGGGAGCGGCTGTTGGCGGGACCGGTGTGAGCGTGGGCGAAGATTGGGCTGCGCCACATGCGGCTAAAAGCAGCAAGACCAACGTCAAGCCAATCATTCGCGGTAACAACATCTTCTGATTCAAAGCATCCTCCTTAGGATTATTGACAGGGACGAATACCTTCTACATGCAATCTCATCAGGAGGATTGACGTGTAGGCATTCCTTTTTGGGTCCAACTGGACCTTTCGGGGATTATAGCATTATGACTATACGGATGAGAATCGCTAAAGTCAGTTTACGTGCCGGCTCAGCATCGATCTGCGGAGTTTTGTACATTGAGCGACGCTCGAGAAGGATCGGATCATTAACACTGGCGCCCCCGGTGCGGTTCGAACGCACAACCGACGGATTAGAAGATCAGAAAATCCGGTCTCCCCGTATATAGAGTTATGGCGTCTACTCACTCCCCTATAGAGAGGCAAAAATGTCCAAACTATCCAACCTTTCTAAGATGTGGTGAGGGTTCTGCACCGGACGCGACGGGATCGTACGACCTCAAGGAAGAACTTCCCACCATAGCTCTTTTCATCCATCAAAGAACATCGCCTTCATGAAGGCCTTCTCGAAGCCGGTATGCGTTGTCAGTTCGACGTATTCAACACGCCCGGGGATCCCATCAGCGACTCTGCGTCGTTCGCCAGATATGAGCATCTGCTGGGCGCCGGTCCCGGCGGCGTTGCCGACTTGCCGGAAGCAATTGCGAGGCAGCTCCGGGAACATGCCCACCGTCATTGCGCTGCCCACATCCAGGTATGTTCCAAATGCGCCCGCTAAGATAAATTCGTCGATATCCCCTGCTTCAATTCCCCCCTCTTCCAGGAGAATCTCCAGGCCAGCACGAATGGCACCTTTGGCCAATTGAATCTCGTTAATATCTGCCCGCGTAACAACCATATCTTTCCCATGGCCGGTTTCTTCCGCAGGAACAAGAAGGAATTCTTTGTGCTGCGTACTCATCCCCTCTCTAACATTCGGTGCTCCTTCAAGGAACGAGCCGCGGTGATCGATAATCCCATCTTTGAGCAGCTCTGCAACGGCGTCTAAGATGCCAGAGCCACAGATGCCTACTGGAGGTTTCTCACCGATGGTGTAAATATCCAGCTGACCATTTTTTATCCGCACTCGTTCAATAGCACCGGGAGCAGCGCGCATCCCGTCACGAATGTGCGCTCCCTCGAATGCTGGGCCAGATGCGCAGGAGCAGCTGAGCATCCGCCCACCCACTGCCAGCGTGATCTCAGTATTGGTTCCGATGTCAAGCGCTATCACGGTTTTTTCCGTTTGCCAGACATCGGTTGAAAGCACCATGGAGACATGGTCGGCGCCGATGAAGCCGGCAATATTCGGCGCCAGATGAATGAAAGCACCGGGGCTGATGTCTAACCCGATCTCGCCAGCTTGAAGATCGATCGCCTCGCCAACGGCCGGGACGTAGGGCGCTGTCGCCAGCTGGCGCACAGGCAAACCAGCCAATAGGTGGTGCATGGCCGTATTCCCCACAATCACCGCCTCGACGATTTGCTCCGGCGAAACATCGGCCTCGCCACACATCTCATCAAGCATCCCGTTCAAGGCAGCAATCACACTGCCCTGCAGAGTCTCGCGACCGCCCTCATTTTCATTGCTGTAGTCGATGCGGCTGATGACGTCCTCACCGTACCTGATCTGGGGGTTCATGCCCCCCCTTGCCGTCAGCACATCCCCGGATTCCAGGTCCAGCAAATAGGCGGCAACCTTGGTCGTTCCAACGTCGACAGCCAGGCCCAGCATCCGAGTATTCTGGGGGAGCAGTGCCACAACATGGTCACCGCGCAGAGCAACTCTCACCCGCCAATTCTGCCCTCTCAAAAAGCCTGAAAGATTGAAGAGCACATCCGGGCTGAATGATACGCTTGGATGCCCCTCTATTTGCAGCGCATCACGCAGTCGAGCGCTGTCGGATCGCAGATCTGTAAGCGATGCCGGCTCCAGAACTATATCAACGGGGATAATGATCCTCTCCCCCACAATTCTCGCGCCCTGCCCCTCTATTTGAAGCCGCTGCGTCGTGGTCAATGACTCGGCTGGCACATCAATCTTGACATCAGACAGCGGCTTCGCCTGACAGGCCAGTCTGCAGCCATCTTCAATCTCCATGGGGGAAAGAACCGATTCCTCCTGGAGCGTTGGTGAGCATAGCTCGCCGCTCATTACGTGCACACGGCAGCCATCGCAAGACCCTTTGCCCCCGCAGATCGACACGAGTTCGACGCCAGCGGACTGCGCCGCTTCAAGCAGCGATTCTCCGGGAATGATTTCTACGCGCCGTCCGATGGGCTCAAAATCGATGGTGTAGGTGAGGGATTCTTTCTTGGGATCAGTCATAGTGATCTCGATAACGGCATATATCCTTCAGGCTGCAATAATCACAAATTCGACCGCCCGCGATCAATTCCTTCCCCATCCCCAAAACAAAGGTAAGTGACTTCCGCGGGATCATCATCATGCTCTCGGTGAGCCGCACGCCGATTTCGCCGGCATCCAAAAGATCGAAGATCTGGGGCTGTCCCTGCTCACTCGGCCAACCGACCATGCCCGGGCTGAGGGGGATCGTGATCTGGCAATGTTCATCGGTCGCTTCCTCTTCAAAGAAAGCACATGCGGCGTTAGCCAACGCCTCGACGCCAGCTGATCCCACCCCATCCAACGCCAGCCCATAGACGGGGTCCTCTATTGAGATCTCCGCGGCCCGGCGCTCGAGGGCTTCACCGACAGTACAAAGGACAATGACTACTTCTTGCGCGCCGCCCATATGCTCGGCAAGAAGCCCACCAGATAGTCTTCCATTACCTTCGAGCTTCAATCGCTCATGTTGCAGGTCTTCAATAAGAAGACGACGGGCTACTACCCTGGGCTGGAGAAGCAGATTGCCTTCTTCCAATGCTCTCCCGGCGGATTCAACCAGGCGCGGGCTGCGCCTGCGGATCGCGTCTGGATCTGCACCCTGACCACGCAATACAGCGTCAACATCAAGGCGCAGATCCCATTTATCGAGGACTGTCATCTACGACTCGTTTTCTGCCGCTAGCTTCCTGTAGTGCTTGATGTATCGACCAGCATACTCGTCGCGTCCACGCAGAAGATCAACTGCGCGGATGGTCATACTCAGCTTCATCGGGTCGGTTATGGCACAGGTAGCACCGGCGGCGATAGCAAGACCGAGGAATGCCTGGTTGATCGTATGCCGCTCAGGAAGACCGAAGGAGACGTTGCTGGCGCCCAGGTTAACATTCACACCGAACTCAGCGCGTACTCTCTCGATGGTCTGCAGCGTCACCAATCCTGCCATGCTATCCGCACCTATCGTGAGCACGAGGGGGTCGATCACCACGTCTTCGGCGGGAATGCCAATCTTCGCAGCACGTTCGAGGATTTTCCCGGCAATGGATAGGCGCAGCTCAGGGTCGGCGGGAATGCCATCCTTATCCATCGTCAATCCGATAACAGCTGCACCGAATTCCTTAACCACCGGCAGAACAGCTTCGAGCAAGTCTTCCTCACCGTTTACCGAGTTCACCAAGGGTTTTCCGGGAACAACTGCCAGCGCCGCGGCCAGGGCTTCACCATTTGCAGAGTCTATGCACAAAGGGACATCCGTCGCCTCCATGACGACTTTGCACACCTCGGGCAGCAAGACGACCTCATCCTCGCCGGGTACACCAACGTTGACATCGAGTATATCGGCTCCGGCCTCCACTTGTTTCAAGACCAGACCACGAACGTATTCGTAATTGCGCTCTTTCAATTGCGCGGCCAGCTTCTTCCTGCCCGTGGGGTTGATCTTCTCACCGATGATCGTAAACGGACCGTCGGTGTCGATGGTGATGGTCTTCGTTTCACTCGTGATGATGGTCTTCATAATTATTAAAACTCCTACTATCTACTTCGCATCCTTACTCTCTCGGCTGGATTTGTTCGAATGATCCTAAGTAGATATGTCTCCTTCGATCGTTGAGTTCAGCTTTGATATGTGTCCGCTTGAAGTTATTTCAAAAAAACTGGGACCAGGACTTTTATTTATCACTTTGGTCAAGTATTCGGAGGGTTGTCTCGGCAAAAATAGCTGCGCCGATAGGCATACAGTTTTCATCAACATCAAATCTGGAATCGTGATACCGGCGTGTGTCTCCCTCAATTTTACAGCCCAGCATGAACATTGCGCCCTTGGTTTCTTTCAGGAAGAAGCCAAAATCCTCAGCCCCCATATCTAGTTCAGGCGGGATGATTTTTTCATCCCCAAGCAAATCACCCGCAACCGTTTTCTTTTCAGTCATGGTTTTCTCCTTGTATTCATTAACCATCTTTTGACTGAAAAGTCTCTATTAAAATTTCGCGCGGATGGTCTCACAAGGTCTGACTCGATACACAACTCAATGCCTCACGATCCTGGCTTAGGTGTGATTCACACCAGAAGTACAACGCACCCCCGAAGGGGTGCTGTCATCAAAACTCAGGAAGCTGATCCATGCCGGCTTCTTTGGCTAACCCTGAAACCATTTTCTGGAGTTCGGTCACTTGCTCCAGTGGCAAATCTGGAGGCTGGTAGAAATTGAGTAAATCTTGCAGTTGCGTTTTGGCACGCGTAAACGTGTCCGTTGCGCCCATCTGCTGCCAGGTGCGGAGAGAGCCGCGGTCAATCACCGCGGAGGGCATATATTGCTCCTCTTTGAGCAACTGGCGCGTGATGCGCTGCTTCAAAAATTCGCCCTTGAAATTGATCCCCTCGTACATATCGGCTGCCAACGGATCGGTGTGAACTTGCATGCCTTTTAGCATGCGCTTGGCCATTCCAATCGCCTCGGCATCGATCAGCAGCTTTGCAGTGCTCATGCAGGCCAGAAAATCCAGCATGCCCGCGCCGGAGATCATATTGATCCCAGCCAGCGCTCCGATCATGGCGGTGGTGCTGCTCTCCATCCCGGCCTGGTAATCAACCACCTTGGCATCGCTAGCGCCCATATAAGCGTGCGTCGGAAAGCCGAACGTTTTGCCTACCTGGGCATAGGCGGCGTCGATCATGGCGGTTTCAACCGCGCCCATCGGAGTGGTGCCATGGCGCATATCCATAATGGCTGGCGCGCCACCCCACACAATCGGCGAACCCGGTCCGGCCAACTGGTGGATGGTCATCCCGCTGATGCACTCGGCAGCATGCTGCACCACAGAGCCTAACAACGTAATCGGCGCAGCAGCCCCGGCCAGGGGCATTGAGACGATCTGCGCCGGGATGCCAGCCCGCGCCAGATCGATCAGGCTTTGAGAGCCAAACTGACTCCAGATCAGCGGCGGGGAAGGGCACACATCGAAAACCGCAGTAGGTTTTTGGACCAGCTCATCGCCTCCGCCAGCGAAGATCGCCAGCATATCGATCATAGCGCCGGTATTTTTGGTTGAGAAAGCCCCGGTGACCACTGGTTTCTTAGAGAACAGCAGCACCAAATACAGGCGGTATAGATCACCAATTTCTTTGGGGATTTCGCTGCACACCAGAGCGGTGGATTGCGCGTCGTACTGCCAGAGCGAATCGGCGGTTTTGATGACCTCGATCAGGTCTTGGGTGGTTGCCGGTCGATGCTGCAGGCTCTCGGCATCGAGCACGTTCACCCCTGATGAGCCGGGATCAAAATGGACCGAATCACCTCCGTAATGCACGCTCAGTTCTCCATCTTGATTATAGAGATAGAACTCATGGGGTACGGTTTCCATTGCTTTGCGAGCGACTTCCTCCGGGATCTGAACTACTTCGCGTTCTTCATCCACCCTGGCGCCGGCGTCCGCCAATGAAGCTCGCGCTTCTTTGAGTTGAACCTTGATCCCCGGATTGACAAGCAATTGAAAAGCCTCGTCAATGATCTTGGGAACTAACTCTGACGATAAGATTCTTAGTTGCGGTTGCAAGAAATTACTCCTTTTATAGTGCTTTGGCTACTAGAAGTTCTTTGGCAACCGTCACTGCCCCAACTGCATCCTCGCTATAGCCGTCTGCGCCGATCTCCTCAGCCCAGTCAGGCGTGACCGGCGCCCCACCAACCATAACTTTGATCGTGGAGCGCAACCCGATGTCATCCAACGCTTCAACGACATCACGCTGTTTCACCATTGTGGTCGTGAGCAAGGCACTGACACCAAGGATATCGGCCTTTTCTGTCCTGGCTTTCTCAACCAAGGTCATGATTGGCACATCAACTCCCAGGTCGAACACTTTGAATCCGGCTACGGAGAGCATCGTCCCAACCAGGGTTTTGCCAATATCATGGATATCGCCCTCGACAGTGCCTAATACAATTGTTCCCAATATTTTCCGTTCCTGACCCTGTTTGGACATCTCCGGCTCCAATATATCCACGGCAGCCTTCATCGCTTCTCCAGCCATTACCAGCTCTGGAAGAAAAGCATCTCCAGAACTAAAGAGGTTGCCGACATGGTCAACGCCAACGACAAAACCCTGGTTGATCGCCTCCAGGGGATCGATGCCCAATTCTATGGCTTGTCTGGCCAGCTTTACAGCTTCTTCAGACTCGCCATCAATGATGGTTTGTGCCATTGCACTATAAATTTGCTCACCCATGAACAACTCCTGCCCGGCATAGATGGTGCCCTGAGCGCCGTGGCCTATTAATTCAATCTGGAAATAACGAAAGCCTGTCTGGCAGCTGGTTCCAACCTGTGTGATTTAGGCGGGCATACCGGTGTGGTTCGCCAACAATTAACCCTGGCCGCTGAGCTCAAAGCCGTTATGCGGAATGATAGATCATGAATAAAAGTATCTGTTTCGGTTCAGGCTTTTATTCTCTCCATATTGGGATCATACATTGGCTTGAGGGAAACCACAGCCGGATAGATCTTTCCGGCGATATTCACTTCCCATTTCCCACTGGACACATACTCATCATCAATAGGCCGATCAGCCTTAATATTAAACAACCCTGCGGCGCCGCCTAAAGTAAATGCGTAAGAACCTGATGTAACATACCCTACTGGTTTGCCGTCCCGCAGGACTATTTCGGCGTGGAAAAGGAAGGGTTCCGGATCCTTAATCAGAACCTGGGCCAACCGCTTTGTCTTATCGCCCTCCTGCTTAATTTTGATGCTGGCCTGTTTACCAATAAAATCATCCTCTTTTTTCAGTTTTACAAACATTCCCAGACCAGCCTCATAGGCATTATCTGTATTGTCCATATCATGGCCATAATCACGATAGCCTTTTTCCATCCTCAGGCTATTCAGGGCTTTTAGGCCTGCATGCCGAAGGTCAAACTGTTTTCCCGCATCGACGATAAAATCATATACATGGATAGCCTGCTCGGTGGGTATATAAAGTTCGTAACCGAGCTCTCCCACATAGGTGATTCGGATACACAATACACGGGCATAACCAATTTCGATTTCCCGGACGTGCCGGTACGGAAAGGCCTGGTTGGACATGTCGGCGGTTGTCAGCGCCTGCATCAACTTACGGGAATTGGGTCCAAGAATATTCAGCTGACTATAGGCTGAGGTCATGTCAGTTACAAAACAATAGGCCTCTTCCGGAATATTACGCTTGAGCCAAGTTTCAGCATGCCGGTGCATGGTATCGGCAACCACAACCATAAATTTGTCTTCCTCGAGCTTGGTTACAGTAAGATCTGCCTCCAGAGTCCCGCGATGGTTAAGCCACTGGGTGTAGGTAATCTGATTTACCTTGGCATTTACCTCGTTGGCCGATATATAGTTCAGGACCTTACCGGCGTCCCGCCCCTGGACCAAGAAATTTGACATAAATGACATGTCCATCATAACAACATTTTCACGTGCGGCCTTATGTTCCGCTTCCCAGAAAGGAAACCAGTTTTCCCTTCCCCAGGCATGTTTTTCAACTTTCGCTTCCCGGCCCTCCGGCGCATACCAGTCCGCCCCTTCCCATCCGCTGACATCTTTAAAGTAAGCGCCGTGGGCGGCCAGCCGGTCAAAGAAGGGTGGCTTTTTCGCCCCTCTGGCGGTCTTTAAGGTTTTATACGGATAATGGCATTGATATGCCAATCCTAATGTTTCAACGGTTCTGTCTCTGCGGTATTGGGGATTATTCTGAAAGGTGTGAAACCTGTCAATGTTAAAGCCGGTAATATCCACATCCGGATAGCCGTTTATTATCCAATAGGCCATCAGGCGGCCCAGTCCGCCGCCTATGATGATCCCGATTGAGTTAAGGCCGGCAGCTACAAAATAATTCTTTACCTCCGGGGCCTCGCCGACAATCGGCGCAAAATCAGCCGTAAAACTCTCCGGACCGCAAAAGAAAGTTTTAATGCCGGATTCCAGGGTGATTGGCACCCGGGACATGGCTTTTTCAAGAAAGGGCCCCACCCTGTCCCAGTCGGGAGTGATTTCACCAAAAGAAAAACTATTGGGAATGCCATCTACATGCCAGGGAGCGCAGACCGGTTCAAACAACCCGACCATAATACCCCCAACCTCTTCACGATAGTACCCGTGGTGGGAGGGGTCTTCAAGAATGGGCATATTGGGAGGCAGATCTTTTATTTGTTCAGTAATGACATAATAGTGTTCAGCCGCCTGGTTCGGGATATTAACACCTGAAATATCACCAAGCTGCCTGGCCCACATACCAGCGCAATTCACTACATATTCAGCCTGGATATCACCCTGCAGCGTCTTAACCCCGGTTACATGCCCGTTTTTCTTATATATGCCCGTGGCGGTAACTCCTTCCACAATCCTGGCCCCTTTCATACGGGCACCTTTAGCAATTGCTTGGGTTGCGTCAACCGGGTTCACCCTTCCGTCATCCTTTACATAAAACCCCGCCAACAGATCATCGACCTTGGCCAGAGGAAAAAGCTCTTTAATCTCGTTTGGGGAAATTTCTTGAACATCCACTCCGCAATAGCGGTTAAAGGCAGCTACGCGCCGGTATTCTTCCAGGCGGTCTTTATCAGCTGCGGCTTCAATGAACCCAATCGGTTTAAATCCTGTGGACAAGCCTGTTTCAGCTTCCAGACTGCAGTAGAGGTCGCGGGTATATTTTCTCATTTCCGTGTTGACTTCAGAAGTTGAGCCAAAGGTGCACATTAAACCGGCTGCATGCCAGGTAGTGCCTGAGGTCAGCTGGTCCCGTTCAATAAGGACCACATCTTTGAGACCCATGTCAGCCAAATGATAAGCCACGGAACAGCCGATCACACCGCCTCCAATTATGACTACTTGAGCATGTTGAGGTACGCTATTGCTGTTTTCTTGCATTGGATTTCCTTATGCTGGAATTTACTGATAGGAATTTTAATTTCCAATCATCATATGACTAATTTAGCTCCGCCCCCTGGAATTAGCAAGCGCAAGTGCAATTAAGCGAAGCCGAAGGCAAACTTGAAGGAACATAGCGACGCCCAATCACCTAATTGTGTCAAAAGTTGTACTTATGGTAGAAGCACCTTGCCTGGTGCACAAAGGGAAACCTAAATAATAATTAACCAATAAACGCAAATTTAAGACCGGCGTCAATTTAAAATTAACGCCGGCGAGTACGAAGTAATCAGAAATAATCTCCTTCTAACAAATCTAGCTCCGGCTCGGCGGCCCGCGCTGTTGCCTTTCTATCCAGAGCCCACAGTGCCGTAAGATTTTCTAAATACCGTCCTTCTGTTCTCTTTCGACAAAGGAGACAATCCGCATCTTTTCCCCACAATTCGGGCACTTGTGTTCGGGGACGGTGTTCGGGGACGAATCCCGATTCGGGCATCGTTACCGCAAGACGTTACCGAATCCGCATGGCCCAGGTTGGCGCATTCCCGCGAACTTTATTTTCTTCATCTGAATCTGTCTCCCGCTTTATTCTCTGACCGCTCATCTTGTTTGAGTACCACCCGTAGTATGCTCATTTCATGCGGGGGGGGGCACAAGCTTTTGTGCCCCCAGGCGCCCCCGGTGCGATTCGAACGCACAACCGTCGGATTAGAAGTCCGGTGCTCTATCCATTGAGCTACGGGGGCGGAATTCAATTGTATTGCAAAGATCTATGGGGATCAATCCTCAAGCAGAGGTCGAATTCCTTTATAGACTCTCCCACCAGAGAGCATACGCAGGATTGTCCGTGCGGGGCGATTAAGGGTCTCACCCAATTCTTCGGGAGTGAGGGCTGAGTTTCCGTTGGATAAGAACACCCTGAAGATAGCACTGACCAGCGTCGTTTGCGGTGTCAAGTAATCCGGCTGTAAGGCGCAGTGAGAGATCAGCGTGTGTTGAATTCCTAGGACGCGGGTGACCTCCGCCGTCTTTGGATTCACACCGTCAACGAGCGTATCCGCTTCGACATCCGCATACACTTCCTGATGTTCTGGGCAAAGATGGCTGCGAAGATAGATATTCAGATCCCGGTCCGCCCGCTCCCAATATTCAAAATCAATATGGAATTTCGTTTCCAGCGTTGGTCGAGCGAGGGTGGCAGATGGCTGTTCAGTCACGATGAACTCCATGCGTCTGAATCAAAACGCCAGTAAAGATCCCCCACGTGTTGGAAATAAGGACGCTTAACAAGTTCGGCAAAGATCGTTGAAGGCGGCTGCCGTTGGAGAACATTCACAGCAGCGTAAAGCGTCTGCGCGTGTACCGCGCTTTGTGGTGTCAGCTTGGCTAATTCCCGAAACACATGCGCTACAGTTCGATCGAGAGATAGTTTCTTATGCTGCATTTGCATCCAGACTTCATCGAGCGCCTGGGTGTCAATTAACCCAATCACCATCAAATCATCATATGCAGTCCCAACTGGCTGTTTGAGCATCGTGAATCCAATCTGGCCATTCTCAGTGATGGTTACCGTACGGATCCAATCATTCCGCATACGTCGATCGAACGTTTCGACGACAACTTCGCCAGGGGTGTCGCCGGGTTGAACACGAACAAGTCCTCCTGCCGGCACCTTATACTCTCGATACCAGTCTTCTAAACCGAAGACATATCCGTGCTCGCGCACTACCCATCCCGGGAATTTCTTCCCACTGTGCCCATCAACAAGGATGAACCGAATTCTAGGCGACTCATAGGCCGTCGGGAAAAGAGGCTCAAGGCGGGCCGACAATGGCAGTGCTCCCACCCTCCAATGAGGAAATATCAGCGTGACGGTTACTTCATCAGGCGCGACATGCGGAGCTTGTAAATCACTCATTTCATCATCCAGCCTCGTGATGAGTTCTTGTAGATCATCTGTAAGGATGGATGAATCAACAGTTTTCTCTTGGATTTCAAGGCGCGGGGGTGCGAATAATACTTCCGGGGGTTCAATTCTCCGCAAAAACCAGAGAACCTGACCAGCCGGTCCGACTTCATCGAAACGCTCATCTTCCTGAAGCGCGTAATCAAGCGAAAATTCCGCGAGCTTCGGGGAGAGCGAATCATGTAGTTCGATATGCTCAAGAAGGTCCGCTGTCGGTAATGGACCACCAGCTTCGACGTCGAGCACCGCCTCGGCAAGGTTTAGGTGTCCAGTGGTGATCTCAGCGACAAGCGCGCTCGGGAACCAATTCCCTGCGATCCTGACGATATCATCCACCTCGTTGAGACTACCATCCAGGTTAGCGATGATATTTTCCCCAAACCGGGCCATTATCGTTTCCGGTTTACGCAGCTCTTCGAGTTCAGGTTCTGGCTCTGGAGGGTTATTTAGGATATGGTCTGCTAGTTCAGAGGCGAATTCCTTCTCTGTCCCGTCACCTGCGAAAGAAACTTTGATCACAGAAAAGGAATCTAGATCTGGGTTGTTGCCCTCACGCACACCAACAATTTCTCCTGTCGCAAAACCTAACTCCGCGAAAGTCAGGATCTGTCCTGCTTTGTAGGTTTCTGCTGGGAGGTAAATGGCATGTTCCGTCTGTTCTGCCTCTAGGACCTCCTTCTCCAATTGAACTAAACGCAGCTCAACGAGTGCGGACGCCATTTCAACAGATGTGAGAGGAACCTCCCGCTCCAGCAGGAGGTTGATTATGAAATCGATATCGTCGTCTTTGACCTTGAAGCTGGTCCAATACGATTCAGGTGAAATACTTAGCACTGCTGCCATATTAAAGAAAGATTGCCCTACTCGGGGACGTTCTAGGCAATTATACTACACCCAGAGGGCATTGCAGCATGACGGATAATTTTGTAGTCGCAGAGACAGTGGCAGGTATACTTGAAGCTGAGATCATCCGCGGGATGTTGGAAGCGAAAGAGATCGATGTTGTCCTATCTTACGAAGCTGCGGCAGCGGTTTACGGCTTTGGTGTGGGTCGCTCGGCACGAGTGGAAATACTTGTTCCTGAGGAGATGCTCAGCGCGGCACAGCAGTGCCTGGAAGATTATCACTCGGGTCGCTTGATCAACGAAACTGAAGGGCAAGATTAGGGGTATCCCGGATCGACCCAATCCAGGGGATTGATCGGCACACCGCCAACCCAGATCTCCCAATGCAGATGGGGGCCCGTGGATCTCCCGGTACTTCCTACGATCCCGATCTCCTGCCCCCGTTGAACAATGTCACCTTCTTGAACGAACATATCTGATTGATGGAAATATCCAGAATACACCCCCCAACCGTGGTCAATGTAGGTCACATTTCCTCGTATCAATAGAGGTCCCGCAAAAACAACCTTGCCGTTAGCCGGCGCATAAATCGGCACATTGCTGCCGTAGAAATCCAACCCGGTATGGTAGTAGAGAAGGGCGCCGTAGTTGTAATTGCGCCGGTCCCCAAACCCTGCTATGAACTCATCGGTGTAATAGCGAGAGGGGTAATCAAAGGGTCCGTCCCATAGCTTATCGGGAGTGATCGGCGTAAGAAGGTCTGCGACGAACTCCTCTTCAGTTTCGATCGCTGCCGAATCGACTGTCTCCGCAGGGACTCCAACAAGATACTGGAATCCATAATCCCCATCTTCGACCATAACCGGTTGCCTAAAAACATAGCTGGTCCCCTTCTCTTCAGGCAGTGCCATTCGCAGTTCAAGATCGATCAAGCCCGGCTCGGCTAAGGCATGGATGCCCTGCAGAGCGACCCTTTCTCCTGCGTCAGTCTGTAAGAACGTGAGTTGACGATCTCCAAGTGAGCCCTCAAGCGAAATTGGGCTACTCACCCCTGCTTTTAGCACGACGGTATGACCCTGCACCACCGGGAGTTGTTCGATTGCTATTGAAGTAAATGGCTCAGGGAGGGAGACCCTCCATCCCCTCGAATCAGTGAGTGGATTTCCGGGCATCACCCAAAAGCGCAGCGGATCATCAGGGGAGCGCCGTAGGTCCCATGGGTTTATTCCGGCGCGGACGGCGATTTCGAGTCTGGTTTCCCCCAATTGTGGGAGATATGCCCCGACGTCCTCAACGGGGAGCGCACCTTCAGGGGGTTCCGGGACGATGAGCGACTGCCCAACAAAGAGTCGATCTGTTCTGACAAGTCGATTAAGGCGGACCAGCGCATCCGTTGACACATTGTAACGAAGGCTCAGGCTATTTAGATCCTCGCCAAGACCGACCTGCTGCAGGGTCAGGACACCTTCAACACCCTCGAATCCCGGGACCGTCAGTTCTGCACCGGGGTAGAGTTTAGATGGATCCTCGATGCCATTGGTCACAACCATCGCTTCAACCGTAGTGCCAAAACGGCGGGCGATGCCAGAAAGCGTATCCCCTGGTTCTACAATATAAATCGGTCCCCCACCCTGCGCCTGAACGGTGGTTGCCGGCAATACCATCATGACAATTATGAGGATCTGGACAACCCTGAATCTAGTCTTCATCGATAAACTCTAATTGATCACCGACTTGCACTTCATCAAGCAACCTGGGCGAAGCCTCAAGGATATATTGGGCTGCATGTTTCGAGGCGTAGAAACGCCAGGGTCTGGCTAGTGTACTGTCTACAACTACCCTCTCAGCGTTCAACCAAAATACACTGATCGAGAAAAAAACGAACAGCATATGGATCGATGTATTTATTCGCCCCTCGCTGCGTTCCACGAGGAGTAGCCCCTCACCCCCGGGGATTTCGCGCCGCATGGTCAAACCTCGCAGACGGCACAAGAACGAATCGCACCAACGCGCTCTGTCCAAAGGTGAATTTCCACGACTGCGATTATGAACACGAACCCAGCGTTCCATCCTGCACCTTACAAAAAAACAGGGCGACCGAAGCCGCCCAGTATATGCTCGGTCCTACGAGCTCATTTTACCTCACCGATGATCTTCTCCACACTCTCGAGTAATTCTTGCGGACCAAAAGGTTTGGTGATGTAATCATCCACCTTGGCGATATGCAATCCTAAAACCTTATCGATGGACTGGGCTTTCGCCGTGACGACAACCACGGGGATATCGCGCAGATCGTCGTCCGCCTTCATTTGTTGATAAACTTCCCAACCATCCATGTCCGGCATCATCAGGTCAAGCAACACGAGGTCTGGGCGTTCGCGTTGAACCGTCTCCAATCCCTCAATCCCGCCATTTGCACCGATGACACTGAACCCCTTCCGGCCAAGAATCAACCGGACAAGATCGATCATTTCTGGTTCGTCCTCAATACAAACGACACGTTTGGCGTTTTCAGCCATACGGTCTCCTTCCGATACCCTTATGAGTACCTAACCAGTGTATCATAACCGCCGAGCCCCGCAACGAGCCTTTATTCCTACATTTAGATAATCCGGTGATACCCAACGGTGTTTTTCTGGCCAGCGAGAGCCCGCAGCAATGCTCACGGCTTGATCGATGCCCAGGGTTGATAGAAATCCTGTGGAAGAACTGTATTCTGAGGATCCAAATATCCTGCCGTGAATATTACTTCCGCCAGCGATATCCCAACGTAGCGGATATGCCATGGTTCGTAGATGAACTCCGTCACCTGCGGCATCCAACGATTGCTATATGGCCACTCCACGATCTCCTTATATGGGTAGCTCACGATAAAACCAAAGCGATGCGCGTTTTCTTCAAGCCATATATACAGCTTCTCGTTTCTTGGGTCGCGGTATTCGACTTTCAATCCTGGCCAAACGAGATCGAATGCAGTTCCGAGCTGGTGCTCGCTGTAGCCTGGCGCTGCAATGTAATAACTCACTGTTGAGGGTCTTCTAGCCCATTCCCGGTCCAGGACTATGCTTTGTTGCGCGTAACTCCTATATTCGGAATAGACATCAACTTTAAGACCCGCCTCACTCGCCTCAAGTACTAAGGCATCCAGCGCTGAAACCGCTTCAGGGTGAGAGCCGGGGTCAAACCAACTCGGGAGCGGATGCCCCCCGTCGACGAGCGTATCCAGTGGTGCGCCCAAGAGCATGTGCAATACGATATAGAGCTCAACGAGAAGCTTCAAGCCACTCCCTCAACACCTGAAAACAGGCCTTCCATAAAGAACAGTGTAATCTCCAATCCACCTCACGCCAAGCCAATTTTCTCAATCGCTAGTCTGTAAGGTTCCTGTAATTTCATCGACTATGTTCACGTGTTAGGATGGAGTGGAATTCATTCAGAACATTCTTGTGCTCTGAGAAAGCGAGAAATTATGGCAACGAGATCTCATCCCGATGGTTTTCTTTCAGTGGAGGAAGCTCTCATTCTGGCTGTTGAGGCCGTGGAGCGAGGGGATCTCCGAAATGGTGAGGCTGCATTGAACTGGGTACTGAAAGAGGACCCTGCGAATACCGCGGCATGGATTTGGCTTGCGTGCTGTGTACCCGATGACAGCGCAAGACAGCTTTGTTACCGCCGAGCCTCCGCGCTTCATTCTTAACGGTGATATCCAAATGCCACCTTTATCTCATTGATTTAAGTATTGACTGGCCCTTAACCTATGCAAACCATATATACACGGACTAATAATCTTGACCCTGACCTGAGGGAAACGAAGAGTATGAACGAGCCAGCCGACACGATCCTGGTTGTCGATGATGAACAACCCTTCTGTGAAGTTGTAGCTGAGATTCTCACCACTTTCGGCTACCCGGTTCTGAAGGCCTTTAATGCCACCCAAGCACTTGAGGTGTTGGAGTCGGTCACCCCAGTCTTGATCATCCTGGACATCATGATGCCCGATGTAGACGGTCTTACGCTCGTCCGCAGATTTCGCGCAGATCCTCGTCTCTCCAAGATCCCCGTCATTATGTCAAGCGCTAAATATCTCATGGAGGACCGCGCGGAAGCGATTAACGCTGGCGCGAGCGCATACCTTACAAAACCTTTCTCCGCGGCGGAACTCAGATCCTCAATCGTCGAAATCCTCGGGGAAAGAGAGCCTCAGCTCACCCTCAAAAATGCATCTGGATACTCCCGCTAAAAATCATTTCCTTGAGATTGCACTTCTTTTCCAAAATTAGGTCTAAAACATCAATTTGCTGCAGTTACCACGGTCTTTAGAAGTGGGCCGACACATGGGTCGGCCCCTACGATTTAATAATTATTGGGATACTCCAAAGTCATTATTTTGAACAGCTTCTTTCATCAGCAATGGTGGTGGAATGTAATTGATTTTTGTGGAGTCAGGAAGCTCTGCTTCCGGCCGCAGGTGAAGCCTGCGCTTTGAGGTGTACTTTGAACCTCCCACAGAGTACAAAACTGCGGGAGGTTAGATAGCATGAGGTGGGCTGGCATATGGGTCGGTCCCTACGATTTAGTTATTGAAGGGAATGCCTAAAGTCATTTTTTGGATAGCCCTTTCCACCCACAATGGAATTGGACTTCCTTACGGCTCAACCCACCCAACTTACCGTATATTCTGTAGACTCGTCGGATCCTTCGATGTCGGGCGCATTAATTTCCCACCGCCCATCCAAGCCATGATCGCGAGCCATGAGCTCAAAATGGCACATGGCGATGCCCATGTCGAGGCGCTGCATGTCAGCCACTGTAAAGAGTCTAACAAGCATTCCTTCCCGATACCCCGGTGAGCGCTGCAGGTAGAAATGCCACTTATTCCCATCTTTAATGACCCGCCAGGGCTGCCTATTGGATGCAGACGGCCCCCAGCGGACCATCTCCAGTGCTGTTGCATAGACACCAGCCGCCTGGCGTGAGAGTGGCGCGCCGAACCTGAAATCAAAGAACAATTGCTCCCATGAAAGCCGTCGGTCCGCACCCGCTCTGTTACGAATGAGTGTGTCCAACCCGGGGGTTTTCTTGGCACAATAACCCACTGAGGCAACAGCGGGAATTAACTCGCCGGGACGCGGTGAGATTCTTTTCGAAAAGCTACTTTTGGTAAAAGTTCCTCCGAGCCAACAGCTACCCAAGCCGAGGTCTGTGGCAAACAAAATGATGCTCTCCATCAGGTAGCCGAAATCTTCCAGGTTCTTTTCATCATCCTGCATTGCCCCGATGATGAAGCCGGTTGCCCCCTTGATGAACCCATATGTCCCTAAGTTTTTAAGGGTTTTATGGTCCTGCCCGTGAGCAGCGACCAATTCATAGCGCATCCGCGCACCTAAAGGTCCCGCCTGAAGCGATGCAGCATAATCGGCTAGCCGCTGTCGCGTTTGCTCTTCCACAGGTTGTTTTAAATAACTCCGACAAGAGAAGCGCTGTCTAATCAATTGTTCAATAGGTTGTGTATAAGTCATTATTAATTTTTCCTGGATTGATATCATGATCCCCTGTCTAACCGATGAACTTCCTGTCGTTAATTCATCGAAGGTATGATTGTACTCGGCATCAACACGGCACGCTGCAAACCAGCATCGCGGTGATGGACGCCTTTTTTGGGGCTATTGGTCATCATGCGGATGAAATTCTGCCGGGAGGGGTAGTACACCATGGCGAAATCGCTCCAATCATCATGTAAGTCGCTGCTATCATCCCCACTCCTGTTGCCTTCTCCAAGTAAATGACCAAGGATCAATCCCCTGATGTGTCACCACGAAGACACAAAGTACACAGAGTACGATTTAATGGGCACAAAGAAATTATCCCTGGACCAACCGCTTTATGCCTTGCTTAAGAATAGGGACATAAAAGTTGATAAGGAGTCCCAGCCAAATCTTAGATAGACGTGAATAGGTAAGCATTTGTGCTTCGTGGATGGGTATTAATTTTTCAACTGATTTAAGTTCCAAGATGAGTAACCCATCCACAACAATGTTTATACGGTAACCCGCCGAGAGTTTCATCCCTTTATATTCGATTGGAAGCTCTACTTGTCGCTCAAAGGGGATGCTCCGCAACTTTAACTCCTTGCATAAGCATTCTTCGTAAGCCGATTCGAGTAATCCTGGACCTAAGATTCTATGCACCTCTATTGCGGAGCCAATAATTTCATAAGACAGCGCGTTCGCTTTTTCCTTTGTGTTCATAGAAAACTCTTTGTGCTCTTCGTGCCTTTGTGGTGACAAAGAAAGGTCTCTCTTTCAGATAATGAATGTATGCAAGCAATACTATCGTTCACGCTAAACCAGTTGGATACTCCCCTTCGTCACAGAAATGTTCTAGTAGCAATTGGCTGACTTCTTTCGGCTTATCTTGCATCACCCAGTGGGAGGCATCTTCGAAAGTGACCAGGCGACCCACCTCGCAAAAAGCCACACTGAGCGGGGCCATTTCGTAGCTGATATGAGGATCCTGCTTCCCCCAAAGGACGAGCGTCGGCACCTGGATTCGTGTGGCTTTCCTTGAGCTTTGCAATTGTCGCAGCGAAGCGCGGTACCAGTTAATCATCCCGGTCATGGCCGCGGGTTGAGCCCAAGCCTCCCTGTAACGGTTACGCTCTTTCTCGGTGAGATTAATCGGCATAGCCGAGATCAGGAATTGCCAGTTAAAAGCCCTGACTAAGCGTTCTGGCAAACCAGGAATCTGGAAGAAAAAAGCATACCAGCTTTTTAACATCTGTGATGGGTGGGTGCGCAAGTAGTTTCGCATCACTGCCGGATGGGGCACATTGGCAATAGCCAGACGCTTGAGTCGCTCCTGATGGCGCATCGCCAGATTCCAACCGACCATTGCACCAAAGTCGTGCCCGGCGAGGTGGAATCGCTCATAGTCGAAAGCATCGGCCAATCCAAGAACGTCATCGACAAGCACGCCCATTTGATAGCTGGAAACTCCATTGGGCTTGTCGCTTAAGTTGTATCCTCTTTGGTCCGGCACAATTACCCGGAATCCAGCCTCCGCCAAAGGTTCGATTTGATCTTCCCAACCAAACCAGGCATCCGGAAATCCATGCAAGAGAAAACGGGTTCCCCATCCTCTGGCCCGGCAAGGGCAGTATGCAGCCGAATGCCATTGGTGGGGATGTATTCAAAACGCATGGACACTTCAATCCCCTCTTTTATTCCGGCACTGGGTTATCCAGACCCCGGCGATAAAGGTGATGCCACAAATGATGAGATACACCAGCATCGGCATCGCCCCACCCCATGCCGCTTGTGAAGGAGCATAATCGGCAGAATTTATTTTGATCCCAACAGCGCCGATGGCATAGGCAGCTGGAATAACGCCCAGCATTGCCAGGGCCAGGGGTCTCGCTTTCCAACCGATCAGGATGAACATGATGCCCGTCAGGTAATTGGAGATGCCAAAAGCGCCCATTTGCTGTAATAAATCACCAGCCAGTGAAGTGGATAAATCCAACCCGGCGATATTTAGAGCGGCATATTCGAGCAGAATGGTATGCATGAAGCCGCGGATGAGGTCAAGACAACCTAACACAATGGCCACGACGGAGACGAATTTGGGGATGGTTGTTTCTTTCACGATGAATACTCCGGTTTATTTTGAAAAGGTGTTTGGGGGTTTCAGGACTATCCATCCACATATCATACTTATATCGGTATCTCATCTCGCAGGAAGGGCAATCAAAAAAAAGAGGGGGGGGGCTCACCCCCCCCTTCGATGCAACCTAGCTTTCCATTTGATCAAGTTTGTGCTTTTTGATGAAATCGTCCAGGACTCCCGTCAAATCAGGGCGTCCGATCTCCTGCAGATTATAGTAAACACGTGTGGAAGGTTTTTCGATCTTGATGATGCGATTTAGATCAATGGGCGTACCGATTATCACCGAATCACATTCGGTGTTGTTTATAGTCGTCTCAAGATCCTGAAGTTGCTGTTCGCCATAGCCCATTGCCGGCAGTAAAGTGCCGATCTCAGGGTAAAGTTCAAATGTCTCCGAAAGCCTGCCCACAGTATACGGACGCGGATCCACGAGCTCCGCAGCACCAAACTTCTGGGCTGCGACTACCCCCGCTCCAATTTTCATTTCACCATGGGTAAGCGTAGGACCATCTTCGATCACCAACACTCTCTTGCCCTTAACGATTGATAGATCATCAATGTCAAGTGTCGAGGCTGCATCGACCACGACCGCATCAGGGGCCACCGCAGCGATGTTCCTCCGAACGGCTTCGATTCCGGCAGCTTCGGCACTGTCCATTTTATTGATGACTACCACGTCGGCCACTCTCAAGGTGACCTCACCTGGGTAGTAGCGCAGCTCATGACCTGGGCGATGAGGATCAACCAACACCACCTGGAGATCGGGCACATAAAATGGGAAATCGTTATTGCCACCATCCCAAAGGATTACATCGCATCCATCGGGGTCGTTTTCAGCTTCCCGGAGAATGGCTTCATAGTCTACGCCGGCGTAGATAACGTTGCCGCGAACGATGTGGGGCTCATACTCTTCCATCTCTTCTATGGTGCACTTGTGCTTCTCCAGATCTGACAACTCCGCGTAGCGCTGCACCCTTTGAGCAACAAGGTCTCCGTAGGGCATGGGATGACGGATGGCGACAACCTTGATGCCTTTTTCCATTAAGATCTCGATAATCTTGCGCGAGGTTTGGCTTTTCCCGCAACCGGTTCGAACTGCACAGACCGAAATTACTGGTTTGGCACTCTTAATTTGGGTGTCCTTGGGCCCCAGAAGGACAAAGCTTGCGCCAGCAGCCTCAACAACCGCGCTCACAGCCATTACATGATGATACGAGACGTCACTGTAGGAGAAGGTGCACTCATCCGCTTCCAGTTCTTTTATATGCTTCGGAAGATCCTCTTCGGCAAAGATGGGGATACCCTCAGGATACAAGGCACCAGCCAATTCGGCCGGGTACTTTCGACCTTCAATATCCGGAATTTGGGCGGCGGTAAATGCGACAACGTTGTACGCTTCATTACCGCGGTAGTAGGTATTGAAATTGTGGAAATCTCTCCCTGCTGCGCCTATGATAATTACATTCCTCTTCGACATTTATTTCTCCTCATAACATTGTAAGTCGATTGGTTCAGCTTCCCAAGGTTGCTACCATCACGGCCTTAATCGTATGGACCCTATTCTCAGCTTTATCAAAGACAACTGAGGCCGGCGATTCACACACATCATCCGTAACCTCCATAATTTCTAATTCTTATTTCTGATCAATATCTTCACCAATTGCCGTTTCGCAATTTTGGATAGCCGGCAGGCAATGCACGAACTTCACATTTGGATTGCCGGTCTTCTCCATCGTGTGTGAATTGACTTGAAACGGCTTTGGCAGCTCAATCCTGTCCTTCCAAACTTCCTCTGCGTCCACCTTGGACACCGGGATATCTGTGCATAGAAAATCGCAGCCATCAACACCCCATCCAGACCGTCAGTGATCGTGATTTTCGCACCAGTCTGGCCAGCACCTCCACTTTTCCTGTCCAAAGCCCCGATATTCAACTCCATCATACATCCAGTCTAAAACCCTGGCGGTATCTTTCGTGGATTCTTTTGTGTCTTTTTGTGAACCGGTTGGTCCAATCTTGGTCAAGTGCGCTCCCTGGTCGAATGCGTTTCTTTGGAGAAGGGTATGGTCTCCAGATGAGGCCACCTAACCATTGGTCCATTAAAATCAGGGAAGACACGCATTAGTGTGTCTCCCCGGTCAAATAGAACACAATGATCCCGTGATTGTGTTATCAAATTTCTAAGCCGGCGATCAAGCTTCTATCCTCTTGCTTCTTCGGCTTCTCCAAGCGCCTCTTCGAAAATCGCTATTCCTTCCTCGACAAGCTCCTTAGGAATATTAAGTGGGGGAATGAAGCGGACCGCAGTTGGCCCACAGCCGAGAATTAATAATCCCTTCTCGTATGCTCGTTGGACTACATCATCTCGTAGTTCAGGATCTGGTTCTTTGGATACCGTATCCTTTGCAAGCTCAGCAACAACCATCAGGCCTTTACCTTCAACTCGCACAATGGAAGTGTGTCCCTTCTGGATTTTCATAAGTTCTTCCAGGAAGACTTCCCCCATCCGCACCGCGTTCTGCATGAACTCGTCCTCGATAAGCTCTAATGTAGCCAGAGCAGCAGCGCAGGAGAGAGGATTACCTCCAAACGTGTTTGCATGAGTACCGGGGCCCCACTGCATAATCTCGCTCCGGGCAATAATTGCTCCCAGAGGCATTCCACTCGCAATACCCTTGGCAACACATACAATGTCTGGCTCCACCCCCCAATGCTCAACTGCAAACCATTTCCCGGTTCGCCCTATTCCCGACTGGATCTCATCAGCGATAAGCAGAATATTATGCCGGTCACAAAGCTCGCGTAATCCGGGCAAGAAACTGTCATCAGGAAAGATGTAGCCTCCCTCCCCCTGGATGGGTTCAACGATGATCGCCGCAACCTGGTCTGGTGACACCTTCTTACTAAGGACTGTCTCCTCAATGAAATCTACACATATGCAGTTCTTCTTACATTCAGACTCATCCCTATGATGAGAACACCGGAAGGGGTTTGAATAGGGGACATGTGTCACTTCCGGCATAAATGGAGAAAAACCGTCCCTTTGAATGGGCTTACTGGCTGTAAATGATAATGCCCCCATGGTTCGACCGTGAAACGCTCCATAGAAGGCGATGAAATGTCGACGACCTGTTTGATGCAGCGCAAGTTTAAGCGCAGCCTCAACGCTTTCCGCTCCAGAATTGGTAAAAAATACTGACTTCGCTCCGCCCATTGGAGCAATTTCTGCCAGCCTCTCGGCTAGCTCGATCTGTTGTGGGTAATAAAAATCCGTCCCGCTCATGTGCAGGAAACGGTCTGCTTGCTCTTTAATCGCCTTGGTAACCTTTTGATGGGAATGGCCCGTCGATGTAACCCCAATACCTGAGGCAAAGTCAATAAAGCGATTGCCATCAACATCCCAAACTTCCGACCCTTTGCCATGGTCCATCACAAAGGGATAGGAGCGAGTGTACGACGGCGATATTACTTCCCGATCGCGATCGACGTAACTGCGCGCCTTGGGTCCCGGGATGTTTGTCTTGCTTTCTCTTTCTGTCATGAAAAATAACCCTCCTAGTAGAGATAGTTTCGTCATTATATTTCAGGAACAGTTTATCGGGAACCCTGGATTCGATTTCTAAGTGCAACAATGGATCCGAATTAGATTAGCAACCCCCATAAGGACCTGACCGTTTACTCGTTCTGAATTCCATTCTTAAGTGGAGGCAATTCGGATTCCGTTGCCCCTGGAATATGGTGGAGTGGGGCCAGTATAGAACCCGTCGATGCACTCAGGATAAACTCCGCGTGGGTAACAGAGGACCCAGAAATTTTCAGTCCGAATCCTGGATCCATAATCTGGCTTATGGCCCAGCGAAGACAAAGAATTTCCCATGCGAGTATTCTCAGGAAACTCCTTCCTCGAAAATACAGCTCGGCAAGGAAGTGAAATCATATATTCCTTGGGACTAACGATGGGCGCTGGCGTGTTGAAGGTGAGCCGAATACATGCCATCCATCCTTGAAAAACTCTCCCTTCGACAAAGCACGAACGGCTATCAGGATCAACGAAGGAAAGCGATTCTCCTACACCAGAATAATTGCCGTGCACAAAAAACCCACCGACTTGGTGGGTCCTCCTACCCTCATCCACAAGGGAAGCTACGCATATAGCACTACACTTCAGGTGACCCGCGTGGGACTCGAACCCACAACCTACTGATTAAGAGTCAGTTGCTCTGCCAATTGAGCTAGCGGGCCATGCAGCCGAATTATACCAATTGGCCGCGATGCGTCAATCGTCCCCTGTCAAACCAGCCTTTGGGCGATTTTTTTTCAGGACAGGATTCAACGCTAAACAGGATAAACGGATTAAACGAATTTCCAAATCATTGCTACAATTCTGGTAATGAAACCATCCACCGCCCGATCACCCAAGGAGTAATTCAGTGCTGCGTGCATTCCTGCTCTACTTATCCAACGCTGGTTGGGTCCGCAACATCGTCACCCGCTGGCGAGTCGCCCGTAAAATGGCATCCCGTTTCGTCGCCGGCGACACCCTTGATGATGCCCTTGTGGCAATAGGTAAATTGAATGAGAAAGGCTTTCTCACAACGCTTGACTGTCTCGGCGAAAATGTCACCGCACCTGAAGACGCGGTGAGAGCAAAGGATACATATATCGAGATGCTCAAACGCCTGCACGAGGCGGGAGTGAAGTCAAATTGCTCTATGAAATTGAGCCAGCTCGGCCTGGAATTGGATTTTGATCTCTGCCTTTCCAATATGCGCAGCATCGCCTCGCGCGCAGCCGAGTTTGGGACGCTCGTCCGCATCGATATGGAGGATTCCAGCACTATTGAGCGCACACTTCAGATCTTCAACACCTTGAGGGATGAAGGCCTCACAAACATCGGCCTGGCCATCCAATCCTACCTTTTCCGCAGCGAAGAGGATGTACGTAACCTGCTTGAGCAGGGCACACGAATTCGCCTCTGCAAAGGAGCCTACAACGAACCCCCGGAGGTTGCTTTCCCGAAGAAGAACGATGTAGATGCGAACTTTGACCGGCTTGCCGCGCTCATGATCGAGGCATCTCAAACCCAGGGATCTGTACCCGCCAGCGCGGATGGAAAGGTCCCGCCAATTACCGCCCTAGGCACCCATGACGAGAAGCGCACCATTTTCGCATGTAAGTATGCACAAGAAGCAGATCTTCCAAAGGAAGCTTTGGAATTCCAAATGCTATATGGCATCCGCTCTGACTTGCAGGATACTCTACATGCAAGGGGCTATCCTGTTCGGGTCTATGTGCCCTTCGGGACGGAATGGTATCCGTACTTCATGCGCCGGTTGGCTGAGCGACCCGCTAACCTATGGTTCTTCATCACCGCACTTTTCCGCGGCTAACGAGAGAGTCCTTTGGCTCCTACAAGATCCTAAAGCAGCACTTCAGAGCCTCGTTCCCGCTGATGAACATATCCGTTAATGCACGTGGGGCAGTGGCGCAACGTAAACCAACACCATAATTTTTTTTTTAGTTCCTAGGTCGAAAGGGCAGCGATGGAATTACCCGGGAAGATAGCACTCGTCACCGGCGGGGCTCACCGCGTGGGGCGCGAAATTGCACTTGCGCTTGCACACGCAGGTTGTTACCTCGCCATCCATTATCACAAAGCTGAAAAAGCCGCCAAGGCTACGGCGGCCGAAGCACAAGCGCTCGGTGTGGATGCTGCCATTTTCCGCGCCGATCTGAGCAAGCTAGATGAGATAGATGGACTTTTTTCGCTCATCGACAGCCAGTTTGGTCCCCTGGATATCCTGGTAAATTCCGCCGCCATCATGAAAAAGGTGGATTTCCTAAAAGCGGATGAAGACGATTGGCATAACACAATCGATCTAAACCTAAAAGCCCCCTTCTTCTGCATCCAGAAGGCTGTTGAGAGGATGCAAATCAACGGCGCCGGAGCGATCGTTAATATCTCCGACATTGCCGGCCTGCGCCCTTGGCGAGATTATCCCGTTCACTCCATCAGTAAAGCCGGCCTGGAGATGCTCACCAAAGTCGCCGCCAGGGCATACGCGCCGGAAGTACGAGTGAACGCAGTCGCGCCAGGACCCGTTCTCAAACCAGATGAAATGCCCAACGAACGCTGGCAAGAGATTGGATCCGCACTGCCTCTTCAAGGCAGTGGAAACGCATCCGACGTCGCGCGGGCAGTGATCTTCTTGCTCGAGAATGACTTCATCACCGGTGAAACACTTGTCGTAGACGGGGGTAACCAGCTCATCTAACGCTCTGCTGCGTTCCCGGCCAGCGATGTCAGAAAAAGTAGCTTTTGAAGAATTACTCTAACCTCCCGCGGGTTTTGGATCTGCGGGAGGTTAACTCGCGGACCTCAAGGCGCAGCCTGCGCCTGCGACCGGAAGCAGAGCTTCCTGACTCCAAAAAAACCACAACCCCTTCCAGCATAGGAGCAACCACAATGTACATCCCATGAACAATGCTAAATGCTCCTTAGAGACGTCCCTTCGAAGAGTAGAGCTGGATCCGATCGTTGTCAGGGGGTGTGGGGGCAGACTACTGCCCCCACGTCCCCCCGGGGGGACAATAGGGGGGAAGAAAATAATAAGCCATCATCTCTGCAAGGGTCTATCCACTCGTTCATACGCTCAACCCCCCCATGTAAGAATTTCTCCCCTCCCGCAAGGGGTTCGAAATGACATGCGTTAGAAGGGGAATTCACCATCAAGTCTCTCAAGCTGATTCGAATTTCGGCCTAACGAGCGGTACAATTATTTATCCTGCTTAAGCTTACCTGTGCGGATTATCACGCTGGCGGACTATGTGAAAGACTGGCCATCATTTGCCCCACACTTTCGTTTGAGCCGGGAAAGGGTTCATTCGGTCGCAACTGTTCTCATCGCAGGAGAGAAGTTCCTTGACGGAAACTCAGCCGATACATGACCTGTATATCCGCGAACTCACTTCGGAAGAAACCGAGGGTTTGACGAAATTCCACGTGCTGCGCGATGATGATCACCTCCTGCGGCGTTTTGGTCAGGTGCAGGTATTCCGCAAATCACCCGGACGGAATGAGACGATGTGCCTGCGAGAAGTTGCGGATGAGGTGTGGGCACTAATCGAAGGACATGTAGAGTTCGCCTGGCATGACCTCCGCCAGGGTTCGCCCTCACAAGACCGCTGGCACCGCTTGCGCGCCAAGATACCGACGCTCATCCTGGCGCCGTTCGGCGTCGCTTTCGGCTGCCGCGCTCTTGAAGATACAGCTCTGCTCATTCGCCTGAGCACTCACGCCGAGGGGGAACATTCCGGCGATCGAGAGATCCCCTGGGAATTTGAAGCATGAACCGATCGAAGGAATATCTGAAATTGTCATTGCGTCTAAGCCCCCCTCATTTTCTCCTGGGTGGATTTCTTCTTTTCGGATTGGGCGCCGCAATCGCCAGATACCTTGGGAAACCTATCGATTGGGGTCTCTACATTCTCGGCCAGTTACTCATCACATCGATCCAATTGATGGCTCATGCATTGCATACGTTCTTCGATGACACTCGAGAACAGGAAGTTACCTTCCGATCGCTCTTCGGCGGAGATCGCAAAGCGCTCGAGCCAGAGCATCTGCCGTATACAGCGGCATTGATCTCCGCCATCGTCACGCTGACAATCTCGGCTACACTTGCTGCTTTCCTCCTCGTGGTTAAAAACATCAGTTTTGTGTCGTGGGCATTCATGCTGATCGGATTCTTTACAGCTTTCTTCTACAGCACCCCACCTGTGAGATTGAAAACCAGCGGCTATGGTGAAATTATCGCGGCAATCGTCGTCGCGAGTTTCGTGCCCTTTTTCGCATTTACGCTGCAGACCGGTGAACTCCACCGGCTGCTCCTCATGAGCACGATCCCATTGGCCGCGCTGCTCTTCGCCGCATTGATCGTATTTGAATTCCCCGATTATGCCTCCGACCTGAAGCGGGACCGGAAAACGTTGATGGTGCGGATCGGGTGGGAAACTGCCATGAAGATTCATGATCTTGCCATCCTTTTCGCGATCATAAGCTTCTTAATCGCCTACGTTATAGGCTTGCCAGACCGCGTGGCGCTAGGCGCATTGATCTCTTTTCCCCTGGCAATCGCGCAGATCTGGCAATTGAATCGCATCAAAGCAGGGCTTCCTCCTCGCTGGCGCACATTCACGATCAGCGCGCTCGCCTTATTCGCCATGACTGCCTACCTGGAGTTGATGGGGTACATTTTTAGCTGACATGCCAGAATTCTTACGCCTCGTTTCCCCATCCGAAGCACTGAATAAAACGCTCGATGCCTTACCCCAATCATGGACTGCTGGCATTGAGGTTGTCTCAACGCGCGAAGCGCACGGACGAATCCTGGCCGAGCGCATCTCTGCCCCCCACCCCTTGCCCCCATTTCCCCGATCGACAGTGGATGGCTATGCCGTCCAGGCAAAGGATACCTACGGCGCGTCAGGTGCCCTCCCGGCTTACCTGCGGCTGATTGGTGAAATCCTTATGGGGAAAACCCCCACACTTGAAGTTCAAACCGGAGAGACCGCGCAGGTTCACACCGGCGGTGCAATCCCTGCTGGCGCAGACGCTGTTGTAATGCTCGAGGATACTCAGTTGATCGACGGCAGTGAAATCGAGGTTCACCGCTCAGTTGGTGTAGGGCAAAACATCCTCCTTGAGGGCGAGGACGTTCAACAAGGCGATGTTGTCCTCGAACCTGGGACCCGCCTTCGCCCACAGGAGATTGGCGGATTGATGGCGCTTGGAATGACCTCAGTATCGGTTGCCGTCTCCCCGCGGGTGGGGATTCTCTCATCAGGAGATGAGGTCGTCCCTCCCGAAAGGGAACCCGGACCCGCTCAGGTTCGCGATATCAACTCTCATACCCTGTCAGCACTTATCGATCGGCTCGGTGGAAAACCAATACTACGGGGGATCATACCGGATCAACACGATGCGCTGTTCGAGGCTGTCAAGCAATCCCACCAAGAGGATGACCTGGTCGTCATCACGGCCGGGTCGTCTGTCAGCGCCCGGGACATCACCGGGGATGTCATCCAATCGCTTGGCGAGCCTGGTGTGCTCGTACATGGGATATCGATCAAACCCGGCAAACCGACAATCCTCGCCATCGCAGACGACATCCCGTTAATCGGGTTACCGGGGAATCCCGTCAGCGCCCTGGTCGTGGGAGCCATAATCCTCGCCCCTCTCATCCGGCGGTTCCTGGGGATTCAAAGGGTTCTGCCCATGCCGCAAGTTCCGGCGAGACTGAGTGTCAACGTCGCTTCGCTAGCGGGTCGCGAGGATTACATCCCCGTCTTTCTTCGGATATCGGACGAGGGATACATCGCCGAACCAGTTTTTGGGAGATCGAACCTGATCTTCACTCTCGTTCGCGCCGATGGTTTGGTCCATATTCCATCCAGTACAACTGGGTTAAGCGCGGGAGCAGATGTAAAGGTCACCCTCTTCTCGTCGGAATTGTGACCTAAAAAAGACCGGAGAGAATCATAGATGGCTGACAACCGTCACCGATCGGTATTTTTAAAGGACGTTCCCTTACAGGAGGCACGTTCTCGTTTTGAGCGCGCCCTGAGAGATGCCAACCTATGGGAGCCGCTCGAATCGGAAACTATCCCTCTGGAGCAGGCACTAGGAAGGATCAGCGCTGAGCCAGTCTGGGCGCAGATATCATCTCCTCATTACCATGCCTCCGCCATGGACGGATACGCTCTGCGGGCCGCTGAGACCGAGGGTGCCAGTGACCGGAATCTGGTGACACTGCTTGTGGGTCCGCAAGCGCACTATGTTGATACCGGTGATCCATTGCCAGAATGGGCGGATGCGGTAATCCCGATTGAAGACCTCGAAGTGCTCAACAAAACGCAAAAGCCGCTTAAGAAATCGATTCGGCTCATGGCGCCTACATCACCATGGTCAAATGTGCGCCTGTTGGGTGAGGATATGGTTGCCACCGAGCTTGTCATTCCTTCCGGGCAGGAACTTCGTCCCATCGACCTCGGCGCCATCGGCGCTAGCGGTTGCGTTAACGTTCAAGTCTGGAGAAAACCGCGCGTCGCCATCATCCCCACAGGGACTGAGCTGCGTGTGATGGGTCAGCCCGTGAAGGCTGGTGAAATCATAGAATTCAATTCGCTCGTCCTCGCTTCTCAAGTTGAGCGCTGGGGGGGACTCCCTGACCGGTTGCCCATCGTTCCAGATGAACTCGAGAAGATTTTGGAAGCTGCAGCGAATGCATCCATAGACCATGACCTGGTGTTGATAATCGCCGGCTCATCAGCAGGCACAGAGGATTTCACGGCTGATGTCGTCGCGTCACTCGGCACCCTGCTCGTCCACGGGATTGCCGTTCGACCTGGTCATCCTGTTATCCTGGGAATGATCGAGAATCTTCCGGGGAGTGACGCCCCTCAGGTGGAAAATTCTATTCCTGTTATCGGGGTTCCGGGCTATCCAGTATCGGCTGCTTTAACTGGGGAGATTTTCGTTGAACCACTACTTCGGCGTTGGCTTAGCAAACAGGAGATCCAACCTGAATTAATTACGGCTGAGCTCGCTCGCAAAGTCCACTCACGAGCAGGAGATTTGGAATACCTGCGCGTCTCTGTCGGTCAGGTGGGTGAACGCTGGATCGCGTCACCCTTATCCCGGGGAGCGGGTGTGATCACATCCCTTGTGCGCGCGGATGGTATTGTCGAAATCCCAGCGGGCGTCCAGGGGTTCCCGGCCGGCGAGATCGTTCCCGTCCGCCTCTATAGATCAAGGCAGGAACTCGAACGAACAATTCTCGCACTTGGATCCCACGATCTCACGCTGGATCTTCTAGCCCAGTTTCTCTCCCTGGGCGGCTCGCGCCTTAGTTCTGGAAACCTCGGCAGCCTGGGAGGCCTGATTGCCCTGCATCGAGGCGAAGCGCATTTAGCCGGCAGCCACCTGCTCGATCCCGAGACAGGCGAATTCAACTTACCCTACATCGAGCGCTATGTACCTGATATACCTGTCGTGGTCGTTCGTTTGGTCGGACGTGAGCAGGGTCTCATCCTCGCTCCGGGCAATCCAAAATCAATCACGGGGTTGGAGGATTTGGCGCGCGCAGATCTTGCCTTCGTCAATCGCCAACGCGGAGCTGGTACACGTATTCTGCTTGATTATCAATTGGAGCAACTCGGGATAGATCCTCCTTCTATTCGTGGATATCAGCACGAGGAACATACTCATTTAGCTGTCGCAGCCGCAGTTGCTTCAGGCAGAGCGGATTGCGGCTTAGCGATCCACGCTGCCGCGGCCGCGCTCAAACTCGATTTCCTGTCGCTCTTCCAGGAACGATACGATCTCATCATCCCCAAGGAACATCACCAGAGTACCAAACTTATGCCCCTGCTCCAATTACTCGGAGACTCCGAATTCCAAAAGGCCGTAGCCTCTCTCCCGGGTTATTCAACCGATTCGATGGGGGAAATAATCGCCGTCATTGATTAGTCCTCGGTCAGGGTCATCATCTCATTTTCTATTGGTTGACTTCCAACTGCGGGAACACGCAAAAGCGCCAGGTTGAACGCTTAACTGGTTGTTTTGGGATGAAGAATAGGAATGTAGAATCAAGGATCGCTCCTGGTCAGGTAATCTTTGCTTCTCCCATCTCATCTATATGGCATAGAGGTTGTGATGGCCCGTCATTCTGGACCATAGCACTCATCAGAATGACATCACTCCTCCAGAATCATCATGCCTTACACTTTGTGAGCCGACAGGTCTGGATAACATGACTGTCTGCGGAATAACTGAGGAGGTCTCAGAATATGCCCTTCCCTAAGATAGGCGAAGCCGCTCCAGATTTTGAAGTCCTTGACGATGCCGGCGAGACGATCCATCTCTCCGATTATCTCGGCAAGGAGGTTGTTTTATATTTCTATCCCCGTGCAGATACGCCCGGCTGCACGAAAGAAGCTTGTGCGTTCCGAGATGATTACAGTGCTTATTCAGATCGGGGGGTCGTCATCCTGGGAGTGAGCCCGGATACCGTAAAAAAACAGGCGAAGTTCAAACAGAAATTTCATCTGCCCTTCGCCCTGCTAGCCGACGATGACCACAAGATCAGCGAAACTTATGGCGTATGGGGACCCAAGAAGTTTGCGGGCAAGGAGTATGAGGGCATAAACAGGACGACGTTTTTGATCGATGCGGAGGGGAAAATCAAACAGGTCTTCGAGAAAGTCAAACCTGCGGAACATAGCAAGGAGATCCTAGAAGCATTTGAAAAAGATGCGATTTGACGATCTTTTTACTCCGCCCCTTGAAAAAACTGTGGTCTAGATGTCTTGTGGTAGACAATAAAAGTCCATGTGCCATCCTTGATTATTAGCTGGATGTGACAAATGGGCTATGGAATTTTTCGCTTTCTAGATTCTATAATTTGATAGTCGTCACGTGGCTTTTTTGCCAATGTCTCGACTGCCCCCAGACTTGTCCCCCTCAGGTCTGGGGGTGTTACTTTAAGGGACCAGATCATGTTCATGCAGCCCCTATTGCCCTCGATTCCACGGCATCTTCTCCCTTCAAAGATCCCTTGAACTCGGGTGAATGGACTAAAAGCGAGCCAACGGAACGCTCTCAGATCTATAAATAAACCTGGTGATAATAGGTTGCTTGATGGCGACAGACCGACACACGGGTCGGCCCCAACGCCTAATTAATGAAGTGGAGTTGAGTAGCGCGGTCTTGAACTCTAAAAAATATCCCTTTTGGTAAAAGGAGCGGAAAGGAAGCGGAAAAGAAACTTCCACCTCGACATATACGAGATGCGTATTCCGGATTTTTCATTCTCGAGGATTTTATCCGCAAGCCATGGGGTTACATCCTCAACGCGATTCACAATGATATTAAAAATACGCTTGGCTTGCTCAAATTCTTCTGGTCGATCCTTATATTGATCTATAAGAAATGAGGTTTTGACCATTCCCGGGCTGATGGACCCGACAATGATGGATCTGCCCTCTATCTCTTTCACCAACCCTTTTGTAAAGTAACTCACACCGTATTTCGTCATGCCGTATGGTGTAAGCCCTTCGTGCATTCGCCCATCACTCCCCATACCTTCCATGTTGTAAATGCTTCCATAGCCTTGATCCAACATGCCCCTGACGGCAATCTGTGATCCAAATATCACGCCCAGGATATTCGTATCGACGACCTCTTTCACTTGTCCCGGCGCAAGCTCCCATGTCATCATCTGCGGTCCACTTAGCCCCGCATTGTTAATCCAAATATCAATCTTCCCAAATCGAGACATTGCTTCATCCCAGAGTGCCTTTAATTGCTCGGGGTTTCTAACATCACAAGGTTGACCGCATACTGATGCTTCCGGGCGCATCGATTGGAGTTCTTTAATAGCCTTCTCAACTCCCTCACTACTCCGGCCGCTGACCATAACCGCGCACTTTCGAGCTAGAAACGATTCTGCTAAGCCAAATCCGATTCCGCGTGTACTTCCTGTAATCACAATACTTTTCATGATTTAGTGCCTCCGTCACAAGTAGTTTCTGGATACATATTTGGAAAAGAATGGTGGAAAGAATGGAGCGGTACACATGGAAAGGATATTATCATAATCCACCTTCCGGTCCCGAGAATACCAATTTCTAATGATGCTTTTATAGACAATGCGGAATGCGGGAAGAAACGCAGGCTGCATTAATAAGAAGCCCCGGTTCATTGAACCCGGGGCTTGCTCGTTTTTTGGGTTATCCCAAACCTAATCGGCGGCCGATGAGTCCATTTCGGCCAGGCTTTCGATCGGCTTGGCCTTCCATCTGCCGGTGACGAGATCCATCAAACGCATGGTGCCTTCGCCGCCGACACGGACGTCACGGCGTTGGAACAACTGCCAGGAGATCAAAGCCAGGACCAGGTCAATAGCCATGAAAACGCCAAACCAGGTCAAGTTAAGGCCATTCTCGATGGCCGCGGCTGTCTCCAAGTAGGTCATGGGTGAGAAATCGGCAGCCCGTTCCAATTGGTCGACGACCCCGGAAAGCAGGGTGATGAAAAAACTGGCAACCACCAGTATTCCGGTTAGCATGCTGGCCATGCTACGAGCCGGCAACAGCATACTGAAGAACAAAGCCAGGGTCATGAAGAACATCAAGATGATATATAGTGAGGCGAATGGCAGCAGGAGATCAATCGCCGGGATGGTAAAATTCTCCGACCAGGTCATGGACAGCAACAGCGAAGCCCAGGAGATCAGCAGCAGGATGATCAACACCAGGGTGGTGGCCAGGAAACGGCCCCAGAAAAGAGCCGTGCGGCTGACGGGGTGGGCCAGGATCAGGTCGAGGGTGCCGCGCTCTTCGTCACGGGCAAGCATACTGGCACCCGCCCCGGTGGCAAACAAACCGATGATCAGTGGTACAAAAGAGAAGTACTCGACGTCAAGCCAGCCGATCGGAGTACTCATGGCGCCCATATCGAAGAGTTCTGCAAATTCAGGCAATGCTTCCATGTAGGCAACCATCAGATCACCTGTGCTGGCAACCATGTCGAATAAAGAACCCATCATGATCGACAGAACCGCTAGGCCGATCCCCCAGCCGATGAGCGCACCACGTGAACGGCGTAAAGTGTAACGAATTACGGTAAACATTTTATTTGTCCTCCTTCCCTTTATAATAAGCAAGGAAAATCTCTTCCAGACTGGTGCGCTGGGTCTCGAAATCGCTGACCGGATACTGCGCCAGGGTCTTGATCAGGGCGTCCATCTCGCCTTCGACCTGCAGCAGAATGCCCAAGCCATCGTCCTGTGTAAGCAGCTCAACTCCCGGAAGGTTGAAGAGTTCATCAGCCTCGGTCGTCTGCTGAAAGCGGATGCGCACCTGGCGCATGGATCGGTTGAGTAGCGAGGCAGTCTCGGCCACCTCGATGATTTTGCCCTCGCGGATGATAGCGACTCGGTCGGCGACGGCCTGCACTTCGCTAAGGATATGCGAGGAGAAGAAGACCGTGGCCCCGTTTTCCTGGGCTTCGGCTAGCATGCGCAGAACCTCCTGCTGCATGAGCGGGTCAAGTCCACCGGTGGGCTCGTCGAGCAGTACCAGCTCAGGACGATGCATCAGCGCCTGCACGACGCCAACCTTCTGCTTATTGCCATGCGAGAAGTTTTTGATTGGGGTCTTGAGGTTCAACTTGAGACGGTCGGACAATTCCTGGATGAAATCCCAGTTCGAACGATTGCCGCGCAGGCGGTTGAAATAACGAAAAACCTGACGGGCAGTCATATTCTCGTCCAGGTGCAATTCTCCGGGCAGATAACCAACGCGCGTCTTGATCGCTTCAGGCTCTGCCTGCGGGTTCAACCCCAGCACACGGATCGTACCGCCTTGCGGGTGGATCAAATCCAACATGCAGCGGATGGTGGTGGTCTTCCCGGCCCCGTTGGGCCCCAGAAAACCGAAGACTTCTCCTTTTTTGACCTCCAGATCAACGCCAAACAGAGCCTGGACATTGCCGTAGGATTTGGTCAATCCTTGTATTTTAATTGCATTATCTTCTGACATTTTCACCTCTTGAGTTCAATAGTTGGACGCCTGACACCGACAGTCTACGATCCAGAACACTTGAATTGTAGCACTCTGGCGTTTCTGTGTAGCAGACAATCACATCTCAAATAGCTGACAAGCTGACCATCACCGGCATTCATCCCCTAGTTTTGCTTTTCCCAATTTCTGGGGAATCCAAATGTGTCCTACTTATACAAATCACAAACCAGGGCCTCTAATACCTCCTCAAGCGCAGGTTGCGCTGGTTCCGTCTTGAAGTGCGCGAGGCGACGATAGATCTCACCCGCAGCTTCATGGAAACCTGCCGGCACTCCCGCTCCCGCGAATGTCGCTGCGATCTCATCCATCTCTCCTGTAAACCGCCATGCCTTTACCGTCGCTCGCTTGACTCTTTCCGCCGCCTGGTCCGCAAAATCCGACTCATTCCGAGACCATTGTCTCTGCAAATCCGTTAGAACGTCTAGCTCCTCAGCCGCAGCAAGAATCGCGCAGAGTAAAGCTGTCGTTCCCTTGGTGTAAGCCGCGTAACACATCTTGAGCGCTGATGCTTTCCCGATATCCTCGCCGATGATGCACGTCTCGAGCGGACCTTCGGAGAAACAAGCAGTCACGCGCTCAGCATGCTCACCGGAGAGGTACAGCCACGTCCTTCCAGGTTCCCATGCAGGTCCGCCGATAATGCCGCCGTCAACGAATCTTACACCTGCTTCATCCATCAACCGACCAATTTGCTTTGCCCGTTGCGGCGCTATCGCATTGGCATCCAGATAGAGACCATCAAAGAATGCGTCCAGAGTTTGTCTCGCCACCAGCTCTGCAGCATGAGGAGGACACACGCTGACGATCACAGCGCAAGTTTCACAAAGCTCGTTCAAAGACCCCACTTCAGAAAGGTTGTGTTCCGCAGCGCGTTCTTGTGTTTGCGCGCTTCGTCCCTCAGATGCCCAATAGACTGTGTGTCCTGAGTTTTGAGCCGAGGCAGCCAGGGAGATTCCCATCGCGCCGGGGTGCAGAAATCCAATCTTAAGCTTCGTCATATACCCTCTCTTTTCCCTGCCCAATCCTTCGGGGGCCCCCTTGCGTATTGTGCCGGGACTAGATGAAATCCGAAGTTTGAAATTGAGAAATGACGGACCTCAGTATCACAAAGACTCAAGGATGGGGATAAGGACCAGAAGGTCATATCCCGCATGGAACAGGACCGCGCCAATAACGCTATCTGTCTTGAACATCGAATAGGCTCCAACGACCCCAAGGAAAAATACGACAACCCCAAAGACTAATCCGCCTCCCGGGAAAGCATACGTCGCGCTCACATGGGACGCACCGAAGGCAATTGACGTCACGATAACGGAAAGATTTACCCCAATAAATGGTTCAAGTTTCTTGAGGAAAATACCTCTAAACCATAATTCTTCCATTAACGAGTTTGCGAATACAAATAGAAGCAGCCAAAGGAGCGAAGATTTTATTTTAGCCAGGTATTCTCCTGATCCTCTGAGAATAACGAAGGAAATCAGGGCAAAAACTACCAATGAAACCAGTCCAAATATCAGCCCTCTACGGATGTTGCCCTTACTTAGGAAGATCGATTTCAGATCTTGCCTTGCCAGCAAGGTGAGAATAACGATTGGAAGAACAACATGGGTGAATTGTGAAACCTTGTCTAATGCGATGAACTGCGCCGGGTTAGCCTCCGAGCGGGGAATATCCAGGATCCCTGTACTCAGGAACCAGAGCGCAAACGAGGCGATGAAGAAGGCGTAGGTGGCAGGCCAATACTTCTTATACCGATCTACCCGTCGGAGCAAGTACGTCACAAGCAAGAAGAAGATAGTAATCGCACCATAATAGGTGGGGTTCTGGTTCGTTGGAAAGACAGAATAGTAGGGACTTCCTAACACAAAGATGGCAAGTAAACAGACGAGAAAGACAAGTGACAACGAGATCTCTTTGAGTGTCCACTGTGTAGGCTTACGATAATTCACCATGAAAAACGCCTCGCTATTCTGTCACTTGTGGCAATGTGTTGATTGCGGGCTCACAAACGTTAAAGTAAAGGAGCGGATTCTTCCCCTGCCCTCTGCAATTTGTTGATATGTGTGCTCACCCCAAACCACATTACAGGAAGACATCTTCCCATTCTACATCCACTTCTTCATACCAAACGAAAAGAACGAGCAACAACCTATTTGAATCCCTTGGACAGTTTTTTTGCCTGAGGAAATTATGGGTTGTGCGCAGCGTTCTGATTCCAACTCATCAAGAAGAGCCCGCGAGAGGGATCACGTAGAAGAGAATAGCAAAAAAGTGAAACGCGCTCCCCGCCAGCACGAAAACATGCCAGATTGCATGGTGATACGGCAACCGACGCCATACATAGAAGATGATCCCGACTGTGTAGGACAGACCCCCTATGAGCAGAAAAAGCAAGCCCCCTGGGGCTATTGCCGCAAGCAATGGTTTGACAGCGACGACTACTGCCCAGCCCATGCTCACGTAAAGGGCCATTGATATTAAACGCCACTTGCGCAGCCGGGTTACTTGAAAAACAATACCAACGACTGCGAGACCCCAGACTACACCAAAGAGAGACCAACCCCAAACGCCGCGCAGGCTCACAAGCGTGAACGGCGTATAGGTACCCGCAATCAGCAGGAAAATGGCCGAATGATCAATAACCCGGAAAATGCGCTTGACACGCGGGAGTTGGATGCTGTGGTATAGCGTGGATGATGTGTACAACAAGATTAAGGTTGCACCGAAAATGCTGCTGCTTACGATATGCCAGACGTTTCCCAGCACGCTGGCGAATGCCGTAAGTACAGCCAACCCGCCGATTGAAAGAACCACGCCAAGGCCATGTGTCACACTGTTGGCAATTTCCTCGCCAATGCTGTACCTGGGTTCACTATAGGATGTCATGTTCAATATTCTAATGTATTCTCGGATCGTAAGCTGGGCCGCTTTGTTCAGATTTAGCCGTTTCTCCACACATCCCTGAAATCCACACCCTGAACTGGGAGGAGTCATTCATCAACGGGTTCAATCGCTTGGAGAGAGGTGGAGTGTATACGAGTCCAGGGCTTCTCCACCCAAACCGTACGCTGTCATATCGATGTGATTGGGGAAAAGATCCAGGATCACAAAGTGGGACCGGGCCGTAAAGAATTCGCTTTCTACCCTCGTGTCCTGTTTACCATAGAGAACACTGGAGCCTCCGCCCGAAACGATATAGGTTATTCCGTTGTTTTCCAGTCGTTCATAATTGTGGTCATGACCCGCTAGCACCAGGGCAACATTGGCCTCCTCGAATAGCGGAACCCAGGCTTGACGAATTGGGATCCCATCATCACGATGATGTCCACTTGTAAACGGAGGGATGTGGAAGACCACAATGTTCGTTAACGAAGTGCTTCCGCTCAGCTTTTCTTGGAGCCAGACGTTTTGCTCTTCTCGCAATTCTGGTGAATAAAATTGCTGGCTATTGAGAAAGATAAATTGGTAATCGCCACGTGAAAATGCATACCATTCCCGTTGGCCCGTTATCCCACCGAGGTCATCCCCACGATGTGCATTCTCCAGTGGGGGAAATGCCGAGTAATAGAAGGGCTGATCCCGCCAATAGGTATCTTCATACCCCTCATGATTACCGAAGACCGGGTAAATGGGTCCGGCGTGGAGCAGATCAGCCAGCGGTTGATAGAACTTACGTACAAAAGCTTCTGGAGGTGATGGTTCCTGATAAACACTGTAAACAAGATCGCCTGTGTGGATGACAAATTCAGGTTGATGGGAAGCCATCTCTTCAGCCAGTTGAAATGTGACCGCCTCTCCAAAACCCGAATCGCCGATGAGGCCGATACGGATAGGCCAATCGTTTTCATCCGGCAATTGTATTGAAATGGGGTCCCAAATACCGTCTGCAAATGAGGGGGGAAAGTGGACACCCTCAGCATTCGCAACTCCTACCCACGCCTCATAGACCGCTCCAGGCTCCAGGTCGCTCACCTGAATAAGGTGTGTGTCCGTTTCTGCGTCAAAAGTTATCCACTTGAGCTGGTCTGATTGCCTGCCTCGCAGCGAGTAAAAGACTGCGCCTTGCGCTGGGGACTCCAGCATGAAGTAAAGATCTACTGCCGTCTCTGAGGCGTGCTGTATTGTGAGCGGGATAACAAATACACCGAGGGTTTTTGAAGAATCAAAACTTGGAGGCGGATTGGTCGCCTCAAGTGTGGGGGCGACCGTTGGTGATAGTGGAGGATGTACTTGAACCGCTGTTGGCGTTGCTGGCAGCTCTGCTGTGGGCGTTAGTTTGGGGACCTCATCCTGCACCGAACCACCGAATCGAGCGCAGCCGGTTATAACTGCCAGTAATACAATTCCGGCGATGAAGTAAACCATGCAACGCCGCGGTCCAACTTGCGTTAAGATCGTTTTTTTGCGGCTTGCCAAAGTGCCTCCAATTCATCGATCGTTAGATCTGAAAGCTTACAGCCATTCTCACGCGCCTGTTTTTCAACATCCGTAAACCTCCTCCGGAAGCGGCGATTAGCCTCTCGCAACGCAGCTTCAGGATCAACCCCTCTCCATCGAGCGTAATTAACAACAGCAAACAACACGTCTCCAACTTCCGAAGCTATGTGTTCATCTTCAACAGCTTCTTGAGCCTCCGCGAGCTCCTCCTCGAGCTTTTCCAGCACGTTATCGATGTGAGGCCAATCGAACCCCACCCTGGCGACTCTCGCTTGAATCTCATCCGCTTGCGTGAGCGCAGGGAGGTTAATCGGCACACCATCCAAGATCCCTTTCTCAGCGCCATCCTCCTCTCGCTCAACTTCCTTAAGCGCCTCCCAGTTGAGCAATACCTGGTCGACATCCTCGACATCCAGGTTTGAAAATACGTGTGGATGACGCCGGATGATCTTTGCTTGGATACTGGCGATCACATCGGATGTTGTGAAGACCCCCTCTTCGGTCGCGATCTGAGCATGGAGAACGATTTGAAGCAGAAGATCGCCCAATTCCTCTTGCAGTGCATCCATATCTTCGGCGTCCAACGCCTGGAGGGCTTCATACGCCTCCTCCATAAGATGATTCCGCAGGCTGAGATGCGTTTGCTTAATATCCCAAGGGCACCCATCGGGCGCGCGCAGATGGGCCACCGTCTCTTGGAAATTTTCGAATGCAGACTCCACTTTTAGCTCCGGCAGAAAGAGTGTTGTCATGTAGTCAATATTCTCGCTGTGATCAATTTCCGCCAACGGGAGATCCTCCTTCCACCCCATGTTGGTGCCTGCCATATGGAGCAAGACTGCCGGATGGTCGGGAGGATACTGATTCAACAATGTCAATTTAACGTCCGCGGCGACAAGTTTCGAATATAACTGCCCGATGAGTGCCGGTGTATCGGGCGGAAATGGCGGATGATGTCTCTTTGCTAGCTCGAGAGCATCGTGGATCGAAAGACCATCCAATGCATCGATTCCAAGTAGGCCCAAGCACGGTTCAACAAAACTTATGCCGTGGAGCACTTGAACAGAGATGTCCTTCGCCGACGCCAAACGCAGGAGGGCATTTACCGTCGCTTCGCCGACCGTTGGATCCCCGGGAACTGCATAAATGACAGGGGGATTTCCGCTGGCCTCATCGATAATTTTACTAACGATGGCTGCGTATACGCCCTCAAATTCGTCTATCTCTTCATAGAGATGATCGAAAGTGATTCGCTCAACCTGCGCAGGAAGCGCATCGAGGACAGGATGCCGACCAGTTCTAAAAAAGACGACTTTCGAATCCTTGAGTGCTTCCCACGCTTTGCGTGAGACCAACTCCGGAGAACCTGGTCCCAATCCTACGATGGTTAACTTTGCTTCCAAAACAGCCTCCTAAAAAAACACAAAAGGCCGGGGGTGTTAAGCTCCCCGGCCTCGTTATTCCACTAACAATATAAAGGATGCATAGTGCCCGGATAGATCAGCGTTTCGTATACGTCGGTGCCTTGCGTGCCCGCTTCAAACCCGGCTTCTTGCGCTCCTTCATACGCGAGTCTCGAGTGAGGAACCCACTGGTTCGCATAAGCGGTCGCAGTTCAGGTTCCATCTTAATCAGAGCCCTCGCGACGCCGTGCATAACCGCACCCGTCTGTCCGGTAACCCCGCCGCCTCTGACAAGTACGGATACATCCAGTTTACCGTCCATCTCCGCCGCTTTCATGGGATCAAGAATGATGTCCATGTCACCCATACGAGTGAAGTACTCCGCGCCGGGTTTGCCATTAACAACAAAGTTTCCGCTGCCCGGAACAATACGAACACGGGCTGAGCTGGTTTTTCGTCGTCCTATGCCTTCATAATATTTCTCTGACATCTTTCCTGCCTTCCTCTAACCTTTAACTTTCTGATCGACGTAATTCCGTGAGACAGTTTCCTAAAGCGTAGATTATTGAAGCTCCAGTTTAGTAGGTTTCTGTGCTTTATGAGGATGATCTGTCCCTCGATAGACTTTTAGTTTTTTCATGAGCTTCCGACCCAAGCGATTATGCGGAATCATGCCCCACACCGCTGAAGTGATTACGCGATCCGGGAACTTCTCCAATTGATTTCGGAGGGAAATCGCTTTTAGACCACCCGGATAACCCGAATGGCGATAATACATTTTTTGATCTAGTTTCTTCCCCGTAACGGTCACTTTTTCAGCATTTATGACGATTACAAAGTCTCCCAAATCAACGCCGGGCGTATATTCGGGTTTACTTTTTCCTATCAGGACTTGAGCGATGCGCGATGCCAGGCGCCCAAGGTTCTGCCCTGCCGCGTCAACGACATACCACTCTCGAGTTACATCATCGGGTTTTGGATAATACGTTTTCTGCACGCTTCCTACTCCTGCGTTCCTTCGCAATCGATCTCTACAGTTTCTTTGATACTCGTTTTTGCCGTTCCAAATTCCTTGATATCTCAATCGTACTTCACGCTTAGAAGGCACAATCCTTGTGGAGGCGCAAGACCGCCATCCCATTTTTCATCAGGATTTTGCACTGCGGTACGAAGGTCGTCCATACCCTTCTTGCCAAACCCAATGTCCAGAAGTGCGGCTACCAGTCTTCGCACCATATGATAGAGAAAGGCATTTGCCTCAATCTCGAACATCAGTTCATCACCCTGCAGTTCCCAACTCGCTTCGAAGATCTCCCGCACCGTACTCCCCTCTGGTCGCGGTGCGCTGCCAAAAGGGCTGAAATCTCGCCTGCCACCGATCATTTCCGAAGCACGGTCCAACAGTTGAAGATCCGGTTCAGCGCCGATTCGCCAAGCATAACGCTCCCGCAGCGGATCCCGCGTTCCATCGATAAAGAGGCTATAGCGGTACCGCCTGCTGATGGCTGAATATCGTGGGTGGAAATCATTCTGTGTAAGCAATGTCTTCCGAACAGCGATATCGTACGGCAGGTTGGCATTTATCGCCGTTGTGAGATCTTCGGGCGGGTGTTTCCACACATGCTGGTAGGCTATAACCTGACCTCGCGCGTGCACACCGCTATCGGTTCGCCCAGCCGCTCTCAGGGAGCTCTCCTGCCAGCCGATGGTCTGAAGTGCCTGCTCCAGTTCTCCTTGGACGGTTCTCCGCCCGGAAGCCTGTCGCTGGAAACCTTCATAATCTGTGCCGTCGTAAGCTACGATCGATTTGTAAGCTGCTAAAGACGGAGTTTCTTCCTGCCCCGTCACGGCCGGTTTCATCCCAGCCTATTCTTCTACAAGCTCTAAGATGACCATATCCGCAGCGTCGCCGGTGCGTTGCCCGAGTTTAATCACCCGGGTGTAGCCACCTTGACGATCCACATAGCGTGGAGCGATATCATCAAAAAGCTTCTTCACGATCTCGGGGTTGTTCAACCGTGCGGCTGCCAGGCGGCGTGCGTGTACTGCCTTTGCTTCTCCCGCGGCATTACCCTTCTTTGCCAGCGTGATCAGCTTTTCCGCGCCCCCGCGCACCGCTGCGGCTTTTGCTTTGGTCGTTTTGATTCGCTCATGCCGAAAGAGATCTTTCATCAGATTCTTTCGTAACGCTATGCGATGGCCCTTTGATCGGCTTAATCGTTTACCTGCAACTTTGTGTCTCATTAATCCCTCACTCCGCCTCGCCCGCCTGCTCCGACTCTTCTTCAAGATAGCCCTTCTCAAACAAGCGCTCCTTGAGTTCGTCTAGGCTCTTCTCACCGAAGTTGCGGATGGATAACATTGCTTCTTCACCCTTCTCAAGCATGTCAAGCACTTCACCGACAGTTGTGATTCCCGTTCGCTTGAGAGAGTTGAAAACCCGTACGGTAAGGTCAAGGTTTTCAATGGGAATTTCATAAACCTCATTGGCAAGACGAGGATCTTCCTCTTCTATCGCTGCGACCATCAGGCTCTCTTCTGTGACCCCGCCGATGTCGCGTAGATGCGCCATGAGAATTTGCGCACTGCGGCTTAAGGCTTCCTCCGGCCTGATCGTGCCATCGGTCCAGATTTCGATCACCAATGAGTCATAGCTCGTATCCTGACCCACTCGGGCGCGCCCGATTTCGTAGTGCACCCGTCGTACCGGGTTGTAAATCGCATCCATCGGAAGCTCTCCGATGGGCAACCGGCCGCGCTCATCTGAAGGTGAATATCCCCGCCCTCGCTCAACGTTCATCTCGATTTCAAGGTGAGCCTTATCATCATCTACCGTGAGTAGATAGAGTTCGGGATTGACGATTTCCACTTCAGCGGGAGCGATAATGTCAGCCGCCGTCACAACACCCTCTCCCTTGACCTCTAAGCGCAAGCGGCCTGATTCGCCCTCGTGCAAGAAAAGCCGCAGCTTCTTGAAATTCATCATTAACTGCAGCACATCTTCGCGGACGCCTTGAATGTCCGTGAATTCATGGGGTACATCCGTGATGCGTATGGAACTGACCGCAGCGCCTTCCAGGGAGCTTAACAAAACCCGACGAAGCGCGTTGCCGACAGTAATACCATATCCAGCCTCAAGCGGGCTGATCACGAATTTGCCATAATTCTGAGCGATGGCTTCTCGTTCAATCTTCGGCATAACTAGGTTGGTGGTTATTACCACAATATCCCTCCACGACCCACGACCGTAGGAACGTGTCCGTGCACGTATCGATTTATCTCGAATAATACTCAACAATCAATTGATCATTCAAGCTGGCATCGATATCCGTTCGCTCCGGTGCGACTAACATCGTCCCCGACAAGTCGCTCAGATCACGCTCCAGCCAAGCCGGGACGGTTTTTGGTTCAGCGAGATCCGGCAAACCCTGAAAGAATGTGCGTTTCCTTGAACCCTCACGAACCTCGATTGAATCACCCGGTTGAACAAGCATGGAGGGGACATCCGTCCTCCTGCCATTGACGTTGAAATGCCCGTGCGTAACGAGCAGACGAGCTTGCGCACGGCTTTCCGCAAATCCCAGGCGAAATACAACATTATCAAGCCGGCGCTCTAACAGCTTTAAAAGATTCTCGCCGGTGAGACCCCGCTGCTGGACAGCAGTTCGATAATATCGACGGAACTGTCGTTCCGTGACGCCATAGATGCGGCGAGTCTTCTGCTTCTCGCGCAGCTGCCGGCTGTAATCCGATACTCGTCGGCGGCGCCATTGAGCGTCACGCCCGTGCTCCCCTGGGGGGTAGCCTCGTCGATCGAATGAACACTTCGGTGTAAAACAGCGTTGCCCCTTGAGAAAGAGTTTCTCTCCCTCTCGGCGACAAAGCTTGCAAACAGGTCCAATATACCTCGCCATAACGATATGATTCCTTCCTTCTCAGGTTAAACCTTAAACGCGGCGCTTCTTAGGTGGTCGACAGCCATTATGCGGAATCGGGGTTCTGTCACTGATCGAACGGATCTTAACATTCTCCGCCATCAACGCCCGTATAGCAGACTCACGACCAGGGCCAGGACCCTTGACATGGACATCGAGTTCCTGCAATCCAAGGTCCTTAGCAGCTTTCATAACTGCTTTCGCGGCAAGTCCGGCTGCATATGGAGTGCTCTTGCGTGATCCTTTAAAACCCGCTGAACCCGCACTCCCCCAAGCCACTGCATTCCCTTGTGTATCGGTTATTGTGATAATCGTGTTATTAAAGGTCGCGTGGATGTGCGCTATCCCATGGGACAGTGTCCGCTTTTCCTTGCGTGACTTGCTCCGACGTGATCCTGCCTCTCTCTTTGCCATACTTTTCCGCCTATCTCACTAGAATCGAGCTTCTTTTACTCGGGCGCTTAGCTGCGACACTCGCAGACGGCAGCCGCTGTGGATGGAAGGAAGCCATCAGCCGCCAGGGTGTACTCTAAAGGTGAGCCCGATTTACTTCTTCTTCGTCCCCCGCCGCCGTCCACGACCCGCAACTGTTTTCTTTGGACCCTTGCGTGTGCGCGCGTTTGTACGCGTCCGCTGACCGTGTACGGGCAGATTCCGGCGATGGCGTAAGCCGCGGTAGCAGCCAATTTCCATCAGCCGTTTGATATTCATCTGAACCTCTCGCCGGAGGTCGCCTTCAACGACTAGATTCTGCGCGATATAATCGCGCAAATTTGTAACCTCATCCTCAGTTAGATCACGCACTTTCCGGTTCGGGTCGACACCAGCTGAGATTAGTGCATTGCGTGCCGTGGTTCGACCAATTCCATTGATATAGGTCAACCCGATTTCGATGCGTTTGTTCCGTGGAAGATCAACACCTTCGATTCGTGCCATCACCTTATCCCTGTCTCTGTTTGTGACGCGGATTCTCGCAAATCACGTAGACTTTGCCACGACGCTTCACGATTTTGCATTTTGCACATCGTTTCCGAACAGAAGAAGATACTCTCATCTTCGTATTACTCCTTCAATGCAACAGCCGAATCCACCCGGCCAGCAAAGTAATCATTATATCTAATCCACTCCCCCACGTCCAGTTCTTCGTCCACTGCCGTAAGAATCCATGGGCCATCTTCTGTCACAGCAACAGAGTGTTCAAAGTGGCCTGTTAGGCGCCCATCTTTCGACGCCACTGTCCACTGATCACGCAGGATGCGTGTTTCAAATCCCCCGCTCATTACCATGGGCTCCAAGGCAATTGTCATTCCTGGCTTAAGCGGTACTCCGCGTCCCTTGCGACCGTAATTCGGAACCTGAGGATCCTCATGCATACTTCTGCCAACTCCGTGACCTGTGTACTCCCTGACAACTTGAAACCCATTGCCTTCAACATGGGCCTGAATAGCTGCAGAAACATCGCCCGAATAATTCCCAGGGACCATATTTTTGATCCCTTCGAACAAAGCCTCGCGTGTGATCCGGATGAGCTTCTGCGCTTCCTCTGATACATCCCCCACTCCAACGGTCAGCGCAGAGTCACCGATAAAGCCCTCGTAGATCGTTCCGCAATCTATACTGACGATGTCCCCTTCCTCAAGACGGCGGTCCCCAGGAATTCCATGGACCAATTCATCGTTGATCGAGATCGTCGTCTCGGCAGGAAAAGGATACGCTCCCGGTACACCAACAAAGGCGGGAATCGCACCGGATTTCTTGAGCACTTCTGCGGCGGCACGATTTACTTCGCCAGTTGTGACTCCAGGACGTACAACTTCGAGTGCCGCAGCAAGAGCGCGGGCGTTAATTTTCCCTGCCTCGCGCATCAATGCCAGCTCTCGCGGGCTCTTCAAAACGATCCCTCGCTTCAAGGTCATCCGCAAGCCCCCACTGACATAATGCTTTTTAGCGTATCTGTCACACCATCCATCGATTGCTCATCCGCTGCCTCAAGCAGTACTCCAGGTTATTGCAAAGATCAATCAACGGGGCTGTTTCTGCCTTTCGGTCTGTGTTCCGCCCTTCCCTGCTCACGTAACAACAGGATAAGGAAAACAGCCATAGTGTGCTCAATCTAACGTACCAATACCGCCTGGTCATAGCCGCGTAGTTTTAGTTCGGCCTCGATGTTGCGATACAAATCCCGAACAACGCCTACCACGATCAGCAAACCAGACGATGAAACCAGCAGCAATCCCGTATTCGAATCACCCATCGGCCAGATAAGTCCCACCAAAAACGGCATAATCGCCACTATGCCCAGGAAGAACGCGCCCACAAAGGTGATACGCCGCATTACACGCGTGAGATAACGCTGCGTGGCTGCACCTTTCGTCACGCCCGGGATCTGCGCCCCGGATCGTTTCAGATTCTCCCCGTAATTCTGCTGCGAGAAGAGGACATCGGTATAGAAGAAAGTAAACGCTACGACCATCAGGAAGTATAGAATCCAATAGGTATCGCTGAAACCACCAAATGTACTTTGAAGGAATAACGCGATCTTCTGAATGGTCAAATTTGTTGAGCCGATGAAAAACTGCGCTAGAACTGCAGGGAAAGTTAGAATCGATTGTGCAAAGATGATCGGGATCATGCCCGCCATATTGACCATCAAAGGCAGGGTGCCTTTAACGGGCATGGACATTCGATTTCCAACACGTCGTCCCGGGTACATCACCGGCACATTCCGACGGCCCTCCTGCACATAAACAATGACAAAGATCGTCGTCAAAGTTAAGAAGATCAGGAAGATCAGCATGGGGATGATCTGCTGGACATCACCGGTGAGCAGTTGGCCAACGTTGCTCGGGATTCGGGTGACGATGCCAGAGAAAATGATCAACGAAAGACCCTGATTCTTGATCCCGTATTCAGAGATGAGCTCCCCTAGCCAGATCGCGAACATCGTGCCCGCAGTCATCGCCAGGAGTGTTGTTAATGTAGCCAGGTTTAATCCCAAAGGGGTATTGAGAATGCTGCCGCCCTGTCCTGTGGCGTACTGCTGGAATAGCCGGATCTGGCCTACGGCCTGCAAAGCTGACATCGGAACCGCAAGATAATACGTCCACTTTTCCTGCCATTTGCGGGCCTCTCGGGGATCATCTTCCATGCGCCTTTGAAGCGCGGGGATGATGGGAACCAGGAGCTGCAAGATAATCTGCGCCGTGATGTAGGGGTAGACGCCCATTGCCAGGACGGAAAAGTTCGACACGGTTCCACCGGAAAGCAAGTCCAAAAGACCGAATAACGTCTGTCCTTGCCCGGAACCGCTCATCACACCTTCAATCGCGGCGCGGTTAATTCCCGGAACCGGAATGTGGGCCACAAATCGATAGAGGATAAGCAGCAATATCGAAATCAGGATCCGATTACGAATGTCTGATGATATGAATAAAAATCGCCATGCAGAGCGTCTCATCCATCACTCCTTTTGAGCCACAGTTGTCAAATCTCTAGTAGCTCGACCGTTCCACCCGCGGCTTCGATCTTGTCTTTTGCTCCTTTAGTGATCCGCTGTACACGGATCTTCAAAGGTACTTTAATCTCCCCGCGGCCCAACAAAACCACCGGTTTTCTCACATCACGCAGGATACCTGCTACGACGAGGCTTTCTGGAGAAACTTCCGTGTCGGCTTTCAACTCCGACAGATCCTCAAGATTCACCTCATGCCAAACGATGCGATTGATATTGGTAAACCCTCTTTTAAATGGGAGGCTGCGGTAGAAAGGCAGATTCCCACCCTGATGATACAGCTTTCCCCCGGACCCGCTGCGTGCGCCCTGCCCCTTTGTGCCGCGTCCCGCTGTTTTCCCTTGTCCAGCCGATATTCCCCGGCCGACCCGCTTGCGGCGTTTCTTGGCGCCGTGGCGTGGTTGAAGATCGTGTAGTTTCATCGGTTATTGCTCCTCAACCTGTACCAGGTGTTGAATTTTCGTGATCATGCCGCGCACGGCTGGGCTGTCGTTGTGCTCAACCGTTTGACGCAGCCGGCGCAGTCCAAGTGCACGAACGGTCCGCTTTTGCCGTTCTGAATACCCAATTGGGCTCTTCGTCAATGTGATACGTAAGGCTTTGCCCTTGCTTGCTCGTTTAGCCATTGCGCTCTCGCTCCCAGAAGGGCATCAATTGTTCCCTATCCTTGCCGCGTTTTGCGATCTCTTCCTCGATCCATTTAAGATCTTGGAGCCCTTTAATAGTCGCTTGCGCAACATTTAAGACATTCGCGCTGCCAAGGGATTTTGTAAGGATGTTGTGCACCCCTGCTGCCTGCATTACCGCACGCACCGCACCACCGGCGATCACACCAGTGCCAGGGGATGCGGGCTTCAGCATGACGATCGCCCCACCATGTTTCGAATAAATCTCATGAGGGATAGTCGATCCCACAATGGGGACTTGACGCATATTCTTGCGTGCTTTCTCGGCTGCTTTGCGGATAGCGTCCGGAACACCGCGCGCCTTCCCAACGCCGAGTCCGACTTTGCCCTTGTTGTCACCCACGACCACGGTGACACGGAACGCAAAACGACGGCCACCCTTAACGACCTTAGCAACTCTGGAAATGTCAATTACACGCTCGTCGAGTTCATCACGATCGTCTTTCCGATCCCGAAAGTTTTTTCTCACCGATCGCTCTCCTTATTCTTCAGAATTCAAGACCGGCTTCTCGAGCCGCCTCGGCTAATGCCTTGACACGACCATGATAGCGATAACCGCCGCGGTCAAAGACAACTTTCTTAATGCCTTCATTCTTTGCTTTCTTCGCCAGCTCTTGCCCCACCAGTGCAGCCTGTTCTGTCTTGTTCAAGCTCTTCAGCTTCGACTTAACAGCCTGCTCTTTGGTAGAGGCCGACATTATTGTGTGTCCACGCTCATCATCAATGACCTGTGCGTAGATCTCGTTTAAGCTTCTGAAAACGTTCAAACGCGGACGCTCAGCTGTTCCCGAGACTTTTTTCCGCACCCGGCCATGACGTCGAGTGCGCCTCAAATTTCTACTTCCTTTCGCCATAATTACGCCATCACCTTACCGGCCTTACCGGCTTTTCGACGGACATACTCGCCCTGGTAGCGGATCCCTTTACCCTTGTAAGGCTCCGGGGGGCGGATCTTGCGAATGTCTGCGGCAACCCGGCCGACCAATTCTTTATCGAATCCCCTTACATTAATTATTCGAGCGCGCGTGTCCACATCGAACTCAATGCCTTCAAGCGGTTGAACACGCACAGGATGGGAGAAACCAACATGTACGATGAGATCCTTCCCATCGAGCTCCGGCCGATAGCCGACGCCTTCAATCTGCAGGGTTTTTTCAAATCCCTCGCTAACGCCCAGGACCATATTATTGATCAGGGAACGAGTAAGACCATGGAACGCGCGCATTCGGGGCGTATCCGACGGAGTCTCGACCGTGATAATCCCTTCTTCAAGCTTGATCAACATCTCTGGCCGGAATTCCCTCGTCAACTCACCCTTAGGACCTTTGACACGGACTGTTTTATTTTTGACCTCTGCTTGTACGCCATCTGGGATGACGATTGGCATACGACCGATTCTCGACACTTCAACCTCCATCCTTCATCATTCGATGAGTTTCTCCGCTCCATAACCGCCCCAAATTACCCTGCTCTCGTTCCTGCCGAGTTCCATGGGGTTTGGGGGATGGGGGAGAACATACTCGAACGATGCATGACCTGGCACGCTTTTACGCTACCAGACCTCGCATAATACCTCTCCGCCTACGCCAAGTTGACGAGCGCGAACCCCGGTTACAACACCTTTGGGTGTGGTCAGGATTGCGATTCCTAATCCTGATTGCACCCACGGAATCTCGCCCCGCCCAACATAAACACGGCGGCCAGGCTTACTCACTCGTCTCAAACCGCTGATTACCGGTTTTCTGTTGCGACGCTCACCAACGTATTTGAGTTGGATCCGGAGAACTGCCTGAGGTTTACCCTCAACCGGTATCGGTTCGAACCCAGCGATAAACCCTTCCTCAACGAGGATTTTGGCTAGCGCTACTTTTATCGTAGAGGTCGGGACCGATACGTTCTGATTCCCAGCCATTACGGCGTTACGGATCCGAGTCAAAAAATCAGCAATGGGATCTGAGATACTCATTAATACCTCTCTCGATCAATTTCTACCAGGATGACTTTACAAGCCCTGGAATCTTACCTTCCAGTGCTTGTTCACGAAGGCAAATACGGCATAGCTGGAAACGGCGGTAATATCCGCGCGGCCGACCGCAAATGCGGCAGCGATTGCGCACCCGGACCTTATACTTCCGGCGTGTTTCCCGTATCGGCATACATGTCTTAGCCATAAATCTCGCCTTTCCCAAAGGGCATCCCGAGTAATTGAAGCAGTCGGTGCCCAAGCTCATCGTTCGGTGCGGAAGTGACAAACGTGACCTCAAAACCACGAATTTTATCGATCTTGTCGTAACCGATCTCTGGAAAGATCAATTGCTCACGGATGCCCAGTGTGTAATTACCCCGACCATCAAAACTATTGGGGGATACTCCACGAAAGTCACGTGTGCGGGGCATCGCCACATTGACAAGCCGATCGAAGAAGGACCACATGCGTTCCCCTCGAAGTGTTACCTTTACCCCGACCGAAGCCCCTTCGCGCAGCTTGAAGTTCGCTATACTCTTGCGCGCCTTAGTAACAACTGGCTGCTGACCGGTGATGATGGTCATATCGCCAACTGCAGCGTCAAGCGCTTTCGCATTGTCAATCGCCTCACCGACACCGACATTAACAACGATCTTTTCAATCTTTGGAACCATCATTGGGTTCTTGAGACTGAACTCCTTCATCAGCGTCGGGAGTATTTCCTTTTCGAATCGTTCTTTTAGATGATGTGCCATTCCGATATGGCTCCCTCTTCCTGTTAGGAGTCGATGACCGCTTCACATTTCTTACAGTAACGTTGAGACTTGCCATCTTCCCGTTTTATTCCAATGCGTGTCGGCTGACTGCACTTCGGGCAGATCAACAATACGTTTGAAACGTGAATCGGTGCTTCGAACTGAATGATTCCAGGGTTCATCGTCCGTCCGCCTGCTTGAACTTGACGTTGATGTTTCTTGCGGATGTTGACACCCTGGACGACAATCTTCGTCTTAGTGGGTAAGACACGGAGCACCTCTCCATCTGTGCCCTTATCTCGACCACTCATAATCCTAACCTGGTCCCCTCGTTTGATTCTTAACGTCTGAGCCACCGCAACAAGCCTCCTATAGGACTTCCGGCGCAAGAGAGACAATCTTCGTGAACCCCTTCTCGCGCAATTCTCTGGCTACTGGACCAAAGATCCGTGTTCCCTTGGGGTTCCTGTCGTCTGTGTCCAGAATTACAACGGCATTGTCATCGAAGCGAATGTAGGAACCATCTTCTCGGCGGTATTCTTTCTTCGTCCTGACAATCACTGCTCGGACGATGTCACTCTTACTCACTGCTCCATGCGGTGTTGCCGTTTTAATCGTTCCAACAATAATGTCGCCTATTCGGCCATAGCGTTTTTTTGAGCCACCGAGGACTCGGATGACGAGCAACTCCCGGCCGCCTGTATTATCAGCTACTTTGAGACGGCTTTCTTGCTGAATCATGCTTCCGCCTCCAGGTCCACTTCATCCTCGGTTTCTACTGTGCTCACGCTGGCTTCTAACTCGGTCTGGCGATGAAGAATCTCCTCCACCACCCAGCGTTTCCGCTTCGAGATCGGACGGCTTTCGATCATTTTCACCTGATCCCCAATATGACAGCCCAATTCATCATGGGCAAGATAATTTTTATTAGTGCGGATCACCTTCCCATAAAGCGGATGTCGGGAACTGCGGTCAACCCGTACGGTCACGGTCTTCTCTGATTTTGTGCGTGTGACCACACCAACCAAGCGGCGTCGCGTATTGGTCATTTCTCACTTCCCTCGCTCTCGATTTCTAGCTCTCGTTCACGCAAAATTGTCGCAATTCTCGCAATCTCCTTGCGGGCGATTTTCAGACGAGAGTGATCCGTTAATTGACCCGTCGTAAACCGAAAGCGCAGTTTGAAATAATTCTCTCGAGCATCACCCAGAAAGGATTGAATCTTCTCGGTGGATGCTTTTCGGATCTCTGCCGTCTTCATCGCTTACTCCCTCCCAAGTGAATCACGCGAGGTGAACTTGGTCTTGATCGAGAGTTTATGCGTGGCCAGGCGCATCGCTTCCTTGGCCGCTTCTTCGTCCAAACCAGATAGTTCAAACATGATTCTGCCCGGCTTTACAACTGCTACCCAATGGTCGACAGCACCCTTCCCCTTTCCCATGCGGGTCTCGGCTGCTTTCTGAGTCACTGGTTTATCGGGGAAAATTCGAATCCATACTTTCCCGCGCCGGCGCATGAAGCGCACCAACGCTCTTCGTGCAGCCTCGATCTGACGTGCAGTCACCCAACCGGGTTCGAGCGCTTGCAAACCATAATCGCCGAAACTGACTTCCGTCCCGCGGCTTGCTTTCCCTTTCATCCGGCCGCGCATTTGCTTTCTATGCTTAACTCGCTTTGGCATCAACATAGCCACACCTCATCGCTCAGGACAGAGACAGCTCACTCGCTGACGTATACATCCATCGCTTCCAACTCTTCTGCCGCTTCCGGTAATATCTCCCCTTTATAAATCCAGACCTTGACCCCAATGCGTCCGTAGGATGTCAGAGCCTCAACACATGCGAAGTCGATGTCCGCTCGTAGTGTTTGCGCTGGAACACGACCCTCTCGCATCCATTCACGGCGAGCCATCTCATTGCCGCCGAGGCGACCCGAGCACATGACTTTTATGCCCTCAGCACCTTGTCGCATTGATTGCCCGACTGCTCGCTGCATCGCCCTGCGATGGCTGATGCGTCGCTCGAGCTGGTTGGCGATGTTCTCTGCCACCAGGCGAGCATCGAGATCGGGCTCTTTGATTTCTGAAATATCGAGCTTAACCGTCGTACCCGTCAACTCCTGGATCATCCGGCGCAGTTCCTTCACGTTCGCACCCTTACGACCGATAACAATCCCCGGTCGAGCCGTGTGAACGATGATCTGGACACTGTTCGGGAAGCGCTCGATTTCGATCTTCGAGATGCCCGCCCGCGGCGTGGCATTGAGTATCACATCGCGAATCTCGCGATCCTCATGCAATTGATCCGCATACTTATCCGGCGTAGCAAACCAGCGGGAGTCCCAGGTTTTATTGATCTTCAGACGAAAACCGATCGGATGGACTTTGCGGCCCATGCTATCTCCTTTCCTTCAAATCCCTACTAATCTCCCGACCGCGAGCTGGATGTCATCTCAGTGAGACTACCTCCGCTCGATGGTCAGACGTATTATCTACTTAGGTAGCCTCTGCATCGCGCTCGCGGAGGATGACGCTAATATGTGAAGAGCGTCGCAATAATGGCTTGAACCGTCCGCGCGCGCCGAAGCGCCTCCAGCGGCGGGTAGGACCAACATCAGCAAAAATCGTGTGCACAAAGAGATCATCTCGACTAAGACCCAGATTCTCTTCGGCGTTCGCCACCGCGGAGCGAAGCAGCTTGTAGACCGGCTTGGCTGCAGCTTTCTGCTCAAAACGCAATGCGCTCATCGCCTCAACGACATTCATTCCGCGTACAAGATCGATGATCAACCTCACTTTTTGCGGTGAAATCGAGACATACCGAACTTTCGCGCGCACGTCAATAGGATCCATCATTCTTCGTCCATCGTGCGAGTTGTTCTGTCTCTCCCAACATGGCCTCGAAAAGTCCGGGTGGGTGCGAATTCCCCAAGCTTATGCCCAACCATATTCTCGGTGATGTAGATTGGCACATGGCGACGGCCATCATGAACAGCAAGTGTATGGCCAACCATTTGCGGGAAGATCGTGCTTGCCCGACTCCACGTTCGGATGACATTCTTATCGCCGCGCTCGTTCATCTCTTCGATTTTTTTTAGCAGCTTTGGGTCAATAAAGGGACCCTTTTTCAGTGATCTAGACATTCTTCTTCGCCTCCACCGTCCTTGTATTGATAAGCTAACGGCGACGCTTCGACTTGTGACGGATAATGTACTTCTCAGTGCGTTTATTCTGGCGTGTCTTCTTGCCCAGCGTTGGTTTACCCCACGGGCTTTTCGGTCCAGGCAGCCCAATCGGGGATCTTCCCTCGCCGCCACCATGCGGGTGGTCTCGCGGGGACATCGCCGAACCACGCACTGCGGGTCGGAAACCTCTGTGTCGTTTGCGCCCAGCCTTACCTAGTTTGATATTGCCATGATCAGGGTTGCCAACTTCCCCAACTGTCGCATAGCATGCCTGTCGGACCCTGCGCACTTCGCCTGATGGCAGGCGGATTGCTGCATAAGCGCCCTCTTTGCCCAATAGCTGCGCAGAGGTGCCTGCCGATCTCACCATCTGACCGCCACGCCCTTCGCTCAACTCAATGTTGTGAATGGTCGTTCCCAGAGGGATGCTCGCTAATGGCAGACTGTTGCCCGGGCGAATTTCCACCTTGGGTCCCGCAACCACAGTATCGCCGACCCGCAATCCCAGAGGAGCGATGATGTATCGTTTCTCGCCATCGGCATAGTGAAGGAGGGCCAGACGTGCAGAGCGATTGGGATCATATTCAATCGCAGCCACATTAGCCGCGATTTCGCGCTTATCGCGCTTGAAGTCGACCTTGCGAATGTGGCGTTTATGGCCGCCTCCGCGATGTCGTACCGTGATTCGCCCCTTATTGTTACGCCCGGCAGATCGTTTCTTGGCGATCAGAAGCGAAGCCTCAGGCTTTGTCTTCGTAATCTCCTCGAATGTGTGTCCGCTCATTCCCCGGCGACCGGGGGAAGTAGGTTTATACTTTTTTACCGGCATTATTGAACCCCTTCGAACACATCTATGCGGTCCCCTTGCTTCAGGGTGACAATCGCCTTCTTGTATCCGGCTCGCCGCACTTGGCGTCGGCGGTTCCGCAAACTGCGCGCTACCTTTGCGGGTCTATTAATGACATTCACGCGCGTGACCGTTACATCAAACATCGTCTCAACCGCTTCTTTGATCTGATGCTTATTGGCTCTCGAGTCAACTTCAAAAGTGAATTGATTCAGATTGCTGCTCTGAAAGCTCGTCTTCTCTGTAATTAGGGGGCGACGCAGGATATCGTATACTGTTGTCATCTCGATGCTCCTCAACTACCCAGATACGACTGGATCACGTCCAGCACGTCCAGCGGCATCACGAGCCTCTCGTATCCCAGCAAATCGCGAATATTCAGATAATTCGCTCGCAACGTTTTAACTTTGCGTAAGTTGCGCGCCGACATTTCAACATTGGCATTCTCGCCCGGCAGGATGATCAATGTGCTTGCATCTCCAGCAATTCGGTTGATCACCTCAATCATTTCCTTCGTCTTCGGCGCAGCCATCGAGATCTTGTCAAGCACGATGATCTCATTTTGAGCCGCTTTAACCGATAAGGCAGAGCACAAAGCCGCCCGGCGCATTTTTCGGGGCATTTTCTTGCTGTAATCGCGCTGCCGAGGCGTATGGGCTCCCCCACCGCCAACCCAGATTGGTGAACGACGTGAGCCATGGCGCGCTCGTCCCGTGCCTTTTTGACGCCACGGTTTCGCGCCACCGCCACGGACTTCGCTCCGCGACTTGGTCTTGTGGGTTCCCAACCGAGCATTGGCAAGCTGTCGAACGAGTGCCTGATGCATCAGATCACGCTTGATTGGCGCTTCAAAGATCTGCGGAGGGAGCTCCGTGGTATCTATTTTCTTTCCTTTTATGTCAATTACATCTACTTTCATTGCTCGCTCCGGAGGACCTATTGCTTACGTACTTCTTTGATCTCGACTATACTGCCCCGAGCACCCGGCACGCTTCCCCGTACACCGAGCAAATTGCGCTCGGGATCAACCAATTCCACACGAATGTTCTGCGATGTCACCCGCGCCGTGCCCATGTGTCCCGGCATTTTCTTCCCCTTAAATACTCGGCCGGGAGTTGAGCCTGCGCCCGCTGATCCAGGGGCACGTTCTCGATCAGACTGACCGTGTGTCTTGGGTCCCCTGTGAAATCCATGACGTTTGATACCGCCGGCAAACCCTCTACCTTTGCTGACGCCAGTGACGTCAACATGATCCCCAATCTGAAAAACGTCCGCCTTGAGTTGATCCCCTTCTTTCAGATCTTCTACCGATTTCACCCGGAATTCCCGCAGATAGCGCAGCGGCGGCAGATCGTTCTTTTTCAGATGGCCTAATTGACCGCCCGAGAGCCGCTTGGGTTTGACTTCCCCAAAACCGAGCTGAACGGCTTTATAGTGATCGCGTTTTGGGTGGCGAATGATCGTGACGTAACAAGGCCCAGCTTCGATTAACGTAACCGGAACAATATTTCCCGATTCATCGAAGACCTGGGTCATACCGACTTTCTTGCCAATAAGCCCTTTCATTCTATCTCTCCTATTTCAAATTCCTTGACGGGACTGTCAGCCAGGGCTTGGCTGCATCATCCCCGATCGCCGTGTAGTAAACCGCCGAGGAAAGGAAGTTCGAGTTCGCGTCCCATTCGCCCATCCGGCTCTTACGCGGCCACTCTTCAACGCATGCACCCTGGAGAATTTATTCTTCTCCAGGGCAAAAACACTCAATTGTTAAATCTTAATTTCAATATCCACACCAGCAGGAAGATTCAAGCGCATCAGTGTATCGATCGTCTTCGTATCTGGCTCCATGACATCAATCAAGCGCTTGTGCGTCCGAATTTCAAAGTGCTCATGTGAGTCTTTATCGATAAACGTCGACCGGCGGACTGTGAAACGCTCGATCCTTGTTGGCAAAGGAACTGGCCCGACTACTTTAGCACCTGTGCGCTCGGCGGTTTCAACAATTCGCTGCGCCGATTGGTCGAGGACTCGATGGTCATATGCCTTTAGCCGGATACGAATTTTCTGTTTTGCCATTACTCACCTATTCCAGGATCTCTGTGATTACGCCCGCTCCAACCGTCAAACCGCCTTCACGGATCGCAAACTTCGAACCTTTCTCCAACGCCACCGGCGTGATCAGCTCCACCGTCAGGTTCACATTGTCCCCGGGCATCACCATCTCCA
>Ga0255055_10000070_pt1 | contig 72628 bp, 58 predicted proteins | sample JV7_2_27_MG_FD_188633 | JGI IMG/M metagenome (GOLD analysis project Ga0255055, IMG submission 188633) | Seawater microbial communities from Jervis Inlet, British Columbia, Canada - JV7_2_27 | ecosystem: Environmental > Aquatic > Marine > Inlet | place: Canada: British Columbia | collected... | reverse complement strand
CTCGAAAATAAATCGGGGTCGACATCATAATCGGGGATACATGAAAAGGCAAGACGTAGACCTTCATTAGTTACTAATGCAAGAGCTTCTAATTCGGTATGTTCTGTAATATTTCCAAGAAACTTTGAAAGACCAGTGGCTTGCTCTTGCGTTAAATCGCTCATCTTAATAATCTCTGACTTTTAATTTCTATTTTAATTCTTTTTTAATTAATATAAAATATAATTTTCGGACTTAAATAGTTATATTTATAAAATAATAGGTTAAATCGTTTTAAAGTTTCGTTAAGTTTAGTATTAGATACTAATAGAACCTTTTTCCATTAAAACTATTAACTTGCCTTAAGATATAGTACTATGAAGAAAAGTATAAAAACTCTTTAATTATGGAAGTAATAAAGGAATAAGTTAAAAATCAGTTTTATTTATACTCTAACTGCGTTTTAATTTGATCTTTTAGAATTTCTTTCTTGGATTTATATTCTACTCTAGCATCCATGGGACCACCAATCCGCTTAAGGAATTCAATCGCAAGAATCTTACCATTTTCTGAAAGGACTCTTGGTGAATAGTCTTCAGCAAAAAATACTCCTTCTGGAATTGCTCCCACCCTTGAAATCTCCTTGGTAACCTGTTTCTTTCCTAGAAAATTTTGAACTTTCTCGACGACAGAATATGCGTGATCACCAATAATTATTAGTTCTCTTTCAAATCCGTCGGGTATTTTAATTTCTTCTAATTTTTGCATTATCAAGTCAAAATTAACGTGCGTTTCTTCTTGAATGAGTGACGAAAACGACTCCTTTCCCGTATATAAGGGTCCATTATTTTGAGAAAGTCTGTCTTTGGAACCAGCTATGTTCATACCTGCAGCAGGTTCTGGAATTCCAAAAGGGTCCTTCTCTCTTAAAGGGTGAACTGATGGACCGGATTTACTTACTAGAGGCTCTTCGTGTTTAATTCCCTTAGCGATTCCACCTTCGGTTTTTCCTCCGATAAGCTTTAAAAAATCTGGATCCTCTTCACCTTCATCTAATGGGATTACCCCATACATAAGACCGACTTGACCTCTTATGTCTTGACTTCTTTTAGCTCCAATAAATTTGGATCTTACATTACTTTCAATACCTTTCCAAAGAAATACTTTTCGATACTCATCAGCAACGATTACATAACATTCCTCTGTTTTAAGTACTTCTTTAATAGGACCTTCTGTCTCTATTTGAGTTGTGGTGCCGTCCGGATTAATTTTGAATACTTGTGTTCCCATACATTCTCAACCAATTATTTTTCTCTGTTATTGAAAGAATATAGATTTTATACTATATTAATAAGTTAGATGTTAATAAATATTTATGAAATAAATAATGTTAAATAAAATGTGAATTAATCCCTTAAAAATGTGTTTTTTAAGATAATGCATCGAAAAAAATTAATGTCAAAATATGATTATTAATGGTGTTATTTCTTATTTTTTCGATATGCTATTCTTCCTTAAGTTCAAGATTCCAATATTAATATTATTAATCATATCCATTGCTGTGAATCGGGGTCCAATTAGTTTCTTACAATATTCTCCGATATAACCGTTAAGAAAAGCAGAAGAGCATGCAGCTTGGAACAAACCACTTCCCGTAGTTAAGAAACTAGCACATAAACCGGCCAGCACATCACCTGTTCCGCCAATGGACATTTCAGGACATCCCGTTTTGTTAATTTTTAGCTTTCTTCCGTCACTAATATAATCGTAAGGTCCTTTTACTAGTAAAGTAACATCTAGTTTTTTAGCTATTTTAAATATTTCTGTTCCTCTCTGCTCAATTTCATTATGGGGTGGTAAATCAATACCCGAGATTATCTTTAATTCTCCTTCATGGGGTGTCAGAATAACATTCTTCCCTTTAATTAAATCAAGATGCGATTTTATTAATTTTAAAGCGTCGGCATCTATAACAAACGATTTTTTGGCTGTATCGACATTTTCGAATATCTTCTTTAAGAGTTCTTCGCTTGCGTTTTCAGTTCCCAATCCGGGGCCAATAACGATCGCATTTGCCCAATCTACTAGCCATAAAATTTCTTCTAAAGCTTTTGTTGTTAGCCAATCTCCAGGACTCGTTCTCACTATCATATTTGGTGAATAAGTACGGATTACATCACCAACTACTTCTGGGACGTAAGTTATAACCAGATCACATCCGAAATGAATGCATGATAACGAAGTGTATGCGGGAGCACCCGAGTAATTTTTTGAACCACCGATGACTAATATCCTTCCAAATTCGCCTTTATGGGTATTAACATTTCTAGTTTTTAAGTTTGGTAGTAAATCGCCCTTCCCGACAAATATACTTGCTTCGGGGGGAATACCAATTGATTTTTCGACTAGTTGATATTTTCCCGTTTTTTTCAAGCCTTTTTTAATTCTGTGGAAGGTTATAACTAGATCTGGATTGACAGCCTTATCGGGAGTTTTTCCAGTATCTGGATCTACTCCTGAAGGCACATCTATTGACGCAATTTTAATTCGTTCTTTTTCCTTTTCTCTAATACTATTTATTGTATCTATCGTTGAAGAAATAGGTTCCATTATTTGCCCTTTTGTTCCCGTTCCTAATAACGCATCTACAATTAAAGAGTAGCTTTGATCTTTTTCAATAATCTTCATGATAACTTTTGCGTCTGTCGAATCTTTGATAAATTTTGTCTTAATCGAGTAGGTAAGATTGCTAAATATGATGTCCCAATTAAGTTGGGCTTCTTTTGTTCTTATTTTATCTGGCACTCCAACCAAAATTACTAAAACTTTCACTCCATAGGAAGCTAAATGTCGAGCTACTACAAAACCATCTCCACCATTATTTCCCGTTCCACAAAAAATAGCCACTTTTGAATTTTCCTTCAAATATCCTTGAGCATTAATTTCTGTAGCAAATGTATACCCCGCGCATTCCATCAAATGGCTTTTTGGAATTCCCAACCATTCTGAGTTATTATCTAATATCGATAATTCTTCGGAGGAAATTTTTTTTGAAATAAATCTTTCCATAACAATTAATTTTAAGATATTGAGATAAAAAACATTTTAGGTTTTGTTTTAAATAAAAAAGAAGTAATTTATAATTATTTCTACACTAATAAACCAAAATCCACTTCTTGAAACATTCCCAAAATCAAGAAGGATGCCGGTGGTGGGATATGAGCCCACGAACCTCCAGATTACATCCAGTCTGACCCATTTTTTCAGTAGGATTATGAGTCTGGCGCTTATTAAACAGACATTTAATACGAATGTTTTATAACCAGCTAAGCCACACCGGCAAATTAAATATATTATATTATTAACTATTAATCTAATTTAAAATTATTATTATCTTTTTTGTTTTATTAAAAGAAGTAAAAAGAAATAAGAAAGCCTCCGGCGGGAATTTCAGCGGAAACTAAATATTTTCTCACTTTTGAACCCGCGACCTTTGCCTGTTTGGTTCATTTTTTTGAATACCAAGGCAATGCTCTACCCCTGAGCCACGAAGGCAAGGCTTATTGGGGATATATATAAATTATTAATTTTATAAATTATTTCTAAATTAAAAATTTTTTTACTCCTTACTAACTATAGTAAGAAAATAATGAGATAAAAAAAAAAAATTAAATAAATGTATTGAAATCTAGAATTATTTCTCAATCAGTAATTCTTGAACTTTTGACTTCAAATCTCCGTTTCCTAAGAAATTCTTTATCTTATCAGAGTATTCAGGCAACAGTTGCAAAAATGGCAAAATAGCTTTCGAAAGCGAGCTAAACGCCTCGTCACCATTACCCATAATAAACATTTTATCAGGGCTTAAATGCTTAAATATCTCAGGTAAGATGTTAGTTAATTGAACTGCCAAGAACCTTTGGTCGGCGTTGCTCATGGCATCTACTTGCTCTTGGAATCCTTCCGCTTGTGCAAGCATTTGTTGCCTTATACTTTCAGCCTCACCTTCAGCTTGAGCAATTAATTTTTTCTTAATGGCAGTAGCTTGACCATCGGCTTCAATTACTACTCTTCGCCGTTCACCATCGGCTTCAATCTGTTTACGATCGCGTTCTTTCTCAGCAATTGCGATTTCTTTCTCTTTCTTGCGTAGTTCAATTTCTCTTTGAACTAATTGCTCTTGAGTACCGAGTTCGTTCTGTACTTCGAGTTCTCGCAATTTTGATTCACGCTCTGCGTTGGCCTTGGCAATCCTAGCTTTTTGATATTCAACTTGTTGTTTGACAGCTTCCATGTTCTTTTTTAATTCGGACTCTACGATTATGACCTCCAATATTTCGAAAGTTTCGATTAAAATACCCCAATCTGCTGATAACTCGTGTAAATCCTTTAAAACATGGTCAATTATCTCCCTTCTTTCTCTAATAATTAATTCAAGTGGCATATTTGCACATATTGTTCTCATAACTGCCTCAGCAGATGCTTTTAAAATCTTTTCAATATAGTTCTCATCCCGCAAGTTCCATGAAACCGAGCTAAACGCCTTTTCAGGATCAATGACTTTCCAAATAATCATGCCAACGAATTCAATATTTTGGTATTCCTTTGAAACTACCTGATCGTGTGCTTCTAAAATCGTTTGTATACTAGTAGTCGGAATAACAATATATTCATCAATTAAGGGCAATAACAATAGGCTACCGCCGAGACCTGCTGATTTTACCTTACCTTTTCTCAAATGAATTACAAACTGGTTTGTTTTAAATTTACGATACCGAGCGGCGTAGAATATTACGAATAAGAACCCTACTATCGCACAAGTCACTGTAATACCGATTGCCCATCCATTAATCTCTTGAAACAACATTTTTTTTTAAAAACCTCCTTTTTTTTAATTTTTTTTATTCTATTTTTTAATAAATTTTAATTATCTTTAATATACTAACCCACTAGGTTAGCTAATATCCAAATTATCAAGATACATCCTATAATAATAGCGGTGTTTATCAAAATAGCATAAGTTAAAGTAGGCTTTTTGTTAATTTTCTTCTGAAACTTTTTAGTACGGACATCTTTGCCATGAAAATAGAGCCATTTGTATCTGCGCTCTTCTATTTCTCTTTCACTCACGCTCATTTACTTTAATTTTCACCTCTTTTTTTAATTATATTTTTATTCGGAGATACCCTCACTTTATTATTTTTAACTGCTACAATATAAACTTTTAAACCCCTCTCAAAATAAGTAGTGCCGTTATAAGGCATAACATGAAGCTTCTCATATTTCATAGGGGTTGTTGACTTTATTTTTATTACGCCTCCTCTCTCATCGATGGGTAATACGACCTCTCCTTCTCTTCCTATTAAATTCTGCGTCGAGGATATTTTATAATACTCTGATTTCGAAATATGTTTCCAGGCTACATTAAGATACTTCGATGTTATAAGCGCAATACTAGGGGATCCTATGAACATTATAAACTTTAATGCTTCAATGGTGATTATATAGTAAAGCGAGATTCCTGAAATACCGAATACTAAGAGAAATGCAGAGGCTAATAGCATAATCGGAGCAGGGGAGGTTGTAGTGCCGAACATATCAGAATCTACATCTATATCTGCATCTACATCAATATCCATGTCAACATCTATATCGACATCGCTATCAATATCTACCCCCGCATCCATATCTACATCAACATCTATATCAGCGTCAATATCAACGTCTATATCAGCGTCAATATCTACATCTACATCTACATCCACATCTATATCAGCGTCAATATCAACGTCTATATCAGCATCAATATCAACATCGATATCTGCATCAACATCCACATCGATATCTGCATCAACATCAACATCAGTATCAATTTCCTGACCTAATGATTGCGACTCCATTTGAGCTAAGAACACTGAGATTATGCTGAAAAGAAGGCCCCCGATGAACAACCCCAAACAAATACTAAAGAATATATCGTAAATATCCATTTATTTTCCACCCTATTTTATTATTAAAACTTAACCAAAATTGTTAATTATTCGCCTAAATATTTATATTCTAAATTTATTACACGCGCTAGCTTTTTTAGGCTCAATTCAATACTTACTTTTAATTTCCTTCTATGGTTCACCTTCTCTAACTTTTCTAAGCGTTTCCCTTCTACATTGTCTCGCTTGGAACGCCTTTTTTCTCTTAACCTTTTGTAATTTATCCTTTTTTTATTCCTTTTTCCCATTATAATTTGGTTTACTTGATTGTTATTCTATCACTTATTACAGTTTTGAGCCACAATCATGACAATATATAGCATTTTTGTCTTTTTTTGTACCGCAAAATTGACAGAAGTTAGCTATTGGTTTTTCAGGTTTAGCATCCTCTATATATATAGGTCGAACCGTAGAACTATTCGAAGTCTTAACGATATATGGATTTGATCTCGGAACTTCCGATGTATAATACTGATATTGATTATGAGACTTCGGTGAACAACAGGTTGAACGTCTTGAACTCGCTGACGCAGCGCCAGCTATTCCTATAATGATAATTATAAAGATCATTGGAAAAAACGGTATAAAGGTAAAAAGCCTGAATGGGCTCAATCCGAAAAGAAAGAATATACCAAAACCTAAGAAAATTATTAAGCCTACTATAGAACCTATTATCGAATTGTTTCTAGACATTTCTTTTATATTTTAATATATCTATTTATATATCTCTATATCTCTATATTATAAATATATACTTCAATATTTAAATGTTATGCATGAAGAAAAGTATTGAAAGAATAGAGCTAAATCTAGCTTTTCTTGTTTTTTGAAAATATTTAAAAATATAAATTTAAATTAGAGTTCTCTTATTTTATAAACAGACACGACAAGAAAAAAGAAATATTTTAATATATATCAACATAAATAAATTGGTAATGTTATAACCCTAATTATAAATAAGCTTAATACTTATTAATCTAATAAATTAATATAAAAGTATATATTCATTTATGGAAAAAAGAAAGAAGATATATAGGAATTTTTGGAGGTGTTTTTTATGGCAAAAAATAATAACCTAACCCATGAAGTGGAAGAAGTCGAATCAAAAGACAAACCTATATATGTTAAAGTTGATGAAACGACGCGAAACATCATAGATAAATATAAACATTTAGGAACAACGATTTCTAACCTTGTAAAAGATGCTGTTGAGATGTACGAGGAATATAATTCAATGTCACCCGAAGCTAAGGCAGTTGTTGACACATATAAAGAAGACGATGAAAAGATAATCACCTTTTTAGAACGCGCAATATCTTATTATGGCAAGCAAAAAAATTTGGATCGAGATTTATGGGTTAGAACTCGAGACGAGATGAAAATGATGCTTATTGGGAAGACTACTTTCAATCAATTAATCGCGGCTGCTGAAGCTCCTAAAGACGCTTTAGAAAAACCATTTAAAAAAAATGTTGCTTTCGATATAATTCTCTGGCATACCGGGAAAGCCATAAAAAATCTCACACTTGAAGAGATAATCACGACCGTCCAGAAGATGTGGGTTGTAGCAAACTACTTTTATAAAATAGACGTACATCATGAAGGAGATGAGTATCATCTATTATTCAAGCACCGACAAAATAAAAGGTATTCTCGTTATTGGTTAGGATACTTTACAGAGTTGTTTCACTCAGAGGAATTAGCATATAAATGCATAACTGAAGGGCAAACTTTCGACGAAACGCTTTCAATGACGATCAAGGCTGGTTATAAAAAAGATTAAAATCATTTTAGAAACAATCTCTTTCCAAATAGGATGTATAAGATATTTAGAGAAAATAAAAAAAAAGTTTGTTTTAAGTATTACTCATTTTGGTGAATCGTCTTCTTGCATGATGCCTAGTTTATTTCCTTCAGTATCTTTAAACATGTAAAAATATCCTACTCCTGGTACAGCTATTTTGGGCGATTCTAAAGTTCCTCCACTCTCTTCAATTTTCTTACTAAAATCGTCTACTGAGGATACTTTAATATAGTTAAAAATCTGATCTTCAGGTTGCTCCCGCTTTTGTAATCCACCATCTATCCCCTCTTCATCTTCTTTTCCAGCTTCAATCGTCCAATATTCCATCGGACCTTCCCATTTCTCAATTTTCCAATTAAAAACATCTTCGTAAAATTTTTTTGCTCTTAAAGGATCATCCGTATTTATTTCAAAATGAACTACTTTTGTCACTTTTACCACCTTAAATTAATTTTAAGAAATAATATCTTACTTTAGTTTAAATATTATTTTGTTATAATTTAAAAAATACAACACTCCTATAGTTTCTGAAGTGGTTCTTTAATTTTTGTGACTAATTTAATTAAAAAAAAAAAGAAAAAGAAGTCTTTAAGGTAAAAAATCGTCGAACGCCCAGTAGTGCGTCTCTTCTTCAACAATAATTTCTTCAAAAAGTTTTTTAGTTTTTATGTCCCCAAGTCGAGTTGCTTCTGCTATAACTTTTCTATATAAAACGATAGCGTAGTTTTCCGCCTTTCTATCCAGTTTTATAAAATCATCCACTGAATTTCCGACTTCAGGCAATGGATCAACGGTAGCTATAGATTCTCGATCAATTTCATAGATTCGCTCTGAGATTTTTTCCATATGATCCATTTCTTGAAGGAATATTTCTTTAAGAACCCCTGACACGACACTTGCTTTATTTTTGCCAGTAATTACTTCTAAAGGATTTTTTTTACGCCTCATTCGTTCTAATCCTTCAGCTTTCTCGTGCTGTGTTGTGTATTGAACAACTGCGGAAATTTCACTAGCGAGAGCCTTATTGAGTAGTGTAATATAGTCTTCACCAAATATGGATCTCCATTCAGAATCAAGAGTTCCTCCTAAATCCGGTTCATTTTCCATCTCTGAATAATCTTGAAACTTTAACAAATGTTCTTCTTCGTCGCTATATATTTTTGCAAATAATACCCACGTTTCTCGATCACCTATGTTTTTAGCAGTTTCAATTATCTGACGATATAAGTCTAATGCTTCTTCCTCTGCCCTTAAATTTAATTCGGCAAATTCTCTCATAGAATTACCAATAACAACCCTTTCAGGCTTAGTAGTTGCTTCTCCGCCTAAAATATAAATTCTTTCCATTATTTGTGCGAGATGTTTCATTTCTGTTATCGCCAATTCTTTCAATAGTGCTCCGAACTCATCGTAGGTCGTACTTTCCAATAAATAGTTTTCTTTGATCACTTTCCGCTTTAATTTTTCCATTTTCGTGTGTTGTAGCATATATTGTGCCGAAACTTGAATTTCACGGGCAACAGCTTGGTTTAATAATGCTAAATACTCTTCAGTAGCTTTTACAATCATTTTAGAATCCTCTATATAAAATTTACAATAAATGATGTTAGGAAATTATTAAAAAGTTTCTTATAACAAATTATAGTACTTCTGCAAAAATTTCCCTAACAATAAATTCTTTTATTAATTTTGTTTTAATTAGAAATATGAACTTCTTTACTAAAAATGATTTATTATCGATTAAAGACGATATTGGCAATTTTGTTGAACTAAAGTTTAACGAAGAAAGTTCCGTTATAGTCTCTGAGTATGGAGGGCGTTTATTAGGACTATTTCCAAAAAATGAGGTTTTTAGTCTGTTGTGGATAAATCCAGAAATAAAAAACGTAATAAAATCAAGGCAAAGAGAAATTGGGGGAGATCGATATTGGATTAGCCCTGAAAGAGAATTTTTTTACGAGAAGCCTCAAACATGGAAAGGATGGTTTTGTCCTCACGGGTTGGATCCCGCTTATTATGAAATCTTAGCTGAATCCTCAAAATCATGTACACTTTCAAGTCCAATAACTGTAGAATCACAAATAAAAAAAGAAATTTATAGTGGAGAGCTAACTCGCCAAATATCTCTTATTAAAGAGCCTGTTTCGACAGGTTTGAGTTACTGCGGTGTTGAATTCATAGATGACTGCGTTTTCTTCCAACCTGCTCTACAGATTAATGGGTGGTCGTTAGCATGTGTAATTAGTGGGGGTTCATCAAATCCCGGAACAGCTTTAATTCCTACGAAATCTAATCCAAAACCACTATCATATTTTCGAACTATCCCACAAGATCGTTTATGCGTAGGAGATAATTACGTTGCCTTTAAAATTGATGTTGATGATGTTTACAAGTTGGCAATACGACCCGTAGATATTGATTTTTCTCGAAAGGCAAAAATCGGTTATGTACTTGAAATTCCTGATTCAGAAGAATACGGTTTTCTAGTTAAGCTATCAGACGACATCCCTAAATCGCAAGGAGAATGCTTTGATGTTTCCAGAGATCATCCCGAAGAGGAAATTGGCGTGATTCAGTCGTATAATTCAGAATCCTTAAACAAACCCTCATTGAAATTTGGAGAAATTGAACTCCAACTAAATAAGTTTGAAACCATCGATAACACATCTCATTGCAAAGCAAAGCACCAAATATTAGGATACATCGGCTCAAAAGAAGAAATTCTGAAGGTTGTGGAGAAATATTTAGGAATTACAAGCCCAAGTTTGTTTTAAATGTAATAGATAAACTTGATAGATATTTTGAAAAAATTGAGAACAATTCAAAAAAATTGTTTAAAACCTACCTATTATATAAATATTACCCATTATCCTATATTCATTGGTATATTTTTAATCGAAATTATAATTTAAACTAATAAAAAAATAGAGTGCGCGCTCAGTCTCATGTCAAGTCAAAAACTTTCGAGATATCGGAATTTAATTATTGTATATATTTTCTATATAATATTTTGGATTATTTTAACCTCAATTATGAGATCTATTATCTTTCCAGAAGGAACGCCTATAGCGCTGACTCAATTCATTCCTGTCGATGATGTTCTAGTTGAACTCGTCCTCGTTTTTGTTATATTAATTCCCATTTCTGGTATTATAGGGACTTTGCTGGGAGGATACATTTTATCCCCAATAATTATGATTTTACATAAACTCTTTTTCAAGTCAAAAAAATATTATGGCATCCAATACAAGTCAGAAGATAAGAAAATTAGTTTACTTTCTTCCGGATTATACCCCGTATTAATGGCTGTGAATCTCTCTTTTATTTTTTTAACGCCTGAAATAATTTCTGGGATTTTGGAAACAGATGTAATAAATGTGTTTGCTGTCGCGTTAAAAATCCCAGTTTTTATTCGCCTTCTAGGTCAAACTATATTACTTATATTTACTTTTGGTGCATCTACCTTCGTATTTTCACCAGTTTGGCTTTTAAAAGACTCTGGAATCGTATTTACAACAAAAAATAAAGTTGAAAACTCGAACGAGACGCTTTTAATAAAATCTATTGGAGAATGGTTTCAAACCCTCTTGAAAGGGTACGCTGGAATTGGAGTAATCTTCACATATTTTTTTGTGATATTTGATTTTGTTGTCCTCTATATTAATAATATTGGGTTTCCAGGAAATTTGTTAAACATCCCAAGTCTCTTTTTATGGCTTGGCTTACCTTTCTATTTAGTTTTATCGATGATTCCCGCCGTAATTCTCCATGATGGCCTTAAAAAACGCCGATTAAGTTATGTGAGAAAGATAGCCAACAGAATTGGAATCCGAGACGCTGCAATTGTGTCATTTGAACTAAAGAAAGATCACACCAGATCAGAAAATTCAAACGATTAATATCAGAAATAGTAAATTATGAAGTTTATCTGGGTGTGCTCAATTCTCATCAATAATTTTATTTTTTAAAAAAACTCTTTTTTAAATTTCTATCATATGGCTTCCAAAATATGGTAGTTCAGCTTTTTAAGAGCTATTTCATCTAATTTTTTGATCACACTAGATGATACACGATTACACACGATCAAAAAAATACACAACCTTAAATACGAAAAAAATAATATACTAATTAGAAACAAAAAAAATAAAAACAAAACAAATAAAACAAATTGGAGGAAATAATAATGACTTATAAAAAAAATATAGCAGTAGACGAAGTTAAATGTAAAATTTATTCCCACGTTTTAACAAGTTCTTTTGTTAACCACTAAATATTAAAAAATTTTTTTAATTTTTTAAATGTGTAGTATTCTTTACCATCCACAATATAATCAAGAAAATCAAGTTAACTAACAATAAAAAAATCATAAATCAAAAATGTATTTTCAAATCTAAAAAAAAAGCAAACAAAAATATAAGAAAAAAAAGGAGGAAAAAAAAATGAAGATATCAGGATCGGGAAATCTCTCTGAGATGAGTATTAAAGATAACATAGTAGTTTCAGGTTCAGTTAAAATGAATGGAAACATTGAATGCCAAGGTTTTAGATCTACTGGTTCTACGAGAGGGGAAGGAAACCTAACTGTTCATGGTGATATTAAAAGTTCTGGTTCATTCAGACTTTTGGGGGTGCTTAATACAGATGGAAACGCTAAGTTTTCTGGATCCACAACGGTTGGAGAAGAACTTTTTGTTAAGGGAGAGTTAAGTAACTCTGGATCGCTAAGGGTTGGAAATAAAGTTGAAGTACTTCAAGGAGTTAGATTTTCAGGTTCTACAAAAATAGATGGAAGTTTAAGTTCACAAGAAACCATTGAAATTGAGGTGTCCACGACAATTCAGGGAGATGTTAATGGTAATAACGTGTTTATTGATGTTCAAAATCACATAGTAGGTAAAAAAAAAAGGGATCGCCCATATATAGTGAATGGGAGTATTTTTGGGACGAATAATGTTTATATTACTCATACACTAGTGGATGGAGATGTAAAAGGACGAAACGTGAAAATTGGTAAACGAACAAAGGTTTTAGGAAAGGTTTATTACATTGACAACATTGAAGTTGATGTCAAAGCGACTTTAGCTCACGAACCTATTCAAATTTCCGAAATTGGCGAGGATAAATTACAACAATAAAATATTTTTAAAAATCAAATAGAATTAGAAAACTAATCAAAGAGTTGTATGGAGCATAAATATGTATAAAGAACCAGAATATAACGATAAGAAAGATAAAGATAAGCAAGAAATAGAAAAACTAAGAGAAAAGCTAAGATACGCGTTGGAGGATATTAAGGACGATCTTATGGAGGAATTAGCAGACATACACGAAGATTTTAAGGATGAAATAGATGATTTAAAGGATGCTAAGGATGAAATTAAACAAGAATTAATTGAAGAATTACAGGATTTACAAGATGAGAGGAAATATCTATTGCGTGAAATCGGGGATACGACGTTAGATTTGGAGACCTTAGGAGAGGACGCAAAGGAGCAAATCGAGAGTGCTAGTGAGAAACTTGAACAAGTGAGGAACAGAACAGAAAAACAAAAAGAAAAATACAATGACAGAATCCGAAAGAAGTTAGAAAAAGCACAAAAAAAAGCAGCAAAGCGAATTAATATCTCAGTTGATGAAGACACGAGCGACGAATGGAGGAATTGGTCGGAAGAATTAGGTTCCTCAGTATCAGAACTTATTCGAAAATCGATGAAATTCGTGAAAGCCAACATTGGAGACCTCTCAAAGTTAGATGAGATAGGTGATAATATCGAACGTGCTGTCAAGGAATCTGGGATAGAGGATTTAGAAGAAAAACTTGAGCGTGAGTTTAAGGGGAAAAGAAGTAAACCTAAAATTAAAATCGATTTATCCATTTCAAGCGATAAAGATCGAATAAAAAAGAGAGTTAGGGGCTTAATTAAGCTACAAAAAAGTTTACCGATTGTAAAACTTGCTCAAGCACTTAATCGAGCAGAAAAAGACGCTGAAAATCTTATATACGAATTAGTCGACGAGGGTGTTGAAGGTTCGTTGGAAGAAGGCGTGTTTAAGTTCACGAGTTCTCCTGACGATGTGATTTCAAAAATTAACGAATTAATTGACAAAATGTAATAACGACTCATTATTTTGATATAAGCTTAAACTGGATAAATAAAATAGAAGGAAATTAGGGGAAATTGGATGTGTGAATTAAAAAATCAGAGAGTGTCATCTAACAAAAAATGAAAGAATTATGAGTTTTTTTGAAAGAAAATATGAAAGAAGAGATGTGAAAATGAAATGGAAGAATTAGCAAATAATCAGACATTTAGACGCTACATATTTTTGTGGTCGGCTCAATTGTTTTCGATAATGGGTTCAGCTGTGGTCAATTTTGCCATTACATGGTGGATTACCGTTTTGACTGGAAGTGCTACTCTGTTATCGATTGGAATTTTTATTTATGTTCTCCCTATGGCGTTTTTGACGCCTGTAGCGGGAGTGCTTGCTGATAGGTGGAGCAGAAAGAAATTAGTGGCGATAGCAGATTCGTTGCAAGCTTTAACCACGGTATGGATTATATTACTGTTCACTTTTGGTGTTGCAAATCCAGTAGTAGTTATGTTTATAACGGGATTTCGGGGTATATTTCAGGCGTTTCATGTTCCCACGGTAAATGCTATCACTCCTACGATGGTTCCAAAGGATAAAATCAGTCGTATGAATGGTATAAATTACCTTTTCTCGGGTTTAGTTAGTATTGTGGGACCTATTCTAGGAGCATTGTTATACGAATTGTTTCAGGGAGATATCTCCCTAATCCTTTGGATAGATGTAATCACATTTATTATCGCTTTCATACCGCTTTTGATCACTAAATTTCCCGTTGTAGAAAGATCGATGATTGAAGAGAAAAAAGATTCTTTTCTTTTTGAATTCAAGACGGGTGTAAAAGCGATAAGACTAATCCCCGGTCTTTTATCCCTATTATTACTTTCTATGTTGTTGAACTTTTTACTTATGCCTTTCAACGTGTTACTACCCTATTACATTGAAGTTCTTCACGAGGGCTCAGCTGCAGATTTTGCGTTTGTAATGGTATTTTTCCAGGTAGGTATGGTTGTAGGAGCGTTGATAACTAGCGTAAAAAAGGAGTGGAAACGTAAAATATTCACTTACTTTGGTTCTTTGATAGTGGTAATGGGAATGCTATCTGGATATGCATTCGCACCAAAGGGATCGTTCCTTTTTTTGGGAATGGGTAACTTTGTAGTAGGCTTCTTGTTACCAATTGGTAACACAATTTACATGACTATTATACAAACTACAATTCCTAACGATAAAATGGGAAGAGTAATTTCTATTGATCAGTCAATGTCGTCATTGATAGCTCCGTTTGGTGCTTTAATTTCGGGACCCTTAGCCGATGCTTTTGGCGCTAGGACTGTATTCCTTCTAAGCTCGATAATAGGCGTTGTTGCAACTTCTTACACTTGGAGCCGAATGAAAGCGAAAAAAGTTAATTATAATGACAAAGCCGCTCTTATTGAAGTTGCTGAAAAAATAAGTAGCATTAATGGAAATTACAAATAAAATTAATTCTTTTAATTTTCTTTTTTTCTTTTTGAAAAAGTAGAAAGAATAGAATTTTCAATTTATATGTTAATTTTTTTTCTCCAAAAGTTAATCTTTTTACGAATATCTCCAACTTCCATTGAAGATAATAAGTTTGGAACCGATCTGAGAGTTGCTATAGTGATACTCATAGGATTCAAAATAGAAGCATATCCAATATCTTCCGTTATTCTTGCTTTTAGGTATTCTAAGTCGTCCGAAAGTTCAGAGCTCAACTTTTTATCTAAATTATTAATAACTGCGTCAAATAATTCGGATACGGTACCCTCCATATCTACTGTTGGTCCAGGTGGAGTCTTTGGTTTTTGAGTTTCAACTGGCTGTTCTATTGTAGGTGTTTGGGGAATTGTATGTTGTATTGGAACTGCGGTTTGAATCGGAACACTAGGTTTTTGTTCCAAGGGTTTAAAAACACTATTGTTTTCGAAAGTCTTTATAGGTTCGGGTTGAAACACGGGTTTTTTTACAACCTGAGGAGTTACTGGCATCTTAAATGTAGCTTGCTGAACTGGTTGTTGAAATGTTTCTATCCCGGGGGTCGCTCCTATTGAATACCTTATTTCATCGTCGCTAATTTTCTTTCCTTGAATCCATACATCTTCTACTAATGGTGCAAAAAGCTTAACATGCTCGGAAAGAACGGATCCCATACCTGCAATTTCGAGGCCCCCGAAATCTGATTTTGAAGCAGCACATATAACGATTTCTTCATAATCTCTGTTTAGCGAAAATAAATTTTCTCTATTGTATAGCCGTATGTTGATATTAGGATAGTTTAATATTTCAGCTAATTTTGCTTGATCTTTAGGATTGCTCGAATCGAAATTAGTTGAAATTCTAACATTCACGAATTTTTTAACCTTAGATACTGCTACTAAATCAATATCCTCCAATTTAGGTGTGATTATGTGAAATTTTGCTTTAACTCGAGTAAGGGCTTCGTTGATTTGAGCTTTCATGCCTTCTACGCTTCTTACAAACCACACATCCTTGAAACTAAGCATCGATGCTGCTTTTGATCGCTCCCAGAACTCCGTCATAGTTTTTTCAGATAAATCAAGTTGTAATAAGATATTCGTCATAATATCTTTTTCAAGCGTTTTATATATCTCTCTCTGAAACATACTTTTTAATTCATCAATTCCTTTATTAACATCATCGTAAACCGTCGCTATTCTTCCGTCTAGATCTTCCATAGTTTCTTCTAATCCCGATACTATATCTGATAAAAACTTTCCTAAATCTACGCTCATTTCACCAGCAACATCAGAAATTGATGCTAATTGGTCAGTAACCTGATCTAAGGTGCCTTGGATTGAAGTGACGAATTTTTCTCGAAAGTAATCGGTAAGATCACTAAACTGTTCTGTAATTATTTTAGAAACAATTTTCTCAGCCATATTTTTTAAAGCTCCAATTCGAAATTGCTTTTCAAAAGCAATTGAGATCTCAGATTTGATTTTTTCTAAGCGACTTTCAACAACATCGAATTCTTTTATTAACTCGCCAGGTGCGATCTCTCTCAAGTTAAGGATAAATCCTCTTATTTCTTGAAATCTCTTTACATTTTCGAGTTCTTTCTCTACATTACTAAACTGTGCTTTTACTTGAGCTGGCAGATTAGTTTTCATGATGCTAATGTAGTTTCTATACTCGTTAAACTTGCCTAATTTTGCTGAATGTTCTTCAATTTCCTTAAATTTTAACTGTAAGGCTTTTGGCGTGGATTCTTGAATCTTCAATACTATTTGCTTAAAATTTTTTATTTGGTTCAGTAAGGCAGAATATGGTGGCAAAGCAATATAAAATGGATTCGCTCCAGGAATTTCACGAACCAACCCTTTTTCAAGTAGATTTTTGGCAACAACAACTGCCCTTTCCTCAGAAATATTAATAAGAAGCGCTATTTCACCTGCCATTACAGGACCTCTTCCTGTTAGTTGAAAATACGCTTCAATTTCGTCTTGAGTTAACCCAATTAACTCAAGAACTTCCTTAGTCGATTCAAATTCTCCGTTAGTCTCAGCCAATTCTACTTATCACCTTTAAATTTATTTTTTATAGGACTGCTCAAGAAGTTCTAAATGTTTAACTGCTGATTCTTTATTTAAGACGTTTTCCGATACAGCTTTCCTTATATTTTCGATTATATACTCAGGGTAAAACTTATGAGCTGTAATATCAGTTAATAAAATTATCCATTCCACATCACTCTCGTCCTTAATGATCTTAATAATGTGATCAGATTCTAGTGTTGCTAAAAAACTCCTAATTTGATCAAAAGTTTGTCCAGGTCCCCTTGGTACTTTATTTATGGGATAAGCTCTTTCTCTAAAAAGAATAATATAATCGAATAAATCTGGATTTATCATGTGAGATGCTATTTTTAAATTATCTGCTTCTGACGGTTTATAGTATGAGAAATAACCTGTTGCTAATTCAAGGTACTTGTTAGCAATGTAAGGATTTGGGAGCCCATTTTTTGCCTCCTCTAATAGCTTGCTTACTGGACTTCTAATTATAATGAAATCTGAAAGTAGAAATAGAGAAATGTCTGAATCGCCCTCAATCCAATCTTGTCTAACAAGATCAGTTTTAACAAAATGACTTAACAAGATATCAATATTAGGTATAAATTTCCCTGTCTTCTCCTCTAATAGGCTATGTAATTCTTTTTTAGTGTGTGGTTTTTCTTGTAAGATTTCTAATATCAATCTTCCTTTTTCGCTATTATATATCTGAGCCATAACCTGCTCTTTCGTTAAATTCTTTAAACGTTCTAAGTACGTAAGAGAATTTTTTATGTAATCCGTCAATTCACTTGTTATATCTAGTCTATTGGTAGGATTTTGGTTCATACTTTTAAGGTAAAATATAATGTTTTGATTGATTTCTGAAAGTACGGCCTCTCCGAAAATTTCGGGATCTTCCCCTAGTTCCATAATGAAATTTATCATAAATTGATTTTCGGATTCCATTCCCGTAAAATAGCTGGAGACATTTGAACGCGCTTTTTCTAATCGTACCACTACATTTCCAGCTTCTCCAGCACCGGTAATATGAGCGTAAAAAATTCTCATCATATCATCGAGATCAACTACTAAATCCTCAGGATAACTCAATTGAACTCCAAGGCCTTGATCTTCTGTCCAGTTAGTAATAACATATCCTTTTGCCATATTTTTCACATTTATTTTTATTATTTTTATTTTAACTAGTTTTTATTTTTCTTTTTTTCCATTTTCGGTTTTTTTTTCTGATTGAAAAGTTTCAACATTACTATCGAGGTGGTCTTTGATTAAATCTTCTCGAGATGTAAGGTCTTTTATAGGTTTTGTCTTCTTTCCTTTTTTTATCTTCTTCCTAATTTTTCTCGATTTTCTTACAGTAGCAGGATATTTAAAGCGTACTTCGTATAAAGTAAATACAATGACCAAAGCACCAAGTACTCCGGCTAATAAAATAAATATTGTAGAAAAATCAGGTGGCGTAACTGATACAACATTTAATGTAATTTTAAAAGTTTCAAAATTGTAGTCATCTCCCGCAGAAGCAGTAATAGTTATTGTATAAGTGCCCGTTGGAATGTTCTCTAATTCAACTACATAAGTGCCATCATCTTCGGGATCTAAAAGGGTGCCCTGACCGTATGCCCAACGATATGTGACTATAGCATTAGTAATTGGGCCTCCAAAATCAGAATCAGTTAATACTATTGATAGTAATATGGATTCACTAGGTAATATACTAAAGTAGGAATCTCCAGAAGTAGAATTTATTACCGTAGCTATTTTATTCAATGTAATCCTTAAATTTAATGTTTTAACTTGGAAATTGTTAGCGTAAGCGATAATTGTAAATAAATTCACTCCAACTTTCAAAACAGATGTGTCCAATAACAATGTGTATTGGTCCATAGCTATATCTTCGGTGAGATTATCGGAGTAGGTATCTTCTATAAGCTGAATAATTCCTCCGCTAATACGTGCGTCAGTCTGGTTATCCGAATAAATCACTGTGATATTTAAACTCTTTCCGAAAGTGAGTTCATATACAGGATCGTTCGTTTTTTCTTCTGAGTTTAAATACAATGAAATTTCAGTAGCTCTTTCTGATACTTTGACGTAAAATTGGAACGATCTGGGTTGATAATTCTCTAAGTACGCAATAACCGTAAGTATTGTTATTCCTTGCTCTAGTGTATTTGTGTTTAAAGAGTAATTATATTGGTTACCTATTTCACTAAAATTTCCTCCAAGGACTGTTACTGTTGCAGTGGAAAGATGTAGTTTAGAAACATTATCTGTATAAAATACAGTTATATTTAAAACTTGATTCACATCTGCTAAAATAGTTTCAGCTTCCGTTCTTTGAACACTATCTACGTAAACTTCCATTTCTGTTACCCTCTCGACTACTTCGAAATAAATTTGGATCGTTTGAGATTGATAATTATTAAATTGAGCATTTATAGTGACTATTGTTATTCCCTGATCTAAATCGTTCGTGTTTAAATTATAATAATACTGAGATCCAGTTTCAGTAAAATTATCCCAACCTAATGATACAATTGCTCCTGAGATATGTAGTTTAGATGCATCATCTCTATAGAACACGGTCAGATTAACAAATTGATTAACTTCGACTTGTATAGTCTCAAGTGCGCCTGTCGGCGTTTCTTCTACCTCTAGCAAAAGTTCAGAAGCAATATCGTAAACTTCAACATAAATTTGAATACTTTGAGATTCATAGCTATCCAATTGAGTAAGAATAGATAAAACATTAAACCCTAAATTTAATTCATTTGAATTTAAGGTGTAATTGTATTGGGTGCCAATTTCACTGAAATTACCAACGGTAAGAAGGGTAGCTTCTGCACCACTAAGATGAGCTTTTGTTATATCATCTCGGTAAAACACAGTTAAATTTATAATTTGATTTACCTCAATTTGAATAATATCATCATTTGCTTTTTGATCGTCATTGAAATATAATTCAAATTCAGTGGCTCTCTCGAAAACTTCAATGTAGAGTTGAATCATTTGCGAAGTGTAATTTTCAGACTGAGCGTTTATAGTTAGCACATTAAATCCTAAGTTTAACGCATTTGAATTTATAATGATAGTATATTGCTCATTATTCTCAGTTAAATCTCCAAAATTCGTTATTGTTACGTTAGCTCCGCTTATGTGTTGATTTGTAAGATCGTCTCGGTAAAAAATGGTAATGTTCATAGTCAAATCATATTTTATATTCACCGTATTATTGGTTGTTTTAGGAATGTCATCTACAAACAATTGGAGATCGGTTGGTCGTTCAACTACATCAACAAAGAATGGAATTATTTGTGTTTCATAATTAGGCATTTGGGCGGTCACTGTCAACGACCATATCCCTATTCCAAGATCAGTGCTGCCTATTGTTCTTGAGTATTGTTCTAAAGGGCCGTTTTCGTTTAATTGACCTGAAACTTTACCGCTAAGTTGAACGTTGGCACCTGAAATATGGTTTCCCGTTTGATTATCTAAATATTTTATCGTGATGTTTACCGCATTTCCTAATGGAATTTGTATAAATGGATCAGCAGTTTTATTAGCATTCTCTAAAAATAGTTGAGATTCAGTCTCATAATCTGCAAAGGTTTCAATATAAGTAATGTTCAAATACACATTATCTATAGAAAAAGTTATATTACTACTTAATCCAAATGTGTTAGCAATAAAGACTTGTAATGATAAAGTAATATTCACTTCTTTATAAATAAGATTCGTTACATCAAAACCACCGGGTTTAGCATCTTCAAGAGAGGCATTAACTGAGGACAATCTTAAAGATTCAAAATGAGGGTTATCGTTTATCAAAATTCTAACTTCTGAAAAAGGTGATAACGAAGTAGGCCAAATTTGGTCAATTTTAACCTGAAATTTAAGAATAGCTTGAGTTATTTGAAAATTTCCTCCAGGAATTTGATCTCCAATTTGGTTCCACGAAACAGAGCTGAATTTCTCGACTTTTTTCTCATAAGAGAATGTCAAATTAAGAGATTTAATCAATAAAGCGTCCCAATAATCACGGTCGGTAATAAAATTATCTTCACAATAAATATCAATTCCCAGTGTAATTGTAAAATTAGAGTGATCCGGATCTTTATCTAAAGAAGAACTTAAAGCAGTAATTATATCCTCTTCATCTACAGTTTCAATCGCTTTATCAGTTATATTTGTAATCATAGGAGAAGCATCTTGTCCTAAGGTTGAGGTTTTATTATTAGCTACCCTGTAAGGATTAGTAAAATCTAAATCAGAGATTAAGACATAGAAAGTTGCAAAGTCACCAATTCCAAATTGAGGGGAAATATTATCATTTGCTACATCAACATTGATATCCACAGTTGCATTGAATACAACCTCAAGCGATGCTGAATCAATGCTATATTTAGACATATCTTTTCCAATTGAAACGTTCTTTTTCCAATGCACGCTGTGATAATTTCGAGTTTGATTTACTGATTCATCGTATTCATGATCAACATAACAACCATTAGCGTTGATTAGTGCCGTATCTGGATACAGAAAAATATCATTCCTAAACTGTACCCAAGTTCCATCATTGAGAGGTGCTGATATTTCTTTGATCTGTTCGTCTCCTACTACTACATAATTAGCACTTTCTCCGCTAATACTAGCATCTACAGTTGAATTATCTCCTAAAGCTCCTTTAGTATAAAACCATTCGTCTTGAGTTGAAAAATCATTATTATCTAGCCATTCCTGGTTATATACAGTTTCGGCTGAACTATGAATAAATTCTGATTGCATAGTTGGGTTTTCATATTTATAATTTAATAAATTTGAACTTAATGGTATTACAAAGAATGAGATTACAATAACAAAAATTACACTAAAAACTCTTATCTTTTTAATTTTATCCATTTTTTCAACCACCAGTCTCATTCGAGAGAATCTCCTCCCGTTTTTTTATTTATTTTATCTACACTCTCTTTTTCTATTTTTAAAATATCTTTATTACGTTCTATTTCACTTCTTACGATATTATCGCGAGTCTCTACTGTCAATGGTTTCATCTTCTTCCCTTTACCAATTTTTTTCCTAATTTTTCGCATCATCCTTACTTTTGCTGGATATTTAAAATGTTTTTGGTACAGTACGAAAACTACTGTTAATCCTACTACCCCAGCTACCATCGATACTATTATTATGGTAATATCAATACCCGTTGGTGCAATAACATTCAAAATAATTTCAAAATCATCACTAAAATCGTAATTTTCTCCAGCATACGCATAAATCCTAATACGATATGTTCCTGCTTGTAAACTATTTAATGTGGCTTCGTATATTCCATCATTGTTCGAATCAGTTAAAATTCCCTGCCCATTTTCCCATACATAGGTCACTGTTGCATTCTTGATGGTTTCTCCGAAATCAGTATCGTTAAGAACAATTTGTATATGAAAATCATCATTTGAAGCTATCTCTACAGCGATAAGACCAGATTCAGTATCGATTAATGTACTCACTCTATTTACAGTGATTCTTATATCAACGGTATTTATTTCATATGTTGGTGCTTGAGCTACGATTGTGAATAATTTAACCCCAAGCAATAAATTAGAACTATTTAAAATGATTGAATATTGATTTATGCTTTCAGTAAGATATTCAGATAGGCTTTCTCCAATTAATTGCAACACTGCACCAGGTATTACCAATCCTGTCCGATTATCGTAAAATTTAAGCGTAATATTGATCATGGTTCCTATAGGTAATTCTAAAACAGGATCATTTGTCTGATCGACCTCATTTAAAAAAAGTTGAATTTGTGTAGCTCTTTCTACTACTTCTATGAAAAATTGGATTGATTTTGGTTGGTAATTTAGTAATTGAGCAAATACCGTTAAAATATTGATACCCTGCTCTAAATCATTTGAATTAATGGTAATATTAAATTGTAAGCCTATTTCGTCTAAATTATTAACGCCTAACAATTCTACGTTAGCTCCACTTAGATGGGCACTCGTAAGATAATCCTTATAGAAAACAGTAATATTTATTAACTCGTTTGCCTCAAACTGGATAGTGTCGCTTTGATTCTTTTGGACACCGTTGACAAATAGAATTAATTCTGTAGCTCTTTCATCAACATTAATAAAGAATTGGATAGTTTGAGCTTCATAACCGTCTAATTGACAAAAAATGGTTAAAATATTAATACCCTTCTCAAGAGTATTTGTTAGAATTGAAAAATTAAATTGAGTACCAATTTCATCAAAACTTCCAAACCCTAACAAGTCTACATTTGCTCCTGCCAGATGGGAATTAGTATTGTTATCTCTGTATAGGACAGTTACATTCAAGGATAGATCAAACTGATAGTTGACTGTATCGCCATCGTTTCTTTCTATTCCTTCAATATAAAATTCTATGTAAGTTGTTCTGATTTGAACATTAATAAAGAATTGAATGGTTTGGGATTGGTAATTATTTTTTTGAGCAAAAATGGTTAATACATTTACACCTTGGCTCAAATCGTTAGTGTTTAAGGTAAAGTTATATTGGCTTAAACCCTCATCCATGCTTCCAAATCCTAATAACTCTACTGAGGATACACCTATATGCAATAATGTGAGATCATCTATGTAATTGATGGTTATATTTAAGAATTCATCGTATTGGGAAATGATCGTATTACCATCATATTTTTGAACACTATCTATATAAAGCGTTAATTGAGTTGCTCTCTCTATAACGTTAACATATATTTGAATGGTTTGAGATTGGTAATTATTTTTTTGAGCAAAAATGGTTAATACATTTACACCTTGGCTCAAATCGTTAGTGTTTAAGGTAAAATTATATTGATTTAAGGTTTCATTCATGCTTCCAAACCCTAATAGTTCCACTGAAGCAGCGTCTATATAGGTACTGGTTAAGTTATCTTGATAAAAAACTGTAAAATTCAAAAATTCGTTAAATTTCACATCGATCGTTACATTATTACTTCTTGGAGTGTCATCTACTAAAAGTTGTAACACTGTTTCTCTCTCGATAACCTCAACAAAAATTTGAATTGATTCAGTCTCGTAATTGACTTTTTGAAGAGTAACAGTTAATATGTTAATTCCTAGTCCTAATTCTGTTGAGTTTACGATGAAATAATAATGTTCTAAGGCAATATTTTCGGTTAAATCGCCAGAAACTTTTCCTTCTAATGTAGCGCTATCAGCGCTAATGTGATTTGTGCTTACATTATCTTTGTAGGTAACAGTAACATTTAGCATATCCTCAATTGGGATTTGAATTACCGGATCAAGAGTTTTATCTTCTCCATCCAAAAATAATTCTAAATCTGTACCATAATCGGGAAAGGTTTCAATATAAGAAATGTTAAGATAAACATCATCTATAGAAATGGAAAGGACTTGGTCTAATTCAAATGTATCCTTGAGAAATACTTCTATAGAGACTGTGATATTAACATCTGTGGATATTAAACTTGTTACATCAAATCCTCCTACTTTTGCATCTTGCCAGGATGTAGTAAAATTACTTAGTTTGATAATCCCTTCGTCGTAGGATTTATCGTTAATATAGAATTTAATCTCTGAGAGAGGCGCAGATGATGGCCAAGTATTATTTACTTTATATTTAAAAAAGAATTTCGCATCTGTAACTTGATCAGTAGCACTATCAAGTTTATTAAGCGTATCTTGATTCCAAGATAAAGTTGTCGATAGGTCGATTTTTTTCTCATAAGTAAATGTAAAGTTACATGTCTTAATCATTAATGAATCCCAATCGTCATGATCTCCGGAAACATCATTGTCTTCACTATAAATATCTATACCCAGAGTAATTGTAAAATTAGAATGATCTAGATCTTTTTCTAAAGCAGCATTTAATGCAGTAATAATATCATCTTGACTAAAAACATACATGGGGCTGTCTGGAATCGTTAAAATTGAAGGATTACCATTTCCATATTGTCCTAAATATTTTGTTCTATTATACGCAACTGTATATGATTGATCACTATCGAGATCTGAAATTAAAACATAAAACGTAGCAAAATCACCAATAGCAAACAGATCTTCATCCTGTGAACCAGTATAATCATCTAATGGAGTATCGATATTGGGATCAACACTAGCGTTAAAAATAACTTCTAAAGATGCTGATTTAATTACATAATCTGAAATATCTACCCCTAAACTTATATTTTTTTTAAATTGAATACTTGGGTAGTTATATATTTGGCTATCACCTCCAGCAGTTTCATCCCAGTGATGAGCAACATTACAACCCTCAGCATTAATTTCGGCAGTATGTGGTGGTAAATATCCACTATTATTAAATATGCCCCATCCTGGAGAGGCAGACGAATTTACTACACCAGAAATTCCAGAATAGGTTCTTGTTTCTCCTAATATGTCGTAGTTTGCTTGACCTATAGTAGTAGCGTCCATATCTGAGTTATCGCCATCGGTACCGTTTTCCCAATACCAAGTTGGTTCGATTGGAGCCTCAAATGTAGGATTATTAATCCATTGGGTTGTTACCGATCTCTGAGCGGAAGTCTTAACCTCGTCAGCATCTCCGCTATCTTCAAAATGGACATCAGGATTATTTTGAATAAAGGGAAAAAATAAAGAAATACTCAGCAAAATTAAAAATCCGATTGTTTTAAATTGTCGTTTTCTTTCTGTCAAGCTTACTCACTCATCTATACGATTTTATCTATTAAGTCCTATACAATTTTATTAAAAGAAATAAACTTCTAAAATTAAAACTACATTGGTTATATGTTCTAATCGCTCTACTCTTAGGTTTATTTGTGTTATATGATAAATATAAAATAGTAGTAACACTTCCCTATTTTAAATCTTCATTTCATAAATTAAAATAGAATTAATATTTAAATTACTGGGATATTGAAGTGATATTTTTCTCAATATTTTTTTTTAAAGGGAACTTTTTACGAACCCACCATCAACTTGGATGACAGTCCCAGTTATGTAACTAGCTCGCTCGGAAGCTAAAAAGACAACTAGATTTGCTAAATCTTCAGGGTGCCCAAACCTTCCCAAGGGGATATTTTCGAGCCAAAAATTCATTACTTCTTGTTCTGACTTACTAGTCTCACTCATTTGAGTTTTAATTAACACCTTCATTCTATTAGTTAGCGTGGGTCCGGGACATACAATATTAACTAAGATATTATCCTTTGCGTATTCGTTAGCCAGCGTTTTTGCAAAACCTACCACCCCAAGACGAGTAGTATTTGATAGAACTAAATTATTAAGTGGTTGTTTCACAGAAACTGATGTTATTGCAATAATTCTTCCAAACTGCTGTTGCTGCATAATGGGTAAAACTAATTCGGAAATTCGAACAAAAGAAAGTAAGTTTAGATTAATCGAATTTTGCCAATCTTCTTTACTTATTCCGTTAATTGGAGCTGAAGGGGGGCCTCCTGCGTTATGAACCAGTACATCAATTTTTCCAAATTCTTCAAGCGTTTTGGCAACCAAAACTTTAATTTGATCCTCAAATTTTAAATCAGCAACTAAAGTTAGAATTTTATTTAATCCTTGGGCGGATTTACATTTAAGTATCTCTTTTTTTGCTTGGGTTAAATTCTCTTGTGATCTACTACAGATAACTACATTCGCCCCTTCAGCAAATAAACCCTTTGCACATGCCAAGCCAAGTCCTTTACTTGCTGCTAAGACTAATGCAACCTTATCTTTTAATCCTAAATTCATATAGTATTCAATTTATCCTTATTATTTAAATTCCTTGAAATTCAGAGCTAAACTTCCTATAAAAACTACATTTTGGAAAAAAAACATTGCATCTCTCACAATTTTGAGCTTTTACACACTTAGAAGCATAATTACATCTAATATCATGCGTTGAGGAGGCACTTATCATTACTCTGTGCAGTCTTTTTTCGATTTCTGGACGCATAATCTGAACTTCCTATATGTTTCTTCTTTTAAATAATGTCAAAATTAATCAAGAATGAAATGCGGCTTTTGATTATTTTTGAAATAATATCTTTTAAGAAGAAAGTCTATTTCTGATATCAACCAACATATTACATCGTAAGGGGGGGAAGTTTGATATATTTTAGTTGCTCGTTGCTTAATCGAATTCTGATCTACTTTTTGGAAGTTATTTTGTAGATAAAGTTGCCTTTCTGCTAGCATCCAGCATAAATTATCAAAAGTTATTTCTTTTTCTGTAAGAAAATAGGCTGCAACACTAATATCATGTTTAATATCATTATTATAATCGAACATTAATCTTCAAAGCTATTATAGATACTTTTAGTAAAAAACATGATTATTAAAAACTAAGAATTCTGAATCGAATATATCCTAAAAGAAAATAAGAAGAACTTTATAAAAATAGATAAAAATAAATTCACTTAATCTGGAGTTAACTCATCTAAATCGCTTAAATCGAGCCCAGAATCAAATGTATCAGGTATATCTGATAAGAATTCGTCAAGAATCTCTTTTAATTCGTCTCCTGAACGCTTCAATATTAATCTGATTAACCCAATGTTTATATCAGGATCTGAGATTAATGTCAATACACCCTTCGGACCACAACTCGAAGCAAAAATCTTTCCTCCTGAGAATTCACTGGTAACAATTTCTAAATCGCCTAGCTCTAGATTCTTTCCTTGTTCCTCACTTGCACAAAAAACAGCTGATGCAATTGCGCCAATACCATCAACATCGGCGGGGAAGTAAGAAAATTTAGAAACACTAGCTATAGTTAACCCCGTTCGGTCAACTAAAATAACTTTTTTGATTCCACTTTCAGATTTTATTATTTTCGAAAGAATATTATCAAAACTTTTTGTATCAATCGACAATTCTTACACCACTCTTCTTAAAATAACCTATAGTATTATATTAGATTTTTAGATATAAAATTGTTATTATTATTAAAAAAGTATTTCTATATAAAAATATGTTTTTCCTTGTTCTTCCTTGCGCTTGTCTTGATTTTTTAATCAAGCATAAAAACTTAAATAAGCGATTAAATATTGCTATGGTTTTGAGGTAATAAAACAGTAATGTAAAAAAACTTATTATCTAAAGGTTTAGATAGTCTAAACTACTAATTAATCTAGAAGATTCTTCTCCTTTACGATTTTTCTGTAGTGATCTCTTTCACGTCTTAATATTTTTATTTCTTTTTTAAGATCAAACATTTGATCTTTAAAATTTTCTTTTTCTTTTTCTTTTACTGAGATATCTGCTTTAGTATTTTTTACATTTAATTTTAAGTTTGTAATAGAATCGATATGGACTGTAATTTGACTTTTTAATTTATTGATTTCATTTAAGAGGCTTCTATTAGCCTTTTCTAACTTTTCAAGCTCAGAGTTTAAGCCAAGATTAATATTTTTCAGATCCACTTTTTCTTGAAGTATTTTTTCAGCTTCGCTTTCAACTTCTTCTACCCCTGTCAATTTTTTTGAAAGAGCTTCGATTTTCTTTTCTTTCTCTTTTAAGAAGTCGTCTCTTTCGTTTATTTTCTGATTTAGAATTTTTATATCGTCCATCAATTTAGCGTTGTTCTGATTAAGATCGGCCATTTGTTGACTCCATTTCTCCAGTTTAATGTATTGTTCACTGATTTCTTCTTTATAGGATTGAATCTCTTCCGAATTTTTTGTATTTTCTGAAACAAGTTCGGTATATTTTCTGGTTAATTCTCGTATTTTGCTCTTTTTTTCATCTAAAAGATCTTGAAGTTTAGTATTTTTTGATTTTATATCTGCTTCTTCCTCTGTTTTAATATCTCCACTCTTCTTTTCTTTCACACTATCAAGTTCTTCTTGTTCTTTTTTTTCTCCTTTTTCTTCCTTTTTATCTTCTTTTTTTTTAGCAGTAATTACACTTATTTCTCCTTCTATGATCTCCTCCCAATATGGTAGGAGTTCTTTTTTTTTTAACATTTCATAATATTGTCCTAAGATATCGTCGAAATTTAGAGCCTCTCTCTTAGGTAACAACTCGTGGGCAATCCTTCTCATCATCCCTTCAAACTCACTGGAAAGAACATCATCTTGAGACAAAAAGATGCAAACTGCGAAATTGGGATTACCTACATAATGTCTAAATGAAAAACCTGAATAAAAACTAGCTAAACTAACTTCATCTTCGAGTGTTAATTCAATGTAATTTGGCTCCATTTTTTTATTCATATGATGCTCCACTAATCCTTTTAAGGTTTCTGTTGTTACTCCTAAGAATTCACATATGTTACTTGGAAATTGGGTGTCAATACGTGTTTTTGAATATTTTTCAAACCCTAAAATTATTATACCTTTCACTTTTTCGCAACTTAATAAATTAATTGTAAGGAATCAAACATTTCTACAACAAATTACTCGATCTAATAATTAGTAATTTTTTAAACTTTATCTATTTTACAAACAATGAAATTGATATTAATATTTTATCTATAGCTATATTAAATAAGAGAGAAATATCGTAAGCTTCTCTCATTTTAATAAAATTTAATAAATTTGAGTTAAGCAGTCAAATACTTGATTTTCTTCCATAGCTAAGTAGTTTTGTTTTAGAATTAATGAAAAAAACTTTCGATCTCTTGGATTAAAGTATTTATAGCCGAATTTATTCCAAGAAATCTCTTTTATTAACGGTGCAATTAAAGTTATTCGATCTTTTACAAGTTTTGTTAATATTATTAGAACTTCTTCTTTAGTTGCGCGTTTTAAAGTATACAATAATACATCATCGTTAAATTCATTCCACGTCTCTTTGAATTGAACACAGAATCTCTTAATATCGATTTTATTCTCTGTGATTAATTTGGCAAGCGCTTTAATAGCAATTTCGTAAGAATTAATATTTTCATTTAGAGGGTTCGATATTATCGTGCTTGGCAAAGCTGGACCATCTTTTCTTACCTGCGGTAAATTATACTCCGGTAAAATCTTAATCTGGTTCAACCCCATTATATTTCTAACATCGTTAAGAGTTCCACCTGAATCAAAAAACTGTTTATTAATAATGTATTTTAGAAGTTTTTGGGCGTGAACATCCCCAAAATAAGGGTAATCTGAAGCGTATAAAAGATATTCTGACCAGTCTCGATTGTCAACTCTTATCTTATCATGAGACTTAAACCATCTTCGAAAATCCTCAAAAAAGTTACCCGCTCCCTCCCCATGAAGCATAGATAAATCTCCATATGTGTTGGGTTGAACCAGGGCGTTATAAACTTCATGATCTCCAATATTTCCCTGAGCAAAATGAGCGATTATAACCTTAAAGTGAGGCAATAATTCTGGATATTGTTGAGCTAATACTGATCGCGTTGATTTTATTAATGCGGCTATGTCTAATATTGAACCTCTCCCTCGAGTATCAAAAATTACGGGTAAAGAAAAGCTTGCTGCTTCAATCAACACATTTTGTGGTTTACCGGATTTTATATCGTCAATCCATCTTTCTGAACGAGGATGCAATTTTAAACCTCTGAGTCCTAGTTCTTCTCGGGCATATCCTACTTCCTTTACTGCTTTTTCGCCTTCCATGGGATCGCAACGCGCGTATCCAATTAATTTCATAGAAAAGGGAAAACGGGTGGTAAATCTTGAAACATTAATATTGCTTGCCCGATATCGCGCTTCTGGATATTTATCTCTAAATACATCTTGGAAAGGAAAAACAACACCTTGATCGATAAAAGAGTAGAATTTTGATTTTTTTTTTAAATCTGAATATCTTTTTCCTAACGATTCTAAGGCAATGTATAACTTATCTGTAAAAGGGTATTGGTTGAAGGACCAAGTGATTTTTGTAAATTTTCCATCTATTTTGGTTGAAAAGGATTGTTCCCCCGTTACCCCCCAATCTGCTTTTAGTCGTCCCTGTACGTTCCCCCAAAAATCAAATGTTCCTGTACCAGGCGCAAGAGGATTCATCATGGTTGCTCCATCGACATCCTCCCCTAAATGTGAATGGGAATCGATTACAAATATATTCTCAACCCTGGTTTTTCCGTCCTGTTCTATTGTTGCTGTTAACATTATTTATTTCATCCGAAAATTATTTTTTTAGGAAAATTATTATTCCCGCATTTCTTTTGGAAGAGTTAAAACTCCTGTTAAAGGATTGTTGATAGGATCTTTACAATATTCAATTGTGAAGTATATCAAATCGTAAAGAATATTGGGGTTTTCGTTGTTGTCTAATTTATATTGATAGAGACTGAGTTGATATTCAGCCTCAGTAATAGGCGGTTCTGCGTAACTTACATTTCCAAACACAGATTGAAGAATAGGTTTAAGAAATGGAGAATAGAGAAACCCAAGTTCTTTTAGGACATCTTTCAAATAGAAGAACATTCGCTGACATGCTTGCATCATATATTTAACTGGCTGGTTTTCAGGACCCAGATATTGTTCAGCAAAATCAGGATCGTACTGTGCAAGGTGCTCCCGAGTAAGGTTCTGAGGGCGGAATAAAGAAATTAATCCCCTCTCAATAGCGGTCTCTCTATTGTAAGTTATTGTCTCGCTGCCGGCATCAGGTACCCATACTCCTTTTTCTAATAATTTTCGAGCTTTATAACACATAGCCTGCAATAATAATGCGATTCCAATTCTACGGCATATTGAGATTTGGGCATCTGATATACGAATCTCTATCGTACCCCAATCTGTATAGGGAAACACATCTTGGAAGCGACCATCTTCTAAACTTGCTTTTTGGATAACCTGAAGGAAATAATTCATTGTATTTTCGTCGTATGATGTGATATAAGGAATATAATGCTTAGGATCGTTGTTACTTAACATCGTAGTATTATTTTTTAACCTTAAAGAGCGAACACAGTTAGGAGCAGTAATTCTATTTTTAACTATTTTAATAACATCTGTTGGTTGGTTATTTAAGATAGGAGAATTACAAGTAAGAGAAATTATGTGTGGAATAAAATTTCTTATCATACAATAAGCTTGCACTTTTTCTAAATCATTTTTGAACGATCCAATATGACTATGATCTGCTTGAGTCAATCCGCGCATATATTCCTTAGCAGCTGGGTTTATGGCTGAGGCAATTATATGTAAATCGTTAGGTAAGGTTGTTTTCGCTAGTAAAAATAATGTGCTTGCCCAGTAAGCTAACTCTTCTGCGTACTCACAAGGGGGAGTTACAAGTTCTAAAATATATGTTACTGCGGTGACATTACCATCCCGACCAAATGTATCAATATCAACAACACTTCCATCCGGTAAATTGTAGCGGATATCCATAACATAACCCTTTTCAATATCATCCTTACCATATGGTCTTGCTAACACTTTTTGACGAATATAATCTGGGACAGGTAAGAAACCAGGTCTATCTTCATATAAAATCTGGTCCATTATTTTTATAGCGTCCTTTACGATTTCCTTCATCCGGAAGACCATTTCATCACCAGGAGGATAGTTTCCTTTATCATCAGCTATAATTAACTCCATTTCTATTCCGTGTGTGAAAGGTAATGGCGTCCAATGCTCTACATCTGCTAAAATATCTGCCCAAGACCTATCTGGAATTAGTACTTCTCGATAATCTGTTCCGAGAAACATTTTATCTAAAGTTCGATCTATGGGATTGCCGATATTTACACCAAGTGGGAGTCCAGATACCTTTTTTGTTTTAGAATCCTTTTCTTTCTTTGTTCCCACTAACTCTGAGAAATTGTTATAGCCCCCTTCGCTATCTCCTTTCTTCTTCTTTTTCTTTTTCTTATCCTTTGCCATACATTCTTCACTTGAAATAGTTTAAGTTTAAATTAATGATTGTACGAAAGTTTTGAATATATCGTAATCGTTAATAAATTCATACGACAGAATTAAATTGACAATTTTGAAATTACTACCGTAAAATATGCTTTTTAGGCTCTCGACCGTTTTTCCCCCTTTAAAGAGATCGTCATCTATTATTACATTAACACGGTCTCCAAGAACTTTTACAATTTTCGAATTAAATGCACTTAAATCCTCTGAATTAGACGAGAGAATAACTGTTGGTTTTCCTAAATAGGGTATAAAATCTAAATTAAAAACTATGACCCTATTTTTAATGCTTTCAGGTTGGAAGAATTTTTTTAATGTGGTTTGTATCGTTTTTAATTCTTCTTGATTGTGATCGCTAATTGAAGGATATATGTAATACGCGATAGATTTATTTGAATTATAGTTTAACTCAGAATAAACTCTATCTATAATAGGAAATATACTAAAATTAAAACTAAACAGTGATATGAGAGCGATATTAAAATTAAAATTACCCTTTAGGATATTACTACTTGCGTTTCCCCCTGTGAGAGAGAATTCGGTTACTTGTCTAGAAATTTGTGAAGTGTATGTATTCAATAGGAAGAATTGAGAAAATTCTCCAATAGGTTCTACTTTAGTTTGTTTTTCTTCAACCATCTTATAAATTTCTTTGAATAAATCTTTAGCGACGGTTTTTTTAAGCTTTTCTGAATCCAAGCCTTCTATAACTTTATCTGCTGCTTCAGGGCAATCTAATTCTGCCAAGATACATATTGTTTCTTTAAAATATTCATAAGCAGGGCTGTGATAATTTTGATCTGTGGATAGATTGATTTTATTGGATTTGAGAATAATCTCATCAATCTGATTAATGATCGTAAGAATTAATGAATTATTCTTATTCTCGTGTAGTTTCTTAATTATATTAAATAAAATTTTAATTTTAACAATCTCATCTTCAATAAACTCTGTAAACTTAAGAGCTAAGCTCGAATCCTTTTCAAGAGACATAAAAATAACTTCAAAAATGGCATTTTCCTTTATTGAATCCTCTTCGATAAAAGAGAGAATTTTACTAACTTGATCGGGATCAATATTCACATAGTCAAGTGCAATACTTTTTGCGATTTGATTTCTTTTATTTAGATCATTTAATTTTTTAATAGCTTGCAAACTACTATCGAGATTAAGAGTTGCGTTAGCTCTAATTAAGCTATAATATAATTCTATCTTTTCAATTTCATTAGTTAACTTTAACGAGCTTTCTAACGCTTTATAAAACTCACCAATTGAAAGATATGATTTTGCGAGTATAGCTAAATTCGCATCAATATCACCCTTTGGAACACTAGAAGATTGACTGTTATTCTGTGACTCTGTAGAATTAATTGTAGATTCTTTAATTTTTTTTTCAATCTTCTTAATTTCGGATTTGTTTGATGTGATTATGAAGTCTTTTGGGTTGAAGCTATCCCGTTTAACGGATTGGAGAAACTGCTTGTCTTTTAATATTTGGCTAATCCTACTTGATGAAATACTATCCCTTATCTTTTGAACTTTTACTGTGTATTCGACTAATTTCATCCAATAAGCATTTACTGTTAATTTACCAAACCCATTTGTTGTTGGTTTCAGCAGTAGATCAATATTCTTAGTTTCTCCCGATTTAAAGAGAATCTCATCTTTAAATTCAATTGGTTTAACATCGAGTTCGAGATTCTCTCCCTCAAACACGAATTTAAAATGTTCCTCCTTGTCAGATTGATTAATAACTTGGAAGGAAACAGAATTTTCACCATCAGGAAGTATAAGGTTCTGAGGAAATTTGGTTACACTGATCGATATTACATGATTAGGATCTGCGTTAGTCATAATTGAAAAGATGTTTGGTTTTAGTAGTATAATTAATAATACTTTAAAAAATGTGAAAAACTGCTATCTTACCTTAATATCACCAATATAAAAGTTATTGATTTTAAATATTTACTAATAAAAAAGTTCACTTGCCCTTCCTTCTATTTCTATTTGCGTAATCTTGTAAATCTTCTAACACCATTTCTTTACTATAATCCGGCCATAAATCAGTTCGAAATTTAAATTCAGCATATGAAGCATCCCACAATAAAAATCCTGAAATCCTTGCTCCATCATCCATCCCTGTTCTTATAATATAATCGACTTCAGGAAAATCTCGAGTATAAAGATGATTTTTAATAATATCTCGATTAATATCTTCTGCTTTAACACCATTTTTAATAATTTCTTTCACAGCATCTACGATTTCTTCTTGTCCATCATACATTATACATAAGTTGATAAAATTTTGATCGTTTTCTTTAGTAAATTCGATTAATTCTTTGGTTTTTATCCTAACATCTTCCGGTAATAAGTGTAGCCTTCCTATTACATTAAAATTAACTTTTTCTTCTTTAACAGTTGCTTCCTTTACCACGGCATCAACTGCGTCTAAAATTATTCCAAAAATATAACTAATCTCTTCTTCGCTTCTTCTTTTTAAATTCTCAAGCGATAAGGCGTAGATACTTAAATACTGAATACCAGCGTCAAAAAAATCAAACAATCTCTCTTTTAAATTCTTATACCCAATAAAATGGCCAACATTTGCACCAAGCAGATTTTTTGCTGCCCAACGGCGGTTTACGTTTAAAAGCGGTAAACACTTCTAATTTCCGTCCAAGATCAAACCAATATGTTTGGGCAATTTATTTTCTGCTATATCCTTTTGTTCTTCCAATATGATGTGACTCTTTAAGAGATTTTTACAATGACTCCGACTATTATAATTATTAATATGCTAAATTACATATTATAATTTTGATTTCTACATATCGCTGTTAAAATATTGGTTTTGAATAATAAAAAAGTTCTTTTATGAATCTTAATTCAAATACTTAACTGTAGAGATAGGAATAACACATTTAATAGTATGAACCGTTGATATTATTAACCTATAGAGAATTCTTAAATAAACACCTTGCTTAGTATCAATAACATTTGATCAAATAACTTTTTGAGCAAAGAAAATTTATAAGTTCCAACGGTTAAACTTTAGTTTGTTAACCATTTCTCAATACAAAAAATTGTTCGAGTAGGATTAATTACACATGATTGGCAACGAGTATTTATTCAGCGACATTGGCATCGATAGTATCGGTTTTCATGCCCCAAAATACTATATAAAGTTAGATGACTTAGCTCAGCAACGAAAAGTTGATCCCGGGAAATATCGAAAGGGATTAATGGTCCATGAAATGAGAGTACCTGATGTTAACGAAGATATCATCTCACTTGGATTGAAAGCGGGATATCAAGCCTTGACTAAGGGTGGTATAAATCCTAAGAGTATAGACGCTTTATTCGTAGGTACGGAAACGATAACTTACGCAGTAAAGAGCGTTTCTAACATTTTTGCTGAACTGTTAGAGATATCTCCGAATTCCATAACCCAAGATACGTACAACGCTTGCGCTGGAGGTACACTAGCCCTACTCAATGCAATCGCATTAATAGAAAAGGATATCATAAAAAAAGCGCTCATTATAAGTGCCGATATTTCTTCATATCATCTTGGGTCTCCAAGTGAAGCAACCCAAGGTTCTGGAGCAGTTGCTTTAGTTATTTCAAAGAAACCAAGGATAGCAGCTTTTAGCGAAAAGTTTGGAAAAATATCGGGAAATGTTGACGATTTCTTCCGCGCCGCTAACGAAAAACATGCTAAAGCTTTTGGTCATTATTCGGTTAAAACTTACCTCGATTTCCAATTAAAAGCTTATGATGATTTAATTAAGAATATTGGAGATTTCCACGCTGATTATTACACATTCCACGCGCCTTTCTCTAAATTACCGATTAAGTGTATGCAAGAGATAATTCAAAAGCGCTGGATAAAACATATTACTGATCTTCCAAAGATAAATACGAATCAGATAAAAACTTCTATACTTAAGAAGCTCGATGCTTTTATGCATGACATTACAGTGTTACCTGAGTGGTTATATTTGAAGCTAAAAGAGAGAGGCTACTCTTCGGAAACCTTGGAAAATATTTCGTATAAACTTATAGGGAATTTCACAAATAAAGTACTTCCTCAGCTAAGGGTTCCTTCTCATTTTGGCAACATGTACAATGCCTCAATTTGGGCGCAAATCATATACATTTTAGAGAATTACGCACGCGTAAACGATACTATTTACTTTGGTTCATACGGTTCTGGTGCTACATGCATCTCTGGCTTATTGAAAGTCAAGAATGCTTTTAAAAATGTTGTAGACAAAAGCCCTCAAATCAATGACTTTATCCAGAATAAAGAACTCAAAACTATACAGGAGTATGAGCAAATAAAGGCAGGTATATTCACACCGAAAACAGTTTTAGGAAAAATAGTCGAACACGAAAACAACAACAACAGAGGTTTTACGCTTCACTTCTGCGACGAAGGGTGTATCTTACCTAATATTGAAGGTTTAAATCATTGCCCAAAAGGGCACTCTGGGTTTCACGAAAAATTCTTTCCACTGTATGCCGTGTTAAAATCAGAACCTATTGTAAACCCTAACGAAAACAAACTTAACTACCTTTACAACGGTTTGGTAAGGATTGCGGGAAATGTAAAACCAGGTTCTTGCTTAGAATACGAGATCAGGCGCCTTGAAAATAAAGAAGAAACAAACTTTAATGCTATTGGGTTATTAAATTGGAGCCCCATGTATTATCCCGTTCAGAACATTTATTAAAAAAAAACGATCTATTTTGGACAAAATTCAACCATAGAAAGAATTTAGATACAGTTTGTCTCTATTATTTTTTCTTCTTGTCTTTGTTGGCACTTAATAATAAAAATGAAAATTGTAATATTTAGCTATTTCTCTTTAGTCTCTTTCGAAAAAAGATAACTATTGCAATAACAAGAGCAACTATCACTATTATGCTTGTAATTAAGACACGTTGTTCAGGTTGGTTAAAAATTATGTTTTCAACCCACTGATTATCCATACTGTCACTTTGCTCAATTGTTCCTATATTATTTTTAATGATATTTCTAAAAATATAATTATTATTTGAAGAAACCAACTTAAGTGGACTATTATTATTGTTAATTATCTTATTTTGTTTTATATTGTTATTACTACTTAGAATAAGATAGATTCCATATTCATTATTACTAATCATATTACCCAAGATGTCTAAAACATTGCTTTCTCTGAGATAAATCCCGCTAAACTTATTATGACTTATTGTATTAAATTGAATATCAATTCGATAACAATCCACACATATTATACCGTCAAGATAATTATTAATTATAGTATTATCCCTTATCCAAATATAAGAACCTCCTGTAACTCCAATTCCTTCGTAATTATTATTGATTAAGTTATGATCAATACTGATCGTTTGACTATTATCTCGAATAGATAATCCCGTGTATTTATTATTCTCAATTAAATTATCGGATACATAACTTGCGGAGGAGTGCCTTATTTTAACTCCATTGAATCTATTTTCACTAATATTATTTGAAAGGATGTTCATGCCTGTACAGTTTTCTATATAGATTCCTGAGGCTAAATATGAGGACGCTCCTGTAATATTATTTGAAAAAATCATCCCGTTGTTAGAATTGTTTAGGAAAATATTTGCTGAATATGTATTTGATAAACTTTTTCCTGCATTGTATAGATTACAATGTTCAATTGTGAAGTATAATAAATCAGAATTTCTTATTTCAATACAATTATTACTCCCCATTCCATTAATGTTTAAATTAGATATACGATATGGATCTTGTTGTGATCCTGAACCATTACACCAGTATTGAGAGGCAGCCCACGTCCAATTATGAGCGTTTATTCCCTTAGCTTTTGCATCAATGAATAAAGGATTTTCATTAATGCTTTCGGTTTTGAGATTACTTTCGCTAAAGATGCTTGGATTGAAAAATTCTTGCTTATCAATCCCATTAATGGTTATAATGGAAACGGGCACTGAGATAATCATCATTATTATAATGATTTTAGTCGATTTTAAAGATTTATTATCCTTCATTGAACTATCCTCAATTATGGTTATCACATATATATAAAAAAGCATATATAAAAGTTAGCAATAGTAATCATTCAATTTGTATGTTGATCCACTCAAGATAAGCCTTTAGATGGCATTCAAAGATTTCTAAAACCTTTTCATTAGATTTTAAGTATTCAAAAATTAGCGGTAAATGATTTAAAGGTAAGCTTTGCTGCCACCTAAAAAAAGGGAATTTTGAATAGTCTAAAGACAAAATGGTTATAAGATACAACAAATAAATTTATACTAATACAAGAAGTGAATTAAAATATGAAAGAGTTTCGTTCTGATATTTCAGGTTTTTATAAATTACCTTTAAAAGAAAGGCAAATTCAGCTAGCTAAGTTAGTCAATTTAGAACAACAAGATATTGATTTGCTACAAACCTTAGGATATTTTACATCGAATCAAATTGACATGCTAATAGAGAATGTCGTTGGTAGTTACCAACTACCGATGGGCATTGCTCTAAATTTTAAAGTTAACGGAAAAGATTTTATAATTCCTATGGTAATTGAAGAACCCTCTGTTGTAGCAGCCGCTTCAAATATGGCTAAAGTTGCTAGAAAATTAGGCGGCTTTCAATCAGAAAAAGTTAAGTCCGTTATGATCTCCCAAATTCAATTAACTCATATTCAAGATATTGACGGTGCGAAAGAGAAGTTGCTGAATAATAAGGAAAAAATCTTGGAAATAGCAAACGAGCAAGATCCCTTACTAAATAAATTGGGTGGTGGCGCTCTTGATTTATTGATAAGGGAGATTGAAACTAGGAAAGGTAAAATGATAATCCTCCACCTACATGTTGATGTATTGGATGCTATGGGGGCAAATATAGTTAATACAATGGCTGAAGCTGTTAGTCCTTTCATAGAAGAACTTTGCGGGGCTAAGATATACCTTCGAATCGTGTCCAATTTAGCGACGCAACGTCTTGCTAAATGTAGGGCTGTGTTTGATAAGAATCTATTAGGTGGAGAAGAAGTGGTTGAGGGCATCTTAAATGCTTATGAATTTGCACTTGCTGATCCTTATAGAGCAACAACGCATAATAAAGGGATAATGAATGGGATAATAGCGTTAGCTCAAGCTACTGGAAATGATACTAGGGCTCTTGAAGCAGGCGCACATGCCTATGCGTCTATTGGTGGGGCATATAAGCCCTTAACAAAATTTGAATTAGATTCAGAGGGAAATCTGGTTGGAGAAATAGAAGTTCCTCTCGCGGTCGGGATAATTGGAGGAATCATAAGAACCCATCCTATGGCACGGTTAGCTTTAAAAATCCTAAATGTTGAAAGCGCGGGAGAGCTCTCTCAAGTAGCAGCAGCTCTTGGACTTGCTCAAAACGTAGGGGCTTTAAGAGCCTTAGCTTCAGAGGGCATTCAAAAAGGTCATATGACACTACATTCTCGTAATATAGCGAAGTTAGCGGGAACCCCGGATGACTTACTAGAAGAAGTAGCAAAAAAAATAGTAGAAGATAAAAAAATAAGAGTAGACTACGCAAAAGAAGTTTTAAAGAAATTAATTGAAAGTAAAAACCTTTAGTTTTATAAAAAGTGTTTCACAAATTCTAATAATAAAAATTAATTAAATTGTTAATCACATCACGGTAAATAAAAGTTTGAGATGGAGTTTATGGGATTTAGAGAATATTTAGATAATATAGACAAAAAAGGATTGTTAAAAAAGGTAGATGTTGAAGTTTCGAAGAAATTAGAGATTTCTGGTATACTAAAGAAGATGGAGCCTACTCCTGTAATGTTCAATAATGTTAAAGAATCTGAATTCCGGGTTGTTGGTAATGTTTTCTGTACCAAAAATATTATTGCTTCGTATTTTAATGTAGCTCCAACAGACATTATCCCAATGCTTTCTAAAGCAATATTAGAAAGCTCAGAACCCGAAGTCATAAATAACGCCCCTTGTCAAGAAGTAATTGAATCGAATGTAGATTTAGATAAGTTACCAATTTTGTTCCACTGTGAAAAGGACGGCGGAAATTACATTAGCTCAGCTGTAGTAGTCACAAGAGATCCTGAATATGGACAGAACTTGGATTTTCATCGAGCTATGCAGTTTTCCAAAGATAAATTTGCTACTCGAATTGTCCGAGGCCGAAATTTTCATACCTTCCTAGAGAAAAACGGCGAAGTGGATGTTGCGTTTTGCATAGGTAATACCCCCAACATACTAATTGCTGGAGCCACCTCTGTAGAGATTGGATTTGATGAATTGAAAATAGCTAATGCATTAGAACCAATAAAACTTGTTAAGGCAAATTCAGTCGATCTTTTAATTCCAGCTGAAGCTGAGTTTGTTCTAGAAGGGCGTGTTTACATGGACAAAAAGCATGCTGAAGGTCCTTTTGTAGATCTTACAGAAACTTATGATGTAATAAGAGAAGAACCCGTTTTTGAAGTTAAAAAAATCACTCATAGAAAGAACGCTATTTGGCAGGCTTTATTACCCGGAGCACTTGAGCATAAGATATTAATGGGGATGCCTCGTGAACCTACAATATTCAATAAAATAAACGAAACTGGAGTTAAATGTTTGGATGTTAACGTAAATCCTGGAGGGTGCTCGTGGTTACATGCCATCGTACAAATTGATAAAATATCTGAAAAAGATGGAAACAAAGCGATATATGGTGCTTTTGCTGGCCACGGAAGCTGTAAACACATATTTATTGTAGATAGCGATATAGATATTTACGATCCGTTATCAGTGGAATGGGCTATGGCAACTCGCTTTCAAGGCGACAGTAGAATGATCATAAAAGATAAAGAACCAGGAAGCAGTTTAGATCCGAGCGCAGAACCAGGAACAAAAATGACAACCAAAATTGGATTTGATTTAACAAAACCTTTAGTTGCAAAAGGAAAAAGCTTTGAAATAGCAGATTTTCCCGAAGTAGATATTAAAAAGTATTTTAACTAATAAGAGTGCTTTGCTATGAGATTAGATCAAGAAGAAAAAGATATCCTTGAAGGGAAATACGGAAAATCTGCCCAAAAATCTATGGAAATTTTAACCGCTTTAGGTGAAATATTTGATGCTGAAAGTTTGATTGCTGTCCATGGCGTTCAAATAGCAGGTGTTTCTTACGCTAATCTTGGTGAAGCAGGATTAGAATTTCTTACCGAAATGGCAGAAGATGGGAAAGTTAGAGTTTTAACTACTTTAAATCCAGCAGGAATGGATCGTGAAAATTGGCAAGTGTTAGGAATAGATAAGGAATTTGCGAAAAACCAAAATCGAGCTATAGATGCTTTTGCCAAAATGGGAATTATTACTACGTGTTCTTGCACTCCATACTTAATTGGAAACGCTCCTCATTATGGACAACATATTGCTTGGGCTGAAAGTAGTGCTGTTTGCTATTCCAATTCGGTTATAGGAGCTAGGACAAATCGTGAGGGTGGACCAAGTGCATTAGCTGCTGCTTTAATAGGAAAGACTCCTAATTACGGCTATCATTTAGAAAAAAATCGTCATGGTCAAGTTTTAGTAATCATAAATGCTCCAGTCAACGGTACAGATGAATTTGGTGTATTGGGAAAAATAATCGGAGATAAGCTAGTTGAATTAGGAAAAAAAATTCCATATATCTCTGGAATTCCTTCAGCTACAGTTGAAGAACTCAAATCTTTCTGCGCCTCCGTTGCGACTTATGGGGGAACTGCGTTATTCCACATGGAAGATGTCACTCCTGAGTATAATAAATACCCAAAACCAAGCGAGATTGTATTTGAGATTGATCAGAGTGACTTAGATATCGCTCGTGCTGAGCTAATTGACGAGGATATTGAAATAGATTTTGTAAGTATAGGCTGTCCTCACGCTTCAATTCACGAAATTGCGATACTCGCAAACTTATTAAAAGGAAAAAAAGTAAAAAAAGAATTTTGGATAACTACTGCTCGACCCACCAAGAAAATTGCTGACGAAGTGGGGTATTCTAAAATTATAGAAGACGCTGGAGCAAAATTTGCTGCAGATACATGTTGTGTAGTAGCTCCCATAAAGGGACGCTTTAAAGGGATCATGGTGGATTCAGCAAAAGCGTGTTATTACGGGCGAGCTAAAAATAAGTTTAAAGTTAAAATCGGTTCTATTGAAGAATGCGTTGAGGAGGCGATAAAATGAAGCTAATGGGAAGAAAAATATATAAAGGGATGGTTGAAGCAGAAGCTATAGTAACTAATGATGGAATCTCATTTTATGGTGGTGTTGATCCCGATACCGGCAAAGTTGTTGAGGTTGGACACGAGCTTGAAGGTCAGTCTATAACAGGCAAAGTATTAGTCTTTCCCACTGGTAAAGGATCTACAGTAGGATCATACACGATGTATAGGATGAAGAAGAATAATACTGCTCCAGTAGCAATTGTAAATAAAGAGATAGATACAATTATAGCTGTTGGCTGTATCATTAGCGAAATCCCTTGCGTAGATAAAATCGATATTAATAATATTAAAACTGGACAAAAAATAATCGTTAATGGTTCCGAAGGTAGTGTGGAGGTGAAATAAATGGGAATTGGAAGAGGATTTGGTAAAACTATCTTATTCGGAGAACATTTTGTAGTTTATGGTCTTCCTGCTATTGCTTCAGCATTAGGTTCTTATACAACTGCTGAAGTTAAAGTGATTGATGGAAAAGGTTGGGAAGTCATTGATCAACGCCCTGCCACTCCTGGTTATAAAAAGAAAAAATACGATGAAGCAATGCAATCCATTAAAAATGTTATCGAACATATGAACATAGATGTTGGATGCCAGAAACTAGAGTTAACTTTTTCTGGTGATTTATTTGCTGCCAGTGGTGTTGGTGCTTCTGCTGCACAAGCTACTTCTCTAGCCCGTGCACTAAATAATGAGTTTACTTTAATGTTGGATAACGAAAAGATTAACGAAGCTGCTTACGAAGGTGAGAGAGCATATCATGGAACTCCGTCAGGAATTGATAATACTGCTTCCACTTATGGTGGATTGATATGGTTTGTTAAAAACCTTAATGGTGGGAAAAACACAATGGAAATTCTCAATTCGGGAAAGAAGATGCCATTAGTAATTGCTAATACGGGGATAACAGCCTCCACTGTAGAAGTAGTTGCTGATGTTCGGAAACTTAAGAAAGCAAATCCAGTAAAATTTGAGAAAAATTTTAATGAATACCATTCGCTGGCAATAAATGCTAAACAAGCGTTGCTTGAGGGTGATGCCATTAGTATAGGTAAATTAATGAACCAAAATCATAAATTGCTCCAAGAAATTACAGTTTCGGGAGAAATCAACAATAAATTGGTTGAGATAGCCTTAAATCACGGAGCCTTAGGTGCTAAAATGACAGGAACTGGTCGTGGTGGATTGATTATAGCTTTAGCGGAAAACGACGAAGTTCAAAAAAATATTGCGAATGCTATAGAAGTAGAAGGTTATGATGCCTGGAAAACAATGATAGGATGAGTGTTAGGAAAATTTGAATAGTAATAAAGATATAATTCTACTAAAACTAGGAGGAAGTTTACTTACTGATAAAAACAAACCATTCTCCATCAGAGAAGATGTTGTTAAAAGCGCAGTTCGCCAAATAATTGACGCTAATGAAAAACTTATTTTAATCCATGGTGGTGGCTCGTTTGGTCATCCCCTAGCGAAAAAATATAATATATCTAAAGGACTTGATAAATCAATTCCTAACCAAATTCTTGGGTTGGCTGAAACACATCAATCAATGAATAAATTTAATACCTATTTAATTAATAATTTTTTAGAAAGAAATTATCCTGTTTTATCAATACAAGCTTCTAGTATTTTTATTAAAGACTCTGAAGTCATTTCTACTAAATCCTTAGATGTAATTGAAACAGCTTTAGATATCGACTTAATGCCGATACTTTATGGCGATATTATACTTGATAAGCAAGGTTCCTTCTCGATTATTTCCGGAGACCAAATAATTTTAGCGTTATGTCAAAACCTACATAAATACAACGTCTCTAAAGTCGTTTTTGCTATGGAATCAGATGGATTATATGTTCTTGATAAAGATAATAGTGAAAATTGTAAATTAGTTACAGAATGCTATTCCAACGAGCTTGATAGTTTAAAATTAGCAGATTTAGGTCAGAAGATAGATGTAACTGGTGGTATTAAAAACAAACTTAATGCTATCAAAAAAATTTGCACATTAAAAATTTCCGTTCAATTAATAAATGGATTAATCAAAGGTTATATCCATAAGTCATTAAAGAATCAAACTTTAAATTGTACAAATATTTTAATTAATGAATAATTTTACATTATGCCTAGTAGCAAATTTGAAAAAGAGAATATGCCTGAACCAGAACAATCTAAAGAAATTTACAACAGAAAGGAAGAACATCTAAAAATACCTATAGAATATGACGTACAACATTCTATTAATTATTTTGACGATATTAAACTGATTCATCACGCTATTCCAGAAATTGATTTGAAGGACATCGATCTTTCATTAAACTTTTTTAATAAGCAAATTTCCGCGCCTATTTGCATTTCAGCTATAACTGGAGGACATCCTGTTTCAAAAGAGGTTAATAAGATTCTTGCCAAAGCTGCTGAAGAAGAAAATATCATTATGAGTGTTGGAAGCCAGCGAATTGGATTAGAAGATCCCTCAACTATAGACTCTTTTAAAATCGTACGCGAATTTGCTCCTACTATTCCGGTTATTGGAAACCTGGGTTTAGGTCAGGTAAGTTCGACTGATTTTAGGCAAGAAGATTTGACCAATTGTATCGATATGGTAAATGCTGATGTAATGGCTATTCACTTAAATGCTTTGCATGAACTCGTTCAATATAAAGGCAATATCTCGTATAAAAATTTTAGGCAAAATTTCAAGAAAATTAGAGAAAGTACTAAGATCCCTCTCCTCGCGAAAGAAGTGGGTACTGGATTTAACCAAGAACTTACACTACTGCTTGATGAGCTAGGTTTTGATGGGTTTGATGTTGGAGGGACGGGTGGTACGAGCTTTGCTGCGATTGAATCAAAGCGTAATAATTTTGATAACGATAAATATTCTCGAAACCCAGCAGATGTATTTAGGGAATGGGGAATTCCTACACCCGTTAGTATTGTCAATGTACGAAAAGTATCCCAAAAATTAACTATCGCTACCGGTGGATTAAAAACAGGAATTGATATTGCTAAATCGATTGTACTAGGCGCTGATATAGGAGGATTTGCTTATAAATTCTTAAAATCCTCGTGGCAAGATAGAAAAAACGACACGATATCAAATACGGTCAGAGAAATAAGAACGCTGAAAAATGAACTACGCTCGAGTTTGTGGTTAATGAATTTGAGTAATTTAAGTGAACTGAAAAACAAGCGGGAAAAATGTGTTATTATCGGTAATTTATATTTCTGGTTAAATCAATAGAAATCTTACTTTATTTATTTACTTATCTCCCCATCTCTTGATCCCACTATCAATACCAATGTGATCAAGAATTCTCCCGATGAAATATTCATTTAACTCTGTGATATTTTTAGGTTTTATGTAATAAGATGGAATTGGCGGGGCTATAATGACTCCCAATCTTGATAGTTTTAGCATATTCTCTAAATGAATTGCGCTGAATGGACTTTCTCTAACAACTAAGATAAGTTTTCTTCTTTCTTTTATTATAACATCTGCTGCTCTGGTGATCAAGTTATCCGCATAACCGTTAGCTATTGCTGCTAAAGTTTTCATAGAGCATGGAATTATTATCATAATGTTATTTTTGTAAGAACCACTAGCAGGACCTGCTGTTAAATCATCAACATCGTAATACTTATCTGATAATTCGATTATATCGCTTACACTGTAATCAGTCTCAATGTTAATAATTTTTTCGGCTACTTTAGTTATCACTAGTTCTCTCTTTAATCTATTTTTCTTTAATTGCTCAAGTAAAATTACAGCTAAATCCACACCACTAGCACCAGTAATAGCAACAAGTACCAAACATTTTCACCCTAAATTAAGATTATATGGTATTTAGAATTCTCGTTCTAATACAAATTTTAGTATATTTTCAAAAAATTCTATTTCTGAATCGTTTACAACTGGTTTCAATTTCTCAAGTATGTCTTCTGCTTCGTGGTAATATTTAGAAGCGAGATTTTTACAAGAATTAATTACATCTGCTTCCATAAACAAATCTCTCACTTCTTGGACTTCTTCCTCACTTATCTCTGATTTCGAAATTAAGTTGACTAGATGATCCTTCTTTCTTACATCTAATTTGTTCATGGCTTCAATTAACAAGCAAGTTTGTTTACCTTCGCGAATATCTCCATCTATAGGTTTTCCAGTTACTTTTTCGTCTCCAAATGTTCCTAAGATGTCATCAATTATTTGAAAAATAATCCCTAAGTTTACACCATATGTTGATAAAAGAGGAGTGTATTCTTTTTCGATTTTTACATAGCTTGCTCCAATTAAGATTGATTTTTCAATAAGGGCTCCAGTTTTAAGCGAAACCATATTGATATATTCATCGATTGATAGCTTTTTCTGATTTACCATATTGATTTCAATTAAGACACCGTGAATTACATCAGTAAAAGCCTGCCTGTAATGTCGAATCGAATTAAGATTCAAATCTCTTGGAAAATTATTGGCAAAGTACGCCTCTGAGCCCATAATAAACGCTGTATCTCCCCCAATGATACCTATACTGCTCCCAAAATCTGTAGCATTCATTTTTTTAATATGATATTTTGAGTGATATAGTTGAAACTTATAATGAAACGCAGGATTACCGCGCCGATAATTATCCTTATCGATTATATCATCGTGAATTAAAGTTGCATTATGTAAAAATTCAATTCCTACACTTGGGTAAATAATCTCATCCGAAACTTCTTTAATAAAGCCATTATAAGTGGCTATAGTAAGTAACGGTCTTATCCTCTTTCCACCCGTTAGAAAATAATCTTTCATTTCCGAATAATAATCTTTCAGAAAAGGATTATTCAGGCTGCTTATTCTTTTTTCAAAAATCGATTCTATTACAGCATTAATTTTAGGTTTATATAATTTTGAATACGGTATAAATTTGATATTAAATCACCTAATCCATTAATTTTTTCATAACGATTTCGGAAGCACGGTGTTTTCCCCACAATCTTAAAAACTTCTTCAGACTCTCATCATCCTTAAAAATTTTATCTCTAACTATTCTTTTTGCTTTCAGTATCTTGAGGAATCTCCGATCTAAAGATTTTTCGTATGTGGTTCCTAACCTATCTAGTCTATCTTTTATCTCACAAGTTTTTATTGTTTCGATAGCAATTTGACCCGACCACATAGCATATGGTATGCCTTTTCCACTTATGGGATCAACAATTCCCCCCGCATCACCCACAGCAAACACATTCTCCTCATAAAGCTTTGGTCTAAGTCCTACGGGAATCAGATGAGGCTTAAAGATTTCCATGGTGGAATTTTTCAGAGCTTCCTTTACATATGGAAGAGTCCAAAACTTTTCAAATTCTTCTCTTGAATTTTTTATTAAATCGATTTGTTTACCCCATCCAACAGTGATTTTGTCAATTTTTGGAATCAACCAAGCATAACCCGCAGGTATTAAGTCTTTGATCCCAAAAAAAAAGTGAAGAGAATCACTTCCAAGAATACTATTAATATAGGGCTTTGTTGTTTTCATTTCTTTAGTAATCGTTAAAACTACATCTTGACTCTTGAAAAAAGGCCATCCTAAGAGTTTCAGAGTTGGAGATGAAACACCATCAGCGGCAATTACATATTTAGCTTTATATTTATCTTTATTAGAAGTTACTTCGTATAAACCATTTTTTTTTTCCAGGTTAATCATGGTCTCTTTTTCCTTCAGAAGCGCTCCACTATCAACTGCCATATCGGTTAGAAACTTATCAAAAGTACTTCTCCACACAATTGCACCTTTACCTTTCTTTGAAAAATTCTCGCCATCAATATGATGAAGTTCCACAGATTCGAAAACGCGTCCAATTTTATCTTCAGGATAATCAATTTCTTCGACAAGTTCCCATGCCATTGCTCCACCACATGCTTTATATCTGCCGTTATCGCTAAGCACTTCTTTTTCAAGGATACAAGAAGAGTATCCATTTTCAGCAGCAGTTTTAGCAGCAAATGATCCTCCTGGTCCTGCGCCTATAATAACGATATCAAAGTTTTTCATAATATATCAAAATTAAAAAAAATGTTTCTTGTAGTAAAGAAAAGCTAGAATAAAAATCGTTTCACATAATCAATATTATTAATTATATAATACATAAAATTAGACATCAAAGGAGGGAATAAACCAAAAATGAACATGATTTCAACATATACCTACAACAGATTAAAGCTATCAGTCTGTTGAGATAAATTCTCTAAGAAATCTTCCATTTCCGATTTCCTTTTTTCACAAATTTTCTTAGCTTCCAGTGTAATTAGCTTTGGTGGTAACTCATTGTAGAATTTTTGAATAAGTTTGATCGCGCTTTTTAAGTCAGGGGTCCAATCTTCTTTTCCCACTATTGCAAGTATTCTTGCAATCCCAATTGCTCCCAAAAAGTCTAATGTATCAGCATCATGAAAAATTATAGATTCTATATGATCAGATGGCTTGGCATAAAACATATGACTTATAATTATGTCTTTAACAAGAGCTATTTTCTCCTTCGGAAAATTTATGGATAAAAGTATTTTTTCTGATACATTAACAGCAATTTCTGAATGATCCTGACCTTTTTTACTATAAGGGTCAAAAGCTCCAATATCATGTAAATAAGCGGCTGCAAATAATGAATCTTCATCAATATCAGCATTTTGCATGTTCGCTAACTGAATAGACAATTCGTAAACTCTTTCAAAATGCTTTTCACCCCATGCAGGATGTTTAAACGGTTCTACCAATTCAAGAAGTTTTGATTTCCACATGTTTTACCAATTTCTAATCAGTAGATTTCAGACACAGAATCAATTCATAAACATTTTTTCTTGAATATTTATAATTATCTATAAATATATTAAAATTATTCCTTAATCTATTCTTTAAACATTTACTAAAGAGAATCAAGAAAATATGAATTCTCATAAATTTATTGATAAAATTGGTCATTATTCTGGAAATAGAAGGTTAGATTGCCAGAACCTTGAGGAACCCGACGCAGATACTGAAAAAGTTAGGGAAAGATGGTTAAGACCCGACAGAGAAATATCACTCAAGCGAAAATTAAGGTTATGGAAAAATACATGTCCAGAGTTAGAAGATTTAATCATTCATCAAGTTGGAGAGTCCCACATCGATTGCGCTTGGATGTGGAGGTATGAACAAACGCGAAAAAAAGCGCAAGTTACTTTTAAAAAGGCAGTACTTCATGCGAAAATGTTCCCAGAAACATTTTGTTTTGCTTTAAGCGAACCATTGCTTTTAGAATGGATTAAACAAGATGATCCCGCGCTATTTAAGCAAATTCAAGAGACGGTAAAGGCGGGAAATATTGAACTCGTAGGTGGATCCTATGTTGAGCCCGATTGCATGATGCCCTCGGGAGAATCGTTTATAAGGCAAAGACTATACGGGATGAGATTTTTTAGAGATAATTTTGATATTCTTCCAGAGGTGGAATGGTTTTTAGATTCTTTCGGTTATAATCGTGGCTTACCTCAAATATTAACCAAATCTGGAGCAAAATACTTTTGGACAACTAAAATTACCTGGAATCTTCAAACGACCTTTCCCTTTGTGAATTTTTGGTGGCAAGGACCCGATGGCTCTAAAATATTGACCGGGCATTTTCACATGGGAGATGGTCCCATAGGTTCATGGAAAAAATTCGGGATAGGGCATCGTTTGTTAACAGACAATGGTCAAAAAAGTTGGAACTATAAGGATAATTATGACGATCTTATTAATCATGTAGGAGAAGAATATTGTCCTCATGTTGGATATTTCTTTGGGTTGGGTGATGGGGGTCATGGTCCTACTCATAAGGAAGTCGCAATAACAAATGAACTATCTAAATTACCTATGTTTAAATGGAGTCGTATAGAAAATTTCTTCGAGGAATTAGAAAAGTATTCTGAAAGATTTCCAATTTGGGATGACGAATTATATCTTGAAAATCATCGGGGTTGTTTCTCAAATCATTCCGAAGTTAAAAGAAATAATCGCAAATTCGAAAACTTATTAACCTCGCTTGAAATTTTGGCTGTTTTAACCTCGTTTATTACTCCTAGTTATAGTTATCCTACTGAGCAATTCGAGCGACTTTGGAAAATAACCTTAAAAAATCAATTTCATGATGTTTTACCTGGCACTTCCATACCTGAAGTATATGATGATTGTTGGGATGATTGGAAACTACAAGACAGTTCGATCTCTAATATGATAAAAGATATAGGATCGGAATTATCGTCCCAAGGTAATAAACAGAATTTAAAAACCAGTGTAAAATTCCTTCTATTCAGCTCTCTCCCCTGGGAAAGGACATCAAGAGTTTTTATACCCGCCACAATTTTAGACCAAAGTATTTCAGAAGAAAAAGATTGGAAACCTAAACCTGCGAAATTAACCTCTTTAAATTCAGAGAATTTAGAAATATATTGTCAACCCATATCAAAGGAAGATGAGAGTTGGAAGGATTCCAGACCCGCCGGCTGGTGGACAATCGTTACATTAAACCCATTGTCATTAACCCCTTTTATCTTAACTCTGACAGATGATGTATTGGATCAATCTGAAATTAATGTTTCTTCACATGAAATCTCAAACGGAATCACCCATCTACAACTAAGCGAAACCACTGGGGCATTTGTAGAATTACGAACGGAAAATCTTAACAATGGATTGAATCTATTAGAAGGAATTTCGTCTAATCTAACCAAAGGCTTTCTCGATGATGACAAAAAGTTTCCTGCTTGGAATCTTACTCCTGAATACTGGAATTTTCCCTTGGATTTATCCAATGATAGAGGGGTGAAAATTGAAGTGGTCGACAATGGTCCTATTTTTGCTTCTCTTCAAATTCATCGTATATTAGGAAAGGATGTCGTGATTCAAAAAATCACGCTATTTAAGAATTTACCCGAAATATATCTTGAATATATTACTGATTGGAGTCAAACACACACTATGCTCAAAATTCTCTATAGCACAGCAACGAAGTCAGAGATTGCAACTGCTGATGGGGCATATGCAATAGTTAATTTTAAAACCAATCCGGAAACTCCTTGCGATAAGGCACGGTATGAGAAAATTTGCCATAAATTCGTTGATGTGAGCTCTCCTGATAAAAGATGGGGTATTGCCTTGATCAACGAAGGAAAATATGCATTCGATGTTAATGGTGGTGATCTTCGATTAACTCTTTTGAGATCTTGCAGATATACTCCTCCTTCTCCCGAAGCGTGGGTGAAATTAGAAAGAAAACTCAATCAAGATCTATATAATCATGAAGTACCGGAATTTAGTGAACTGGGACCCTTTCGATGTAATTATGTATTATATCCTCATAGTGGAAGTACTTTAATCAACCCTGATTGCACAGCAAATCCAAAGATAAGAAGAAAAGCAGAAGAATTTAATAATCCAATCATGATTATACCACTAGAAGGAATTAATGAAATTGAAAACAGATCGTTGTTAAATGGAGAATCTATGTTGGAAATTTCACCTTCAAACATCAATTTAGGAGTATTAAAATACGAAGAATGGAAGAAAGATAATTCAATTATTGTCCGATTTTTTGAAGGTTGTGGACTCTCCGTGTCAACTGAAGTAAAGATTCATCCAAAAATAGCAAATATGATCATCAAAATAGAAGAAACCGATTTGTTGGAAAGGTCTTTAAATTTTGGTCCGAAATGGAATGAAAAAGAAGGAATTCTAAGCTTTAAAATGGACAAATTTGAAATTCGCAGTTTTAAAATCATATTTAAATAAATTTTTGTTAATCCTTTTTTATCTTATGAATTATCAATATCAGTTTTAACTAAGAATAATCAAAAACAGATTTTCCAACAACGCTGTAATGTGGCTTTTCTCCTAACAAATATAAAAGCGTTGGAACCATATCAGTAGTTTTACAATATGGAAGTTCTAACCTAGGGATGTTTGGAGATCCGCCAATTATAAATGGCACAGTCATGGACTTCTTAAGCCCTATATCGTGAGAATATGGATAGTTTGCCTTAGTTTTTCCGTGTTCGTATCCAAATCCGTATTTACCAAGCGTAGATGTTACAATATCGCAAGATCGGGGATTTTTAAAATAGCGTGGAACTTGGTCCACAATCATAGGAAAGTCTATTTGATTAGTTACTTTGAGCCACTCATCGATTGTATGACCCTTATTATCTAGAAGTGTTGCAGAATCTTCATGTTCACTATATTTATAAAAATCTTTGGTATCTGGGATAAATTTTGTTTTTTGATTTATTCCGTGTCCCTCGTATTCGATAATATCTTTTAACTTTTTTCCAGTTTTTTCATCTCGATGCTCAAGATAAATGACCCCCTTATCGGACGTATTATTATCGTCTCTATAATACATCAATTTCACGCCTGGAATTTTCCATAAAGTCTCAAACAAATTCAATTTCTTACTTCCTAGGCTGCTGGTTACAAATTCTTTTAATTCGTTAGTAGTTGGATGATGATACCAATCTTTACCTCGGAAATTAAAGAATCCAACAGATCCTATTGTAGCATCGAAATCGCCGGTTCCTTTTCTTGGTAGGTATTGTTTTAACCCCTTTTCTTCAAAATAAGGTTCAATGTCGTACATTTTTTCTGCTTTATAATTTCCATGATCAGAAATTATTCCAATTGCAGTGGAATCGAAATATCCAGTACTCTTTAAAGTTTTAATGAGGGATCCAATATATTTATCGCATTTAATTAGCTCGGTAATATATTCTTGATGATCAAATCCTTTATGATGCATTAAATCATCCGTTTTAGGAATATAAACAACGGTTACTTTTGGTACACTTTTCTCTTTAAAAATACTTTTAGGATCTTTAAAAACATTTTCAACTGCTTGTAATATCGAAGAAGTTGTATATTCTTTGGGGGGTATAAGTATTGATCCTCGATTAATAAGATTCAAAGAGCTTAAAAAATTGCCTTCTCCCGCCTGTTCAAAAATTGTTTGACAATTTGAACCTAAATCGTTATTTAATTTAAGGAGATGACTTCCTTTTCCTGCATTTCGGATAATTGGAAATCTTTTTCCTTCTAATGGAGGATCCGATCTTCCAACCCAATGATACATAGGTATCCCACTTCCTTCTTTTGGAAAATATCCCGAATAGGAACCAATAATTACATTACTATAGCAAGGAAAAGTAATGCTAGGGAAGGAAGTAATACAATTTTGAGATGAAACTCCACTTTCAGCAATTTGAGCTATATTAGGCAGTTTTCCTTTATCTATTAAATCAAACAAATGAGATGCTCTGACGTCGTCTATTAATATTAATATTGCTTGATCTACTAAACTATTTCGGGTCATAATGAAATCATAAATAATTTTTTAGTAATTTAATTCGTAATAAGATAAGAACTTTGTTTAGAAATTTTATTATTCTTATTTTCAAGCATAATTTCGAAAAGTTTTTGATGAATACTATATTTAATTAGACAAATGAGTGAAGTAGTGGAAAAAAATTTCGTAGTGGGAATCTTAGGGGACAACTTTGATATAAACAATTTAATAGGACAATCCCTAGGTTCCCCCGGAACAAAATCAGATATCCTTTTTTACAATCGGTTAGATAACAGCTTAAATCAGGTTTTTTGTGGTTTAACTCCTCTTGATTATCCAGAAAAAATAAAGCCACTTCTACAAACGTTAGCTATTTCTAATATTCACATCCTGGTTATAGACTTAAACGCGGGGTTAAACGCTTCAATTGGAGAGATATTAGTTGCTATGGACTTGTTTTACCAACTCTATAGAACTAAAGCATTAATTGTTATAGCGGGAATTAATTCTAATACAGAATGGAAATTGAATGAAACGAAAAAGAAAGTTGAAGCGATTTTGGAAAGTACCAGTTTGAAAAATACTTCAATTTTCGAACTTAGAACTAAAGAAGATTACATTATTTTAAAGAAGAAAATTATACAATTGGGTATTAAACTCATAGAAAAGGATTCCAGTAATGAAATAAATACTAAGATTCTTATCGACCATGTTTTTCCCGTGAAAGGTATAGGTACAGTGATACTAGGTATAGTAAAACAAGGAAAGGTTGAAAGTGGCCAATTATTAGAAATTACAGGTTATGAATCCACGGTAAAAAAGGTTATAATTAGAAGTATCCAAAAGCATGACAGAAACTTCAAAGTCGCATACGAGGGCGATAGAGTCGGTCTTGCATTAAAAGGGAATATTTCTCCCAGAGATGTTAGTCGAGACAATATTTTAGTAAGCCCTGGAGTTTTCGAACAAGTGAATGAAATAAAAGCAAAAGTTTTTATTAATCAATTTTATGTGCCCAAAGAAGGTATTATTAAACCAGGTGACGGTACACAATACTTTGGATTAGTAGGATTAAAATTATCTCCGCTCAAATTTATTGAAGGTCAAGACTTACTTCCTGGTAAGAGCGAAGTTGTAAGGATACATTTTGATAAGTCTGTCGTATATGATGGGACGGAACTCAAAGGTATCATAACCGAACTAAATCGCTTTACCAACAAACTACGCATAGTAGGATATTTTTCGCAAATCAAGGACTAAAAATTTATATAAGTTCTAAAAGCTAATTATTTGATAATGGAAACTGTTCACAAAATATTTTTCAAGAATTCTTCTCGAATGGATGAAATCGAATCAAATACAATTGATTTGATCATAACTTCACCACCTTACCCAATGATAGAAATGTGGGATTCGTTATTTTCAAGATTAAACGAAAAAATTCAAGTAGCACTTCAAGAAGGAGCAGGGTTTAAAACTTTTAACCTTATGCATGCGGAGTTGGAAAAGATTTGGCGTGAAGTTATAAGAGTTGTAAAACCCGGTGGAATTGTTTGTATCAATATTGGAGATGCTACTAGAAAAATAAATAATAATTTTCAACTATTTCCTAACCATGCTAGAATAACAATGTTTTTTCAGGATAATGGATTTGTTATTTTACCGAGTATTTTATGGAGAAAGCCAACAAATAGTCCCAATAAGTTCTTAGGATCAGGTATGCTACCAACTAACGCATATGTTAGTCTTGAACACGAGCATATATTAATTTTTAGAAAAGGGAATGAAAAAAAGACATTCCCCCCAGCATTTGAGTATAGGTATCATAGTGCTTATTTTTGGGAAGAAAGAAATAAATGGTTTTCAAATATGTGGTTAGACCTTAAAGGGATATCCCAAAAAATGAATAATCGAGTTGGAAATAAAGGAAAGGTAAGAGAGAGATCTGCGGCATTTCCATTGAAATTGCCCTACAGGTTAATAAATATGTTTTCTATTTACGGAGATATTATTTTAGACCCATTTTGGGGGACAGGCACAACTACAATCGCAGCGATGGTTTCTGGGAGAAATTCTGTAGGATATGAGATTAATTCTGAATTCTTGGATAGTTTTAAACTTGACCTCAAAGATTTAAAAAATACTGCTCAAGCGATTAACAGTAAACGCTTAATAGACCATATTGAGTTCATTAAAAATTATAAGAAGAAGGGAAAAGAACCTAAGTATAAAGCTAAGAATTATGAATTTTCAGTTATATCTAAGCAAGAAATTGAAATATTATTATACTCAATCAAGAATTTCAGAGAAAATAATAATAAATTTACAGTTCTTTATGAAGAATTTGAGCTAGAATAAATAAGAGATAATTTACTTATTCTCTAATTATGGTTTTTATTTAAATCCAAACTCTCGCTGAGTTTTCATCAAACAACTTTCCTAATGGGTTTTTTTATTTGAATCATTAATTAGGATTTATTCTGCACAATCAACTGATTTTTGGAGATTCAATTTCAAGAAGGCCTCTTCTTGTTTATTTCTTTGTTCTGACTTTACCGATCTGTTGACTTGAGACAAAAATTTCATCGCGTTATTTTTACCCTTCGTAATATTTTCAATTAACTCTTCTTTACCTAAAGCCCCAGATATAATTAATGCCGTTTGGAACGATTGGTCAGGCTCCAAAGTTTTAAATTCAATTTGTAAAGCCGAGAGAATTTCTCCTGCCTCATCGTATAAAGTATTTGAAAGATTTAACTTTTCATTATCGATTTTAAAATCCTTTGTAAGGCAAGTTTCATAATTTGTTGATCGAGATATTGGTGAAAAACCAGCGTACAAACCAGTTTTGTCGTACTGGTAAAGAATATCGTTTTCATCATCATATCCTGATAAATCGTTATCAAAACCCTCTAATCCATTGATATCAAAGTCAAAAACAAAGTACAATGAAAAGTCAATTAAATCGTAATCAGAAATATTTTTCAAAGTGAAAAATGTATTGATATAGGGAACTTTTGGGCGATTAAATACATCAATATATAACCTAATGAGAGAACTTTGTTCTTTAAAATTCATTGGTGGGAGTTTTTTTTCTTTTATTAGAATTTTAAGATACTCCTTTATGTCAAAATCAAGCGTTATCCGATTTATACTTGTCCCGGTTCTACTGTTTACCATCTTATATATAGGGGTTGGTTCAATATTTTTCAATAATATTGGAATAGCTTCCATATTCTTACCCCTAAGTTTGAAACTAAACCAGGGCCCAGAAAATTCTTGTTCTGTGAGAAATAAAAGATATTTGCCTTTGTATGTCACTTCTTTAATTGAAAATCCCATTAAATAGCCAGATTGATTTCAAGCAGCTAAAATTTCGTTGAATAAAACTTTTAATACTATTTCTCAATAACCTCCTTTAATTGTTTTTAAAAATCTTATTTTTTATGTTTGATATTAATCTTACAAAATTAAAAATTCGCAAGAAGTTTAAAGCGTTTTTATTAAATGAATCAAGCTTTTTCAATGAATCTATAGGCAATGTAAAGGAAAGCTTCGTTAACATTTTCACCTGTTAGAGCTGAAGTTAAAATGTAATGAAAACCTAGTTGTTTAGCAACTATTTTTATCTCTTCCTCGCTAATCACTACTTCTTCCTGTAAATCAGATTTATTTCCAACTATAACAACGGGTATATTCCGCGGAACAGATTCTGAAATATCCTTATACCACTTATTTACACTTTCTAGATTATCTGGACGAGTTCTATCTATTATAATAAAAGCTGCGCTCGCCCCTTCGTAAAATCTATGTCTATATGATACCATTGAGCTGATTTGACCTCCTATATCCCACAAAACAAAGTTGACTTCTGTGTCTTCGTCCATTGCTACGGTTTTTCTAGAAATCTCAACCCCTATTGTTGAGATATAACTTTCTGAAAACATGTTTTCAACAAATCTTTTAATTAGAGATGTTTTTCCTACTTTAAAATCGCCTGTTAAAATTAATTTTGATGTGAACTTTCCTTTAGGTAATTTACCTTCTCTTCTTTTTGATAAGACTCTAATAATTTCTGGTATCTCTGTCGAGACATTGGCTAAGCCATCAAGAACGAGTTCAATCTTTCCAGCAATATACTCCGAGTAAATTCTTAACTCGAGGTCTGATGTAGTAGGATCAGCAATCGTAGTTAATATTGAACGAGGCCCCATTGAGCAATAAGCAAATTTTTTATCCTGCATTGAAGTAATATTGAAAAAATTACTCTGCGTTTGGAACTCGCTCTTTATTCGGTCAATGTATATATCTAGAAATGCTGAAATCGCTCCCATAACAGAATCAGATTCTTTTCCTTCCTTTTCTTTGCTTTCTGATGCGATTATAAAACCATCTCTATCACAAATTGCAACTGCTACAGCGCCGTCTATATCAAACATGTAATTTGTTAATAAAGACTGAAGTAAATCAATGTTGGGTAGACTTTCCATAGGATTCAACTTTATTCGTTGTTTTTTCTAAAAATATTATAGTTTTAATTAATATAAAGATAGCTATTAAAATAATACAACAAGCTGTTATTACTCTCTGAATATCACCATAACATAGATATATTTATTTCAGAACTTCGATAATTTTTTTAGAATGGAAGAAAACTCATTAAGACACGAGAAAAATATAGCTAAAATTCTAGATCGGGTCATTTCCTTATGCAAACAGTCAAACCTTACTGATCTGGCAAAAAAGGGAGAGCAAGTTCTAAAAACCTATGAAAACGCAAAAGAATTTCGATAACATTCAAGCAAGTAAAAAATTCATAATATCGAGTTATCAGATGCGTCTTTAAGAGGGGTTAAAAAGAGCATTTTCTCTTAGTTATATATATCACCATATTATTCTCCTTTTTATTCAAAAATTTTTTACTTTCATCTATGATGGATAATACACCTCTGAGAAAGGATTTGATAGGAGATAATCAAATTGAGGAAATTCTATTTAGAGCCGTAAACCTTTTTAAAAAAACTGGATTAACAGATCTGGCAGAAAAATGGGATAAAATTTTAAAAATGTATGTCGGGAAAAAAGCTTTGACTTAAACATTACACAGCTAATTACTTTTCTCTCCTCCTTTTATAAAATTTGAAATATATAACCTTTGGTCTTCTGAGAGATTATAGAGATCAAAAACAAGAGAATCTAAACTATTTTGTAGTTTGAAACATAAGTTTAGATCTTTCCTACATGAAATTGAGATTTGCTTAACAAGCTTTATAATTTTATTTGCATGTGTTTTCTCTTCTTTGCTTTCAGGAACTTTAACGGGTAAACTCCATAGTTTTTCTATTAAAATCCTTGGAAATAATGTCTTATAAGAGCTAAATGACTTTATTAGGTAATATGAGAGCAATTGAGAATTCAAAAGACCTAATAGATAATAATTGCTAAATTCTAAAACGGGGGATTGAAATATTTTTAGGTTATAAATCGATTGAGAGGTGAAAGCATTTTCATCATAGGCAGCACATATCATGTTCTCTTGACTTAGCTGCCTAATAACGATTCTGCTTTTGTAAATTTCGTGTTTTTTATAATTAATCCCCTCCACACCAAGCTTAATATACTTATACCTTTTAATAATATATCTATTTAGTGAATATATAAAAGGTCTATAATCGTTTTCTAAATCATTAGGAACATTATCCAATATAATTTTCTCAACTAAGTCTCTATTTAAGAAGGAATCGCAACCAGGGCATAACAAATTACTTTTCATAAGTGGAAAATACCTATTACAAACTTTACAGTAAATTATTTCACCCTCTTTTCCTATTTCCACACCTCTACTTATTGAAATCTTAAATTGTGAATTATTTATTATATCTAATAATTTAGGAAAATTCGATTTTAAATATTCAAGGATTTTTATATCTCTTTGTGTTAGATTTATAAGAAATTTATAATCCCATTTTCCAATAACATATTGTGTTAGATAAGATTCCAATTGTTCGTTTTTTTGGGTATTTTTAATTAATATTTTATTGCTTAACCTTTCCTTTTCTCTTGAATCTTTCTGTAAAATAATAATTACATTAGATACAACAGGTTCCTTAAACCCTAAACCTAGATAGTATAATTCTTTTATTTTAGTTGAATGATAGATATAACTTCTTATTATTTTTCGGTTTGAGAGAGCTAAAAGAGAATCAGGAACAATATATCCTAATGTCCCACCTTCTTCTAAAATTATTATTCCGATCTCTATAAATAATTGATAATAATCATATTGGCCCTTATTTGTTTCCAAGGGGAGTCTTTCAATTGATTTTCTATAGTTTTGTGGAATAGCGCGAATAAATAAATAAGGGGGATTACCTACTACATAGTCAAATTTAATGTTAAAATTATATTGGAGAGTATTTTTACTGAAGATATTAAATTCTGGTATAGAAGAATCTTTATTTTCTCCTATAATAATTTTTAAAAGTTCAAAAAGTGTAAAGTAGAGGTTTATATGACATAACACGCAAGCAACTGGATTTATATCAATACCATAAATATTCATTTTAACTTTGTTGATAATTTCTTCAGCTTCTTTCGGGGTTAACTCTAAAATTTTTTTCGATTTAGTTTGTTTCCTTAATTTTTCTAAAAGAACACTTACTGCTCTAATTAAAAAACTCCCAGAACCACAACTTAAATCTATTAATTTCTTATTTTCAATATCCTGCTGGGCTGTATACCCCACACTCTTTAATATGTAGTCAACTATTTGAATGGGGGTGAAAAATTCGCCCATCGTTTTTCTTTGGGAATAAGGTATCATTTTTTCGTAAAATGTAGCAATAATATCCAAATTAAAACTTTGATCATCCCCTTGTTCTTGAATATAATTTTCTTTAGAATCAATCTTAGATAACTTCTCAACCATTTTATAGATGAAATCGTGCACTTCAATATTATTAATATCGATTCCATACCGTTTCATTAGATTTGATACTAATCCCTTTTCGATTAGGAAATCTTTAAAATCGCTCATAAAGTTCGGTTTTAGGTATTATAACTTAAATTATGTTTTATCAAATAATATTTCATGTAAAACTTCTTATAACTTGCTAGTCCAATATATTAACAATGCTTTAGTCAATTTTTTTTTACAGAAAAATAAACGAAATTCATCACTAAAAATTTCTAATAGAATAGATGATTGCGAGCATATTTATTAGTATTTTTGTTATAATCTTCGTATTCGGTATAATTTATGTATTCTTAAATAGAAGAAAATATGAAGCTGAAGTACGATTTCTTACAATATTTATTATATACTTCATAAGCGAAATCACCTACTTTATTTCGTTTAATTTATCCGCAGAAATTTTCTTCAATATCCCTTTAGCATTGATAATTTGGTACATTTCAATTATTACAAGAAACTTATCAATTGGAATTTTTGCTTCAATTCATAACCTCGAGTTAAACAAAGACAATATAGTAAGATTTTTACCCGCACTGATTTATATTTTTATAGGAGGAATTATTTTGAGTCAACTCTTCGTTCTCGATTCATTTAATGTTATCCAGAAAGGTTTTGAATATTTTTACTTATTTAATAACATTGGTTTACTAACCTCAATTATCATATTCAATTTTTGTATCGTATTGTTTTCTTGGATTATACAAATTAAAGGATTTCATAATTTTGCTGACAAGAAATTTGGTAGATTTTACTCTATCTTCATGCTTCTTTCTAGTTTAAACATTTTTCTTTACAGTTTACATCTTATTACACCAAATACTTACTTTAAAATATTTCATTCAATCTTGTATTTAATTAGTATCGGATATTTTGTCTTTTTTATCATTAAAAGACCTAATATATTTTCGGTTTTTACAAATAAGATATACGATTTAATTATTTTCCATAAGTCAGGGATTTTACTTTATTCTTTTAACTTTCAGACAAGAGAAGAAGTTGATGAGAGTCTATTAAAAGGAAGTATTCTTATTGGGATAAGTCATATTTTGGCTAACCTATCGAATGTAGAAGCTCAAATAATTCATATAAAAATGAAAGATCGCGCTATCGTTTTTAATTATAACACTCAATTAGGTTACGCTGCCTTATTAATTGCCAAACATCAAAATAACATTCTCAAATCTGCTGTAGAGAAATTTATGCAAGATTTTTCCAAAATTAATAAAGAAAACTTACAAAATTTAAACCGTTTAATTGATGTTTCTAAGTTTAAAAATGCTTATAAACTCGTCATTAAAAATTTTAGCCATTATTTAACTAAGGTTTAAATATTTTAGCTAAGATATAGCAGAGTAGATTAAATATATAGGGCTAGTACTTTGAATGTGTTAAAAGACTACTCTATTAAAGAAATATTTACAATTCTTTTTTATCTCTTCCTTGAGAAGTTCTTGAGTAATTCTTAAAAATGAGTATTTCTTCTTTATTTAAATAGGTATATTTTTATTCTATACCTCTTCGAAATCTCATAGATTTTCGTATTTCAATAAGTTAATAAGAAGATACTTTTTACACCTTAAAAAATGAATTACACGATCTCAACTTCTCTAATAGTAGGTTATATTCTCATCTTAATCTTAAGCACTACTACAGTAATTCAAATATTTCGACATCGTAATAAATATGGTACACAATTAATCGCGTTCTTAAATATCGCAAATACATTTATAGCAGGAATTTTATATTCTACATTTTTTATTTTTTCAGTAGTTATTTTTATATCCTATGATGTCAATATCTTAATCTGGAAAATATCATTAGTAACTGGTTTTATAACCTTATTATTTACATCTATAATTTATTCTTTTTTTAAAGAATACAAAAAAATTAAACCATTTCCCTTCATTTATCTTACTCTTCTTTTTGGGCTATTAATTGGCGCTTTGGGAACTCCTGATTCAATAACTTTAACATTAAATGGTCCACTTCCACCCATGTTTTCAATAATGGATCCTTCTAACATGTATTTTAAATTTAATTTAACCACCAGTATTGTATTCATTCTCTTCGAATGGTTCATTACGATTTATTTTCTCGATAGCGCGGTCTTAATTTACAATAAAACAAAAAATAAAAAAGAAGGTTCAACCCTTTTATTGAATACACTGGTTTATTCTATTTCTGTGATTATGCTGTTGCTTTACATAACAGTTCAAGAAACCCTTTATAGAGAAATATACATCGTAATCTTGTGGGTCTCATCTTTTGCTTTTTATATTATGCTTATTAAGAAACCAGAGATGTTTTTCATTTTACCAAACAGAATATACTCAGTAAATATTTACCATAAATCTGGGATCGTGCTTTATTCATATAATTTCGGTGATACAACAGATAAAAAAAGTGAATCAGCAAGATGGGGCACCATCCTTATAGGTTTAAACCATATTCTTAGTGAGTTTATCGATAAAACTGACAAAATCGATGTGATCCAAACAAAGAAATCAGATATTGTTATTAGGTATGAAAATAATTACGGGTATGCTTTAGTGGTTATTACTAATCATAAAAATGAAATTGTAGAAAACCTTATGTTAGGTTTCTCAAACGATTTTAATAGTAAATACAAAAATAAACTACTAGCTATCCAAGATATAAACCGTTTAATCAATATTTCTGAATTTATCGATATCAAAGAATTAGTCGAGAAACATTTTCATTTGTATACCTAATCAATATCTATATTTAAATTACTAAATCCGAGATATCTAAACATTTTTATATCTAAGTTCTTATTGAATTGATAAAAAACCAATAATAACAATTAAAAATTTATTATCCCATATAATGAATCAATTAGAACTACAAGATAAGGATTGGGAGAAAGACTGGAAGAACATCGTAAATATTTTCGATACTATTGATCATCTCGAGCAGTTATTTAAAAGCTTGGATGTATCGTATTTACGAGAAATTCAACAAAAAGTTTTAATTCTAAATCTTGAGAAGTATGCATGGACATTACAAAATCATATCATCGAAAAGTACTCAAAAGCATAACAACTAATTATAGTAAAAGTATAATCTCAAGAAGTTTATTTTATCTCAATTTATTTTACACTATTTTTAAATAAAGGAATATCTTTATTTATACAATTAACAAATTGTTAGTTAATCACATTTTAAATGATAAATAATGACTACTCAAGAATTAAATGAAGTATCACAATTTGGTGCAGGACAGAAGTGGAGTTTTGGAATGGGTTCTTTTGCCCAGTGGTTCATAAACAGCGCATTCAATATATGGGTTTTTACATACTATTTCACGGTAGTTGGTTTAGATGTAAGGTGGTATATGCTTGCGGCAGTTCTATGGACGATTTGGAACGCTTTTAATGATCCTCTAATTGGATATCTTTCAGATCGAGCAAATACTAGATGGGGTCGTAGAAAACCATTTATAATGTTAGGTACAATTCCGATTCTTATAATATATATAATAATCTGGCTACCTCCACTCCCCGCTGGAGGCAATGAGATTTTCACTTTTCTCTATCTCCTCTTAATGCTGATATTATATGATACATTTTATACTATGGTTGCTCTCCCGTACGATAGTTTATTTCCAGAATTATATACTAGCGTTAAGGAAAGATCTCAAGTTAATACTATTAGGCAGATTCTATCAGTTGTAGGGTTACTTGCCGCAGCATTGGTACCTGGAATAGTTGTAGCAGGTGAGTTAGCTCCATTAGGCGAACAAATGTCTTCCTATTTAGTAAACGGTGTTATAACTGCAGTAATAATTGGGATTGCATTGCTAATATCACTGAAATGGGGAGTAAAAGAACGTAAGGAATTTAAACTAGATTATGAGCAACAACCTAAATTCTTTGAAAGCCTTAAATACTCAATGAAAAATAAAGGATTTGTGCTTTATACCATTATGTTTTTCCTTTATGAATATGTACTATTGCTACTTGCAACAATAGTTCAAATTTTTGGTAGAGAACTCTTAGATGCTTCTCCATTCGAAACTTCTATAATAATGGGGATTATGTATATAGTCGGTTTAGCTTCTGTTGCATTATGGAGATGGTTAGATGTTAAAATTGGGAGCAAGAAAGGATATGCAATTGCAATAACCGCATACTTTTTTGCCTCCTTACCTCTCATGTTTATAGATGTTTATCTAATTGCAGTAGTGATTGCAGTTTTTATGGGCATTGGATTTGGAGGAATGCTTTATTTTATCTACCTAATCATCGCTGATGTAATTGATGAAGATGAATTGAAAACTGGTATTAGACGAGAGGGTGCTTTTTTTGGAATAACCAATTTTTTCATGAGGCTTTCAATGATTCTCTCCATAGTCACAATTGGTATCGTCTTTGTCCAAACTGGATGGGAAATATATGATCCCCTTGTTGATGTAACTATTGGCCTTAGATTACTATTTATAGTTATACCCGGAATTGCTTTAGGAATCTCTCTAATATGTTTGTATTTCTTTCCATATTCTAAATCGTATGTGCAAGAAATGAAAGAAAAACTTGCTGAATTACACGAAAGTAAATTGGGAAAAGTAAGATCTTCCTAAAACCTTCTTTTTTTTTTACAATTGTTGAAAAGCTTGTTCTAAATCTTTTATAATGTCATCTGGGTGCTCCAAACCAATTGAAAATCTAAAATGAGTATCTGACAAGTTCATTCTACGTTTTTCCCAAGAAGCAAGATCAATTCCCGTCATAATTGATGTATATTCAATTAAAGATGTAGTATCTCCGAGAGACACACCAACCTTAATTAGCTTTAACAAATCTATAAACTTGTAACATGTCTCTATTGAATCCAATTCGAAACCAATCATACCTCCGAAAGCCTTCATCTGCTTCTTAGCTATATCATGGTTCGGGTGAGATTTTAGCCCCGGGTATATCACTTTTGCTACTTTTGGATGTGATTCTAAATAATTGGCGATTTTCAATGCGTTTGAACAATGACGCTCCATCCTTAGACTAAGCGTCCTACAACCCCTCAAAATAAGCCATGCACTAAAGGGACTCATCACGGCTCCTTGCGTTTCTAACCAAAAATATCTGATGTTTTGTAATTCAATTTTTGGACCAATAATCACACCTCCTAAAGCATCGCCGTGCCCATTGACGTATTTAGTAAGGCTTTCAACTACTAGATCTGCTCCTAAACTTAAGGGTCTTTGTAATGCTGGAGAAGCAAAAGTGTTATCGACTATACATTTTCCGTCTACTTCATGGATTAAATCTGCACATCCTTGAATGTTTAACACATCTAAATTTGGATTAGAAGGAGTTTCCATAAAAATTAGTTTAGTGTTTTCGTCGATCGCGTCTCTTAATTCACTGAAGCTTCTCATATCAACTATTTTAGTTATAACTCCTAACTGAGAGTAAATTTTTGTTAATAGGCGGTAAACTCCTGTATATTGATTAGTATGAATAATTATGTTGGGTATGTTTTCAGGATTATTTTGAGGAAGCAACGATCTTATTTTTTTTGGTCTTATTCTTTCTACACGCTTTTGCAATATACTAGAGCATGCTAAATGGACTGCTGCCATCCCTGACGCCACAGAAACTGCAGCTTCGCCCCCATGAAGGGTAGCAAGCTTTTGATCCAGAGCGTATAATGTTGGGTTTTCAGTACGAGAATAATAATAATGATTTTTTAGTAATTCTGATAAGGAAGAGTAAGCGTATGATTTCGTTGCATAAAGAGGCGTTCTTAAGCTCCCCGAAGCGGTAGGATAAGGATCTTCGCCAGCTCTTCCTTGTTGCGAGTCAAAGTGTAACTTATCCCATTTTTCTCTCAATTCCTTATTTTTTTGTTCTAAAGTTTTTTTTCTTTTATCGTCAGACATTATTTAATCCTCCAAACCGTTTACTATTTTTGGTACACCAGCGTCATCCATCCCTTCACCTTTTCGAAAATCATCGTAACTACGAGATGATATGATTTTGAAGTGTTCCTGTAATTTCTTTTCTACTATTTTAGAAATTCCTGGTCCTTTTTGAGTCTCAAGAATTGAATCTACCTTTTCTTTTGCTCTTAGTATTATATCTTTCGCACCATTTCTTTGCCATATGCCTCTACGATCTCTATTTGCTAATTTTGGAACAAATAATTCCTTTCGAGTGTTTTTTGAGGTGTGTTTTAGCATCAAATAATTCTTGCCTTCAGTTGCAACTTTTGATATCTCATCAATGGCAATGCTTTCCTCATCAACTCTAATACCATTAAATCCTCGTTTTATGATTTCTATCAATTCGTCATCGATAACCAGCAACTCTAACGCTTCTGCTAAAGAAGACTCATATGTGCCTGCACAAGTAATGTAATTAATTCCTGCATTAGCAGAACAGAACAGCGTCATGAACCTTTCGAATCCATTTTGAATATCAAAACATTTGGATTCAGTAACTAAACCTGGACCCCTCGAAGGGATGTTGTAATAGCGCGCTAATTGTGCTGCTCCAATGGTAATTAGTCCCGTCTCAATCGATCCCCAAGCAACGTTACCTGTTGATGGATCCATTGGAGCGTTCATCGTTGAATAAAAGACTGGACAACGGGGGTTGATAAGTTGGGTAAGTATGATTGAAGATAATGTTTCCATGTTTGATTGAATTAGTAAACCTGCTAGAGTTACAGGAGCAGTTGCACCCGCACTCGCAGCAGGAGCAATAATTGTAGGTTGTTTATGTTTTGCGAATACAAATAACCCATTTAACTGTAATTTGCTTAAGACTAGCGGACTAACTGGATTGAAAAATCCGATCAAACGTGGCTTTTTAATAAGTTCCTCTTTTCCTCCTACAATGATAGAGGTAAGATTCATCATATCTTGGGAAGCTATTCTACCTAAACACCCTAAACCATAAGGTTTGGTGCTATGGGTTGCCCACGCTTTTATAGCGTGATAATGCAACTCTAAATATGGAACATCATTAGGCCACACATCAACATGAGAACACATTATGTTTTTTAATGTATCTACAATACGAATTTGTTTAATAGTATCCCCCAATACGGTTTTTCTAACTCCTTTTTTATTTGTTGGGTCATAAATTTTTACGGGGGTTCCTACAGTTGCAAAATTTACATTTTTTGTATTTACTTCAAAGTTAAAAGAACCATCAGAGCCCCATAAAGTAAAATTACTGGGTACAAGTTTGAGTTGTTCTTTAATTAATTCTTCTGGAATCTTCACAAAATGAGTAGATTTATCAACAATTGCCCCATTTTCTTGTAAAAGATCACGAGCTTCTTCGGATTCGACTTTGATTCCTACTTTCTCCAGAAGTTTTAACGATTCTCCATGAATAAGTTCAATTTCATCCTTTTCTAACACTTTAAGTTTATTCATTTTCAATTTTCTTCAATCTCGAAATTCAAGAAGATGAGTAATTCTATGATAATAAACCAATGGTTTATGAAAAACTTTTTTTTCAAATGATTATATCTTAATACTAAAAAAATATATTATTTAAGCTGGGAATAAAGTGTCTATTAAAGAGAAAATTAAAGAGTTCGTCATCGAATGGGATTCAGAAGGATTGAAAGATTATTGCCAATCAATTCTAGAAAGTAATGAATCTACTGCTTCTAACTTATTAAAGATCATCGGAGATGTCATGAAGTATGTTGGAGATCAATTTGAGAATGAAGATATATTTCTTCCGGAGTTAATTGGTTCTGCTGAGACTGTGAAAACCGTTATTGACGAAGTCTTAGATCCTGCGATTAGAGCTACCGGAGAAGAAAAAGAAACGATGGGTAAAGTGGTGATCGGAACTGTAGAAAGTGATGTCCATAGTATTGGTAAAGATCTTGTTGGCTCTTTTCTGTTTTCTAATGGATATGAGGTATACAATCTAGGAGTAGAAGTTACTGCCGATCAATTCATTTCTAAAGCAGAAGAAGTAGGTGCAGATGTGATTGGGTTATCGTCTCTGATAACGATGTCAATGGACTTTCAAAAACAGGTAATTGAAGAGCTAAAGAATAGAGGTTTAAGAGAGAAATACAAGGTAATCGTAGGGGGGTCCCCTACTTCAGAAGATTGGGCAGAGCAAATAGGCGCTGACGGTTGGGCAGATGACGCGATTGAAGCTGTAGAACTAATCAAAAGTATTATAAAAGAAGGGGTGAAACATGCTTGAAGCTAAAAAAAATTGAAGTTTTTACAAAGGATGAACTTGAAGCGGTTCATTCTGCGTCAATGACATTACTATCTGATGTAGGAATAAAAGTTGATGCCAAAGATGCTAGAGATATTTTAAAAGAAGAAGGAGCTGAACCAGACGAGACAACAAACTTTGTAAGGTTCCCAGAATCTCTTGTAAAAGAGAAGTTAAAAACAGTTCCAAATTCATTTACATTACACGGTCCTGATGGCTCGTTCAATTTTGAAGTGAATACAACTACAACTCAATTTGCAACAATCGGAACGCCGGTAAAAATATACGATCCCTCCAGTAAAAAAGGAGTTAGGAAATCATTTCTGTCAGATACTATTGAGCAAATTAAAATTATCGATAGTTTAGAAAATATTATGTGTTCGCACATAGATGTATGGCCAAATGATATATCTTATACAACGATTCATTCTCAATGTATTTATCAATGGGTAAAAAATACAAAAAAACCATACGGAATGGGATGTTTGGGAAGATTAGCATCCCAAGATATGATGAATATGGCCTCTATTATTGTAGGTGGAGATGAAGAATTAATTGCGAATCCTCGATTTGTAGGTTTTATGAATCCAACAAGTCCATTGCACTTACCTCAAATAATGACAAATGGTTTTGCGATTTTTACCAAATATAAACAGCCTACTATCATAGCACCTGAGGCTTTAGCTGGCGCTTCTGCACCCGTCACACTGGCGGGATTATTAACCCAAACCAACGCTGAAATAGTAGGAAGTGCTGTTGTATCACAAATCTTCAATCCTGGGGCGCCTGTATTTTTTGGCACGGTTTCTCACGTAACTGATATGCGTTCTGGGAATTCTGCTATGGGTTCTGCTGAAATGGGGTTGATAACAGCGGGTATTGCACAACTTGCTCGCTTTTACAACATTCCTTCTCGTGGACCCGGAGCTGGGACCGATTCTAAACTGCTAGATTTGCAGAACGGATACGAACGCTTACAAACGTTAATGCTTGCCGCTCAGGCTGGCGTGAATTACATCACCTGTGCTGGAACCTATGAAGCTACTTTGGTTGAAGCATTAGAGCTTTTAGTCATTGATGATGATTTAGCAGGTATGGTAAAGAGAGCGATTGAAGGAATAACGGTTAACGAAGATACTATTGCTTTAGAAGTTATAAAGAAAGTGGCTACAAGCGAAAAAAAAGGGGTGAATTTTCTTGCTGAATCACATACGAGAAAGCATATGCGATCGGAATTATATATGCCCCGATTAGCTGACAGATCAAGACGTTCTACTTGGCAAAAAAAAGGGGCAAAAGACATAATTGAGAGAGCGAGAGAAAGCGTAGATAAAATACTTGAAGAACATCAACCAAATGAATTGGAGAAAAATATGGAGGCTGTTCTATTGAAGTATATGAAAAAAGTTGAAAAGAGAACATTCGACGATTATAGAAAAGCAGAAGGGTTGATGGTGGACAGTATTACATTACCTGACGGTATCGAAATAAAAGAAAAAGAGTGACTTGAGTCATTCTTTTATTCAATCAAGATTTTCACTCTTTTTATTAATCTTTGTTTTCTTCTCGATGAGATTCTTAAAGAAGTCTAACAAATCTATTTTTATCATTATATACATGAAAACTATAATTAAGTAAAGAGATATAATACTTAAGATCCAGTCTTCTCCTCCTAAAAGGCTGCAAATATTGAGAAGATTATAGGAAAAAATTAACATCAAACCCAATTTGCCTAACCAACACCAAAATATTGTTTTTAAAAAGCTATATTTTATAATTCCAAGGGGTATTGTTATGAAGTCATCATTTAAAGGCGTAAGACCGAATATAAATATCAAAAGGGGTGCTGTCCTTGGATGTTCTATTAAAAATAACTGGTATTTTTTCAAAGTCCGACTTTTTTCTTCAGATATAAATGCTGAAGCTCCTCTACCTATTACATATCCTCCTATTTCTCCAACCATGCATCCTAAACTAGCGATAAATGCTACAATAATCGGGATGAAAAGATTCATTTGTAAGAAAGGTAAAGAGCTAAAGCATACTACAAATGTATAAGGGGTAGGAATGGGTAACACATTCCCAATTAAACATACAAAGAATGTTATAATTAATCCTGAAGTTATATCTTGAAATGGAGGATACCTAGAAATATTCTTAATAATTTCCCGATGAGAATCGTTTATTATGAAATCAATTGAGACGATTGAAATGATTATAAGTAAAAATATGAATACTATGTCAATTAGCTTTAGTTTCATTTAAACCAAATCGTTCAATATTTACTTATTAGGGTAGAGTGATTAACATAAAGATAATACTTATAACAACGCTAGCAAAAAGGATAAGAATTAATATTAATCCATTCCTAGTGAGTTTTTTTTTCCTTTTTTTAACGTAATTCCTTCTTTTTGCACTTTGTCTTGATCTGGGTGTACTCATCTTTATGCGTCTAAATCTTTGAGGGGTTTTTTTTGTATGATATCATCTTTTTCTACTTTTTGAAGTAATTCCGTTAAAACTACATTACTATAAGAAAAAAGTATACGAGGAACAAACTTATCCGCTAAATAATTCCCATCCTC